>Ga0181523_10003965_pt1 | contig 13089 bp, 12 predicted proteins | sample PEATcosm2014_Bin_43_FD_119752 | JGI IMG/M metagenome (GOLD analysis project Ga0181523, IMG submission 119752) | Peatland microbial communities from MTU Mesocosm Facility, Houghton, MI, USA - PEATcosm2014_Bin05_30_metaG | ecosystem: Environmental > Terrestrial > Soil > Wetlands > Peat | place... | reverse complement strand
GAATCGGCATAGGGGGGACGGTCGCCCGTCCTCCCCTGCCACACCACCGTAGATGCGGGTCCGCGTACGGCGGTTCAGAGAGTTACGCATCGCCATCGAACAGGCGCGGGAGACCAAGCGAAGCGAAGTAAGCGATGGGAAGTGCGGAAGACAGGGCGGGACTGTTTGCCAGATGCCAGGGGCCGTGTGGGCTACCCGCCGTGCATGCAGCGAGGTCCCGACCGATCCCGAGATGACGCAACTGCGCGTACCTCTGTTTGCCGCGTTTCCACTGCTTCCAGATCATGGATCGCAACCGACGTCGTATCCACTCCTCCAGAGCTTTCAGCAGCGAGGGTGTCTGACAGAAGCCGAAGTAACCCTTCCAGCCCCTTAAGTAGGCCGTCAGTTCTTTCAGCATTTGTTCCAGACTGATTCCTCGTGTCCGTCGCGTCAGTTCCCGAATTTTCTGCTTGCAGCGCAACAAGGTCTTCGGTGCGATGCGTCGCTTCGGTTCCTTGTTGTTGCTGAAGCTGAACCCCAGGAACTTTCGCTCGACTGGTCGAGCCACCGCACTTTTCGCCTCGTTCACCTTGAGCTTCAGTCGGCGTGTGAGAAAACGAGTGACATTCGTCATCACTCGCTGCCCCGCTCCTCGGCTGCGAACGTAAATGTTGCAGTCATCCGCATACCGCACGAAGCGATGCTTTCGCCGTTCGAGTTCTCGGTCGAGTTCGTCCAGTACGATGTTCGATAGCAGCGGAGAGAGCGGTCCACCTTGCGGGGTCCCTTCTTCCGCCGGACTCACCAACCCGTTCTCCATCACCCCCACTTTCAAGAACGCTCCGATCAATCGGAGCACTCTCTTGTCGGTCACCCGCCGTGCGATCGCGCGCATCAGTCTGTCGTGATTGACCCGGTCGAAGAATTTCTCGAGATCCAGGTCTACCACCCAGCGGTTTCCTGCGGCGATATACTGCTGCGCCTTGGCTACCGCTTGATGCGCCGAGCGTTTCGGACGGAACCCGTGGCTGTGTTCGGAGAAGGTCGGGTCCCCTCTGCGTTGCAGTACCTGCATCACCGCCTGCTGGATCAATCGATCCAGCACCGTCGGGATGCCAAGCTTTCGCACCCCGCCGTCCGGCTTCGGGATTTCCACCCGTTTCACCGGTTGTGGTTGATAGGTCCCGCGCAACAGTTGTTCCCGTATCCTGGGCCAGTGCTGCTTCAGGTAGCCCGAGAGTTCTCCGACTCTCCTGCCGTCGATCCCCGGACTTCCTTTGTTCGCCTTCACTCGCTTGTAAGCCTGCCAGCAGTTTCTCCGCTCGCAGACTTCTTCCATCAACTGCTCGTGACTAGCTGGACGTTCGGTTTCGCATTTCGCCGTGCGCGATTCGGTCCCTTCCTGAGTAGTCTTCGGAGCTTCACTCCTCCCCTCCTCAGTAAAGGCCAGCACTAGCTGGTTCTTCTGCCGCTTGTCGCTCATCGAGTCCTGCGTCCTACTTGCCGCTCCCTACTGTTTGGGCCTTTATCGCTTGCGCGACTACTACGCCCGCTGCTGACTTCTGCTGCACGGTCAGAGTGAATCGCTTCACCCTCAGTCACGATTTCGTGACATGCAACAGATCTCCCGAGGTAAGTTCGATCGCCTTCCACGCACAACCGCCGGATTTACCACCAGTGCCTTTGATGGATGTGGGCTTCGCGATCATTTGCTCGCTCGCCCGGCACCGTAGGCCTCAAATCCAGTTCTTGTCCATCGGCTCGCGTGTTTGCTCCACGCTTCTTTCAGACCTCCCCTCGCGGCTCAGCCCTTGCGCTTCCCTAACCCTTCACCTCCATCAGGTTGGGTAGGGGACTTTCACCCCCAAGCTATCGAACATGCTCGGCACACAAACGAACGGGCGGAGCAATGGCCTCCGCCCGGATTCGAATTCCTTCTTGGATTTATTGCTTAGTTTGGAATGACGAGCTGCTGTCCGACCTTTATGGCATTGGGGTCGGTAAGCTTATCCTTGTTGGCGTCAAAGATTTTCATGTAATCGTTGGCATTGCCGTAAAACTGCTTGGCGATCTTCGAAAGAGAATCGCCTGCGGCCACAGTGTAAGTTTGTTGCTTGGGTGCAAGGGAAGGATCGATCGTAAGATTCAGGGTCAAATCGCTGGTGCTGGGATCGACGAGCTTGGCCTGGTCCCACATCTTGTTCTTGATCGCTTCGCTTCCACAAGCTCCTTCAACGTAAAGCTTGTCGTCCTGAATATGCACATGGGCGAGGCGCACGCCGGACTGGTTGATTGCGTTTAACATCGAGCCATATTTCAGTTTCAGTTGCTCCAGGTCTGCTGCCATGGGGTCTTCCTCTCTAGAAGTGTGTCGGGCGGGCCCTAAGCATAGCACCAGAGCAGGCATGCGCATGCGACATTCTTTGGAAGGGGAGGTTTAGAGGGCTTGGGAGCGCGCGTCAGCAGGAACGGATGGAAGCGACTTGAGCAAGATTTGCTTCCAGGCGGCGGCCGATCTGGACGGCGGCAAAGCGCGCGCACAAGGCGCGTTCCTGTTCGCTCCAACTAGCTAAAGCAGGGGAGACACGCCCGAACAGATCGGAGACTTTCCCCACGATCTTGAAATACGCCGGAACAAATCCCAGGCCCACCTGGCTGCTCTTCAATTCCGGAGTCAAGTTGAGAAGACTTGCCAGCTTTTCGAAGTCCGCCCCGCACAATCGGGACTCTTCGACTTGGACAGCCTCGAGGATTTCCCGGGAGATCGGCTGAGAGGCCACCCCTGTGAACACAGCGCGCCAATAGTAGAGCGCGAACTGCGCCAAGGCGACGATGGAGATGGCGAACAACATTGCGGAGAACATCTCTCTGCCTCCAGAGAGAGAATGCGCTCGTACTCCGTTTTCCCCAATAGCTCGAGGGTACTAGGCGGATAGCCTTCGCGGGCCTAACTCATTCGCTACAGTCGATCTGCTCTCCTTGCAGGTTGCCAAACGGGTCGCCAATGACGTATGCTGCGAGCCGGGCGTTCCGTGGTAAGTTCATGAAATCACAAATCTTAGTAGTTGCATGGGGCGCAATGGTCTTGCTCCTACCTTTGTCCCCTGGAGGCCTCGGCTCTGGCCAAACCGGCCAGCCAGGGGATTCCCCGCGCGCGGCCATCACCGCTGTTCTCGACGAGCAGCAGGCTGCCTGGAATCGAGCCGACGTGGATGCGTTCATGAAAGGCTACTGGGACTCACCGGAGCTCACCTTTTTGGGCGCCGGCGGAATGACACGCGGATGGCAACCTGTGCTGGCCCGCTATCGGAAGAACTATCCGGGCCAGAAAGCCATGGGACATCTCGATTTTTCCGAGCTCGAGGTGCGCGCGCTCGGAGGTGATGCAGCGCTCGTGCTGGGGCGGTGGCACCTCAAACGCGCCTCCGATGAACTGGGCGGAGTGTTTACCCTGGTCTTTCAGCGCTTCCCGGAGGGCTGGCGCATCATTCACGATCACACGAGTTTGGACCGGAAAACTCCTTAGCCTTTCCAGAAAAGTCTGCAAACTGCAGGGAAAAAACTCTCAGAACGAAGTAAGTGCGCGCGGTGCGCTACGGATATTTGCAATTGGCCTTTCCGGCGCCGCATTCTTTTCGCACAGCAAGTGAACGACATGGATGTACCGCTCGCGGAATGCGCCTCCGCACCACGCCAGGGGAATATCCCACATGCGCTGAAATCGCTGCTCAAAGCCCCGCACCTGAATGTCTCCGCGCCGCTGAAAGAAGCGTTCGCGCCAATGTGCCAGCGTCCTAGCCTATAGCTCTGCTTAGTACCGTCCGGGATGCCCTAGCCTTGGCGAGGCCGAAGAAGCCATGTTGGAATTGACTTGCCATCGCGCGCAACTTGCCGATGGTCAGGATATTCTGGAACTCGGCTGCGCTTGGGGCTCGCTGACTCTGTGGATGACCGAGCACTTCTTCACCGGCCGCAGGATGCCCAGCGACAAATTGCTTACTTTTTTCGACAGAGATCCTCGCGTGGAAGAACATTGCTTGCTCGACGACACGCATTAGCAGAAGACCAGCGAAGATTGGTTAGGCAACGAAGATTGGTTACGCAACATGGATGCGGCAAAGTCCGGGCTTTTGGCCTTACTGGCCCGCACCCATGGCCACACTCAGGTCCGGCGTTGGTCGGAGCGCTGGCGCAGATTCCTCATGGCTTGTGCCGAATTGTGGGGCTACCGCGCCGGCAGGGAATGGGTCGTTTCCCGCTTGTTTACTCAGCAAAGCTCGGTCTGATTTCTGAGGGGCAGATAACAGAGTTCGTCGAACGACGCCAGGTCACGCCATTCTACAAAATCTCAGTGATTTCTTCGTAGCGCTTGAATGGCGGAATCAGATAGGCCCCAGCCATTTCAGTGCGTGCCCATTTCAGCATGTCTCGCGCAACGTCGAAGCCGCGATCACGTGCGGAAGCACCGGCAGCTTCCAGGGACTTCAGCAGCGGCTCTGGAATCACGATGCCTGGAACTTCATTATTAAGTCGTAACGCTTGTTTGTAGCTGTTCAGCGGCCACACGCCAATCAATACGGGGATAGCCGGTTGGCCGCCCAGTTTCTTCAGAAAAGCGTGCCAGTGTTCGGGATCGAACAAGGGTTGCGTCATCGCAAAATGCGCGCCCGCTTCTATCTTCGCGTGAAATCGCGCAATTTCGTTGTCCAGGTCGTCGGCCATGGGATTCACGGCCACTCCAATCGTGAAGTTGGTCTGGCCACCGAGGGTTTTCCCCGCCCAGTCTGTACCTTGATTCAAACGATGCAGAATCTTGGTCAAGCCCACGGAATCGACTTCGTAAACGCCGCTGGCCTCCGGATAATCACCAACCGAGGGAGGGTCTCCGGTGATGCCCAGAACGTTGCGCACCCCGCCGACGGCCCAGGCGCCGAGAAGGATGGCCTGCAGGCCAATGATGTTCTGATCGCGCGTGGTGAGATGCGGCACAGTTTCAATGCCGCGTGCTTCCAGCGCTCCCGCTAAGATCAGCGCGTCCATCCCCACGCGAGCCATTGCGCCACTATTAATGTCGATGGCGTCCACTTTTCCAGACGCCATGACTTTATCAACCTGTTCAAAAATCCGGTCGAGCGAAATGCCCTTGGGTGGATCGATTTCCACGCAGACGAGGAATTCTTGCTTCTGCAGCTTCTTCCAAAGCTTGCTCTCGGGTTCGCGTTCTTGCACTGCCGCCGCAGGCTGAGCCGTGGCCACTACCGTCGCTGTGGCATGCGCCTGAGCTGGACGCAGGGACTTTACCGCTTCGGCCATGGCGCGAATGTGTGCCGGCGTCGTACCGCAACATCCGCCTAGAATTCGCACCCCGAGTCCAGCCGCTTCTTGCGCAAACTGCGCGAAATAGGCCGGCGAAGATTTTGGATAAACGATTCGGTCACCCTCGCGTTTCGGGAAACCTGCGTTGGGCATGCCACTGACGATTACATTGCCGGTATTGGCAAGTTCTTGCAGGATCGGCAGAAGCGATTGTGGACCCAACGTGCAATTCGCGCCGATGGCTTGCACATTCTTGTCTTTAAGCATGGCCGCGGCAATCAAAGGCCGCACGTCGCCGTAGATTGTGCCCTCTTCGGAGTAAGTGAGCTGGGCCACGATGGGCAGCGAAGAGAAGGATCGGATGGCGTCAATCGCCAGTAACAACTCTTCGATGTAGGAAAATGTCTCCAAAATGAAAAGGTCTACGCCACGTTCCTCGAGCGCGAGCGCCTGCTCATGGAAGACGGCTAGGATCTGCTCGGGTTCCGGATGGCGCGCTTGGACACCGATGCCCAGCGGCCCCATTGAGCCGGCAATCAAAACTTCACGCGCGGCGGATTCGCGTGCTTCGCGGGCAATTTTCACGCCGCGGCCATTCAAGCGTTGAACGTCGTCGCCAAGCCCCAACGGCGCCAATTTGAAGCGGTTGGCTCCAAACGTGTTGGTCTCGATAATCTGAGCACCCGCCTCGATGTACGCCTGGTGTACGCGAAAGACCGCCTCAGGTTCGGTGGAGTTCAGTTCATCAAAGCAGCGCACCGCGCCCACTTGTTCGTGCAGCATCGAGCCCATCGCGCCGTCGGCGATGAGTATGGAGTTTTTCAATCGTTCATTGAAATCCTGAATTTTCACGGAGTTGGTCCTGTGTTCTCGAGAAGTAGTACGCCATGGCCGCTAGCGTTTTTGCTCCATCAAGCCGGCCACGGTGCTCATCAAATCGTATTTTGTGAGGATCTCGAACTTGGCATCGCCCATTTCCACAAACACAGCGGGATTCTCGTGACTGAGGAGATAGGTAATGCGTTCGACGGGTGCGTTTTTGGGTATTTTCGGCAGCGGCTTGGCCATCACTTCGCGCACCACCAGCTTGCGAAGATCCTTGCCCTGCAATGCCAGTGTGAGGATCTGGTCTTCATACACCGTGCCGATCGGCAAATTCTCCTCGAACACGGGAATCTGCGAAATATCCTGTTCCTGCATGGTTTTCAGTGCATGAAAGACGGTTTGATACGGCCGCGCAATAACCAGCTCGCGAACTTTTCCGGAGCCTTTTTTCGCGTTGACCACTTCCGCGGCAGTGATGGGCACGCTCGATTCCACATACCCGCGTTCACGCATCCACTCGTCGTTGTACACCTTGCTCAGGTAGCGCATGCCGGTGTCGGGCATCAGCGCGACGATCCATGCCTCCGGCCCAAGGGTTTTCGCCAGCCGCAGCGCGCCTGACAAACACCCCCCACCGGAACCACCCGTGAAAATGCCTTCCTGCTTGGCCAATCGGCGCGCCGCCACGAAGCATTCCTCGTCATTCACCTGGATGACATCATCGAGAATGCTCATGTGCATCGTGGTGGGGAAAAAATCTTCGCCGATGCCCTCGACGACATAGGTGCGCGCTTTCGTGATCTTGCCGGTCTTATGAAAGTCGTAGTACAGCGAACCCTCAGGATCAACGCCTACGATCTGCACCTTGGGATTCTTCTCTTTCAAGTACTTACCCACACCGCTGATGGTGCCGCCCGTACCCATACCGCAAACGAAGTGCGTTATTTTGCCTTCGGAGTCTTCCCAAATCTCGGGTCCGGTGGTCCTGTAGTGCGCTTCCGGATTCGTCGGATTGTCATACTGATTGGGGTAATAAGAATTAGGAATCTCGCGCGCCAGCTTCTTCGCCACGCTGTAATAGCTGCGCGGGTCTTCCGGCTCAACCGCCGTTGGGCAAACGATCACTTCCGCGCCGAGGGCCTTGAGCAAATCGACTTTTTCCTTGGATTGCTTGTCGGTGGTGGTGAACACGCATTTGTACCCACGCACCGCGGCCACCAACGCCAATCCCATGCCGGTGTTCCCGCTGGTTCCTTCAATGATGGTGCCGCCGGGCTTCAGCAATCCTTTTTTTTCGGCCTCGTCAATCATGGTGATGCCGATGCGGTCTTTCACGGACCCGCCTGGATTTAACATCTCCGCTTTGACCCAGATTTGAGGTTTCAGGCCGTTGGCGATGCGGTTCAAGCGGATCAGCGGCGTCCGTCCCACCGATTCCAGAATGTTGTTGCAGCGCATTTTTCGTCTCTTTGCCGGCTCAGACGCTCCGCCGAGCCTGTGCGATACTTCTTTCCAGTTTAGCATGCGGCCCGGAATCTCATCGAACCACGAGCCGCCTAAAGGATCGACTATGTCTCGAAAAAACATCTCCAGTGGAACTCCCTGGGAGCCGGTGGTCGGTTACTCGCGCGCCGTCCGAATCGGCAATCACATCAGCGTTTCCGGCACGACCTCCACGGGACCGGACGGCAAGCTCATGGGTATCGGTGATCCCTATGCCCAAACGGTGCAGATTATCCGGAACATCGATGCAGCGTTGACCCGCGCCGGAGCGGGCCTGGGGGATGTGGTGCGCACACGCATGTTCGTCATCGACATTTCCCAGTGGGAAGAGATCGGGCGTGCCCACGGCGAGTTCTTTAAGGATATCCGTCCCGCCACGTCCATGGTGGAGGTCCGTAGGCTCATTTCTCCAGAAATGCTGCTGGAAATCGAAGCTGACGCGGTGGTGAGTGAATGAGTGAGCAAAAAGCACTCTACGACAGTTTCATTGCGGACTATTACGACAGTTCGCCGATGGTGAAGCAGCGGACCGAGGACGTCGCCTTCTACGCCCGTGCGGTAAGAAAGTACGGGGATCCCGTCCTGGAATTGGGTTGCGGCACAGGGCGCATCACCATGGCGATCGCCGAAGCGGGCTACCGCATCGTGGGCCTGGATCTTTCGGAAAGGATGTTGGAGCGCGCCGCGGAAAAGCGCGCCGCGTTGCGTCGGGAGGCCCGCGAGCGGGTTCATCTGGTCCAAGGTGACATGATCCAGGTTGAGCTGGGCGAGAAGTTTCGGACCGTCGTGATCCCGTTCCGTCCGTTCCAACATTTGCTAGAAACCGAGCAGCAGATGGGTTGTTTGTATTCCGTTCGTAAACATTTGGCCCCCCATGGCCGCCTGATTCTGGATTTTTTCCAGACGGACGCCGAACGGATGCACGATCCCAGGTTTCTGAACGAATCGCCGTTGATCGAGTACGACTTGCCGGGAGGCCGCCATGTGGCGCTTTCCGAGAGGGTCGCAAGATTCCACCGTGCTCTGCAGCGAAACGATGTGGAGATGATCTTTGAAGTGACGCACCCAGGGGGAAAGCAGGAGCGACTGGTGATGGCCTGGACCCTTCGGTACTTTTTCCGATACGAAGTGGAGCACCTGCTGGCGCGCTGCGGTTTCCGCTTGGAAGCGCTGTACGGAAACTTTGACGGTTCGGCTTTAAGCGATGCGTCGCCGGAAATGATCTTTGTGGCCAAGGCCGCTTCAGAATAGGGCCACCCGTTCGAGCGTCCCCAGGGAGAAGATCCTACCAGTGAACGCGAAACCGGTACGTCAGGACGGACTCTCCGTTGGGCTTTACGGGTACATTGAATTGCGCCGCGAAGGCTGCGGTCTTTTGGGCTGGAAAAGTTGAAGAAAGAATCTCCCAATCGCCCCCGATGGGTTCGTTCACCTGGATGGTGACGGTCGTATCCTTGTGGTTTCGTAAGGTAATTGCGAATTCCATTTCGTAGACGCGGTCTCCAATTTTCTTGAAGTCGGTCTGTTTGCGCTCTGCCACAATGTCGAACGCGTTTCCGATCTTCACCGTGACGAATTCGTCTTTGGGAGTGTGCTCGATGTGATCTTCGCCGATAAACAGCAGGCCGCCTTTGGAATCCTTTTGGTATACGCGGAGGTTCCCGCCAGGCAGCGGAACACCCAGGCCGGCCTTCTCTTCATTTTTGAACTTGTAGTAAACCATGACTGGATCTTTGAGCGGAGAGCCGGGGTTCTGCGCGTTGCGATAGTAAAAATTCTGACCGTTCACGACGAATAGTTTCTCGACGGGAACTCCGCTGCCCTCGAGCAAGCTGATCTGCTTGGTCTCCTTGTCTTCAACGGATGTGCGCCGTCCCAAGGTGTACAGGTGATATTCGCTGAAATTCTCCTGCTGAAATTGCCCACCGGCAGCTCCCGCCTGATAGCTGAGTACCGCCTCTTTGGCACGGGGCGCGGCCGGAACCTGTAGGCGATTCAAGTCACCGGCTACCAGTTGCAGTTTGGCATTGTGGAACGCGGTGCCGGAATTATTGACCAGAGTGACCCAGCCATCGAGGTCGGCGGCTTTATCGTCGCGTCCCACGGTCAGCACATAGTCCGCATTCCAGGAGAGATTGTTGGCCAGATAAGAAGTTTCAATGGTCTGCTTGTGGGAACCCGAATTCTCAAGTGCCATCAGGAGTGTGGGCCGGTCATAGAGGTTTGCCGGCACTTCCGGGAAGCGGTAGGTCTCGCCATAGACGCCGGTGACAATGTCGTTCCCGATTTTCCAGACAGGGCCGTTGTTGTTCGCAAGCAGGGTAGCCTTGATCTCTTCGTGCTTGGTCGTGCCGTTCTCCATATAACTGCGCACCAGCGTCACTTCCTTACCGACGTACTTGTTCAGCAATTTGTTCGGTTCGAGCAAGTCGTACTCATAATTCTGTTCGAGCACGCCCACCTTTTCGGGTTCGGTGAGCGAACGAAAATGAACGGTGGCCGGATTCACGGTGGCGGCAATGTCCATGAATTTCAGGCGAAAAGTTCCGGCAGGCAATTGCAACTGGCGGACATCACGGATCAGCGCGATATTGGAGTTGTACACGGTGAGGGCGAGATCGGTCTGGTCGCTCAGCGAAGTGCTTTGATCCGCAGGGCTTGTTGCAGGCGCAGTTCTCTCCTGCCCTTCGGTTTTCTTGCCTGCTTGGTAGCACGGCACGAGCGCTGCGGCTCCCCCCAGAACGATGATGGCACCTGCCGTGGCCCAGCGGCGCGTGGCGTTCCTGCTGCATTGCGAGGTTTCCATGATTTCTCCTTAGCCAGAATTTGTTCTCCAGATGAGAACGGGACGGGAAGAATTTCTTGCGATCATTCGCTATTCGTTCGCGCTTTGCGTCCAGGTTGCGCCGCCATCACTGGTTTCAAAGCTCTTGCGATTGGGCACGTCCCAGATCGAGGCATGCCGGGCATCCGTGGCGTGGACACCACCCAAATCATCTGTGATCGGGGAAGTGATCAGCTTCCAGTGTTTGCCTGCATCGGTCGTGAGCAGCACCGTACCGGCTTTGCCGACGACCCAGCAGATTTTGTCTGAGGTGGCAGAACCCGCAGTTAGATCCACGGTCACGCCGCTCTTCTGCAGCTTCCAGTTTTTGCCACGGTCCGTGCTGCGCTCGATTTTGCCGGCATCGCCAAGGCGCCAGGCAAGTTTTTCCCCTGGAGCAACCAGGTAGCGGCGATCAACGGTGGCTAGCTTCAGGAGGTCGGCAACGTCGCGTCCCTCGATCGTTACAACCTGTGCAGAGGTGCTATCGAGCGCGGGCGCGGCAGAATTTACTTCGACACTCTGGGTCACCCTTGCAGGAATTTCTTCCTTTTTCCTGCCGGCGGGTTGATTCGCGGCGGGTGCGGCCGGAGCCGGAGCGCTTGCGGGCGGTGGTGTAAGCGCGTTCAGGGATTGGCTCTTGGCAATGTAACCGGAAGCAGCAGGGGGTGTCTGTAGGGCTGTGACCCTCTCTCCCCCACTGGCCATTTCCAAATCTTTTTGCTTGTTGATTGCCAGGCTATTCGTAGCGGGCCGCGCGGCAGTGACGCCGCCGGCGGTACCTGCTCGTTGCGGGGACACCAATTGTGGCAAAGGCGGGGGCGAAGGCGTAACCGCTGGTTCCGTTTTTTTCGATTGGTCTAAGGCTTCGTAATTAGATTGTGGCAAGGGCGCCGGGGCCGGCCGGCTTTGCGCTATCTGTGCGCTCTCCCTCTGTTGAATCTGCTGCGTGCGGACTTCCCTGACACCAATCCACACGATCACCCCAGCAGCGAGTGCACCGACGGGCACGATCCAGCGCCATGGCGGCCGGGTTCTCACCGTGCCGATCGGCGCCGGCGTGGCAATTTCTGACACAACCGACACGACTTTCTCGGCTGGCTGGAGATGCGCGGCTGCCGCACGTCTGGGCTCGGGCGATGCAAATTCTCCCGCAGCCTCGAGGAGGTTCTGGCGTTCCCCTTCTTCGGCGGGCAAGTTTTCCGTTTGTTCGACGAGAGCGAGGCTCTCCTGGCAACGCGTGCATCCGGCGATATGCTCCTTCCATCGCGCCAACTCTTCAAGGGAAAGCGTCCGCTCGTGATAAGCCGCGAGAATCTCAGCATCCGGGCAGGCGGAATCAGGAGAAGCACCAGGAAGGTGCCGTGCCAGCGCGCGTTCGAATTGTCGGTCCCGATCGTCAATCGGCATGGCGCTCTCCTTTCCTAGAACGTTTTTGGAGCCGTTTCTTGCACGTACTCACGATGATTCCTTTCGGCCGGCTCCACTTCCCCAGGAAGGTTTTTCTGGAAAAATTTGCCGAAAGTCGATGGGCGTCTCCTCGGCGGCATACTGGAAACAGAGGGCAATTTCCGCGTCGCTCATGGGCGGCAAATTCCCCAAGTGATCGCCGGCGTACCGTCCGCGGCGCAAACACTCTTCGACCTTTTCACGCAATGCACGCCGAGTACGCTCGAGATGCCGAGAGGCGCTCGATTCATGCTCACCGAGCAAGCCGCCAATTTCCGCGAGGGTCTTCTCTCGAGCGTAATAGAGCTCGAGCCGCCTGCGGTCGGCAGGCTCGAGTGCGGCCAGACATTCGCTGAGCGCAAGCAGGAAGCACTGCAGGTAGCGGTTTCGATGCGGATCGAGACTTGGGGTGTTTACGATTTGCGAAGGGATGGGCTTCTCCTCTTCACCGTTTTCCGGTTCCAGAGACTCCCATCGCCGGCTTTGCCGAATGCGGTCAATGTGACGCTGCGCAAGAATCGTTCGCAGCCATGTCTTCAGAGAACTTCGCCCGTGAAAATAGCGGAACAGCGACGCTTCTCGGCGCCGTCCGTCAACCAGACCGAACAGTTCTGCAAAGAGCGAATCCGCCAATTCCTGCGCGTCGGCTCCAGAACGGCCGCCTTTCGTGATTGCGCTGGCGGTGGCGCGCAGGTACCCGCGGTAATTTTGAACGAAGTGTTCCCAGGCAGACTCGGAGCCTTCCATGCACGCGCTCGCCAGCACCAAGTCGTCGACATGCAGGGTTTCGAGATACTGCTCGAGCTTCTCGCAGCTAACTGGGTCTTCCGCGAAGCGCTTTCCGACGCTCCGCTCCAATGCCGCCAGGAACTCGGAACGCGCCAGCCTCCAAAGCGGAGCAGGAGATGCGGCATAGAGGGAGTCTAGGCGCAACTGCATCTCACGCAGAAGGAGCAGCGGGTCAGCGCGCGGGTTGCGGGCCGGGTCGTGTACCACAGGTCTCCCTTAGACTGTTCTTAACTCCCTTATTTCTATATCTTGCAGGCCCTCGGGCGCAACCAACGCCTTAGCCGAAGTTCGTCATTGAGCAATCCATTTAGAGTTTTTTCGTGGGCAGTTCGTTCGGAAGTCTTTGCCCTTCAATCAGGCGCACGCGAAAATTGTGTGTAGTGAAAACCTACCCCCTTGTT
>Ga0181523_10003961_pt1 | contig 13096 bp, 6 predicted proteins | sample PEATcosm2014_Bin_43_FD_119752 | JGI IMG/M metagenome (GOLD analysis project Ga0181523, IMG submission 119752) | Peatland microbial communities from MTU Mesocosm Facility, Houghton, MI, USA - PEATcosm2014_Bin05_30_metaG | ecosystem: Environmental > Terrestrial > Soil > Wetlands > Peat | place... | reverse complement strand
TATCTACGGCAGCGATGACTTGTTTCCGGACAGCCGCGAGCATGCCTATCATGCCTTCCAGACCGTCAACTATATCGATTGCCACGACGGCTTCACGCTCTACGACCTTGTTTCTTACAATCAGAAACACAACTGGAAAAACGGTCATGACAATCAAGACGGTATGGACGCGAATTACAGTTGGAATTGCGGACACGAAGGAGACGAGAGCGCGTCAGCGGAGGTTCTGGCACTTCGCCGGAAACAGGCTAAAAACTTCTTCTGCCTCCTCATGCTCTCGAACGGCATCCCGATGTTCCGGGCCGGTGACGAGTTCCTGAATGCACAGTTCGGAAACAACAACCCGTATAACCAGGACAACGAAATCAGCTGGCTGGATTGGAGCCGGCTCCTGGCGAATCAGGAAATATTCCGGTTCTTTAAACGCATGATTGCGTTCCGGAAGTCACATCCTTCCCTGTGTCGCAGCAGATTCTGGCGTGAGGACATTTCCTGGTACGGCGTTGGACCTATGGTCGATCTGTCCCCAGATTCACGGAGTCTGGCGTTTTGCCTGCATGGCGCGTCACAGGCCGACGACGATATCTACGTGATGATCAATGCCTATTGGGGAGAGCTGCGGTTCCAGATCCAAGAAGGTTCACCTCAAGATTGGATAAGAATTGTAGACACTGACCTGCCGAGTCCCGACGATTTCAATGAGCGGGGTTTGCCGCTGCAGGAGTCAATCTACCAAGTAGGCCCTCGATCCATAGCTGTCTTGGTTCGACCTAAACAGACGGGCATTCCACGGGAGTTCGTTGACAGAGAAGAATCCCCAAGATGCGGCAACGGTACTTAATAAGGAGTCATAGATGTCAAAGAAGCGCATAGGCATACTCACTGGAGGCGGCGATGTCCCCGGACTGAACTCAGTGATCAAGTCGGTGGTTTATCGCGGGGCCGAGATCGGATGCGAAGTTGTCGGCATCCGCCGCGGCTGGGAAGGATTGACGCACGTCGATTTGAAGGACCCGGCGAGCAAAACGAGGTACATCCTGCCTCTGAACCGCGATAACACGCGCACCATCGATCGAACGGGCGGCACATTCCTCCACAGTTCGCGGACCAATCCCTCAAAAATGGAAAAGCTGCCTCCCGTTCTGCAGGGACAAAACTTCGAAGCTAAAGAATCGAACAAGAAGGGCGTCTCCAGCACCGTCTTCGATGTGACGCCGGCTGTGCTCAAGAACATCGAGAGGTTAGGTCTCGAGTACCTGATCGCCATTGGTGGTGACGATACTCTCAGTTATGCTGCCGAACTCGATCGCAAGGGCATGAAGGTGCTCGCGGTCCCGAAGACTATGGACAACGATGTCCGCAACACCGAATACTGCATCGGATTCTCGACGGCGATTACGCGTGCCATGGACGCAATCGACCGCCAGCGCACTACGGTCGGGTCGCACGAGCGCATTGGCATCTTTCGCGTGTTTGGTCGCGATGCCGGCTACACCGCGCTCTACACGGCATACGTCACAGCCGTGCGTTGCTGCATTCCCGAATATAAGGTCGATCTGCAACACCTGATCGAATTGCTTATCAACGACAAACGCAACAACCCGAGCAACTACTCGCTTGTCATTCTCTCCGAAGGCGCGGAGTGGCAGGGTTACGCGGTAAAGGAATATGGCGAAGCCGATGCGTTCGGACATCGCAAGAAGATGAGCGTCGCCGAAGACCTAAGTGATGAGATTAAGCGCGCCACAGGTGAAGAAACGGTGGTAAGCGACCTAACTTACGACCTGCGCTCCGGCAGCCCCGACTTTGTCGATCGCATGGTGGGATTCACGTTCGCAGGCATGGCCATTGATGCCCTCGTAGAAGGCAAGTCTGGCCTGATGACCGCGATCAACGAGGGCCGTTATACCATGGTACCGATTCCTGATCCGACGCTGGGCCCACGCAAAGTGGATATCGCCTCGATGTACAACACCGAGCGCTATCGACCGAGGTACGACCACAAGCTAGGTCTGCCTATTTTCCTTACACGACCGTAGTGAGCGGTGAGTGAGATCTATTGTTGCTTTGGTTCGACCTGAATACGAGAAAGCGTTCTATTGCGAGCTCGTCGACAGACCAGAATTACTGACAAACGCTGATGAGAGTGCTACATTAGCTCGCACAAGGGGGCGCTAGTCAGTGCCATAGCACCTCCTTTCGTGTCCCTAGGGGGGTGTTCTTTAAAGGGCCATGGGATTGTTCTGGCTGATCCTCGGCTCTTTTCCCTATGAGCGCGATCAGTGTGTTGTTCGTTCCCTAGTTACACCAAGACTATGCGCATCTGAATGGGACGACACCGTCTGAGCCGTTTTCGGAAAGATGGCAAAATGGCTACACTCCGAGCTCTTCTGCTTCGATTTAATTCACTACGCACAACGATTGCCACGTTGGGCTGTTGTCTCACCTGCGTGTTGTTGCTGGCACGCACGGTTCACGCCCTCGATCCCAACAAACACATCACCCAGTACATACATACCTCCTGGCGAATACAAGACGGCTCCCTGCCGGCCGGCATGTTTTCGATCACGCAAACCTCGGATGGTTTCCTCTGGTTCTTATCTCTTCCCGGCGATATTTACAGGTTCGACGGCGTTCGGTTTCTGTCCAGGCATACGCCTGCCGATTTTTCAAGCAGCACGATAGGCAGCATCCTTGCCGACCATGCAGGTGGGCTCTGGGTGGTAGCGGATGAGCTCATTCACCTAAAAGGCGGGGCTGTCACTTCTCACTTTGCAGTGAATGGAACCGCGTTTCAAAGCATGAGCCAAGATCCTGACGGCTCTGTGTGGGTAGCGACGCGCCGGGGGTCAGACCAGCCCTTTTGCCACGTTACTGAGCGCTCCGTCAGGTGTTTCGGAAAGAATGATGGAATACCGATTTCCCGTGTCCAGTCCGTACTTGCTGACGGTCACGGAGGCTTTTGGCTGGGTGGGGAGACGGCACTTGTCCACTGGCAGGGGGGCGTCTCGGAAGTGTATCCAGTCAAAGCGGAGATAATGGGTCTGGCGCGTGCTCCTGACGGGACTCTTTGGGTGGGCATAGGGGAGGGGATGGGTCTAGGACTTGCGCAATTGAAGAATGGCGCCGTGAAACCGTTCGTTACCCCCACCTTTGACGGAAGCAAGCTCAGCGTCACCAGCCTGATGTTCGACCATGACGGAAATCTGTGGGTCGGCACCGATGCAACAGGGCTCTTTCGTATCCACGGGGATAGTGTGGAGCATTACGGACACACGGAGGGATTGTCCGGCGATTCCGTTTGGGCGCTTTTTGAAGACCGAGAAGGCCTTGTCTGGGCTGGAAGCACAAGCGGAATAGACAGCTTCCGTGATCCACGCGTTACTACATTTTCAGCCTTGCAAGGATTGGGGAAGGATTTAGCGGCTGGCATTCTGGCGAGCAGAGATGGCACGATCTGGGTCGCAAATAATGGGTCGCTCGATCGCATTAGGAACGGAACTGTCTCATCCATTCGGAGGGCCAATGGTCTTCCCGGGGATCAAGTCGCCGCTATGCTCGAAGACCACGCCGGGAATTTTTGGGTCGGAGTCGATGACGAACTGTATCTCTTCAAAGATGGGCAATTCCGCCGCCTTCCGGCCCCCAACCATCAAGCGCTTGGAATGGTGGTTGGAATGTCAGAGGATATCGACGGCAATGTTTGGGCGGAATGTGCAAGCAATCCGCGAAAGCTTGTGCGCATACGCGATTTCCGAGTGCGCGACATATTCCTTCCGTCGCAAGTTCCGCCTGGACATAACCTCGCTCAGGATCCACGCGGAGGAATTTGGATAGAGACCCGAAAAGGAGATATTGCGCTGTTCCGGAACGGCATTTTGGAAACAACGGTTCCGCTAAATAAAGGAGGCTCTCCGTTAAACCGCCAAATTATCGCCGAGGCAGACGGCTCCATTCTCGTAGGCACCGAGGAAGGGCTTGTCGGATGGCGGATGGATAAAGTGCAGCGGATGACCACGAAGAACGGTCTGCCCTGCGACTTTGTCATCTCCTTTGTTCAGGACAGAGAGAAGCGTTGGTGGCTCTACACTCGTTGCGGCGTGGTGGAATTCTCAGATTCTGAGCTGCAACGGTGGTGGGCCAACCCGGATGCGATAGTTCAGAACCGCCTCTATGACACGTTCGATGGAGCTCAGCCAAACATAGGTTCTTTCATCGCGGCCGCATGCACTCCCGATGGGCGCGTGTGGTTTTCCAGCGGAGTTGTCGTCCAGATGGTGGATCCCTCCAGGCTCTCGCCGAAAGCGCTCCCGGCGCCAACATATATCGAGTCGGTCGTTGCTGACCGAAAAGAGTTCAAAGCAACCTCCAACCTCACCGTCCCGCCAAATCCGAGGGACTTGCAAATTGATTACACCTCACCCACCTTTTCGATTCCACAGAAGGTGAAATTTCGCTACCGCCTCGACAACTATGATCGTGATTGGCACGATGCCGGTACGCGCCGGCAGGCTTTCTACACGGATTTCCCTCCCGGCAAATATTCCTTTCGCGTGATCGCATCCAATAGCGACGGCGTCTGGAACGATGACGCCGCCAAGCTCGATTTCTCCGTCGCTCCCGCGTACTACCAGACGAACTGGTTCCGCGCTCTCTGCGCGGCAGCCTTCTTGGCGTCGCTGTGGGCGGCTTATCAGTTGCGCGTCCGGCGACTGCAGCGGGAGTACAACTCGGCCATCGAAGCACGGGTGAATGAACGAACGCGTATCGCTCGCGACCTTCACGACACTTTGCTCCAAAGTCTGCAGGCGCTCTTATTTCAGTACCAGGCCGCACGCAACCTTTTTGCCGCCGGGTCGGAACGCGCGATGCAGGTCCTCGATGCCACGCTTGACAGGACCGAGCAGGCAATCGCCGAGAGCCGTGATGCTATTCGCGACATACGTTCCGACAACGTTGCTCAGAATGCGTTGCCAGACTTGTTGACGATGGCGGGAACTGAATTGGCAGAGTCACAGGGGGACCATGCTTTGCCGGCATTCGGTGTAACGGTGGAGGGCGAGCGGCGAACGCTCACCCCAGTCATTCGGGAAGAGACGTATCGAATTGCACTCGAACTGTTGCGAAATGCCTTTCGTCACGCGAAGGCTCATCGCGTTGAAGCCGAGGTTCGATACGATGACGAAATGCTTCGTCTGCGTATTCGTGATGATGGAAAGGGGATGGACCTAAAAGTATTGCAGGGAGACAGCAAGGGCCATTGGGGGCTGCGCGGTGTCCGGGAACGTGCTGAGCGCATCGGAGCGAAACTGGATCTTTGGAGCGAAGCCGGAGCAGGCACCGAATTCCAGTTAACCGTTCCTGCCCGCATCGCTTACGACGGGTCTGGTGATAGCCTTCCATTCCGACTACTTCGCAAGGTAAAAGGTTATGCCTACCGCAACTAGAACGATCCGAATTCTCATATGCGACGATCATGCCCTCCTGCGCGAGGGCGTTGCGACCCTGCTGAGCACTGAACCTGACATCAAGCTGATCGCGGAGGCGTCGAATGGCGAGGAAGCTGTCGAAAAATTCCGAATGCACCATCCGGATGTCACCCTGATGGATTTGCAGATGCCAGGTTTGAGTGGCATCGATGCCATCGCTCGCATTCGCAGTGAATTTCCTGACGCTAAAATCATCGTGCTTACGACGTACACAGGAGACTCCCAGGTAATCGGCGCTCTCAGGGCGGGTGCTCGGGCCTATCTGTTAAAAGCGCACGTCCATCGAGAGCTTCCGGAAATCATCCGTGGCGTTTACGCTGGACAAAAGCGAATCCCAGCAGAGATCGCCGCTGAAGTGGCGGAACATCTGGCAGATGAGAGCTTGACGTCACGTGAGATCGATGTACTGCGCCTGATTGCCACGGGTAATGGCAACAAACAGATTGCCGATCAACTCTCCATCGGCGAGGCGAGCGTAAAGAGTCACGTCGCCAGCATACTCTCCAAGCTTGGCGCGAACGACCGGGCGCACGCGGTGACCCTCGGGTTAAAGCGTGGAATCATCGACTTACAAATCCCCTGAATGGGGGAGAGCCACCTCCCCCGTTTGCCCGTAGCGCCTTGGTCGCGAATATCTTAGCTTGGATTGTGCAACGTTTATTCTCGACCTTCGCGGCCGGGTGGCCCGGCATCGGTCTCCTTATCCAAAGATTCCTCCTTGGCACCATTCTCTTGCGTGAGGCATTCCTGCGACCGGGGGCGGACGTTCATTTCGCGCTGGTCGCACTGCCGTTGATCGCATCGGTCCTTCTTGTAATAGGATTGGGCACTCCATATATCGGACTTCTCGTCGCAGCTACGCAGCTACGGCTCGTTTTCGCGGGGTCCGCCGATCCATGGACCGCGATCATCCTTTCTGGCTTAGGAGCCAGTCTGGCGATGATTGGACCAGGTGCCTGGTCCTTTGACGCTCGCTTCTTCGGGCGAAGGCACGTTGAGATAGTCAAGAAATAGAGGTGTTCAGGCCATGCCACCGATTCAAAATTGAAGCTTCAGCGCCAACTGGATCGAGCGCGGGCTGCCGACTTGGTAGCAGATTTAAACCACCGTTCACGGTTGACAGATTTAATCCGCAGCCACTACGGCTTCGTCGACGCCTGACCAGTAAAATTCTCGGGCTGTCAGTCTTCGTTTCTTTGCCCAGCGCGGTTTACTGCCGGTTAGGGTTGCTGTCACCTAAGAGGCCGCGCGGGTTTATGTCCGTCGCTCGCCCAACTTTCCACGGTCAAGAACGACCGCACACTCGCTCGTTTATCATGACTCCCGCGTGGCTGTGATCAAGGAGCCGTGCGATCGATTGTCAGAAGCGAAACTGGGGTTAGCGATTCTCGACGTTAAGCAGTAATATAGGCGCAATGTCGACGGGGCCTCAGTTCGAAAACTCAGATAGGCTGACCCCTGAACAGGTGGCGTCAGTCCGCCGCGCGCTCCAGTCAGTGCTTTCGAGCAGTGCGTTCGCCGGCAGAAAGCGGTGTCAGCTTTATCTTCGGCTAGCCGTGGAGCGATCCTTGGCGGGCGACTTGGAATCGCTACCTAAGCCCGTCATGGGCGTAGAGACGTTTGGGGTGCCCGCCGATTACGAAACCTCAAACGACGCGGTTGTCCGTGTGCGGTTGACAGAAGTTCGAAAGAGGCTTGCACAGTATTACACAGAGGCTGAGCAAACCCCGCAGGTCCGTATCGAACTACCTCCCGGTTCTTATGTGCCGGTGTTCCATTGGTCTTCTCGGACAGTAGCTGAAGATGGAAGTGCAGCCGCTGCACGTCCCATGGTTCCTCTGCGATGGCGGCGTAGACCGGTGGTCGCCAGTGTCGCCCTGATCGCGATCGTAAGTCTTTCTCTTTTTCTTTCCTTAAGACGTAACCCGCCACGCCAGCGGAATCCGGTACGGCTATCACTCGGTCTGCCGCAGGGAATAACGTTACAGAGGAACTGGCACCCGTTCGAACAAATGGCGATTTCTCCCGATGGCGAGATGTTGGCCTTCTCGGCAACTGATGCCTCTGGTCAAAGCTCTTTGTGGATCAGGTCTTTAAGTTCTGCGGAAGCGCGAAGGATGGACCAGACGGAGGACGCGCTTCTGCCTTTCTGGTCGCCGGACTCGCATTTCATTGGATTTTGGGCAGGTGGCAAGCTAAAGAAGATACCGCGAACAGGTGGACTCCCCGAGTTGATCTGCAGCGTTCCGGAGATCGCGCAAGGAGCATGGGGCGCCGACGGAACAATTCTTTTCGCCAAAGCCGTAAATAGCCCAATTCTCCGAGTTTCCCACGACGGCGCAAGTGCGACTCCCGCGACCTCGTTGCTTCCAGGACAGGTCAGCCAAATGTGGGTCCAGTTCCTGCCGGATGGTAGACGCTTTATCTACTTGGCTCGCACAAGCCTGACAACCGATGACCCGGAAGCCAAGGTGTATGCGCAGTCACTGAATGGCGGAGCTCCCATTGAACTGCTGACGAGTCAGAGCCGGGCGATAGCCGTACCGGAGTACGTGCTGTTCGCGCAGGGGCAGAATCTCTTGGCCCAACGCATGGACTGGAAGGCACTGCGAAAAATTGGGGAACCGTTGTTGCTGGCCCGCAATGTTGCTGCGTCTCCAGCTTACCTTGGCACTTCCGAATTCACTGCCTCGCAAAACGGAGTCTTGATCTACGGCACAGCAGAGGGATCATCTTTCGATCATCTCAAGTGGTATGCACGAGACGGCTCTACGAGCGGCGATCTCGAGCCGGTGATCGATTACCAGCAGTTCACGCTATCTCCGGATGGGAGATACTTGGCGCTCAACTCGTTCCATCAACATGCTACAGGCAGCCTATGGCTGATAGATATAGCGAGTAATACAACGACTCCCCTGACGACTGATCCGCACGCGCAGTCGGATCCAGTCTGGTCGCCCGACTCGCGCTATGTTGCCTTCAATCTTCTTCCCAACGGTGGGAGTGACCCGCCGTTTCTCGTGCAAAAGATTGAGATTGGAAATCAGCAGCCAGAGGCAATCTATGGTGACGATCAAAGACACTGGGTGGAAGACTGGTCCCCGGATGGTCGCTTCTTGCTGACTCATGACACAAAGACGCTTTCGATACTGCCTGTGACGGGCGATGGGAAACCCGAGGCTGTATATTCATCGAGCTTCCTGAAAGATGAATTTCATCTGTCTCCTGACGGGCAGCTGATCGCTTACGGCGAGAACCGTACTGGCAAGTGGGAGGTCTTTGTTGCTTCGTTTCCTTCGTTTCAGTACATAAAGCAGGTTTCGCTCGCCGGAGGCACACAGCCCCGATGGCGCGGTGACAACCGGGAACTCTTCTTCATCGACTACGAAGGAAAAATGATGTCAGCGACCGTGGAGCGCGGCTCGCTTCCGAAGATAGGCGTCCCAAGAAAACTGTTTAATACCGGACTGGTTCCAGATCCCACGGTGAATCAGTATGCCGTCACTAAAGATGGACTCAAGTTTCTGGTGCTGGAGCCGCGGAAGGGCTTCATGGAAAGCTACTCTGCCATTCTTAACTGGCCCGCGACGCTGCAGTAAGCAGTAAGACCCCAGCATTGGCCCTCTCTGATACCAGGTTCCTGGACCAAAAGAGCACTGTTTTCAGCATACGCCCGGGCTTAAAATGCTCCCAGGAAGAGGGCCGGAACTCAAATATGAAACGGGCGGAAGCTCCAATAAAGACCGCGCGAGCACTCGTTGTGCTTGGCACGCTGTACGTGCTGCTCTGGTGTCCCGATGCTCCTGCGCTGAATCCGTCGCTGGATATAAGTCAATACGCGCATACCGCATGGACCTATCGCGACGGATTCATGCACGGGGCAGTCAACGCAATCGCCCAGACGCCTGACGGTTATCTCTGGCTCGGCACGCAGTCGGGTGCAGTTCGCTTCGACGGCGTTCGGGCCGTGCCGTTGCCTCTGCATCCTGGGCAGCAACTTCCGAGCACCTCGGTGGGAGCCCTCCTGGCGGCACGCGACGGAACCCTTTGGATTGGCACGCTCGACGGGCTGGTGAGTTGGAAGAACGGTCAACTGACTGCATATCCGGCGCTTGCCCGCCTCACTGTTCTCGCGCTTGTGCAGGATCGCGCCGGAACCGTGTGGGCGGGCGGTCTAGCGGGACCGACGGGAACCCTCTGCGCGATTCGCGGCGAAAGCACCACATGTTATGGCGATGACGGAAGTTTCGGCACCGTAGTGGCATCGTTGTATGAGGATAGCGACAGCAGCCTGTGGGTAGGAGCGGCGACAGGCCTGTGGCGATGGAGGCCCGGTCCTTCAACCCGTTATTTGGCGGCACCAATTAGCCGCGGCGGCAAGATGACGAAAGGCGATCATGGGTCAGGCATCGTAGTTGCTGTTAACAGCGTGCGTCAAATCATTGGAAGAACGGTCACCGATTATCCTCTACACGGCGTGCCGTTGCCTTTGACTGCTGGAAGTGTTCTTCGCGATGGCAACGGTGGGCTGTGGATCGGCACAACCGCTCATGGGATCGTGCACTCGTACGAGGGTAAAACAAGCACGTTTACCCACAACGATGGCCTATCGAGCGATCAGGTGTACGCCCTTTTCGAGGGCCGTGAAGGATCAATCTGGGTGGCCACTGCCGAGGGTCTCGACCAGTTTCGAGAGTTGCCGGTCACCTCGCTTCCGGTGAAGCAAGGGTTGTCTAGCGCGACCGCGAACTCCGTGCTGGCGGCACGCGACGGGAGCTTATGGGTCGGCACTTCGGATGGGCTTTATAGATGGAAAGAGGGTCGCACGACGATTTATCGGAGGCGAAGCAATCCCGGCCTGGCCGACGACGATATCCAATCGCTCTTCGAGGATGAGCGTGGCCGCATTTGGGTTTCAAGCTTTCGCGGACTTGCGGCGTTTGAGAAGGGGAAGTTCACTCCAGTGCCGTCGGTGCCCGCAGGGGCGAAAAATGCAATCGCAGGCGACAATCACGGCGGCCTCTGGCTGAGTCTGTTTGGCACCGCGAAAGATTACAGTCTGGCGCATCTGGCAGGCGGCAAAATCGTTGAGCAGGTGCCCTGGCCGAAGCTGGGTGGCGGTCCCGGGACCGGCCTCCTGCCGGACCCGGACGGCGGCATCTGGACGGGGCTGTTGAGCGGCGGGATGGCTTATTTTCGGGCGGGGCAAATACGGAACTTGCCATTAAGCGACGACGGGGCAAGTGCCCGGAGGGTGTTGAACGTTGTACGAGATCGCGACGGCTCGATATGGGCCACAACCAATAAGGGTGTCAGCCGAATCAACAACGGGCGCGTGGCAACGCTGACCACCGCGAACGGGTTGCCCTGCAACACCGTCCACTGGATCATCGAAGACGACCTGTCTTCCTACTGGCTGTACATGCAGTGCGGACTCCTGCGTGTCGCTCGAACCGACATGGACTCCTGGATCGGCGATCCGAAGCGAGCCATTCGGCCGACCAGGTTCGGCGTTGAGGATGGAATTCGGCTCGTTCCAATCCTTAAGGGCGTCAGGCCCCCGGTCACAAAGGCATCCGACGGGAGAATCTGGTTTGTAAATGGGGAAAGGGTGAGCTTTATCGATCCGTCCCGAATAACTCTCAACACGCTCCCTCCGCCAGTCCACATTGAGCAGATCATCGCGGATGGCAAAACCTTTGATGCCGCGAACAGTGTGCACCTACCTGCGCTCGTCCGAAACCTCACGATTGATTACACGGCGCTGAGCCTGGTCGTTCCGGAGAAAGTGCATTTCCGCTACAAGCTGGAAGGCCAGGACAAGGACTGGAGAGAGGTGGTTAACGATCGCGAGGTGCAGTACTCGAACCTGCCGCCGAAACATTATCGGTTTCGCGTCCTTGCCTGTAACAACAGCGGCGTGTGGAACGAAGAAGGCGCGGCACTGGATTTCGTGATCCCTCCGGCGTGGTATCAGACGAATTGGTTCCGTGCGGCATGCGTGGCAGCGTTTCTGGCGATGATCTGGGGAATCTATGAACTGCGGGTGCGACAACTGGCGGCGCAGTTCAATATGCGTCTGGAAGAGCGGGTAATCGAGCGGACGCGGATTGCTCGCGACCTGCACGACACCCTCTTGCAAAGTTTTCAAGGTTTGGTGTTCCGCTTTCAGGCGGCCCGCTATCAACTCCCGGATCGTCCCGAAGAAGCATCTGACGCCCTGGATAGTGCGCTGGTTTCCGCAGATCAGGCAATCGCGGAGGGTCGTAGCGCCATCCAGGAACTACGTTCGGGGTCATCCCAGGAAAGCAACCTCGAACAGATGCTGCTGGCTATGGGGCGCGAACTGGCGTCCTCACAGAAAGATGGCGACAGTGCTCCGTCTTTGCGGGTGATAGTAGAGGGCAACCGACGGGCGAAACGGGCGATAATCAAGGAAGAGATCTATCGGATCGCGCGAGAGTTGGTGCGAAATGCCTATCGCCATGCACGTGCCCGCAACGTTGAAGCCGAGCTACGCTACGATGACGAAGCTTTTCTGTTAATCGTACGAGATGACGGAAAAGGAATCGATCCAAAGATACTGAAAGACCATGGCCGCGCCGGCCATTGGGGCTTCCCCGGAATGTATGAGCGGGCAGAAGGAATTGGGGCCCGATTGGATGTCTGGAGCGAAGCGGGTGCCGGCACAGAAGTTCGGTTGACTGTTCCAGCCGCTATCGCCTATGAAAAAGCTGGCGATAGGGGTAGATTTAAGCTGTTCCGGAAGACGAGGATTTATGAGCACCGGTCCTAGTGCGATTCGGATCATGAGTGTGGATGATCATCCTCTCTTGCGTCAGGGCATCGCGGCCCTTATCAACACTCAGCCCGATATGCAACTGGTCGCAGAGGCGTGTGACGGGGAGGAGGGCGTCGCTCAATTTCGACGGCACCGCCCCGACGTGACCCTGATGGACCTGCAAATGCCGAATGTGAACGGCACCGAAGCCATCAGCCGGATTAGAAGCGAATTCGCTGATGCCAAGATCCTCGTGTTGTCGACCTATGCCGGCGATGTTCAAGTCTTACGGGCGATCAAGGCCGGTGCGCGGGGTTACCTGCTGAAAGGAAACGTCCGCACCGAACTGCTGGAGGCTATCCGCACGGTCCATGCCGGGCGCAAGCGAATACCGCCCGAAATTGCGGCGGAGCTGGCTGAGCACGCTGCCGACGATGCTCTGAGTTCGCGCGAAATGGATGTGCTTCGTTTAATTGGCGAGGGCAATGCCAATAAGCAAATCGCCGACAAGCTCTCGATCGGAGAAACAACAGTCAAGAACCACATCTCGAACATACTCTCCAAGCTGGGTGCAAACGATCGCGCGCACGCGGTCACCATTGCGCTACAGCGCGGGATTATCGAGCTGGACGTCCGCCAACGGTAGGATTCGAAAGTCCTACTTTTGACCCTTTCGATCTGTTTCCAGGATCACTAGCATGAGACCAGCATCGGAGGACGTGTTTGCAACGTCTGTTTTCCACATTCGCCGAAGGCTGGCCCGGCGCTGGTCTTTTGCTTCAGCGCGTGCTGACGAGCACCATTCTGGTCTATTGCGGGGCCACGC
>Ga0181523_10003959_pt1 | contig 13099 bp, 9 predicted proteins | sample PEATcosm2014_Bin_43_FD_119752 | JGI IMG/M metagenome (GOLD analysis project Ga0181523, IMG submission 119752) | Peatland microbial communities from MTU Mesocosm Facility, Houghton, MI, USA - PEATcosm2014_Bin05_30_metaG | ecosystem: Environmental > Terrestrial > Soil > Wetlands > Peat | place... | reverse complement strand
TGGCAACGGTGATAGAATTATTTTGACTATTGTACGAGACGAATGAACTTGCAGTTACCGCTCCGTAGCCTGTAGTGTGGCACTTGGCGCATGCATATCCACTCCCCTGATCCGATCCATTGGTTCCGTATACGACATTAGGATATGGAGCGGAGGACATCCAGTCGGCAAAGATATAATACATTGGAGCTGTGAAGCCATCAGTCAAGGTGATCAATCCACTCAGGAGATTTATAGGTCTTCCAAATGCGTCTGTCTGATATATCTGCCCGCCAGATCCTATCCAGTAGGAGGCCGAGATGCCGGCCGTAACTCTACGGAGCACATTCTTGTGTCCTGTCAGCAGATAGCTCGTTTTGTCAGAATCCGGCATCGTTGTCGGGTTATGACATGCCAGACAGTGCTTGTTTGTGACCGATGCTTGAGTCCAGTCCCAACCGCCGTTGCCATTTGGCACAGCACCATCACTCACAAATGACCATGCGCCGGCCATATGTGGCAATGCAAAAAGGGTCATAAAAGATACAAATAAGGTCAGAAAATAATAAGCACGCCTTTTATTCGTCATTCAGGTGGCCCTCCTTGGACCATTGTGTCCAGTGCTCATTTCGCGATGCAGGCCCCTCCCGAACCTGATTCCTGCTACAAAGCCTTTTCCTATATATCATTTTGTTTAGTTTCAGAGCCAAAGACTTTCACTCTGCGGTGATAACCGATGTTTCCTCCTTACAATCAATACTTTCTTAAAGAAGAGGCAGGCGGGACATTCCCGACCTGCCTCTCAGTGCTCTTGCTAACCCTACGCTGCTAGTTTGAAGAGCCGAAGTTTACTCCTGTCAGTGGACCGGTTGTCACGATCACCGTGTCCGCCGGACTTGCAAAAGTATATCCCGACTTAGCTGCTGTAATGGTATAGTTACCGGGCACTACGTTAATAAAGGAGTAAGCGCCGCTGGCGTTGGTGGATGTAATACCCTTTGTAACGCCGTTGAGCTTAAGGCTAAGCGATACACTTGAAAGCGGAGTGCCGGCCAAGTTTGCTACCGTGCCGCTTACCGTGTATTTGGCCGGTACCGTCACTGACAGGTTCTTTGCCGCGCTTATACCCTGTACAGTAGCGGTGTGCACTACTGTGTACGTATTGTTAGCAGTATAAGTGTGAGTGAATAAGCTACCTGCAGTGTTTGTTGATAAAGCGCTGCCGTCGCCCCAATTAACTGTAATAGAAGAACCAGCACTGGAGTTGTCCTGCAGGTTAACCGTCATATAAGGGGAGACGCTTGTGGGTCCGAAAGAGGTTTCAGCCACTGTCGGCGCTATGTTTATCTGCACAGATTGTGATGCGGTGTCAAAGGTGCTAGTCGCATTAATTACGGTCAGTACACTACTGAACGTGTTGGCACCTGGTACTGCTCCTGAATAGGTATGCGTTGTCGTCGCGCCGTTACCAGTGCCGCCGCCGACAATGGCAGTGTCTCCGAAGTTCCAGGTGTAGGTGCACGAACCGCTTGGGCAGATCGAACTCTGCGAAGCGTCGAAGGTGATAACATGGTCATTGCCGCCGACGCCCTGCTGCCAGTTGAAGGCAACAGTTGGAATATTATAATGCATATTCGAAGCGTCTGAAGCAAGCTCCACCTTGGACTTGTATGGGGCTCCGTTATGGACATCAGGCGAACCACCAGCCGTAGTGATGCTTCCGCCGTGACACTGCCCGCAGGCCATATCAACGTCGACCCATACAGCTTTCGGATAGGTTCCTCCTACTGCTGTACCAGTGGCATTAAGGTATGACTCAGGTGCTGCTTGGGCGTTTCTGTCTGTTCCGCTGCTAAATTGAGTAGACGTCGGCCATGTGCTGTAATTCGGGTCAGTACTGATTCTCCATACGTGGACGGGCATGGAATTCTGATTGCCGTTTGTTACAGCCTGTGTAGCCATGTGGCAGACTTCGCACGAACCATTGGGATAGAGAGAGGTATCGAACGGAGTGCCGGAACTCTGAGGATGATTGAATTGTGCTACTTGCGGAGTATTGGGTACTGCTGCCGCAAAATCGCTGTTATTGTGGCAATCCGTACACTCTTTCTTGATAGCCTTTGAGGCCTGACTTGCAACAAAGAGGCTGTTGTGAACATCATGGCAGGTGGTACAGGTACCCTGCGCTCCATTTGTGTCTATCCTCCACGAGCCCGCACCGTAAACTGAGTTACATGTTGCCATGGTGTTGAGTGCATTGCCTTTAGCGTCGGTCAATGCAACGTCGCTGCCGCTTGGGCCCTGATAGCAGGTGTAGCCCTTAAAGGCGCTGCCATACTCTGTAGTCCCGTTGGGATCGGTCAAATCATTTTCTCCAAGAGCGTTTGCCGTTATCGAACCGTTGCCGCTCTGGGCCCCAGTATATCTCGCATGCACGCTGTTCAGGAACGAGTTGCCGAGAACATGGCCATTAAAGTCACGTCCCCAAGATGCGCCATGGCTGAGGCCGGTCGGAATAAGTGTGGGATCATACTGTGCCGTGCCGGATGCACTTCCCCCCTGGGCCAGATAGTTCTTGGCAATGGACTGATGGCAGCCGAAGCAAAGGTTGTTTATGCCGGTGCCTGATGGGAGGTTACCCATGCCGCCGCTTGTGGCCCTTGTTGTCGGGAAGGATGAAGGCGTACCGATGGCTGTCCATGTGTAAGCAGCCGCACTACACGCTGACTGAGTGGGGAACGATGTTGTGACGTCCGTAGCACCATTCTTACAAGTGCCGCCTGAAATCATTGTCTGTGTTACTGCCGCAACTGTCGCAGCGTGGCATCTTGAGCAATTGATGCCGTCGATGTCCCATTTATAGCCTGCTTTAACAGCAGCAACATAATTTGCGCCAGCGTCAGCCGGCTGAGTCCCGGTGTATCCAGGGGTGCCAATTGACTCTACGCCTGGTGTTGCTGCGGTGCCACCACTAAAGCCGGTCGAATGGCAGTTGGCACAAGCGTAATTGCTGCCGGTAATAGCAACAGTTGGATAAGTTGCCATCCAGTCGCCATAGATGTAATACATTGGGTTAGTGCCGTCCGTTGCACTTCCTGGAACACCAAAAACTCCCCAATTTAACGCATTTGTACCGTCTGTCGTATAAATACCGTTGGGACCTGCCCACGCCATGCCGGGTATTACCTTTCTCAACATGTTCTTGTGGCCAGTCATGAGATAGCTATCTTTTTGTCTGTAAACATCTCCGTTCTGCTGGGACAAGGTGCTGTGGCAGTGAAGGCATCCGTTATCTGCATTGACAGCCTCCCTGGTGAGATCAAAGGTTACGGCAGAAGTAATGCCATTAAGGGGACCAATAGCAGCAGCTGAACCATCTGGTATCCAGTTTGACCATGTACCGCCATTGGCGAGACATGCGCCCAGAGTGGTGTATTGGGCCAGATTAGCAGTTGCACCGGCAGCATAAACGGTTGCGCCGGCAGTATTGGTGAGAGCCGCATTCACAGTGCCACTGATACCATACGCATAAAGGCATGTGGTTCCGCTTACGGAATAGCCGAAGGCAGCTGTCGCGGAGCTGTTAGCAGTCCCGGAGGTGCTACCTACTACGGTAGGGCAGCTCGCAACGGGAAGCGTGGTCCTCATTGATGTGTAGCATAAGCCCACATTGGGTGTAAGGGTGTTATCGGTGCCGGATGTACCACCGTTAGACAGAGGAGATTGGATACTGCCGAAGGCATTAGGCTGTCCATAGGTGGCGTCATTTACGTTGGTATCCATTCCTCTGTACTGCCAGCCATAGGCTAAACAATTAGCTACCGTGCCGTTAGCAGTATTCTTAACAGCGGCGTTATTGGCCAATAAACCACCCAAGGCTGCACACATTGTGGCGTTCCTGTCCAAGTTTACCAGTGAGAAAGAGCCTGAAATATAGCCACCTGATGTCGTTACACAGGTGCTGCCACCAGGAGCGGCATACTTGACGGTAGCTGTGTTTTTACTGGAGTTTCCGCATACATTCGCAAGAGTGTCGTTGCTCACGACAGCAGTAACAGGAATTAGTCTTGCTTGACAATCCCTAGCTGTTTTGATTGTTGTATCTACGTCCATCGTGCCATCTGCGTGCAGACCGAGGACGCAGATGCCGTCATCTGGTGCTGTCCAGCCACCCGTCGTGCTGTTCTGAACAGCGCCGTCACTCTGGTACATTGCACCAACGTTTCCTGCAATCATAAACGAGGAAACGATAAGGGCAACGACCGACAAGAGTGTCATCAAATGTTTTTGTTTCATTTAAGCCCCCTTAAATTTAGCTAGTTATACAAATATAAAGACCAAATCTTCATTATTAGTTTGGCCACCTCATTATTCCTTCGCCGTAACCACAGCTATTTAACCCCGAATACTTACGCGATCACCTCCTTGCTCAAAACCTGCTGCTAGATGAATAGAAATGGGGGTGCACACCAAAAAGCATAAACCATGCCATGCTTTTAAAGAGTGTGAGTCCATAAGGGTTACTTTGTTGCAACTATCTAAACTGACTGGATATTTACAAATGTTTGCGGTGAGATCCGAACATGCTTTCACTCTTAAGGCAGCTTCGAATTGGTGAAATGGCATGGAGTGGGTTCGTAATTTCACAGAAGCAAAATGATGATTACAAATTGTCGCGACTTCATTAATAATAGACGGCAGATCTTAAAATTTTTTCTATTTGAAGCATTCATTGAGCTCAGGTACGTTCAAAACATAAACTCCTCTGGATCCTATTAAAAATCTCCAACATCATCTTTAATCTTGAACTTATAAGTTCCTGTAGCAAGCTACAGGAACTCCCTTATGGAGTATGCTGTCCAAGCGGTACGAGATAGAGATAGAGATAGAAGCGATAGGTACGGATAAGGACCATATTCATCTGTTGTGTGCGGGGGGGCACCCAAAGTTATCGCCCGGACGTATAGTGCAAAGATTCAAGAGCATAACAGCGAGGGAGATATTATTGAGAAAGCCATCTGTAAAGAAGGAGTTGTGGGGAGGAGAGTTCTGGGCAGATGGATACTATGTGGCGACTGTTGGCGAGCGAGCGAACTGGCGGACAGTGGAAAGCTATGTTCAAAACCAGGGCAAGGCAAAAGGAGATCTCCGACAGCTACCGTTACTGTAATTCATCTTGATACCGTGTAGCTTGCTACAGAGTTCTTCATTCTCAAAGGTCCCGGACTTCTTGCCTAAAAAAAAGTTCCGCATTTTCACGGACCGCTTCAGCTATATCGCCACATCTTTTGTTATAGGTCTCTAGCGAGGCATCAGATTTCCCTTATGTTAACGATAGTTAGACCTGATTGGCGATGTTGGCACACAGTTTGCTTATTTAAGAATTAATTAAGATTTAGGGGTTCACTGCTGGTGAAAGATTTAGGAAGTGCCCTTTCTGAAGACGGGGGTAGAAGAAAGGCAAAAAAAGGGTTATTTAAGCACGAAAGTATTAACAAGGGTTGAGAACAATAATATTAATATCTAGGAGGAATTTACAATGAAGAAGCAAATGGTTTTCGGGCTGACACTCACACTGGCTTTTCTTTTAGTTGGTACTGCTTTTAGCTATACGCCTGGAAATGGTATCAAAACGACCCCTCATGACTTAAGTAGCGCGGGTGCTAGCATCGGCAAGCCCTACGGATCAGCGGCTGAACAAGCGGTCCAGGACAGAATTTGTGTATACTGCCATGCTCCGCACCACACTATAAAGGCAAGTGATGCCGCAGCCTTGAACTACAATTATGTGCCACTTTGGAACCATGACTTGACCACGCAGGCTTATACAACCTATTCCGCTGGTACTGACATACCTGGTGATTTTAGCCGCCAGGCTCCTGGCACTAACAATCCTGCAAACCCCAATATCGCAACTGTTAGCTTGGGAAGCCCGACCACCCTCTGCCTTAGCTGCCATGATGGAACAGTAGCAACAGATGCGTATGGCAATGCAGGTGGCCCCAGCAGTGGAGGCTATGGTAGCTACAATTACTCACCTTCAAAGAGTAGCGGGACTCAGTTCATCCAGAATAATGCATACCAGATTGGACAGGGCGGAGACCTGACTAATCACCATCCTGTCGGGTTCAGCTATTTTACTGCTTACACCAACAGCTTGGATACCGCCGGACAATATGCTCTTAAAGCCCCGACGACCCCGATGGGTAGCACTGGCAGGACGATTGGGCAACTTCTGTGGAAAGCATCATGGGATCCCACCAGCCACGCTCAGACAGGTGGTAATATGGAATGCACCACATGCCATTCCGTCCACAATAAGGGCAACAACGGACAGAGACTCCTGTGGGTAGATGACACAAACAGCGCATTGTGCCTGAACTGCCACAACAAGTAAGTTAACAATCTGTACATAGAGAAAGGGGGAGTGTGGTTGACATAGCTCCCCCTTTCTTACTTTTAAAGCAAACAAATATATTAGACTATTCGGGATAAATGAACTCTAGTGTTCAGTCGTTGTTATCTGTTGACACTTTTTTTTGGGGCGGCCTACAAATGATAAAACTTCAATATTGTGTTATCCTAAAAACATATCCCACCGTATTGGAAGGGAATGATATCCGCCAAGGGGTGTAGTTATGAAAAAGCTTTTGATTTTCTGTGCGGCGGTTGTATTTGCTGTGGCAGTCGGTTGCGCCATGCCGGAGAAAAAAGAGGAAGCTAAGGTTTTTTATCCGGACCCCCCCGATTTGCCTCGCATTCAGTTTCTTGCATCTTTTACGGGATCTAGAGATATCGAACCTGGGAAGTCGGCCTTCGACGTATTTTTGAGCGGCAAACAGTCTGGAAGCGTGTTGCAAAAACCATATGGCGTTGCAATGTATGATGGTAAAATTTATGTCTGTGACACCATGCAGGGTGTCATGATACTTGATTTTCAGAAAAAGACGTTTGGGCCTCTGCAAGGCAACCGAGGACCAGGTAAGCTTATGCAGCCAGTTAATATCAGCATCGATAGTGACGGCAATAAATATGTAGCAGACCCTGCACGCGGTCAAGTAATCGTATATGACAAGAGCGATTCCTATATAAAGGCAATAGGGACTCCAGGTGGGTGGAGACCCGTTGATGCCGTGGCTTATGAGGATAAGATTTATGTGGCTGACATCAAGAACGCTGAAATAAAGGTGTTCGACAAGGGCTCAGGAGAGCAGGTCCAACAGTTTGGGCAGAATGGGGACGCAAAGGATCGGTTGTCACTGCCCGCCAATATAGCTTTTGATCCGGGCGGAGATCTCTATGTGTCGGATATCGGAAGATTTCAGATAGTGAAATTCGACCGGGATGGACATGTTATGGGAACTTTTGGTGAACTGGGCTCAGAGACGGGCCATTTTGCCCGGCCTAAGGGCATAGCCGTCGACCGAGATAGCAATCTATATGCCGTGGATGCAGCATTTGATGTAGTGCAAATGTTTAATAAGGATGGGCATCTCCTTGCTTTTTTTGGCAAACCAGGCACCGGTCCAGGCGATCTTGACTTGCCTGCAAAGGTCTTTGTGGATTATGACAGCGTAAAGTATTTTGCACACTACGCTGACCCCTCATTCGAAGTCCATCATCTCGTTATTGTCACAAATCAGCTGGGAAATCGCATGGTAAATGTGTATGCGTTCGGCAAAGAAAAGGGTAAGAAATATCCCACTGACGAGGAACTCGAAGCGCAGGCAAAGGCTAAGCTAGAAAAACTTAGAAAAGAGCGCGGCGATGTAAAGAAAGATAGCAAATCTGAGGAAGAGGTGCGCGAGGGAACTAAGAACGCTGAATGATCGCTGTTTTCAGATGATAGCAACTTGGATAAGAATGGTGCTTGTATTGCTTCTGCTAATTGCAGCAGGCTGCTCTAAAGAACACATAGCGCCTGAAAAGGGGGAGAATTTGCCCAGTTCATCTGACCGCCTGTACAAAATACTGAGCTTTTTCATCGATGGGCTACCCCAGCCTCAAAAGGAGAAAAACGCAAGTACCGAGTCCAATGCAGAGTCGACAGGATCAAAGGGAGCGGTTGCAACATATAGAGATCATGGCCCCTATGCGGCCAATCTTTGCGATGCCTGCCACATACAGAGCGGTAGTAACGAACTTATCATGCCTATAGAGCAACTTTGCCAGAGTTGTCATGTCTTGAATCTGAAAAAGAAATACGTGCACGGCCCAGTAGTGGCAGGTGGTTGTCGTGTCTGCCACGACCCTCACGGATCGCCCTACCCCTATTTGCTTGTGTCTGAGTCGAAAGACTTTTGTTATCATTGCCACTCCCAACTCGATATCGAAAAACGTGAGGTACACAAGAAGGCAACTGAAGCGTGTACATTTTGTCATGATGCCCATGCATCGGACAATAAATATTTGCTGAGAACGATAGACGTTGCAAAATAAAGCGCGCAACAGAGAGATGATGCAGCTCATAACGGTAATTCTAGGAGCGTACCGTCGTTCCCGACTAACGTCGAGGTATTCAGTACCGATGCCTTGCGTGCTGCGCATATGGTCTTTTTTATTTATTACTGTAGCGGCATTTACTACTCCTTCAGCAGCTTTGTGTGAAGTGCGCGATTTCATTCCTAGAGTAACCGATTATAATGGGGAACTCGACGTTTTTGCACTTCGACAGACAAACGAAAATAAAACCAGTGGATCGAAGGTATCGACAACCGATACTTATTTTGTGGAGCAGCTAAAACTTGATACATCCGGCTTTGTATATCACCCAGCGTTCATTACGTTCACTGCAAGCGGTGCAGTAGGACTTCTCCAAGATAAATTCCAGAATGATAACACTGCGGGCCCTTGGAACAACTCTAGTGCCAACGACTATAGCCTGGCTGTTCACGTACTGCCCGAAAAACCATATACTCTGGATTTGCTCACCTCTCGTACGGAGGCATTTGCGAGCACGGGCTCATTCACCAATGTGCATCCGGTGATCTATGTCAACAGCGCCTTGTTTACCTATCGTGGAAGTCCCATCGGGGGTACCACAAGCTACACAAATACGAGAATCATATCTGATACAACTACCGATTCAGACGTATACACGGCGCAAGTTACTCACAGCATACGGCACAGTTCTACGTCCATCGGCCTTACCCGCAGCGACACCACATCTAATGCCGGAACCACTTATGATCAGAACTCTTACTTTCTATCGAATCAACTGCAGTTCGAACGCTTGGCGTTCATTGAGCAACTGCTCCTTCGCAGCGATCTGAAGTATGATACGTATGAACAGAGTGACTCTACTCAAATCACGAGAGGTAGAGACAACTCATGGATCGAATATCTTCAGTTGACTTTGCCATGGCGGTTTCAATCTAACTCCACGTACAGCCGAATATATAGTGCATCGGAATCAGACTCCACCTCAGCTTCCGTAACCTCGGAGCAGTCCAGACAGTCTAATTCTAATAATTCCATCAATGAAGTTCTCATGCATCGGCTGGGGGACAGCTTATTTTCATCTTACATTTACAACAACTCAAAGAATAACTCTTCGGGTGGTCAGTCCGACAACGTCAGTAATTCTTTGAACTTTATGTATACGAAGAAAATCCCTTGGGGCATATTTACAGCCGGAGCCACCGGCACGATTCTGGACACAGACAATACTGGATCTGTTGCAACCCTCAATGAGGTCCATCAGTCAAAAGCGAATGGGATAGACTTCTTTTCATTGCAGCAAGGATTGATCGATCCGTCTACAATTGTCGTCGATCTTGTGGCGCCTAATACCGGAATTAGGTACCAATTAATCAATAATGTAAATTATGTGATTACCCAAATTGGCAATACTTTCAGAATTACGGTCCAGTCCTTCTTTCTCTTCCCAGTCCCTGGCTTTACCCCTAATCCGGATATTAATTATGTATATACTTTTAATGTAACGTATTTAAGTACGCAAGGCACCTTTGACATTAAGACCAAGACGATCGGCTACAACTTTGGTCTGTCACTGTTCAATAACCTTCTCAACCCTTACTACAGTTATCAGACATCTGACCAGACATTAGTCTCAGGTTTTTTCCCCGGGGAGTTGTCTAATTATACGGTCAATACCGCGGGCATCACTGTCCAAAGAGAGCCTTTCAGATTATGGACTGAATACCAGAAATATGACTCCGACATAAACCCAAGCAGGTCCTGGAGGTCTCGGCTCGACTTTCACGAAAATGTGTTTCAATCGCTTTCTGTTGGTGCAGGGCTCTTCTATAATGTAAGCCACTATTTCCAAAGTCAGTCAAGTATTGGACTGACCAGCCCTTATACGGAAACTGTACGCGGTGCTACCGTATCAGTGCAGAAAATATTTCCATGGCACCTTAATCTGTCTGGAGTAGGCTATTATGCGCAAACAACAGGACGGACAGACTCAAACGCTTACTCAATGAACGGGCTGCTAACATGGCGGTTGGGCAGACTGTCTGTTGATGCTCAGGCGACATATCAACTCGTGGAGTCGCTGGCGAATAATGCAAGACAAACGACTAGCCAAACCGTCTACCTTTTAAAGCTCAGGAGACAGTTGTTTTAAGGAGTAACGAGAACTCCCTTTGCTCTTTTGGCACAGGGATGAATCGTTTCTTGTTGGTAGTTCAAGAATTTCTGGTACAGCGAAGCGGCGTCAAATTGGCGAATGCCCTGCGCTCTCGGCGCAGGGTAGTCAATTTGAAAGAAATTCTTTACAAGACATATAATAGGGCGGTTTGTCATTACATTGCGGTGTTGAGGTATTTGCGGAATAATGAAGTCAGCACCATGTTTAATTTTCAACGAAGCTTTGATCAGGAGGGTAAGTAATGATACGGATATTTTTTACGGCCGCGCTAATGCTTTGGGCTTTGTTGGCGTTCCCTGGCGGCACGTTTTCTGAAGAAAGTGGGGTAACCGCAGAAACCCCGGCAACTGCGAGCCAACAGAAGGCTGCAACGGTAACAGAAAAACAGCAGCATGTCAAATTGTCCGAAGGAGAGGCCGACAAAATCGTAGCTGCGCGAGTCAACGGTGTTGATATCATGCTATCTTCGGTTACTAGAATGGCAGCACAACTGAATTCGCAATTACCAGCAGCCCACGATCCTCATTCACATCAGCGTGGCCCGGATACGCAGACAGTACAAAATGAGGCAATTAACAGGCTCATATTGCAGGAACTCGCCTTTCAACAATCAAAGAAGACTGGCATTGTGGTTGAACAAAGTGCGGTCGACGAAACTATACTATCAATTAAACAGAAAGTTGGCGGGGAGGGATCGTTTAAACAGATGTTAGCCAATGATAAGCTAACGGAAGATATATTCAGGGGGCAGATTGCAAGGAATATTGCGATCGAACGTATTTATTCTCGAGAAGTATCGGATAAAGACATAAAAATACCAGAAGACAAAATGAAGGCGGAATATGAACAAAATAGATCTAAGTTCATTCAGCCAGAAAAGATCAGCCTCATGGACGTTGTTCTTTTCATGGACCCGTCGGATAAAGGATCTATTGCCAAAGCAGAAGAAGTTCTCAAAAAGATCAAGGACAACAACAATGACCCTACCAAACTCGTACCGGATGGTACTTTTGCAGTGAGAGACTATGAGCCGAATAAGGGTACGGACAAAGACCTGATCGAAGCGGCAAGAAAGCTGAACCCAGGAGATATTTCTGGTATTATAAAAACTGACGACAGCATACACATAATAAAGCTGAAGTATTATCAGCCTGAAAAACAACGTACCTTCGACGAAGTAAAGTCGCTTATAGAGCGCAAACTAACTGCAGATGAACAGACTCGGATTGCAAAAGAATGGTTCGAAGAACTAAAAAAAGATGCAAAGATAGAAGTTCTGGTGCATCCGATTGGCGGAAATAAGGCAGAAAACACTAAATGAAGCCGTGAGCTCAGGAGAAGCGAAAGTGTCAGAACATCTCGGACAATGTTGCCGTGAAAAAGTCGCTGTCGGGCCGTCAGGAAATTGGAGCAGCAGGCTGTCCCGGCGACTGTTAATAGTGTTCTTTTTTGCTTCTTTAGTAACCGCAGGGTGTATCTCTTCCAAATGGATGTTAGATAGCGATATATCGGAGAAGCAGCTTTACTGGATGGAAGCTCCAGGCGTCGCAAAGATCAAACATTTTATGTCAATCAAGGGGTTCGATGAGACGGGCTCCTCGATAAAGACATTTATCTTCGGCAGGGGGAAAAGCGAGATTGAACTGCCGGTAGCTTTTGCTACAGGCAGCGATGGCAGGTTCGCAATTGCAGACACGGGTTGCCGCTGCGTACACTATTACGTCCCGGCTGAGCAACTCTATCTAAAGATCTCTGCACTGGAATCAACTAACTTGGTTTCTCCCGTAGGTGTGGCATTCGACGATGAGCAGAGACTGTATATATCTGATTCCGCATTGGGAAAGATTTTCGTTATTGATAAGCACGGCTCGTACGTTTCTTCGATTTCCGATGTACACGGAACACCCTTAAAACGCCCCACTGGATTGGCCTTCGACACTAATCTCAAGCTGCTGTATACGGTAGACACACTTGCGCATGCGGTCTACGGATTCGATAAGAATGGAGTTGCAGTATCTGCTTTTGGACGCAGAGGGGACAAAGAAGGGGAGTTTAATTTCCCGACGCATCTATTTTGGTCTCCTGCAGACCTTCTTTATATCACCGATTCCATGAATTTCAGGATACAGGTATTCTCCCCCTCAGGCAAATTTGTAGCGTCCTTTGGTCATCACGGCGATGGTTCCGGTGATTTTGCCTCTCCAAAGGGAGTAGTGGCTGACAAGAATGGAGTCATTTACGTAGTAGATATGCTGTTTGATAATATCCAGTTGTTCGATGAAAAAGGTACCTTTCTTTTAACCCTCGGATCTCAAGGCGTTGCCCAAGGAGAGTTCTGGCTCCCCTCGGGACTCTATATAGATAATAACAACACACTATATGTGTGCGACACGTACAACCACAGAGTACAGGTCTTTAAGATCATGGAGGAATTGCCATGAGAGCAGCCATATCATCCATTGTTAAGACGCATAAAATTCGGCTATTCGGGATATCTGCAGGCCT
>Ga0181523_10003957_pt1 | contig 13102 bp, 10 predicted proteins | sample PEATcosm2014_Bin_43_FD_119752 | JGI IMG/M metagenome (GOLD analysis project Ga0181523, IMG submission 119752) | Peatland microbial communities from MTU Mesocosm Facility, Houghton, MI, USA - PEATcosm2014_Bin05_30_metaG | ecosystem: Environmental > Terrestrial > Soil > Wetlands > Peat | place... | reverse complement strand
TTGGCGAATAAGCCTGCGGCGTGGAGCGCCCAGGGCCGTTCGGATGGCGGTCTCGAAGCGCGTGGCGGCGCCGCGCGCCAGCAAGAGGTTGGCGATGTTGGCACAGGCGATCAACAGCACCAGGCCGGCAACGATCACCAGCAGGTGGAGACCTTCGGCGCTGTCGTGCTGGAGGTTGGCGACCCCACTTTTGGCGGGCGTAACCACGATGTGCTGCTTGTCGATTTGCGAGCGGTCCCTGGCCGAGAGGTCCGGTTGCGTGCGCAGCCAGTTCTGGAGCTGTGCGGTGACCTTCGACTGAACGCTCGCGGGATTGGCCCCGGGCTTCAAGCGGCCAATGATGAAGAGCCAGTGCATTCCCGGGCTGTTCAGCAATGCGGTCTCGCTGTCGTGGGCCGGCTCGGAGGCCAGGGACAGCCAGAAATCAGGTGGATCGGGACGCAACTGATCTCCGAAGAATCCCGGAGGGGCTATTCCGATCACGGTGAAGGCGAGATTGTCGATGCTCAGGGGGGCGCCGATGACCGAGGGATCGAGCCCGAAGTGCTGTTGCCATGTACGGTAGCTCATCACCGCAACCGGCGCGGCGTTGGGCTTGTCATCGGCGGGCGAGATGGTCCTGCCCGCGAAGGCGCCAAGACCGAACATCGAGAAGTAGTTACCGGAGACGTACTCTCCGACATACGGTTCAGCGGGGCCCGATGCCCCGGCGCGGCGCACATTCAAGGACTGCAGGCCCCCTTGAAAGGCGGCCATCTCGCTGAACTCGGGAGTGTGATCGCGAAACTGCTGGTAGAGAGAATACGAGTAGATGGCCCAGTCGTCCTGAAATCCGCCGAGCACGCAGCAATTGCCGCTGTTGCCCAGCCTGTAAAGCTCGCCCGGCTTGGAGACAGGCAGGCTCTTGAGCATCACGGCGTTCAGCAGGGTGAAAATGGCCGTGTTGGCGCCGATGCCCAGCGCCAGCGTGATCACGCAGACTGCAGCGAAGCCGGGCGACTGCCGTACTCGGCGCAAACCGTAGCGAAGATCCTGGATCAGTGCGGTCATTGCACCCCCCCTCTCAACTGGGTCGAGCTTCAATCCCGATGTTCTTGGTATTAAGACGTAGCTTGGGCAGGCGGGTTAGCAGTGTGGCATAAAGGGCGAGAGGAGCGGCCAAACCGCTCAGGTTGTCATCCTGAGGAACCGCAGGCGGTCCTGAGTGAAACGAAGGAAGGATCTCCGTAGTTCGTTGAAACCGCAACTGCCGGGATTCTTCGCGGAGTTTACCCTGAGCGCCCAGAGCGAGATCCTTCGCTGCGCTCAGGATGACAGCGAAGCGCTCAGAATGACAGCGTCCAAGGTCGTTCCACAGAGGCGTCTTACTCGAAGGTCACGCAGTTACACCATTTGCCCGTTTCATCATAATGAGGCCAAGGGCCGCCGGTGCGAAATCCGGAAACGATGTAGTCGTCGAACATGGGAGTGGGCTCGAAGTACCCAGGCCGGCGCAGGTGTTCCTTGACCACCTCGTCGTTGAGTTCCAGTCCGAGCCCGGGTTTCTCCGGCACGGTCACGTAACCCTTGTCGATGATGGGCTTCGGCACGCCGGTAACCAGGTCCTGCCACCACGGCATGTCGAGCGCGTGGTTCTCCATGGCCAGGAAGTTCTCGCCGAAAGTAGCCGCGCAGTGATAGCCCGCGAACCCACCGATGGGCGATCCGGCGTGATGCATGGCCACCCGAATGCCTGCGAGTTCGGCATAATCGGCGATCTTCTTGGTCTCGAGCAACCCGCCCGAGGTTTCGATGTCCGGGTGAATCGCGTTCACGGCGCGGTTATCCAACAGCGGCTGGAAGCCTTCTTCCAACCCGAAGATGTCCTCGCCGGTATTGATGGGCGTCGTGCTCGATTCCGTGATCATCTTGTAGGCGCGCCAGTTTTGCCATGGGTAATGATTGCCTTCGCCAATTTGAAGGATGTCCTCGGCCCAGGCAAGCTGATAGCGCTCGAAGGCCCTGGCGTAGCGGATGGAATCCTGCACATTAAGCGGCCCAAAATGGTCCGCGGCCAGCGGAGCCGACCAGCCGATCACGTCGCGGATGGCAGCGATGAATTCGCAAAGGTACTCGAGGCCTTTGTCGGTGGCGACGCCGCGATCGTTGACGGCACCCGGGCGGTCCTTTACCAGTTCCGTTTCCAAGTCCATTTTGAAGAAGGTGAGGCCCATCGCCTTGCGCTTGCGCATACGTTCCGCATAAACCTTGAGGTCCGGGTGGGCGGTGGTGTCCGCGTAGATGCGAATTCGGTCATGCCTCTTCTGGCCCAGGAGCCGGTAGGCCGGGACGCCGTAAACCTTGCCGGCGATATCGTGCAGGGCCATGTCCACCGCGCTGTAGCCGCCGCCCATGCGCCCGTGCCCGGCGAACTCTCGCAGCGTTCTCAGGTTGCCCTCAATATTCAGAGGATTTTGTCCCAGCAGGTGCGCCTTGAGGACGAGCGCAATGCCTTCCACCCCGGCGTCGCGTACTTCGCCCAGGCCGTAAACGTCCTGGTTGGTGTATATCTTGATGAGCGGATAGTCGTAATTCGTGGCCAGCCGGCAGGCTCGCATATCCGTGATCTTCAGCCCGCTGGGCGCCGAATTGCGATTCACTCCCTCCTGCGCGCTCACCGAACCTTCCGTCGCCTTGAATATGGGACCAAGCATGGACGCAGCCGCCGCGCCCCGCAGCATCGCCCGGCGCGTCAGCCTCGGCTTCTCGTGATTGTTGGTCATTGCAACCTCTCTCTGGCGGAGTTGCCGCCGTTCGGATCCGGCGCCCACGCCCAAGCGGCACACGAACCTTCGACCTCGTGGACCTGCCGGCAGGCAGCGAGAGTCGGACGGCTGAATATCAGCCTACTCCAGTTTCTAATGCAGTGGTAGAATCCGAAATCGAGGACACTCAGCCAGTCCTTGAGGCACAACGTGCGGGGGTGGCGGAATTGGTAGACGCAAGGGACTTAAAATCACAGAAAGTTTATTGCACTACCTAAATAAAGTTAATAAAAACAATATGTTATTGACATGATGCCGCTCGTGAGATATCTTACACATGTCTTACACAGTTCGGTCTATCGACCAGACTAGGAGGACATCCGACCGTGGCGGAACAATACACGATCCTCGGCGGCAAAGTTCACGTCTATCAAAGGCCAAATAGTAGTCAGTGGCAGTGCTCCACCTATCTTGCAGGCAAGAATCGCCGCCGCAGCACAAAAGAAGACAGTCTCGCCAAAGCCAAGGAAGTCGCCGAGGATTGGTATCTCCAGCTTCGCGGAAAACTCCGCAGCGGAGAAATCAAAACCGAGAAGACCTTCCGCGAGGCCTCCGAGCAATATCTCCGCGAATACGACATCATCACGCAAGGACAGCGCAGCAAGGACTACGTCAAGGGCCAACACTGGCGCTCGACCATTCATCTGGTCCCGTTCTTCGGCCATCTCGGCCTCTCGGAAATCACCTCCGGCAAGGTTCAGGAATACCGGATTCACCGGCACGAGGAAGCCGTCGCCAAGCGCGGCAAGCCGCCCGCCTTTAACACCATGCACCAGGAAATCGTGACGCTGCGCCAGACGCTGAAAACCGCGATCCGCCAGGGATGGCTCGACCGCCTCCCTGATCTGTCCGAGCCATACCGACAATCGCCAAAAATCTCGCACCGCGCGTGGTTCTCGCCCGAAGAATACAGGCAGCTTTACGAGGCGACGAGAGCGCGCGCCCACGAGCCGAAGCTGGCGCGCTACAAATGGGAATGCGAACAGCTTCATGATTATGTGCTGTTCTCCGCCAACACGGGACTCCGGCCGGACGAGGCGCGGCGCTTGCAATTTCGGGACGTGGCAATCGTCGAAGACGAAGCGAGTGAGCAAACCATCCTTGAGATCGAGGTACGCGGCAAGCGAGGCGTCGGCTATTGCAAGAGCACGCATGGCGCCGTGCGTCCGTTCGAACGGCTGAAAAGTAGGCTCCGTCCTTCCCGCGCCTACGAAGCGGGCAACGACCACAACCCCACAGCACCAGCAACCGAACCCGAGCAATTGCGCCTGCCGAAGCCGACGGACCTCCTGTTTCCGAAATGGCAGCGCGAACTTTTCAAGACGATTCTGGAAGAGGAAAATCTTCGCTTCGACCGCGATGGCCGGCCCCGCACCGCTTACAGCTTGAGGCACACTTACATTTGTCTGCGCCTGATGGAAGGTGCGGACATCTATCAGATCGCCAAAAACTGCCGCACCAGCGTCGAGATGATCGAGAAATACTACGCGGCGCACATCAAGACGAATCTTGACGCCGCCGCGATCAACGTCATGAGGCCCAGAAAGATTCAGAAGCCCACCAAGCGCGCCGAGCCCGCCGACGCTGCCGACCCCGAAAACTAAGATGTAAATCTCGGCGGACCTGCTCTAAAATAGATAATTGCAAACAGCCACGCGGGCGTGGCGGAATGGCATACGCAGCGGACTTAAGGAAACTTGAGTGCTCGCCGGGAAACCGGCGATGCAGAACTGCCCAAATTCGGGGAAACCTGCAATGGCAATCCCGAGCCAAGCCCGGACGGACATTTCCGAACGGGAAGGTGTAGAGACTAGACGGGCAGCACCTAAGCCCCGGAGCGCCGGGAGAAGGTGAAGGGATAGTCCAGACCGCAAACCGCGCGCCGCGCGCGGGCGGCGAAAGCCGCAGTCGGCACGAAAATCCGCAGGGCTGTAAGGCCTGTGTGGGTTCGACTCCCACCGCCCGCACCACCGCTTCTCGATCAAGCTTTGCGTCGCGTTTTTTCTGAAGGCGATGATTTACTTGACCAAGAAACATGAGAGCAAAAGCCTACATCTCGAAAAACGGCAAGTATCGCTACTGGCTCCTGCGCACATGGGACGACTCAAAACCAACAGTGTGTTTCATCGGCGTAAATCCTTCAACCGCAGATGCGAAACAAGATGATCCAACCATCCGAAGAGAGATCGGGTTCGCTAGGCGCTGGGGTTATGGTTCCCTTCTAGCACTCAATGTTGGAGCCTTTCGGAGCACAGACCCTCAGAAGTGGCGCAAATCCTTTGATCCCATAGGGCCGGAGAATACCGTCGAACATTTATCTCGGTATATTAGGAAGTTTCGAGCTACGCGGGTGTTGGCTGCCTGGGGCAAGAATGGAAACTATTTCATGGAGCAATTCAATGCCATCGCCGACCGGATTCCCAATTTGCGGTGTCTGGGACTCAACGTTGACGGAAGCCCGAAACATCCTTTGATGGTGCCATACGCAGTTCAGCATCAGAGATTTTTAGCGAAGTAAATCATTTTCCGGCCCGACTATCCAGACCGGAGCCTGGAGAGAACAACTACGACAAGGTGAATTCCAATGGATGATGACCAGAGGGAACTCCTGAAGGTTGGAGCTGAGGAGGCGATGCGACCATTCGCCAACCTGATCGAGAAACTCTTTGGCGGAGCTGCGGAGCAGATCGGAGGCGCATGGACGGACTCGCTCGCCGCTCGACGTCAGATCCGCCGAATTAGCCTCCTCAAGAAAGTCCAAGCGGCTATCGATAAAGCGGGCTTCGAGCCGCGCCGGATACCCGACAGTTTCTGGGTGCCAGTCCTCCGGGAAGCGTTATTGCAGGACGATGAGACAATCCAGGAAAGATGGGCCAACCTGCTGGCAAATGCGGCTGACCCGCGAGAGGGCAATATCATCTCCCCGTCGTTTCCCTCAATATTGAAAGAGCTAACCGCCCGCGAGGCGCGCTTCCTTGATTCGCTGTACCAGAGGACATCCGTCCCGAACGATCCGCAACGCAGACGGCCTACTGACTTCCTATTCACGATAGCCGATCTCTCGACTGTTTATACCAACGCTGGGCTTTCTCGTCGGCCCCGTCTATTCAGCCTAACTGTGGGGGAGATCAATGAGGGCGGGGACGCTCTTCGCGCTGACCTGGCCGAGTTCGCGGCCACGATAGACGTTCTCATGCGTAACGGAGTGCTCAGAGAGTCGACAAAACCAGAGCCGATCGATTTGTCAAAAATCACTGCTGATATTAATCACGATCGACTGCCTCGATCGCTAAAGTTGCCTGCAACGACGCAATACCACCTCACGGAACTCGGGGTGCAGTTCGTCAGTGCGTGTCGGTCGCCCAGTTCCAGTCAACCAGAATCAGGGGCTAACTGACGGGAAGCATGGCGCGTCGAGGCAAGAGAAACCAGCCCGTGGCATTTTGCCGTCCCTGCTGCGATAATTGGAGCCATGCCTTACGAGCCATCGGATGAGGAAAACCGACTCGCCGAACTCGCTATGAAGTACCGCGATCGGCTCACCGAGCAAGCCAAGGAGCTCGAACAGAAATACTGGGACCCGGCCACCTCAGACCAACACAAAGAGCGCATCAATTCCTACCTCAACCTCAGAGAGCAGCACGCGGACCACTATCGCGAACTCTTGGGAAAGAACGACCCTGACCTCCGGAACCCTGACATCAACAGTGCCGAGAATCGCTATGGGAAGGAATCCGCAAAGCACTTCTATTTCGAAACACCGTTCGAGTCCCTCGCGGCGACAGACCGGGGCGACTATGGCACATTCACCCTGCGGCAGGGCCATTTCGCACAAAAGATTTCGAATGCATCAGATCCGAAGGAGCGTGAAATTCTAAAAACCAGAAGGCTCATGGAGGCCTACGAACACCTCGACAGAACAGCCAGACACATAGCCTTGCAAAGCAAAGAAATCACGGGTCGTCCCGACAATCCAGAGACCGTAAGCATGATGCGCGCCGCCGAAGGAACCAGCGACTCGCCGGGCTTTTTAAGCCGCGCATCCGAGCTCCGGCAACACTACAAAGAACTCCAAGAAGAGCGCGCCCCGCAACCGCAATCCCGCGCCCAATCTCAAAACGCTGCAGAAAGCTTTCAGAATCGATTGGACCGTCTCGTCGAAGAACAAGACCAACGCACAAAGGATGGACCCGTCCACACGGGACGGCCAAAAGGTCGTGGCCGGGGACGGTAGCGCTCACGACCGGGCGGGACGACCTACCCACGCCAAAACCTTATCTCCAGGTCGGCGCAAGCTTTTCACTTCATACCAACACCGTCGAAGCTATAAATCAGGCGATTCCAAACTTCTTCTTCATGGCAGATGTCTTCGCCCAGGACGCGCCGGGGATGATGCTAATCAGCCTCATGAACACGGCGACGAAAGCCCGACGAATTGCGTCCTCGGTCAGTAGCTCTGCCCGGTCAGACGACAGGAGCGGACGGATATCCGTCATGAACCTCGGTGCTGCGAGTTTGGCAAACATCCGCTCCTCGGCCTGAGCGCGGCTGATCTGCGTGCCGCTGCGCTCAATGTAGAGTCCGAAGCATTCGACTATGCGCCGCTTGTTCAAAGCCTCGAATGTTTCTAGCGCCTCGAAAAGATCGAGCAGGTCGCGCCCCTTATTCCGCTGCAAGAGTGCGCGTAGCTTCGTCGCGAGCAGTTCCTCGCGGGAAAAGGTCGAAAGCTCTGCTCCTCCTTCAAACCACGGATTCTCGACTCTGTAATGGATCGCTTGTGGAGGATCGAAAGCCTCGATCTCCCGCGTATTGATTTCCACCTTGAGTCGGATATCGCCAGTGCCGTCTTCCGCCGGCACCCGAAATCGCAGCTTTGGCGCTGTGGTGCTTTGCTCAAATGTGGCGCGACCCAGCCACCGCTCAAGTCTCTCGCGGCTGCGATCCAGAATCGGGCCGATTGGCCCGGCTGTCGTGCGGACAAGGTCGATGTCTTCGGAGTACCGGAGTGGCTTCGGGAAATGGAGCTTGTGCAACGCGGTCCCTCCGCGAAAGCGCAGTTCCTGCGCCAGCATTGGGTCCCCGAACAATTCGATCAGAGCACGGCTGATTATCAGATCCTGCTCCACTTGCCTCATTTCCGCCCAAGGCGCCGAGGCGCTCCAGGCGATAATGTTCATCATGGGAATCATTCATCGCGCTCCGGAATGCGGCGAATCAACACATGCCAGCGCTCGTCGCGAGCTTGAACATCCGGCGCAAGATCGGGATCGGACAATAGCGACGGATCAAGCTCGACCCACGGGATGTGCGGGCGGCGATGTATCGATGCGTGCAGTTTTTCCGCCTGGCTGGCGAACCCCGCCAGGCCCAGCAGATACCCGGCCCGTTGAACGACGGATCGTTCGAAGGCCTGCGACACGACTTCCATCTTCTCAGGATTGAGCTTGGCTCCGAGGTCCGAGAATACAGTCAAGATGTTGTCGAGACCGGCGCTTGCCTTGGGATAACGCACGAGATCGAGCAGCGTCAGTTCGACCGCAGAGATCTTCATCTTGCCTGTATCCGTCTTGCGCTCTTCGATTCCCGATGCTATGGCCGACATGTCTTTTCGGAAATAGAAGGCGATTTTCGACCGGCCGGATTGCACGGCCCGCATCTGGCGGTCCGTGACGACCTGGAATTCCATGACTGCCTGGTGGGACGCTCCTTGCAGTTCCGCAGCCTTCAGTAATCCGACATAGTAAGGCCGTTGCTCATGGCGCATCAGGTCGTCGATGAAAGAGGCGGGCGGCGGACTTCCGAAATTCAGGTGCTGAGGAGGAACAATGACATAGAATCCGTGGCGCAGATTTAGGAGCCGCTCCCGCTTTTGCAGTTTTTCGGCTGCGTCCAGGAATGCCCCTCGACTTATTCCAAGGGCCGCTTGCGCCTCTTCCCGAGAAAACACCAGCCGACCCGATGCAAGGCGGCTCACAAGGTAGGACCCCAAGCTTGGCCGCGAGTTTTCAGACACATATACCATACTCCGCTTTTATAGCGGATTTTTTATTATGATGCAACAGTTATTGTCGTTCCATATTAATAAATCCGCCAAAACAGCGGATTTACACATACGCTTTAGAAGTCCTTTTCAAGCACCTCGCCTCATCTCTGGCCGCAATTCCGCCCAGCGCTCGCGCATGCGCGCTCCAGGGCGACCAGTCTTCCGCGACCTGAAGGAACACAAACGATGTTGCTAACCAGACAATCGGAGAACCCTCGCCAAAGCGTGCTTCTTTCACCCGATCCATAGCTCGTTTAACTTGGCGGGTGTTTCCTGGGTAACAACCTCTCCAAAAGGTCCCACGTGCCTTGATCAAACAAGGACGCAACGCCGTCCAGCAAACGGCCCTTGACCTCCTCGCCGGGTCCGGTCTCTGCGCGCCTCCATCGGTAGAGCTGGCCCCCGGTTAAAACGTAGTTGACCAGCCGCAGGGCACCAGACACCTCTTCGTCAATCTTGCCGTCCTTGAGCAACATCCCAATGAGAACGGCCAACGGCGGAGTCTGATTCTTGTAGAGCGCAGCGGGACATGCGTATATCTGGCGAAGCGTCTTGATCGGTTTAAACAAATCGCGGACCGCCTCGGATTTGCCTGCCCGGCAGGCCGCCAAGAAACAGAATTCCGGCTCAAATATCTGGAGCCAATTCCCCACGACACTCCAGCTACGCAGACCGTCGGCAGTCAATACCAGCCCTGCTTCATTACTATGACCGACCATGAGAATGGATCGGACACGACCATATTCACGGAACACATCAGCGAGGTTCTCTGTCAGCTTTTGCTCAGAGAAAGTTTGTACAATGGAGATCCGCTTCTCAGGGAACACGGTCTTGACGAGCCGCCCGAAAGCACGACCGAGGTTAAGCCCATCCGCCGCAAGTTTCCGAGAATCGCACTCGATGATCAGAAGGTGGGCTCGCGGTTGCCGGCGCTGTTCAATCTGTCCCGAGCGGCGCTTCGCCCGCATTGGTCTCGAAGCGGGTTTTCTGCGTGCTGGCATATGCAAGGAACACCCTCTAATGCCGTCAAAAGTCTATGGTTAGCATCCAACGTCGGAACAAATCTACGCTCGCTGTTTGGATCTTCGCGAACCCATGTAGGTTTGGCGTCCTCCATTGCTCCCGTTGCAGCATAATTGCAGTTAGCCAACTCGGTTATATACCACCTCAAGGACCTCCTCACCTTTGCGGTGTTCCACTCGCAGAGTGAAGTTCCGCAGATCGGGAACCGCATAAGTCACCACAGCCTCAGCCACTGCATTGTGAATGCCCCGCATTCTACGTCTCTCCGCAAACGGATACTCGGCCATCGGACGAAACGTCTGCGCGCCGCGTGGCTGCGGGTTATAGATGGTGCTGCCGGAATTAATCGGCGACAGTAAAATCTGCTCGGCATACTTTGCAAGGAACCGTCGGGTATCCACGGTAATAACCGTGTGCGTCCGATCGCGATAGGCTTTCGCGAGCAATAAGGTTTGGACGCGTGCCTCAGTGACCCAGAAGAATACGCGCCCGTTCAACATCGCATACCACTCCTGCGGGGTCATGCCTCGCAAACAGGTTCGAAGCGACCCCTCACGCATCGGCTTCTGGTCGCGAATGACGGCAGCCCCATGAGTCGCGTGCCTAATGATGATTGACTCCGGGCGATGCTCCGTCTCAATGCGTCGGCGAAGGTCGCCGTCTTTCTCGAACAGATCGAGGAGTGCCGTTGTGCTCAGGAGCCCATGCTTCTCGACAGATGGCCACACGCCTTCCTCAGCCATGTGAAAAAGGCGAGGATAGTGGGTGGAAAATTGTTCGGCAGTGATCGGCATAGGCCCCTTACCAGGACCTCCGATCAATGATGCTGCGCGAGTCGAAACGGGTCGAAATTAGCGAGACGGGAGCCGACGCGACTCTTTCTATCTCCTCGATAAATCGGACCGTTTCCGGTGTCAGTTGCTCCAACCGTCGCGCATCCCGATTCTTGATGCTAACGTAATCCGCGAAGGTCAGCGCAATGTCAGTCGGCGCGTTGAGTGAAACTGCCCTTCGAAACAGATTCCAATCGAATTCGGCAACGCGACGCCTTCTGTTCGTAGTCGAAGTCCGCTCGACTCGACGCAATTCGGACAAGGGAATTCCAGAGCGCCGTGAGATTTCCTTCCAGCTAAGGTTTTGCGACATAGGCCCGGAGGTCGCATCACGAGATGGGTCCTGCACGCGGATGGGATAGCTGCGGCAAACCATGATCGTTTTTCGTACCCGGCCCGGCGAGATGCCAGCCTCCGCGAGACACCCCGCTGCGCATGTGTCTCGCGAGGTTACGTGCGGATAATATCCGTGATGCAGGCTGAGGCCAGCGCCCTGTGTGCCTTCCAACAACACGCGCTTCCCCGCACGAAATGCATCGTCTAAGGCGTCCCGACTGTATCGCAAGAAAGGCTTTAGTTCCTTAACGTCGCGGGCGAGGCGTACGTCGGGGCCACGCATTATTTTCCGAGCCGTTGCCGCACCGACTCCCTGCCCGGTCGAACCGATGCTTTTGACGATAGTCTCGGCCTCCCGCTTCCGATCTTCCTCCTCAATGATCATTGCCTGGGGGTCAATGGAGAGGCGCGATGCCGGGACGCTACATTTCGCGATCTCGTCCAGGAGTCCGGAGACGCTCAGGACAGCGCCGGGTCCAATAACGAGCTGTGCGCTTGTACTGCGGGTTCCACATGGCAACAGATGGTGCGTAAAGGGTTCCGGCTCTTCGAATACCTTGTGCCCAGCGTTGGGTCCTCCAACACGTACCAGCACCTCATACTCCTTCGCCAGGTAGGACGCGATGTGCCCCTTGCCTTCACTGCCGTATTCACCCCCCACGAGCACGTCAACGAGCCGTTGGCATTCTCGCCCATAAAGTCCCACGTGCGCCGCCACTCGCACCAGCACGTCTTCCTTCGTGCACTGGTCCGTCTGCACGACTACGTCAGCCGGGTTTGCCAAATCGCCAATCGATTCCTCGACTTTACTGGCGGTCAGCTGCTCGTAGGAATCAAATTCCTTGAACCCCTTCAACTTCTGCTTTCGGGTGTAACGTTTCTCAAGAACCGACTTTATGGCCGTGAGATGGACATGAAATACTCTCGCGCCGTATGCGCGCCGGATTGCCTCGATTTGCGGCATGATCCGTACTGCATCGACCACAATCAGAGCGTTCTCGTCAACCGCGTTCGCCTCTCGTGCCACCGCATCGCGGACCCATTGACCTTTGGTTCGCGTGTCGAGCAGTTCGCCCTGCTCCTGCATGGCGCCGCGCTCGCGCTCGATTTTCGGCCCCAGCGTAGCGAGAATATCCTTCGTCTTTACCGGGTGGGCACGAAAGCGGTCGACAAAACAATCGCAGAGCGTCGTCTTTCCGGCGCATACCGGACCCGATAGCAGAATGATCTGTTTCGGCACTGCGTCTTTCCCTTACACTGGAAGGCGTGAACGCCGTTGTCGGCTGTGCAGGGCGGACGACCTAATTCGTCAGGATACCAATGGGAATTGCAATGACGCCTGGGGGTGGCCCTTTGGCTTCGTGCCCGGCAAGTCATAGACAAACACCTTCACGCCCCTGTTCGAAATGGTTTCAGTTATCAATTCGCTCACAACATCCCAAGAACCGCCTGCCAATCCACACCCTATTCGCGGCATGTGAACAGTCGCCCCGCGCTCGGCCGCGATGTCACCAATCTTCTTTAGGCAATCCCGCAACGCCAAATAACGAATGCGTGGCGTTGCCGAAGGTCCATATCCGTGCTGGGCCACCATGCTGATCAACGACAGCGTCTCATCCACCGCAACGATATGAAGATTCGCCAACTTAAGATTTCTGAATTCCATTGCCCAGGACCGAAAAGCTTGCTGAAGTGACGGCCACTTCTTGCGTAGGACCAATGAAAAACCGCCCCCCCACGTGAGCGCGGCGTCATTCACCACTTGGATCAACAACCGCGTGCCGCTGCCTCGCGGCTCACTCGCGTCGCCTTTCAGATAGGTGATCGAGGGCAAGTGAGAAGCGGATTGCCTTATTGGTCTCAGCAGACCCACAACTCGGGGAAATGTGTGGTTTGGATATGGCCTCACGCCAACACATTCAACTCTAATTTTACCTAGGCGCCCCCACTCTTCCTGGCCGCGCGCAGTGAAACCGATTGCTGTGCACCCGGCAGCAATTGTGTCGTCTGGGAGATCCATTCCCTGGCGTATAGTTGCGTCGGACCACGCTCTCGACGGCTTT
>Ga0181523_10003952_pt1 | contig 13129 bp, 11 predicted proteins | sample PEATcosm2014_Bin_43_FD_119752 | JGI IMG/M metagenome (GOLD analysis project Ga0181523, IMG submission 119752) | Peatland microbial communities from MTU Mesocosm Facility, Houghton, MI, USA - PEATcosm2014_Bin05_30_metaG | ecosystem: Environmental > Terrestrial > Soil > Wetlands > Peat | place... | reverse complement strand
GGACGATGTCCGGACAGCAAGCGACGTACGTGAGAACCGTCGCCGGCGGGATGACAGACGTTAGTTGCAGCGACGCCTGTCCCCTGCCCAAAGCCAGGTCTTCCTGGTTTCACCGGAACTCCGGGCGAGGAGCGCCCGTGCTGCAACACCCTGCGGCCGCCAAGCGTCTATCTCATGGAGGTGTGTTCACCATGGGCGTCGTGCCGCAGCGACTCAGCGGTGTCCTCATTGCCGTCGCCCTCGTGAGCTTGGCATCGTGCAGCTCCACGGCGTCGAACGCAACGGCCACCACGACATCCGCTTCGACCACGACGCCGCCGACGAGCACGACCCAGCCGACGACGGCTGCGATCGCGACACCGCCTCCCATCGCCTTCTCGGCGCTTCCGAAGCCGCCATGCCCTGCTGGCTACGACTCAGACGGCGTTCCGGGGTCCGCTTCAGACCTGTGTGTGCCGTACGTGTACGAGCCCGGCGGAACGGCGGCCCACCCGAACGGCAAGACCGCCTGTCCGCCGGGTTCGCACCTGACCATCGGCCCGGCGCTGTGCGTGTCGGACACGGTTCCAGACATCGAGGCTCCTGTCCTGTCCCGCTGTCGAACGGGGCAACTTCGTGTATCGCTGGAGGGTCCTTACGTCGCCTTAGCCGGTCTGTCTGCCTTCAGCGCCCAGAACTATCTCGCCACCTTCTCGAACGTCTCGTCTGTGTCGTGCTCCCTTTACGGCTATCCGAAGGTCGCCGTGCGCAACCCCTCGGGACGGACCGTCACCATGAGCACCCTTGTGATGCCGCGGGCGCCCAGCGTCGTGGCCCTTGCGGCCAAGGGCGGCCGTGCCCAGTTCCGATTCGGCGGTCCTGACTGGTTGCCCACGGCCACGGCGAGCTGTCCGCAGCTCGCCGAAGCCGTCATCACGCCCCCCGGCGACTCAGGGGCCCTCGTCGTCCGACAGCATTTCTTCCTCTGCTCCGGCGGTGTCGAGGCGGTCGTGCCATTCGGCTGGCAGCCGTAACGGTGCGTCCTGGCAAACCGATCAGGTCTCGCCTGAGCCACGAGACGAGGTCTTCCGCTGGTGCCGTGACCACGAGCGGCGCGGCCCGCGAACCTCGACCGAGCCGCGAGTGATCCGACCGTTCAAGACGAAGTGTGGCCGCCCCGTGGCAGGTGCGCCCCGCCTGTGGTCCTCGACGCTCCCGAGCCGCGCTTCCACCCCGTCCAACGACGCACTCGCCCCATCCGGTACGCGTATTTCCACAGAACCGCCCTTGACGTCGATCTCGATCGTCACAACCCGGTGAACGATCCTGGCCTCGGTGAAATCGAGCTTGGCCGAGCCCATCCGCAGCTGGAGCACTAACTTGCGGGGCACCTGCCAGTCACCCTTGCGCTCCAGCGAGCTCATGCTGCCTTTGAGTTCGACCACGTCATCGGTTCCCGGTCCCGGGTCACCGCCGGCGGGAAGATCACAGGTCACTGCGACCAGCTCACCGCGCGTGCGGGCTGCGAGAGCCTGCGAGGTCCGTTCGCCGAACTCGTCGATGTCGATCAGGCCTTCGGAAACGGCGTCCTTCAGCCGGTCGACGGCGTGGTCCCGCTCCCGATCCGAGACGCGAAGTGACTGGGGATCCCCATCATTTTCTGCCATGTGGCCCCTCCATGAGGCTGAACGTTACCCCCAGGGTCATCCCCGCTTCTCGTTCACAGAGAGCTCTCCCGAGACTGGCACGGGTGACAGCGCCGGTACCGGCGCCAAGATGACGGGCGTCGACTGCGTTCGCCGTAGACGATGGGGTCGATGCGGTGCGTTGACAATCAAGCTGTCCGGATATGCCGTGACTTCTGTCGATGTGGGGCACACCTGCCGCCCGTTCGCCTCTGCCTCGACGGCCGCTCTCGCTTATGCTCCCGCCCATGGGAGTGCTGCCGGTCTTCGACTGCGCTGCGCTCTTCAACGCTCTCGACGCCCAACGTCGTGACCGTGGCCTTGACTGGTATGCCCTCGCCGGCGAACTCTGGCGACAGTCGTCAGAACTCAACGCACGGCGAACGGATCATCCGCTGTGCGGAGGAGCGATCCAGCGACTGCCAACGCGAGGGGCAACCTCCTGCCAGTATGCGCTCTTCATGTTGCGGTGGCTTCGCCGTGCGCCGGAGGACTTCTTGACGGGTCCCGTTGTCGACGTCGGCGATGTGGCATTGCCGGAAGCCGGAGCAGACAGCCGACTTCGATGGGACTTGACGCAGACACACACCGCGCTCGACGACGAACGCCGTGGGCGCGGTCTCACGTGGGCGGAACTGGCGCACGAGCTCAACTGCACGCCGAGCCGCTTGACCAATCTGCGAACTGCTCGCTTCGCCGACATGGATCTCGCCATGCGCATCACACAATGGCTCGGCCAGCCGGCGGCTGCGTTCATCCACCCCGCTCAGTGGTGATCGTCGCGGCCTCAGCGTAGGAAGGAGCGGTTCAGCTCTTGGCGGCGAAGAGCCTCCAGGTCCCGGGGACACCTTTGAGGTCATGCTCGCCGCGCGCGATGAACTCGATGCCAGATCCTGCAGCCCGTCTCCCGCGACGTAGTAGGCCACCTGAGCGCCATGCACCATGACGTACCTGGTCTGCGGAAGTCCCATCGTCTCCACAATTTGGCGTCAACGCCGCCCGCTGTCGTTGTGCACCCGACCTTCCCCGGTTTGGGCCGGTGGGCTGATGCGGGTCCCGCCTCATAGACGAGGTGAACCGCCGCACCCACAACTGCAGTGTCAGGTCAGCTCACTTCGTCGATCGCAAGCTTCAGATGGCTAAAGGTCAGCCCGGCAAGGTCAGTCGTCTCGTCGTTGGTGAGCACGACAAGGCGGGCGTCGTCATCGGGGAGGATCGCGTTCATGGATTGATAACCGAAGTTGTCCCCAGGATGGAAGATGAGCCTGTGGCCGCCAGTGCTGCCGATGCACCACCCGTAGCCGTATCCCTCGAAGTCGATTCCCGCTATGTCATTGGGCATTGAGACATGGGGGGTGAGCATCTGACGTCTCGACAGATCGGTGAGGAAGGTACCGCTCATGACACGATCCCAAATGGCGAGATCGCCAACTGTTGACCAGATGTCGCCAGCGCCAATGTCAGTCGCGTCGAGCGCCATCGACTGGACCATCTCTTCGCCGCGGTATCCGAGAGCCAGGTCGTCGCGTCCAGCCCCATCGCCGGCGAACGTCGAGCTCATCCCGAGCGGTGCGAAGATCTCATCGTGCAGCAGAGTCTTGTAGGGCTTTCCCGTGCATCGCTGCGCGACGAGGGCGAGAAGGACGAAGCCGGGGCTTGAGTACGAGTACATCGTCCCGGGTTCACTGATGAGAGGCGCCTCCATAAACATCGTGAGGAGTTCCGACATCGGCGGAGGCTCGGTATGGATCTTCTCCGGAAGGCCAGACCAGTGCAGAAGTCCGGCCGTGTGGGTCATCAGGTGATGCAAGGTGATGCCCTTCCAGCGCTCGGGTGTGTCCAGAATCCAGCGGGAGATCGGGTCATAGAGGTCGAGCGCGCCCCGCTCGGCGAGCACGAGGATCGCAGCACACGTGAACTGCTTCGACACCGAGGCGATCTGGAACCGCGTCGCGAGGGAATTGGTCGACGTAGGACTCGCCCGTCCGCCGGCGTGGACGAGCACGTCTCGGTCACCCTTCTGGAGTAGCAAGGTCCCCTGGAGCGAGTCTCGGCTCGTCATTCCCAGCCTCCGGATTCTCGACGGAGAGGATACTGGTCCTCACCGGCTCAGTCCCTCCGGCGATCTGCCTGGTCATTCGCCGGGTGTCTTGGCCGAAAGTGCCGCGATCGTGTGCTCGGCCCATCGAAGACTGGCACGGTGGACCGCCAGCCCGTGATCGAGAGCAAGGCGCGCATGGGCGCCAAGTTCGGTGACCTCGGTGTATCGCTGCAGCTCCGCGACGAATGCCGAGAGCGCCTCGGTGAGGTTGTGCAGGAACTCGAGCACCTCCCCTCTCGGGCGCTCGTGTTCCATCATCACAAAGCGCATCAGGTGCAGGCCGAGGTCCCGCGAGACCGTGGCCGCTTCTACGGGTGTGCTGAGCCAGCTCGCATGGGCCTCGCGGCCCATCGGTGTTGGCTCATACACGCGGCGATGCCGGACTGACGGGGCCGCCCGATCGAAGCTCTGAGCCCGGACCAGGCCTTTCAGCTCGAGGCGGCGCAACGCCGGGTACAGCGCGCCGGAGCTTGGCTGATAGATGCCCATCGGCGTGGCAGCGAAGATCCGCTTCAGGTCGTAGCCCGACGAAGGTGCCGAGCAGATCAAGCCGAGCAGTACGTGCTCGAACGCGGTGAGCTGCGGTCTCGCCATGCCACACAATCTACCTTGCGTGATAGGTCTAAACGACCTATGCTGTCGGCAAGAGGGCTGAGGGTGTTCGGACTTGGTCGTCTGGCCGAGACCAGGTACGCGGGGCGAGAGCAGGCGATCCCTGCAAGGTCACGAAAGGTCCATTTCGTCGTGGACGCGAGCAACGATGCACAGCGGGCAACCGGAAGTTCCCGGGCGAAGGGGGGCAGAGTTCGCTCGATCGCGATGATCGTGATCCTGGATGTCGCCGGCCCGCTGGCGGCCTATGGATTGCTGCGCTTCGCAGGCATGACGCCCGTGACAGCTCTGCTACTGAGCGGGGTGTTCCCTGCTCTCGGCGTGACCATCGGTGCCATCCGGAACCGTCGGGTTGACGTTGTCGCTGCTCTCGTCCTAGCCGGGATCGTCGTGGGCACGGCGCTCGGCTTGGTGAGCCACAGCACCAGGCTTCCGCTCGTCGAGGGGTCTGTGCCGACTGCCGTTCTTGGCATTGCGTGCCTGGGCTCGCTTTGGGCACGGAGCCCGCTCATGTTCAGCTTCGCCCTGGAGTTCACGGGACCGGACACCGCTCAGGGCCGCGAGATGGCGAGGCTTCAGCAGTACGCAGGCTACCGGCGAGTGTTTCGGGTCATCACGGTCGTGTGGGGCGTCGCCTTTCTCTTCGAAGCCGCCATGCGGGTCGTCATCGTCTACAACACCTCGACCGGAACAGCTCTAGCCATCTCCAAGGCAACCCCGTTGCTCTGGGCCGGCGTCTTGTCGGCCTGGACAGCCGCCTACGGTGCACGCCAGAAGAAGAAGGGTGAACGCACGGCTGCGGCCAGCCTGCTGGGCGCCGTGGAGCAAACCGGCTAGTTACTCCTCGCCCGAGAGACGTCCGCCTCCGCGGCGACTCCTTTGCGTGCAACGCCGACTTGCTCGGCTGCGGCGGGGCACGGAATCGGCGAGACCCCCGTGCTGGTCACCGCTCGACGAAGGCGTACACCTGGTCGCTCGAGATGGCCAGCAGGTGACCGTCCCCAAACGACGGGGTCGGAAAGTCGGTGGCGGCGCCGTTGATCGAGAAGTGCTGGGCGGCTTTGCCGGTACGCGGATTGAGGGCGAACAGGTTCCCCTCTGAGATGGTCCACACGAAGCCGCCTGCCAGGATCGGCGGACCGCCGGCGCCGGTCGGGGTCTGCCACAGCACCCTCAGCTTCAGCGTCTTCGCATCCGTGGCGACTGCCATCACGCCGTTCTCGCAGGGCAGGTACACGGTGCTGCCGGAGAACGCTACGCCCCCGTCCACGTCGTTGCCGCAGACGTTGCTCTTCTCGTCAACCTGTCCGCCGATGCCGCCGAGGCGGGAAGCTCGCAAGAGGTACACCGTCTGCGACTTGCCGGCCTGCACGACGAGACCGTTCGGCAGAACGGCGGGAACCGATGACCCCAGATCGCGGTCGTTGGCGTTGTCGTTGTACCAATCTGACGGCGCGAAGTACTGGAGCAGCTTCAGGGACGGCGACAGCTCGAGGACGGAGTCGCTGTCGTCATAACGGCCGGGCGAGCTCACCGAGCCGTTGCCGGCAGCCACCCAAACGTCTCCCTTGGCGTTCAGCACAGGAGCCCCACCTCCCATCCAGATGGCGCCCTGCGAGTCGCCGGCGTGCGAGTCCACCTCGAAGAAGTGGGCTTTGCCCCCTCTCAGCGGCACCGACTCGACCCACCCGTGGTAGCTGGAGCAGTCGCCGTAGTTGCCCCCGAACCCGAAGACGACCTCGCCACCGTCGAGCGTCAGCGAGGCGCGCTGGAGGATGGCCGCCGTGTCGGAACCCGGTGGGTCCACGTGCTGCTTCACGATGATGGCGCCGCCGGCAGTGCTGAGCCCGTAGAGCTCGTGGCGTGGCCGACCGCTCACGAGCTCGTCGGCGACGACGAAGATCTCGCCCCGGGCTGTGTCGATCACCGGTGTCGAGGTGATTCCGACCGTGGGCCCGATGTTGCCGCACGGCAGGTCGCCAGACGGGACGGGAGCGGCGAGATGCCGATGCCATACGACGTGCCCGCTCGAGGCCGAGAGGGCGTAGACGGTGTCGTTCTCGGTGGCGATGTACACACGCTGGTCCCACACGAGGGGCTCCCCGTACAGGTTCCCGTCGAGCACGGGCGACGTCCAGGCGTGGCGGACCGAGGAGAGCTTGATGCCCGCCGCCGCCGCGCCGGAGCCGCCGAGGCTGGCGTGGTACACGGTCCAGTTGGAGTCTGCCCCCGGTGCCGTGCTGGCCCCTCCACTCCCGGCCATGACGTGTTGCGCCGACCTCGCTGGCAGGCCGGCGGAGCGTGCCGTTGCCGTCGCGGCCCCTCCTGCGGAGATCCCGGCGAGCACGATGAGACTCGAGATTCCCATGGCGAAGTGCCTGCCTGACCGCTGCGGACGTACTCGGATCGATCGTTTCTCGGTGTCGGAACGCATGCGCAAGTCTGCCCCGCCCCTGCCGCGAAGGCGTGGCACGTTATGGCCACTGCCGCGGCGCCCCATGAGATGGACGCCGCACTGACCGGCCCCAGCCTCGCCACACGAAGGCGGCGCGGGCGGCGCCAGTAGAGGACTGTGGGAGGAAACGGGCCGACCCTCGGCTGGCGAGACCGGGGGCTAGCACCAGTCGGGCGACGCCAGCTGGCGGCATTCTCTGGAGGTGCGGCGCTCCGTACCATGTCAACAGCAAGACCGGCGCCTCGGCCCCGCCGGCCCGCCAGACGAACGAGCCGAAACGACGATGCTCCGAGGTGACCCATGATGAAGGCTGATGTCGATGAGTCAGAGCGCCCTGTGGAGTTGCGCCTCGGGAGCAAAGGCACGGTGATCGTGCTCTCGGAGGCTCGTCTCAACCAGGTCCGGCGAGTCGCCGATACGATCTGGCGGGCCCCCTTCACGAGGCGGACGTGGGCCGAGTTCATCTGGTTCGTCCTCTCCGGGCTGCTGGCGGCCCTCGGCATGGCCTTCGTCGCCCTCAGCATGCTCGCCGGCATCGCGCTCCTCGTCACCTTCGTCGGAGTGATCATCATCGCTGCGGGCGTCCGCGGGGCCGGCGGCTTCGGCGCGTTCCACCGCGGGCTCGCCCGCAACTTCCTCGGCGAGCAGATCGAAGAGCCGGGCGCCTTTGCTCCGCGTCCCGGGTTGTTCGGGTGGCTGCACTCGGCACTCCGAGACCGGGCGGGGTGGCGCGCCATGGCGTACTCGGTGCTCAAGTTGCCCGTCGTGCTCTTCGGGGTCTGGTTCGCCTTCAGCGTCTGGGTGGACGCCTTCTTCTGTCTCGCCTACCCGATCTGGGGTGCTGGAGCGCAACGTCCCCCCGAGTTCGGCGTCGCCCGCAACCTCTTCCAGCCCGGTTACCTCTCCGTCGGGACGAGCGGCTTCTTCCACGCCACCGCCGTCTTCCTGACCGGCGTGATCCTGTTGTTCGTCGCTCCGTGGACGATGCGCGCGGTCGTCTACGTCGACCGCCGTCTCATGAGAGTGCTCCTCGCACCCGATGCGATGACAGCAAGAGTGCGATCGCTCGAGCATGCCCGCGCCCAGACGGTCGATGAATCGGCAGCGACGCTCCGCCGGATCGAACGGGACCTCCACGACGGCACGCAGGCGCAGCTCGTGGCCCTCGCCATGCGCCTCGGCCAAGCCAAGGAGAAGCTGGCAGCCGGAGACGACGTCGATCTCGAGCAGGTACGCCGCCTGGTCGATGACGCCCACCGGGGCGCCAAGGAGGCCATCGTCGAGCTGCGCGACCTCGCCCGAGGCATCCACCCGCCCGTGCTGGACACCGGGCTCGAGGGTGCGCTGTCGACTCTGGCAGCTCGCAGCACGCTCCCGACCGTCTGCACGGTGGCACTCGACGAGCGTCCGACGCCGGCGATCGAGACGATCGCCTACTTCTGCGTCGCCGAGCTGCTCGCCAATGTCGCCCAACACGCCGAGGCGTCGAGGTCGAGCATCAGCTGCACCCAGCATGGCCGGTGGCTACGCGTCGTGGTCCGCGACGACGGACACGGGGGTGCAAAGCTCTCCACCGTCGGCTCGTCATCGAGCGGATTGCGCGGCCTCACCGACCGCGTCGAGGCCGTCGACGGCCATCTCGAGATCACGAGCCCTCCGGGCGGCCCCACGGTCGTGACTGTCGATCTCCCCCTGCACGCCTAGATGGGGGACTCGATCCGCGTCGCGATCGCCGAGGACTCGGCGATCCTGCGCGACGGGCTGGTGCAGCTGTTGGCCGATCGTGGTTTCGAGATCACCGACGCCGTGAGCGAGGCGGAGGGGCTACGAGCCTCCATCGAACGCGACCGTCCCGACGTCGCCGTGATCGACATCCGTATGCCCCCGAGCTTCACCGACGAGGGGCTGCGGGCCGCCATCGAGCTGCGGCGGCGCTACCCGGCGCTCGGCATCCTGCTGTTCTCGCAGTACATCGAGACCCGGTACGCGGCCGAGCTCCTCGCCGACGACGCCGCCGGCATCGGCTATCTGCTGAAGGACCGCGTGGCCGACGTGAGCGACTTCTGCGAGGCGCTCGTGCGCGTCGCCTCCGGCGGGACTGCCCTCGATCCCGAGGTCGTCACGCAGTTGCTCGGGGCATCGAAGCGACTCGGCTCCCTCTCGGCGTTGAGCACCCGCGAGCGCCAAGTGCTGTCACTCATGGCCGAGGGTCGCTCAAATGCCGCCATCGCCACCACGCTCGTGATCTCCGAGGGGGCCGTGGAGAAGCACGTCGCCAACATCTTCGCCAAGCTCGACCTGCCCGTGTCGCAATCGGACCACCGACGCGTGCTCGCCGTCCTGCGATTCCTCGGCTCCTGAACGATCACGCGCCTCGGCCGAAGCAGCGACATGATCAAGCCGAAGCAGCGACATGATCAAGACGGGAAGGTCAAGCGCTTCGCCTTGCGTGAGCGCCTCGAGGCCTGAGCCCCCGGCTGCACCCTGGGGGCCGAAAAGTCCTCGCGCGGCGGCCGCTAGACCGCTTGATCGGGGAACATGCCCTCGGGCAGCTCGGCCGTCACCCAGCGGTTGCGCCCAGTTTCTTTCGCCCGATACATCGCCTTGTCGGCGAGCTCGAGCAAGGCATCGGAGCCACCTGGAGCCGGCGGCGTCGGCGCGAAGGCAATCCCGATGCTGGCGCTGACCGATACGGGTGTCCCGTCCACGTCGATGGGTTCGCCGTTCAGCGCCGTCAGGAGCCGCTCGGCTACGGCCGTGACCTCATCGACGGCGTTGAGGCCGACACAGAGCAGGGCGAACTCATCCCCGCCGAGTCGAGCGAGCAGGTCCCGCTCCCGGATGACCCCGCTCATCCGACGCGCCGCCTCAGTCAGCACGTCGTCGCCGATGGCGTGGCCGTAGGCGTCGTTGACCTGCTTGAAGCGGTCGAGATCCACGTAGAGCACGCCGACGAGCTCGTCGTACGGATGCGTCTCGGCGTCCGCCCGGCGGCGTCGCTCGTGCATTTCCAACCTGGCGTCAAGGTGGTCGAGGAACGACGCTCGGTTGCTCAGGCCCGTCAGGGCGTCGGCGCGGGCCGCCCGCTCCAGCTCGGCGATGTGACGCCTCCAGTGCAGCACCAGCGTGAGGGCCCGTTCGATCTGTCCAACGGCGTAGCGGTGCACCGTCAGCCTCGAACCGCCCGCGACGGCCCATTCGACGATCACGGCGGTACTGCCACGCAGCGGATCCGGTACGGGCAGGACAAGACAGCTCGTGAGACCTGCGGTGGCCGCTGCCAGCCGCAGGTCCGGCGGGAAGTCTGCCGGGTCGCATTCGACGGGGGCGTGGCTGAGGACCGCCAGCGCCCACGGGGTGTCCTCGCCCGGATGCTGGCGGACGAGTCGGGCAGCGAGCTCGCTGCCGGCCCAGGCTGGCGTGCCATCAAGGTCCTCGTACATGACGAGGTATGGGCGCTCGGGATGGCGCCAGAGGCCGAACTCCGGGAGGAGGTCGATCACTGCGGCGATCGGAGCTCCTCCCGTGAGCAGCTGGCTGATACGCATGTGGATGTCGTGGTCACCCGGGTACCGACCCACCACGACGAGCATGCCGGCAAAGGGTCCAGAGTCGATGCGGGACGTCGCGCTCAGCTCCAGAGGCATGAAAGCGCCGTCTCCGCGTCGCACGTGAAAGATGGCAGGCGTCACCACGGCCCCACGCTGAAGGTCTCCGACGGCCTCGACGGCGCCTTCGAGGTCTCCAGGGTGGATGAGATCGGTGATGTGCCCGCCGGCGAGTTCGTCCCGCGAGTACCCGAGCTGGCGCAGGGCAGCTGGGTTGCCGTAGATCACGAAGCCGTCAGCGTCGAGGAGGACGACCAGGTCGCTCTGTCGCTCGAGCATCACAAGGTCGAGATCACTCAGGCCGTCAGCCCGCCGAAGATCACCTGAAGTCACCACTACCACTGTGACACGTCCGACAGAGGCTTCCGGCGTGCTCGCCCGAGGTCGCCAGGCCGGGTCTTTCGACCCTACGCAGGGTCACCGATCCGGCGCAACATCACGGTGAGAGCCAATAGAGAGGCGTGACCGAAGCAAACAGGGTCAATTCATCACGGAGGCGTACGATGTCGGCGCTCGTGTCAGCCAGTCAGAGAGGCACCGAAGGGGTTTCGTTGCCTGGCGCCGGCGACGACGGCTTCGTAGGCATTCGCTTCGAGTCGATCGGCGGGCTCGGGGCCCACCTCGCCGGCCAGATCCTCGCTGAGGCATGTGTCTTGCGGCAGGGCCTCAACGGCGCTCACTTCTCCTCGTACGGCTCGGAGAAAAAGGGCACGCCGGTGAAATCCTTCGTGCGCCTCTGCCCGGCCGACCAAGAGGTGCGGACGAGCAGCCCGATCGAGAGCCCACAGGTCATCGCCGTCTTTCACGAAGCCCTCCTGCACTCGTTCGACGTCGCCGCCGGCCTTCGCGCCACGGGCACGCTGATCATGAACACTCGCAAGGACCCGGAGGAGATTCGCGACCTTCTCGGCTTGCGCTCGGGCACCGTAACGGTGCTCGACGCCCTCGGCATCGCCCTCGAGGAGAAGACGCGGGTGAACACTGCAATGCTCGGTGCCGTCGCCCGCACCTGTGCCTTCATCGACGCCGAGGCGGTGAAGGAGACGATCCGTCAGAGCTTCTCCGTCCGGTACGCCCACCTGGTGGAGGCCAACCTTCGCACGTTTGACCGCGGCTTCAGCGAATTGCGGAGCAGGACCTGGCCTGCGGAGCCTGCCGACCCCGGGCGGCCGGTGCAGCGGGCGGCGCCCGCCTTCGGCTATCTCGACGCGCCGATCGGCGGGGTGATCCTCGAGGCGGGCAACAGCATCCGCAAGAACTTGAGCACCTCGCGGCAAGGCTTCCTGCCGGCGTACGACCCGGCCACCTGTGTGCACTGCGGGATCTGCGACATCGTGTGCCCTGACCTCTGCTTCGTGTGGTCTCAGAACCCCGACGACGAGCCCGCCGTGCGACTGCTCGGCATCGACTACCACTACTGCAAGGGGTGCCTGAAGTGCGTCGACAGTTGCCCGACCGGCTCCCTCACCGAGTTCCGCGAGGAAGACGGCTGGGCCGAGGAACACCGGGTACCGCTCTTTTCGTGGCTCGAGTCTGAGAGGGGGGCCGGCTGATGGTCATGGCGCCTCCTGTGCCGAGGCCGAGAACGGCGTCACGCCAGGTTGTCGAGTTTCGCACCGGCAACCAGATGGCTGCCGTCTCCGCCAAGCAGATCAACTTCCACGTCATGGGTTACTACCCGATCACCCCTTCGACAGAGGTCGCCGAACTCGTCGACGAGATGAAAGCTGCCGGTCAGCACGACATCGTCATGGTGCCGGCCGACGGCGAGCACTCGGCAGCCGGCATCTGCTTCGGGGCGGCGGCGGGAGGCGGCCGCGTCTTCAACGCCACGAGCGCGCAGGGCCTGCTGTACCAGCTCGAGGAACTGCCGGTGCAGTCAGGGACGCGCTATCCGATGCTGCTCGACCTGGCGACCCGGACGGTGAGCGGACCGCTCGACATCCGCGGCGATCACTCGGACGTCTACTACGCCTTGAACACGGGCTGGCTGATCTTCATGGCTCGCGACCCACAGGCGGTTTACGACTTGAACCTCATCGCCTTGCGTGTTGCCGAGCGGGCCGACGTCCGCCTACCGGCGATCGTGGCTTTCGACGGGTTCTTCACGAGCCACCAGAAGCGGCGAGTCTCGATCTTTGCGGACGACGCCACGGTTCAGGAGTGGCTGGGACCTGTCGCCGAGCCGGTGAAGGCACTCGATCCGCGACATCCGGTGACGATCGGTCCGTACATGAACGACCCCGATCTGATCAACAACAAGTACCAGCTCGAGCAGGCGATGACTGCCGCCATGGAGGCACTCCCGGAGGTTGTCGCCGAATACGAGGCCCTGAGCGGGCGGCGCTACGACCCGATCGACCTCTACCGCATGGACGACGCCGAGGTCGCCGTCTTCCTCGTCAACTCGGCCGCACAGACCGCCAAGGACGTGGTCGACCGGCTCCGCTCCGAGGGGATCCGAGCCGGCGTCCTCAGCCCCAACGTGATCCGGCCCTTCCCGGCCAAAGCGATCCGGGATGCCCTGCGGGGCGTGCGGGCCGTTCTCGTCGGAGAGCGCTCCAGCTCCTACGGAGCACACGGCGCCAACCTCACGCACGAGGTGAAGTCCGCCCTGAAAGACGACTTGGAGAACCACACCCTGTGCCTGAGCCGCGTTTACGGTCTCGGCGGGCGGGATTTCTATGCG
>Ga0181523_10003951_pt1 | contig 13129 bp, 15 predicted proteins | sample PEATcosm2014_Bin_43_FD_119752 | JGI IMG/M metagenome (GOLD analysis project Ga0181523, IMG submission 119752) | Peatland microbial communities from MTU Mesocosm Facility, Houghton, MI, USA - PEATcosm2014_Bin05_30_metaG | ecosystem: Environmental > Terrestrial > Soil > Wetlands > Peat | place... | reverse complement strand
GCGCTGGACGCCAGCTACCAGGTGGCCGAGGCCAACACCCTGGCGCGTGCGGACGTGGTGCTCGAAGACGACGCGGCCACGGTCCTGCTCAAGGGCGTGCCGGCGACGGCGCTCCTGGAGCTCGAGAAGCGCGCCGTGGAGATCCGCGAACTCGTGAGCGCCATTCCCACGCTGGACCCGGCCAAGGGCTTCGTGCCGGACCCGCAGCGCGGCGAGGGCTATTTCAAGGCCCGCGAGGTGAAGAAGACCCGGACCAAGAAGGACGTGAAGGTCATCGTGAAGTTCGCGCCCACCAAGGAGCATCCGGGCCAGGCCGACCTGATGAACATCGACGTGCCCATCGGCGAGGTCGTGGAGCAGGAGTGGTCCAGCATGATCTCGACGGCCGAGAAGGCGGACATGATGGACCGGGCCGAGCAGCTTATTCGGGCGCTCAAGCGGGCGCGCTCGCGCGCCAACGACCAGGAAGTTGACCACGGCAAGAAGCTCGGCGGCCGGCTCCTGGCTTTCGTGTTCGAGGATAAGCGCTAAGCTGGTGATTAAGTGAAGGGAGGTGAACACCATGCTGTCGAAACATCATGACGATGACGACGATGACGAATTGGACGGACGGGGCCAGGGCGTTGAGTACGACGATGACCAGTGTCCCATTACGGTGATTATCGGTGGTGACGATTGATCGCGAGGATTTCGGGTGGGGCCGGCCGTAAGGCAGGCCCGATCCAGGCTCAAGGTAAGGCTTAAATTCAGGCTACGACTTAAGCTACTACCCGAAGGCTCAAAAGCGGGGAATGACAGGCGTGACGAGACGCGGCGCAATAAACCAGAGGCGTGGGTTCAACTCCCACCGCCCCGGCCATATCGGGGCGTGGTCTAGCCGTATGACGCTGGGATTAGGCTCAATGCCGTGAGCGTCGTTTCGCTTAAAGTTAAAGATGCCGTTCTCCACCAATCTGGACAAGATTGAAAAACGGGTGCGGGGCGCGTGCTAGCGCCCCGCACCTCTTTGATTTTACGCCGCGGGGCTGTGGGATTTAACCAGCGGTGATGGGGTGATGGGGTAGTTAGGGACATGACGATGGACACTGACCGGCTGGTCGAACGGATACTTGAATCTGATTGCCATGCTTTTGTCTTGATCTGCGAAGCGGACAAATATCTGCCGATGTTCGACAGCCTGACCATCAGGTTGGAGGGTCCCGTCGACCCGAAGACGGGCCAGCCCGATGTCGTCCCGGTTACCCGGCTGAACAAGGGTGTTGAGCTCCGGGTTAACCAGGTGCGCAAGACCCTGGGCCGGGAGGACCGCGTCCAGTGGGCGCTGAGGTTTTTCCGCAAGGCGCTGATTTTGGAGCACCTGTGGTATGTCCGGCACGACCCCGAGTGGATTCTCAAAAAGACGGGCAAGCTGCCCCTGCCGGAGAACGAGCAGACCGGTCTTCAGCGTGCGCTCCTGCGGCTCGCGGACGTGAATTTGCGGCCGTTCCGGTACGACCAGGGCGACCTGGATATGGCGGAAGAGGGCGCTAGTGAACCGGAGCCGCCCTATACGGGCTTCGATGTGATCGATACCCTCGTCGCTTCGTTGCTGCCGGCGATTAAGGCGTACCAGGATTACGGCGCGGAGGAGGCGGATAATCCCATCAACAAGATGATCATTACCCCGGACAAGAGCTATTTCAAGGTCCTGGGCGCTTACCGGCACGGCTACATGCGGCTCATGGAGAAATATTCGGGTAAATTCATGCCCACCGAGATCCCCGATCACGGGCCGGACGAGGCCGACCTCAGGGACAGCGAAGGTCCGTTAAAAACCATCCTCGTGTGCAGTAACGGCTACCGCTGGTTTGACCTGCTTCGGCTCGAAAGCGAACTGCACGGTAAACAGCTCATGGGCCACTGCGGCAATACGGCCGGCCACAAACAGGGCACGACGCTTTACGAGCTGGACGAGCCGGTGACGATCAAAGGCAAGCTCCACTTCATCGCGCACGTCACGGCCCAGTTCGACGAAAACCGCGGGACGCTGCACGAAATCAAGGGCAGGAAGAATAATCCCCCGTCCTCCCGGTTTTACAAGTGCCTTTTTGAGCTCCTGCTTAAGCGGCCCGAGATTAATGGCCTCGTCAGCACCAATTTGGACTTCAAGCCGCAGAACAATTTCTTCCTCAAATACCTTAACCGGGAGCAGCTGGCGACGCTGGCCTACAAAAAGCCGGAGCTCTGGCAAAATTCGACTGAGAATGAGCTGCCCGATACCCCCTTCGAGGAATTGCGCGCCGCCGGCGCGGCCGCTGCGGCGGCAATAGCGCATCCGGCAGCTTCCGCCGCGGCCACCGGTGGCCGCCCGGCGCCGGCTCCCGGTTTGCCGGCGCCTCCGCCGAGCGCGGCCCGGGGGCCGGCTATCCAGGGCACCGTGGAACCAGGACAGCCGGCGTAAACTTTTTCGCCGTTTTAACCGAAAAGTTGTTTACTTTTTCGCTCACACGGGCGAGGTTGCCTGTGTGAGCGAAGCAATTAAAATAAGCGCCGAGGAGAGCCGGCCCCGCTGCTTCTGCGGTTTGTGCGTGCAGTCCTGGTCCGAATTGGACCAGGAGGCCGCTCCCGTCCGTTTGGACGGCGAGGGTGGCGGCTCCGCCGACGACGACGGGGAGATTTCCCTGGCTCAATGGGCCACGCGGGCGGTGCCGGTTTTTCGGGCGCGCGCTTAAGCTGGCGGTTTGCAAAAGCCGCCAAAGGCTCTCGGGTAACCCTCCAGTGCCAGCTCCGGGGTTTTGTCCACCGCGATCCCGTCCCGCAGCAGGCCCTCCCGGTCCGAATAGTAGATTTCCAGCGTGGCCAATTGAGGGCCACGCTCGAAGGCCACGTAATTCACCATGTCCGTCAGCGGGCGCCCGTAGGCTGTGCCGAGGTTGAAGTCCACCTTCTGTTGGACACCCTCCGTTGTCTGCGAGACGTAGTTGGTGGCCGCCACATTGGCGCCGCTGCTCATCGTCTGACCGACGGCGCTGTTAATCACGCAACCGCTTCCCGACCAGCTGACCCAGCCCGGCTGCCAGCCGTAATACGGAGTGAAAACCAGCGGCGGAGGAGGATTCAAATACGTGTGCTGCTGGATGACCTGGATGGCCGGGATGGCCGCAGCCGGCTTCTCGCCGTAAACGATGAGGCCGATGACTCCGCAGTTTTGCTGGCCCTGGGAGCGCCCGGCATAGCTGCCGGCCTTTTCGCCGAACTCGAATTGCCGGACCTCGGAGAGCGAGGTGCGCCAGCCGGTTAGCGTCAGGGAGCTGTAGCCGTGGACGGCGTAGCCCGGGGATTCGGCGACGGCCGGGTTTCCGTCCAGGACGCTCAGGCCGTCCACGCTGGGGACGACCAGCACGCGCTCGGGCCGTTGGTTGCGGAACTTGATCTGGTAAGGGGAGCCGCGGCGGCCTTCGACGAAGGTCCGGCCACGGTGTCCGTATTCGGGGATTCGGCGGCCGTCCACTTCGACGGCCAGCTCGAAGCCATTGCTGAGCATACTTTTGCCTTTCTACCGCTTCGCGGATTTTTACGGGCTGCCGGCGGCATGCCGGGAGCCATTCTATCTACCTCAGAACGAAAAATGTGATGGACGACCCCGAACCCGGTTTCGTAAACTTTTTTCATGGCTGCTCAGATATATGTCATCAGGTGCCGCTTTTTGTGCCAAATCGGCGTGGCGAAAGATCCCGCTGCCCGGTTGGAGGAGATGTGCGCCGACAACCCGTTCAAGGATTTAACCGGCGGTGGCGGTGAGTGGGGTGAAGGGTTCAAGCTCGAGCTGGTGCTGCAAATCCCGACGGATCATCCGCGCCGGGATTTGCGTCACTGGCGCGCAAAGTTCCACGACAAGCACGCTCATGACGACTGGTTCCGGCTCACCGATCACGACCTGGATCTCATTCGCCAGGGAGTGCCTGGCGCGCTGGCCGAGCCCGCCCGGCCGCGAACCAGGCGGCGCAAGCGCCTGCTGTGCTGGCAGAAAGCGCGCCGGGCGCCGGACGATTACCTTCGGGAACTGGCCCTGCTGGACTGGTGCAACGAGTGGGTCAGGACGCACCCGAACATAGACCTTTACGGCTGGAAGCCGTTTTCTGTGGAACAACGTTCATGAAACTTGCCACCACCCTGCTCCCCTTGGTCCTGCCGCTGATGGTGGTCCAGCCGTCGGCCTGCGCCCAGTCCACCTACGGCCAGCGCATCGTGGCGGCGGTCATCGCCGGGGAAGCCTTGAGCGAGGGCGAGATCGGCATGACGGCCGTCGCCGAGGTCATCCGCAATCGGGCCAAAGACGCTCACCGGACGCCTCTGGAGATCGTCCTCAAACACGGTGAGTTCGCCTGCCTCCACCGCCGGACGCCCCAGCAGCTCTACGACCGCTTCGCCCGCCGGCCCGGCTACCAGGTGGCCCTCCGCCTGGCCCGGACCTGCTACAACGAGCCCGACCGGTTGCCGAACCTGACCCACGGCGCGCGTTTTTTCGACCGCAAGCGCGACCGGCCCTGGTGGTTCAGCCAGGTGCGCCTGGTGGCCTGCATCGGCAATCACAATTTTTACGTGCTCAAGGACTGAGCCCTTTTTCGTGGAGCTATCCGCTCAGGGCTGATTTGTTTACGAAATTTAGTCACCGGGGCCGGTTCTTTGCCGCTATATGAGCGAAAAAGTGGCAGCGGCCGAAACCACGAAGGTGACGGGCTATTACAACCCGAATTCGTGGCAGATTGCCCTGGAAATATCGGAGGCGAATTTGAAGTGCGTCCTGAACCCGGGCCAATATATCCGGGATCGGGACCGCCAACTGATTAACGATCCGATTTTCGAGCAATTTGTCCGGCCCAAGGGCCTGGCCCGGGCTACGGGCGAAGATCAGGTGCCCGTCCGCTACGTTCCGCGTATCCTCAAGACTGCCCGCCCGGCTCACTCCGTCACCCAGGCCACGGCCTTTGTGCGCCAGCCTGACGGCGCCGTCATACCGGCGTACGCGACCGACCCGACGGTGCAAGGCCCGGAGGTGGCGGTGAACGCCAATCCGGTGGTGGGGATGACCGTCGAGGCCGCCCGGGCGATGGGCCTCATTGGCAAGCCGCGCATCCTGTCCGAGGATTACGGCGCGCAGGAGACCACCGGCGCGCCGGCCTCGACCAAAGACCTGCCCAGCATGAAATATTCGCTGGAATCGCCGCCCCGGCTCAAGACGGCCGCGCCGCTCTCGCCCGAGCTGATGCAGGCTGATCCGCGGCTTACGCCGGCGCAGATGATCCAGCGCGCCACCATCCAGCAGGGCCTGGCCCGCGCCGCTGCCGGTTCTTCGCCGGATGTTTTTGACCCGGCGAGCATGCGTCCGGCCACCCCGGTGCCGTTGCGCGCGCCCAAAACGCCGACGCGCATGACGCCCAGCGGTACGGTCGCGCCGCCGCCGCCGCCGTCCGAGGTGGCCCAGGTCGCCGACGTGGTCGATGAGTCAGAGGAAGCCGAGGTGCCGCCCGAAGCCGTGGAAGGCGGGGCCGAAGAGGGAGAAGCAACGGGTTTCCTCACGCCCATGGACGAGGATAGCCTGCCCGGCCCCACGCTGGACCCTCCGGCCGATACGGACGAGGGGCGCCGGTTTATTTGCGCGGCCGACGGTAAGAGCTTCAAGTTCCGCTCCGAGCTCGAGCGGCACGTGAAGCGCAAATTCCCCAAGATGGTCGAGGCCCTCATGCGCCCCTACCCTCCCGAGGGATGACGGAGGCAACTCGGCTGACGGTGGTGCGCCGTGAAGGCGCGTTTTGCTGGGCCACCTGCGCTTGCGGGCGTCCGGGTGAAATCAAGCTCCGGTGGCAATCGGTGCGCCGGGGAGAGGTCAAGAGCTGTGGCTGCTTGCGCATCGAAAAACTCAAGGAGCGCTCCACCAAACCCATTGAGGTTGGTGCCCATTTTGGACGATTAACGGTCCTGGCTTACGAAGGCAAGCGCTGCCGGTGCCGTTGCGGTTGCCCGGACGCAACCGAGATCTGGGTTTCTTCGACGCACTTAAGGACCCACCACACGCAGAGCTGCGGCTGTTTGCAGCGCGAGCGGGCGCGCGACGCGGCTATTCATCCGATAGCGCCGGGTACCCGGTTCGGCAAATTGGTCGTGCTGCGCCAAATTGGCAGCCAGTGCGTTTGCCGGTGTGATTGTGATGCGACCAAGGAAATCGTCGTGGAGACCAATAAACTGAGGTTTGAGCACACGCAGAGCTGCGGCTGTCGGCGCAGTGAGGTCTGCCGGGAGATGGCGGAGAATAAGCTGCTCCCGCCCGGTGAGACGGCTTTCAATTCCCTTTACGCCCAATACCGTGGCCAGGCGTTTTCGCGCAATCTCACCTTCGATCTGGATGCGGAAACGTTCCGAGCCTTGACCAAGCAGCCTTGTGCTTACTGCGGGGCTCCGCCCGGCCAGATCAAGATCTCCCCCGGGGCTTTGGGCTCATATCTCTATAGCGGCGTGGACCGGATCAACAACGCTTTTGGCTATACCTCCGGTAACGTGCAGCCCTGCTGTGGCGTTTGCAATTGCGCCAAGGCCGACCGCAGCGAGCCCGACTTTTTAACCTGGGTGCGCCTGCTCGTGCAGCCGCCAGAGGCCGATTTGTCGGTGGTTCTGCAGGAAGCGCAGGCTTACGTGAAATTATTTCGGCGCTACCGCAATACGGCGCTCTCCAAGCGGCTGGAATTTGCCCTTGAACTGGACGATTTTTCCCGCCTGGTTCAGAGCCGCTGCCATTATTGCCGCCGGCCGCCTCACCGTCCGGTTGCCCGGAATTCCCAAATCTTTTATACGGGCCTGGACCGGCTCCGATCCGACCTCGGTTATCTGGCCGCCAACGTGGTGCCCTGCTGCTGGGACTGCAACAACGCCAAGTCCATCGGGACCCCGGAGGATTTCCTGGCGTGGGCGCGGCGCGTGGCCGACCACCGCCGCCGCAGTCGTAGTTAAGGTATGAACGACGTGAGCCAGCCGCCCAGAACGTCAGCGCAGTCGCCGGACACGCTGCCTTTGCAGCGCTATTCGGTTGATCAGCTGGCGGCCTACATTTACCGCCAACTGGGCGCCCCCACCTGGCACATCGAGCTGACCAAGCAGCACGTCCTGGACGCCATCCAGGACGCCATGCAGCTTTACGGGCAGTGGCGGCCGACTATCCGCGTGGGGAATTTGAGCCTCGTCAAGGGCATTTACGAATACCTCCAGGACGCGGATGTCCACCTAGGCATTGTCCAAGTTGATTTTGTTGAACCGAATCCTGTTCCGACTGAGATTTTTTTTACGGCAACCTGATCAACCCTGCTCCGCTCTTCCGCACCGGCCTCGACGAGTACGACACCTTCCTGCGCTGGCGCAAGGTCTGGCAGCGCGTGACCTCGATTCAGCCGGAATGGATGTACGACGATGGTCGGCGCGTCCTCTACATCCACAACCCCATCGAGCGTTACCAGGCGGGCGTTTTCATGTACGCGCCCTATTACAGCACGGAGCACCTGGATTTTACCGGCGCCCAGTGGGTGAAGGAATTTGCGCTGGAGCAGGCACGCTACACTTATGGGGAGCTGCTGGCGAAATTCAGCGGCGCCGTTCCCGGGCCGCTTCAGCCGCTCGTTCTGGATCAGGCAAAAAGGGGCAATGCCCAGGCGCGTCTGGATAAGCTGCGGGAGCGGTTGCAGGCGATGCAGTTATTCCCTCCGATTGCTATTGATTCCGTGCTTGCGCTTTTGATACCAGCTGGCATAGCGTTTTCGGCACTATGCCATTCTACGTTTATGAGCTTGTTCTGCTGAGTAACGGCGAAGTCTTTTATGTGGGCAAAGGCAGCAAAAGCAGGCTTTTCCATCATCGTTACGTTCTCGCCCGTCCCCACCTGAAGGAATACCAGCGCGGCGTCTATGAGCGAATGCGGCGGCGAATCGGCGACGCCCAATTCGAGGAACGAATTGTTTACATTACCGATAGCGAAGTTTTGGCACTCCTAAAGGAGCATGATCTCATCGTCAAATACGGGTTCGAGAATCTCGTCAACACACAATCACATGCTTTTACGGGCAGGAAGCTTAAACCTGAAGCTCGCTTGACCATGTCTAAGGCCCGGCTCGAATACGTCGCCCAGCTCCAAGCCGCAACCGGCCACAAGATGCTTCCTGCTGTCGCGGCGAAAATCGGTGCAGCTAACCGCGGTCAAAAACACGGTCCCGAGCGCAGCCGGAAAATCTGGCGCACCCGCCGGCAAGGTCCAAACTTCTCAGCCGATTTCGACCGCATGGCGCGGCATTGCCGCAAACTCGCTGAAGCGCAGCGCGGCCAGAAGCAGAGCCCCGAGCACGTCGAGCGCATGGCCGCCGCTCATCGCGGTCAAAAGCGAACCGAGGAGCAACGGCGTCACCTTTCAGCCGGCCGACATTTGGGTGCTCGCGGTGGTCCCGGCGCAAAGTCCGGGTATCGCGGCGTCGGTTGGCTTGTTCCAGCAAACGCCTGGCAGGCCCGCATAACCATCGACCGTAAAACACACCTGCTGGGCACGTTCAAGCTGCAGATCGACGCTGCTTGGGCCTACGACAACGCGTTTGAGCAGCGTTATGGCGCGCGGCCAAACCAAACGCCGAAAGTTCACGTTGTCACGCGGTACAAGCATGGCCAGCGCGGGGCCTTGGTGCCCATTTAAAGCAGGTCGCAGGCGGCCAGGCGCAGCTGTCCCCGACTTTCCCTGGCGAAGATGCCCAGGTACTTGGCCTGGGGGCGCTTAAAATTGCTGGCCACTTCCGCCTCGGCGAAGAGCCGGCACTCCAGCGGCACGCCGTCCCAGACCGGGGCGGCGCTTTGTTTGAGGCCCAGGGCCAGGAGGGCCACTGGCGCCACGACGATTTTGTGCGGGGCAAAGCCGTGCCGCCGGCGGAAATGGTCCACCATGAGCGTCAGGACTTTCTGCCTATCGTCCACTTGGTTTCTTGTTCTACAGAGCCGTATGCAACCGTCGTTCTCCCTGGCCTACACGAGCGTGCGGGCCGCGAGCGTCGTACCGGTCATTAACGCCTGGCGCAGCTCGGCCACCGGCCGGCACCCCATCGAAGTGGTCATCGCCGTTGACGGGAACGGCCAAGCCACGCTGGCCGAGGCTCGGAAGGTGCCCGAGGCGCGCGTCCTTATCCAACCTGAGCCACCTTTCAACTGCGTCAAGGGCTGGAATTTGGCTGCTTCGGCCACGACGGGCAAGGTGATTATCGCCGTGGCCGACGATTTTCGGCCGTGTCCGGCCTGGGACGAGAAATTGTTTACGTTGCGAACTGGCTGGATGGACGAGGATTACGCCGTCCACGTGGAGGACGGGTACGTCCATGACCTTATGGTCCTGGCCATTATCACCCGCAAGCGCTATGAGCGTTTCGGTTACCTTTTCTACCCTGGCTACGAGAGCGTCTTCTGCGACACCGAGCTGACGGAGGTCGCCTACCGGGAAGGCCGGGTGCTCGACGCGAAGCACATTTTCATCGAGCACCAGCACCCGGACTGCAACAAGCGGCCCCGTGACGGCCATGACCTGCTCCACGCGAGCAAGGAGCGCTGGGCGCGGGGCGAGCTGCTTTTCAATTTCCGCAAGAGCCAAAATTTCCCGAACGACCTCAAACCGGAACCTGTCAAGAGCGATCCCACATCCCCAGCGCCCACCTCCGCTTACGACGGTTACGCGGCTTATATCCAAGCCAACCGGGATGACCTGTGCCTGGCGGAAGTGGTGGATCGGCTTTTTGATGAGGGCCTGCGCCATTTCTTTTTTTGCGTGCCGGACACGTATTGGTCGGGGCGACCGACCAAGCCCGAGGAAATGCAGCAGGTTTTCACCGTGGCCGACGCGGTGGTCCGGCGCGGAGCCGACGCCTGGAAGCGCGTCTTCTGCGTGGCAGATTATCGCTTTCCGGGAGATTCTCGCATCACCGTCGAAACGCGCGTGCGCAACGACGCGCTGGCCTGGGTGCGCCAGCACGGTTTCCTGAATATTGCCGTGGTGGATTCCGACGAGCTCTGGCCCCGGGGATGCCTGGCACTTATCAAGGAAAGGGTGGATCGGCTCAACCCGGCGGCGATCTCCCTGCCCATGATCCCGGTGGTGGGTTTTCCCGGTTATCCCATCGAGGGCGCCACCGACCGGGTGATCGCTTACGTCGGCCAGAGCTGCATCTTCCGCGACTGCCGCACGCCCATCGGCCCGGTCTGCTACGAGAACGGTGCGACGGTTTACCACTTTACTTCCACCCGGCGGTCCATGGAGGAGACCATCAACAAGCACCGCGAGTCCGGCCATTTCGACGACCCCAGTTACGACACGGAATGGTGGATCAAAAATGCCCTGCCGCATATCCGACCGGGATTTCAGCCGGCCTGGCCGGACGGCCGTCGGGGCATCCATTGGTTCAAGACTTACCAGATCTGGCCCGCCGTTCGGAGCTGGACCGAGACGGATTTGCGCCACATCCCCGACACCATCCGGCCTTACCTCGGCATCCATGGTTGATTATACCGAAGACATCCTGGCTTATTTGCGTGAGCGCCACGACCGGCTTATGCCGATGATGACGGTCGTCCACGACTTGACCAAACGGATTAAGGATTATCGGCATAAGCCGGTCGTGTTCGGCCAAATACTCTCGGACCTTTCCCGGCTCATTCGCGAGAAAAAGGTCATCCGCTACCGGCAGGCGCCCTATGTCCAGCGTAGTCGGCGCTCCTCTCAGGGCGTCGTGCGCATCTCCCAAAAATTCGTCTGAGTTCCCCGTTCTCCCTGCCATGCGCAAACCGCACAACGCCCGCTGGGTGATCGTCTCGCTCAACAAGCCGGCCATGATGCGCCGGTCCGACGATGAGGTTTGGCTGCTCAACCCGCGCCGCCGCTATATTCTCAATGCGGACGCGACCGAGGATTTAGGCCCCTACGTGGAAACCATGTCCGACCTGGAGGCAGCGTCCCTTTACCGGCCGCTCCGCAAGTTCGCCGGCTTGGACCAGGCCCGGCTCCCCGGGGCCTCGGTGCTCATCGAGCGCTACCGCGACCGGGGGATCGGCGATCTGCTTTTCACCACCGGGCCGCTGGCCTACCTTCAGCACATCACCGGTGGCCAGCTGCGGGCCTATCTCTACGCCTACGCGGAGCGCGGCGCCATCCTCAATAATTGCCCGTTCCTGGCTGACAAGAGCCCGTTGGTCGGTCCGCTGCTCTACGACGACCTGCCCCATTACGACTACCACTGGTTTGTTGACACGGTGACCGAATACACGGAGGAGCCCGATCAGGACAACGTCTATGACGCGTTGTTCCGCAGCTTGGGCGTGGTGCCGGAGAGCGTCAGCTCCCAGTTCAAACGGCCCGTGGTGGCGCTCCACGAGAGTGAGATCAAGCTGCTCGACGATTATTACTATTGGATCTTCGTCAACAGCCGGATCAAGCTCGACCTGCGGCACACCGGCTATTACGTGGTGGCGCCCCTGGCCAACAGCTCGTTGCGGTGCGCCCCCTACAAGACGTGGCTCCAGGCCATCGCGCTCCTGGCTGAACGGCGCCCGGTGCTCGTCGTGGGCGCCATCCGTGAACGCATGCCGGCGACGGACCTGTCGGTGGGTGAATTCAGCGCCGCCCTCGACACCACGCCCAGCCTGGCGCCGAGCGGCCGTGTCCTTAACCTCTTGGGCAAGACCAACCTGCGCCACTTGACGGTGCTCATCTCCCGAGCCAATTGCGCCGTCAGCCTCGATTCGGCCGTGCTTTACATCGCCCAGGGCCTGCGTGTCCCGTGCGTCTCGCTCTGGGGCAGTCACGACCCGGGGGTGCGTCTGGGTTACGACCGGGCCTATATGGATCTGGCCATCTGGGAGCGGCGCGCCTGCCGGGCCAGCCCCTGCTTTGCCTGGCAGGGTTTTCCGGTCAACAAATGTCCGCTGGGCAACGAGCAGATCGTTTGTCAATGCCAGGACGCCATTGATCCGAAGGAAATCCACCGCCGGGTCATGGGGGTGGAGGAAAGCGATCACCTGGCCCGGGCGCGCGACGCAGTTGTCAATACCAATTCCACAACCCGCTAATTATGGCCGATGAACCCGCCCGCCGCCGCCCGCCGCGTGAACCTGCGCACCGGGAGTCCAAGCCGGATGCAGACATTCCGCAGCTTCAATCGATCAACAACGACCTCATCCTGTTTAACGCCGACAAGTGGTTCAAGAAGTCCTACGCCCTCGATTTCGGACAGGCGCACACGGAGATCCCGGCCGTCCTGGAGCAAATCAACGAGGCCATCCAGCGGGCGGCTATTCACACGGCCGACGCAAAAAAACAGGCCGAACAGCTCGAGGGCGAGCGGTTGATGAGCGTGCGTCGCACCTGGGCGGCCACGTACGAGGACAAGATGACCGAGTCGACGGTGGCGGCGGTCCTGGCGCAGGACAAAGATCTGATGGCCGCTTGGCACCGTTATTCCGTTCTGAAGAGCTGGGTCAGCCGGCTGGAAAATACCATGGAAAACCTGCGGCTGAAATTGGGCGCCATGCGCTCCTTTGAGGCAACGCGCCGCAAGACTTTGGACGACGACGTGTGATGGCACGCTGTTAAATCGATAAAACTGAACGAAAGTTATTATGGCTGAACGTAATCCGCGAGACATCCAGGCTAACGCCATGTGGGCCTACATGGAAGAGGACGAGCGTGATCTCAATACGCTCTCGAAAGTGGCGCGCCGCGTCAAAATCGAGCTGAACCACACCTGGAACCTCCGTTTGCTGCCGGTGCAGCTGGGCCAGGCGAAGATGCCCTACGTGCGCATCGCGCAGCACTGGCGCAACAGCAAGCCGCTTTATTGCCCGCGGCACACGCGCTCGGACTGGGGCGGTGATCCTGATTATCCTTGCCCGGTCTGCAAGGTGGCCGACCAGCTCAACGAGAGCGGCGACGAAGCGATCAGGGACATCGGCTACCGCGCCAAGTGCGTCATGCGCTTCCGTTTCTGGTGCGTGGTGTTCGACAAGGAGGACGCCCGGGGCAAGGTTGAGGAGATGCCCTGGGAGGAGATCATCAATCCCTACGAGTACGAGATGTACCGGACCACCTGGG
>Ga0181523_10003950_pt1 | contig 13130 bp, 10 predicted proteins | sample PEATcosm2014_Bin_43_FD_119752 | JGI IMG/M metagenome (GOLD analysis project Ga0181523, IMG submission 119752) | Peatland microbial communities from MTU Mesocosm Facility, Houghton, MI, USA - PEATcosm2014_Bin05_30_metaG | ecosystem: Environmental > Terrestrial > Soil > Wetlands > Peat | place... | reverse complement strand
GGCATCGAGGAAGGCCCTTGGGACATAATCCTGTGGAGAAACATGGCAATTTACCTTGAAGCTGATGCAGCAGAGTCAGTGTGGCAGGGCTTGGCCTCGTCTATGACACCTGAAGGCGTGCTGATTGTGGGTAGGGCTGAGCGACCGCCAACGGCGTTGTCTTTCATCAATGTGCATCGATGCATTTACCGTTTTTGTTCCCGAGAGGACAGTCGCACCTTCATTCTTCGACCGCAACTGACAATCGATAGTTACCCTAAAGCCCTGGAGACGTCCATATGAAACTTGGATTGAAGATTACAGTCGTTTTTGTCGTGGTGCTGCTGATCGTCGGCATCATTGGAATCCAATCCTACCTGGAAATACAGCGGTTGATTGAATCGAACAGTTGGGTGATTCATACTCACGAGGTCAATGAGAAACTGGAGCGTGTGCTATCGTTGCTCACGGATGCAGAAACGGGCCAGCGAGGCTTTATCCTGACCGGAGAGGACGGTTACCTGGAGCCTTACAACGCGGCCAAGACAGATATACAGAAGGACATTGAGACGGTAGCAGCCTTGACCCGGGATAATCCCGCACAGCTGAAAGACCTCCAACAACTTGTGAAGCTTTCTCGCGATAAACTCGACGAGCTGCAGGAAACCATCAAGCTTCGCAGGGAGGCGGGCATGGAGGCAGCGGTCCGTGTCATTCGCACCGACAGAGGGAAGCAGGTCATGGACGAGATCAGGTCGCTCATGAATCAGATGGAAACCCGCGAGAACGGGTTACTTGAAGGTAGGAATCGCATTGCTAGCGCAACTGCTCGGAGAAGCGTGCTAATGGTGGGCTTCGGAGTGCTGTTGTCTATGATAATTCTGGGGATAGCCGCCGTCTTTCTCACTCGCACGCTGCAACTGGCGGACCAGCGTCCAATGTCCAAGGACGCCGATAGAAAGTGGTGGACGATCACGATTCGCTACGCGTTCGCTGTGGGCGTTGTTGGGTTGGCCATGGCGGGCAGATCGTGGCTGGAAGGGTTTGGCCCCATGCCTCTATTTATGACCTTCTACCCTGGGGTTTTGCTGGTTGCAAGCTTCGCAGGCGGCGGACCTGGAGTCTTGTTCACTTTCTTAGCGGTCCTAGCGGCTGATTACTGGTATTTGCCACCTGTGGGCTCATTCTCTATCACCTCGCCAAGCGACGCTATTGCACTAGGCATCTTCGGCGGTTCAAGCCTGTTATTGAGCGTTCTCGCCGAGCGTCTGCAGCGTGCCCGGAAGGCCGAGGCTGTAGGTGTTACGCAGGAGAAGGAACTCGCCCTGCTGAACATGGGCAATCTCATGACCCTTAGCATGGACCATCGCATCGTTCACTGGAGCGAAGGCAACCACCGATTGTACGGCTTTGACAAACAGGAGGCCCAGGACCAACTCACTTATGAATTGCTACAGACGCAATTCTCCCAGCCCATGGAACAGATTCACACCGATCTAACAGAGAAGAACTATTGGGAGGGGGAAGTAACACGTCGGACCAAAGATGGAAGCCCACTATCTGTGGCGATTCTGTGGGCGCTTCGCCGCGATGAGCATGGCAAGCCTTTGGCCATACTGGAGGTCAGCACCGACATCACCCGGCAGAAGCTGGCGGAGGAATCGCTTCAGCAACAGTCGGAAGAGTTGTCCGAGCAGAACGAAGAGCTTTCTCAGCAATCCGAGGAACTGGCACAACAGTCCGAGGAGTTGTCAGAGCAAAATGAGGAGTTGCAGACACAGTCAGAGGAAATTCAGATGTTGAATTCGGAATTAGGCCAGCGGGAGAAGATGCTCCAGACACTACTGGATTCAGCCCGATTGCCGATGGGAGAACAAGAGGTAATGGTGAAGATCTGCCATGCCGCTCAGGAGATCTTTGGTCAGCCGGCGACGGGCACTGTTGTAAGCGAACTGCACGGCGACGAACTGAGGATTCTTGCTCACGCGGGCTTCGATGGCTATGACGTCCCTGCAACGCGGGCGCTGAAGGGTTCATTTGTCGAGATGGTGATCCAGCAGGATCATACGGCCTCCCTTGAGGACACTTCACTGCGGCCGGACTTAAACATCTTGAGTGCTCCCGGCCATCAGCGATTTACCGCAGTACTCTGTTCACCGATGCATGTCGGAGACAAGCCGATCGGTGCAATAAGTATATACAGCATCAAGCCTCATCAGTGGACCGTAGCGCAGTTCAGGCTGATCGAGTGGTTCGCTGCCCAGTGCTCCCATGCTCTGGAGGCAATGCGGCTTGCAGCTGATGTTCTCCATAGCCAGAAGCAAAGTGAGTTTCTAGCAAACATCGTCGAAGCCTCCTCCCAAGCCTTCGGTGTGGGTTATCCAGATGGCCTGCTGGGGCTGACCAACAAGGCATTCGAACAACTCACCGGATACAGCAGCGAGGAACTGCGAACCGTCGACTGGGCAAAAACGCTAACTTCTCCTGAATGGCTGGAGATAGAACAGCAGAAGTTGGACGAACTGCACCATACTGGCCTGCCGGTACGGTATGAGAAGGAGTATATCCGCAAAGACGGCACGCGGGTGCCTATCGAATTGCTGGTACACCTAGTGAGTGACGCGGAAGGCAAACCGCTCTATTACTACTCTTTCATGACCGACATCAGTGAGCGCAAGAGAGCGGAGGATGAGCTGCTTAAACGCCAAACCCTGCTCAATGAAATGGGGAGGATTGCAAAGCTGGGTGGTTGGGAATTCAATCTGGAAACGCTGGAACTGCAGTGGACAGAAGAAGTTTATCATATTCACGAAGTTGAATTGTCATATCATCCAACAGTTAGTGAAGCCATAGATTTTTATGCACCCGACTCAAGACCTTTGATTTCAGAAGCAGTCCAACGCGGCATTGAGTTTGGAGAGCCTTGGGATTTAACTTTAGAAATAGTTACTGCAAAAGGCAATCATCGTTGGGTCCAGGCAATTGGGAATGCGGATAGAGAACACAAGATTGTCAAAGGCACCTTTCAGGACATCACCGACCGCAAACGGGCTAAGGACCAAATTAAAAGACTCAGCGATGACCTGCTTGTTCGGAATGAGCACTTGGAGTTCGCAAATAAGGAACTCGAATCTTTCATCTACTCTGTTTCCCATGATCTGCGTGCTCCGCTTCGCCACATATCCGGGTTCGCCGACCTCGTTATGAAGAACCTTGCGGACAAAATAGACGAGAAAGGGAAACGATATCTTTCTCACATCTATAGGGGTACCGAAAAGATGAGTCGTCTTATCGACGATCTTCTCAACCTTTCCAGGATCTCAAAGCAGGAGATTCAACGGACTGAGGTTAACTTGAGCGAAATTGCGACATCAATAGTTTCTGAACTGCGCGAAGCATACCCGGGTAGGAGTGTCCAGGTGGACATCGAGGAGGGTCTCACTGCCCGTGCCGACCGTGGGCTAATGGAGGGGGCCCTTTCTAACTTACTCGGCAATGCATGGAAGTTCAGCGCTAAGACTGAGAGCGCCAAAATAGAATTCGGAAGTATCGGGCAGAATGGTAAGGTCATTTATTATGTCAGGGACAACGGTGCAGGATTCGACCAGCAATATGCGGGAAAGATGTTTTGGCCCTTTCACAGACTTCATTCGGAGGAAGCCTTTGAGGGCACGGGGATAGGCCTTGCTATTGTTGATCGGATCATCCGCAGTCATGGAGGAAAAGTTTGGGCAGAGGGAGCAGAAGGAAAAGGAGCAACGATCTATTTCAGTTTGAACTGAGTCTGTCTATAATGTAATCAGCACATGGATTGGTGTGTTCCTGACCTATTTCGATAGCCTGTTCGGTAAAGTTGGTAAAAAAGAGAATGATTTTTATTATTGATGACAGTCCGACTGATATAGAGCTTACGACAATCGCGCTGGAAGCGACTGGTCGAGAAATAATTGTCCGCTCTGCAACGGACGGAAAGTCCGCGCTTGCAATGCTCAGGAGCGGACTTGGGGTGCCCGCCCTCATGTTGCTCGATTTGAAAATGCCAGGTATGAGCGGCATCGAAGTACTCTGCGAAATACGTTCCGACGATCGCTTGCGAGAACTCCCCGTTGTGGTAGTCACATCTTCAGCGCTCGAATCAGACAGGACAGACGCAATTGCGGCCGGCGCCAGCGATTACATTCAGAAGCCTTTGGCGCTGGCCCAATTCAGCAAAGAGTTAGAGTCTATTCTGCGCCGCTGGCTGTCGAATTAGGCTTGCTAAGCCTTCTGAAATGCCAGCATGCATATCGCATTCCATGTTTCTAGAGGATGCACATTACGCGCTATCACGATTCGGGATATCATATTATCTTTTGACGTCATCACTTCTGGTACGGTCATAGTAATGAGCACTTCTTCAGTGGGTGTATATGTCGAGCCCTGATGATTACCGATAAGTGCGACATGAGGTCGCATAAGTAATTGTCTCAAATCACGAAGCCTGTGATTAGGAGACCTCCTATTTCGTTAGGAGTAGTCTACTGCTCTGAATAAAGTGCGAGCAGGAAAAGGATAACCTGGCCTTTCAAGGTCTAATCAAAGCCGTGAGGTAATGATATATCTGCCAGCATCAAGGCGGATAGGGTGTCGGGCTTGATGGCATGACTAACATATGTGAACTGCTGATAAACTTCGTTAAATCAAACAAGCCAAAGATGCTGCTAGGCTTGAACCAAAAGGTGTGCAGTCGGTTAATCTCTTTTATCGTGGGATTACACGAACACAACGGCTGCCGGAGAATAGGCAGGGTCTAACCCATTATTGTTGCTTATGCGGAACTTGTTAAACCCATATCCCTCCCGAAAGGGAAAGCAACCTGTAAGGGAAGCCGATAGGGGTGTGGGTATGGGATGGTAGAGCAAGCGAATGCCGACCTGTAGCGGGCCGGATAGGGATTGAGCGAAAGCGACATCATCCTATGCGAAAGCATGCAGACTTCTACTTGGTCCTTCTTTACAAGAGAATTTACAGAACCTTCGGAGGAGGAAAAGCAAATGAATGCAAGTGTTAATGCATGTGCATCCTCCTACGGGACTGTGCAGTGGCCTGACATTGATTGGGCACAGTGCACAAGAAACGTAAGGAGGCTGCAAACGCGTATTGTAAAGGCGACGCAGAGCAGTAGGTGGAACAAGGTGAAAGTCTTGCAACGTCTGCTGAGCAGCTCTTTTTCTGGCAAGGCATTAGCCGTAAAGAGGGTTACTGAAAACCAAGGCAAAAGGACTTCAGGAGTTGACAGACAGCTATGGTCAACCCCTGAAAACAAATCTCAGGCAGTACAAACCCTTAACAGGCGTGGTTATCAGCCTCTTCCGTTAAGGAGGGTCTACATTCCAAAAAGCAATATGAAGATGCGTCCGTTGGGTATTCCGACGATGAAAGACAGAGCTATGCAGGCATTACATCTATTAGCTCTTCAACCCATTTCAGAAACCATGGCTGACAAGAACTCGTATGGGTTCAGACCGGAGAGAGCCACTCATGATGCAATCGAACAATGTTTTAATACGTTGTCGCAAACTCGATGTGCAAAGTGGATTCTTGAAGGAGACATCAGAGGCTGCTTTGACAATATCAACCATGAATGGTTAATCGCTAATATCCCGATGGATAAGAAGATTCTCCACAAATGGTTAAAGGCGGGGTACATTCACAAAAGAATCCTTTATCCGACAGAGGCCGGCACTCCGCAAGGGGGCATTTGCTCGCCAACGTTGGCTAATATGACACTCGATGGTTTGGAAACGGAATTAAAAAAGTTCCGCAAACAAGACAAGGTTCATATGGTCAGATATGCCGATGATTTTATTATTACGGGAAACTCCAAGGAGCTACTGGAAAATAAAGTCAAACCTTTGGTTGAGAAGTTTCTTTCAGCAAGAGGACTGGAACTCTCTCCGGAGAAGACCAGTATTACGCATATCGATCAAGGTTTCGATTTTCTTGGTGTGAACATTCGCAAATACAACGGCAAACTGTTGATTAAGCCGTCCAAGAAAAATGTGAAAGCCTTTTTGGATAAAGTCAGGAATGCTATAAAGGGGAACAAAACTGCAAAACAGATTAATTTGATAAAGATGCTCAATCCGATTATCAGAGGATGGGCGAATTATCATAGGTCTGTCGTTGCGAAGGAAACCTTTAATCGTGTGGACAATGAGATTTGGCGTTCGCTATGGCAATGGGCAAAGCGCAGACATCCGAATAAAAGCCTCGTCTGGATTAAAGAGAAATACTTTAAAACAGCGGAAAATAGAGGCTGGATATTTGCGTCTGAAGACAGGGTGAATTTATATCCCACCGGGAAACCGAAAGTGTTTTCACTGTTTTATGCGTCTGATACTCCGATAAAACGGCATATCAAAATCAGAAGCGAGGCAAATCCTTTTGATCCCCAGTTTGAAACTTATTTTGAGGTACGATCGACCTCAAAAATGAGAGACACACTGGCAAGAAGGAAATGCAGAATCTGGAATTGACACATCCTTTGCCATAGTAAAGTTCATCGCCGTAAGTTGGAAGTTGTGTAACCGGTTGCCGATAGGCAGCTTGCGAAGGGCTTGAGCCGTGTGTCGAGAAATTGACAAGCACGGTTCTTATGGGGCTGGGACTCGGCAACGGGTGCGCCATGACGGCATGGCGATTGTGTATAAACATGCCTGCTAGTTTTTGATCGGCAACTGCAATGTTGCCCCGTTCGATGGAGGAGATTGGGCGGAAGGGGATCGCAAAGCTCTGCCGGGTTCCGACGGCAGGGTGTCATAAGCAGAGCGATCTTAACTGTACCGGATGCAAACCATCATTTGCAGGTCGGGCTACCACAGAGTCTATGGTAAGACAACGAATCGTGCGTCAGAAGCCTCTGTACTTAGAGCACAACTTCTCAATGGCTGGATGGAGCGGAGAGGATTGCGGACTGAACCGGTTGGACTCTATTGTTCCTTCTGGTAGATGCGGATTAACCGCATTTGCAGACAGATTACTCCTTTTATTCTGTCTTCCTGCGCCGCTAGGGGTACAGCACGGTACCTAAGGACTCAAAGATTGGAAGCTGGAACATGGGAACCGCAAACACCCGTCTGTCACGGAAGACAGGCTATCCGAGGAGACCGGGGAAGGATGTTTGGCGGGACGGAGTTCTTGTAGTAGTCGGAGGATGATAGGATCATCCACATGGCGAAGGAGGACAGGTGATGGATATACTTTCAAAGCCGGAGGAACAATCCGTGGACTCGGATTATCAGGCCGATAAGGTCTGGCTACTCAGCGTGCAGAGGAAGCTATATCAGTGGAGTCTGGGAAATCCCGAAGGACAATACCGCGATCTGTGGAATTGGGCAACCGATCCACACAATCTGCGGATTGCTTGGCGAACGGTTGCTACAAACAAGGGCAAACGGACGTCCGGAATCGACGGGAAAACGGTTGGCAGTATTCAGCGAGAATTGGGAGAGGTCAAGTTTCTGGAAGGACTTCGACGGGAACTGCTTAGCGGCAGGTATACGCCGAGTCCATCCCGACGCAGGCTGATTCCAAAATCGGGGAAACCGGGGGAGTTCCGCCCCTTGGGAATACCGACCGTAAAGGATCGCGTAGTACAATGCGCGATCAAACAGATCATGGAGCCATTGTTTGAAGCGCGCTTTTGGCACGTATCATACGGCTTCAGGCCCGGTAGAAGCTGCCACGGGGCTCTGGAACATATCCGTATGACGATGCGGTCAATGGCGAAGGCAAAAGACGGAAAGCGACATGCGATGCCATACCGATGGGTTATCGAAGGAGATATCAAAGGATGCTTCGACAATATCGATCACCATCATCTGATGGATCGGGTGCGAAAGCGTGTCGGAGACCGGAAGCTCAATCGCACGATCATGCAGTTTCTGAAGGCAGGGGTATTGTCGGAGGACCAATTTCTTCGCACAGAAGCAGGTACTCCTCAGGGTGGTATCATTTCTCCGCTGCTTGCCAATATCGCGCTCAGCGTGATTGAGGAAAGATATGAGCGGTGGGTGAATCACCAACAAAAGCGCCGTACTCATCGCTCGTGTGATGGGATAACGGCTGCTATGAATACCCGATGGGCCGACAGAAAAGCTGGTCGCCCGGTGTTCTTTCCAATCCGTTATGCTGACGACTTCGTTGTTTTATCATCAGGAACTTTTGAAGACGCCTGCAAGGAGAAGCAGTCGCTTGAAGCCTTCCTGAAAGACAACGCAGGGCTGACGCTATCGCCGGAGAAAACCCATATTACCTCGGTCGAGGAGGGATTTAACTTCCTCGGGCACCGCATACGCATGCGATGGGATGATCGATATGGATATACACCCCGTATCGAAATACCAAAAGCGAAAGTCCTCGATATTCGATACCGCGTTAAGCAGATCACATTGAGGAAACACGTTGTTATGTCGCTTCCTGCACTACTCCATAAGATCAATCCTATTCTGCGCGGATGGGGTAACTTCTACCGCTTCTGTACTGGAGCAAAGCACATACTGTCCAGTCTTGACTGGTATGTAGGTGATCGACTCTGGCGATGGATGAAAAAGAAACACCCCAATGCAGGGGCTCGTGAGTTAGCTCAACTCTGCATTCTGAGAAAGACCCAGCTGTTTCATGTAGGACAGTTGCAGGTTCAAAGATTCCAGCGTGGATGGATGCATTCACCTGACTACTCAATCATCACCGGAGAGCCGGATGCATAACGAAAGGTGCACGTCCGGTTCGGAGAGAGGTCAGAGAAAACCGACGACCAATATCGCACGGCGTCTCTGACCTACTTCTGCGTCCTGGCTACCAGACAATAGAACATCTTCACCGCGTCCAGGAATATCTTGACTCATGTGAGCACCTAACGTTAATAAGCGCGCTTGTTTTTTAGAGACTTGTAGAGGGAAGAAATCATCGATAGTGAATAACCGTCCAAATCGATGAGTGCTTGATGCTATCGCGAACCGACCACTAAAGACTTTTGATCTACACATCAGTGTATTCACGATGGCTCGGAGCGATAACTCCTGTGAGCATGAGAGTGGGCATCTCGATATCGCTGGAGGATAGTTCTTCTGCACGTAACCATTGAATGCATACTGCTCTGTTTAGAGACAGCACCGAATCAATGTTTCTTTTGGCTATCATCATTCTTCAGGTTGGGCGATATGTGATGAGCAGGAGTAGGTGCATCTTGCTACTGCAAAGTCTTCAAAGAACAGTTTCCCGGGGTTACAGTCTCCGCAATCGCTCAGGTTTCAAAAAGGATGTATCACCCTTATGCACGAACTCACGGATCATCTTTACTGCTTCGTCTCGCTGCTGTGGCATTCTGATCCGTAACGGCAGGTAGTTCGAAGCATGGTTTGCGAAGAAAAGCCCGCGCATCTCGGTATGCTCAATCATTTCCGCAAGCTCGCCCAGAATAGCAAAGGAGTCAGGCAGCATAAAATCCCCTGATTCGCGGAGTAGATAAAGCGGCGTACCGCGAACCACCATAGTCGTGAGCGCGCCCACATAATTAGGCCCGATCTCCGTAAGCAGCTTTCCCGTCGCTCGTGCGTGTTGACTGCTCCCGGCGCTGCCGCCAATGCCGAGCAACACCGTTACCGACAACTTGATGCCTGCCTTTTTTACACGGTGAGCCGCCTCTATCGTCTCCTCGGCGGTCACGCCTTTCCGCATCCAGGCGAGCAACGTGTCGTCTCCGGACTCGACTCCGAGGTAGAGGATGCCGAGACCTTGCTCTCGGAGACTCGACAGTTCGTTCACGCTCTTGGCCAAGATACTCCCCGCGTTCGCATACATTCCGATCCGCTGTAGCCGGGGGAAATGATGCCGGAGCAGCGCGAACAACGCGAGCAGGTCCTGCTGCGGGGCCGCAAGAGCGTCCCCGTCAGCCAGAAAGATCCGTCGCGTGTTGTTGAAACCCGAAACACAGTTCAGGATATCCCGCTCCATTTCCGGGATGCTGCGGATGCGAAATTGCTTCTGCTTGTACGCGGGGCAGAATACGCACTGGTTGTGGGAACACCCGATGGTGAATTGGAGGATGAGGCTGTCAGCCTCGCTCGGGGGCCGTATGATGGTCCCGTCGTATTCGGGCATAGACTATTGTACCTTTTTTCTTCGCTGTAGTGCAGGAGGTGAGATCTATTCTTATATAACCATCGCAATAGCTCTCACCGGCGATGCTGCCACTAAATATCGAGACAGCAACGACCTGTAGCGAACCGCCGGTTTAAGTTCTGTATTGGCACAAACTGTCATGTGGGTCATGAAAATATCTATGTATAATCAAGGCTGCAATCATTAGCATCACTCCAAGAGAACAGAACAGCACCCTGTCACCAGTCGCATTCCGAATAGCCTCGCCGGCTATTGGGCCTACCGATGCACCCGTAAAGCGGATGAAATTATAAACGCCAATGGCCGTAGCCTTCTCATGCTTGAATAAGTTTACGATGGCAGTAGTTTGGGCGGGAAGGCTGCAACCCAAGAGTAATCCATAAACAGAAAGCAGTGCGATAAGGAGAATAATACTCAACAATCCAAAAATAAGAAGGAGCGAAAACAACAGAACGGTAATTCCGAGACTATAGGATGCTGTGACGACTATTCGCTTGGGGCTCCATATCCTCTGCAATCTGCCTCCCAGAAAAGTACCAAGCATTATCCCTGCAGTGAGAGGAACAAAGAAGAGTCCCTTGGAAGCCATGGACACCTTGAACAATACCGTAAGCAGCATTGGCAAAAATACCAGAAATATGTAGTACCCATAGAACTGGCTAAACGCCAGCAGGATTATGGCAAAAGCAGCCTTGTTAGCCAGGATACGCTTAAAGGTTCTGATGGTAATTTTTCGGGGAATAAATCCTTTTTCAAGAGTTTCCCTTAGAATCGCTTTGTTATAGACAAAAGTGGCAATTCCAGCTGCCGCCACCACAGCAAAAGCCCACTGCCAATGTGAATACGCACTTATGAGACTTCCCAGCACCGGCCCCACAACCGGCCCAAGGTAAAGAAGGGTTTGATAAGTGCTCATAGCATGGCCGCGATCTTTGGGCGCAAAGATATCTCCGATCACTGCAGCGGCAACGACCAGGCTGGTACTGATGCCAAACGCCTGCAAAGCCCTACCAGCGAGAAATAAGAGATAGGAGCTGGAGAAAAAACATATAACAGATCCGGCAATAAAGAGTAGCAACCCTGGTAGCAAGGTAGCTCTTCTGCCATGAATATCCGCTATGGGACCGACAATGAAATTGCCGGCTGCTAGAATGATCGTATACAATGAAATTGTTAGATTTACTAGAATAATATCTACGCCGAAAAAAGTCCCTATTTCGGGTAAACTCGGGGTATAGATTGTTTGGGTTAACGGACCAAGAAAGGTTGCGGCAGATAGTCCGAGGAGGATAGCTCTTTGTTTCTTTTCCATGGTTAAAGTAAAACCGCTACATTACACTATACTCTGTTGAATCCAATTTGACAATTATTACATGGATTTACATGGAAAGCTAGTTCCCGGAATTATTCCGAGACTTTCATAACGCATTTTTTCGAAGTCAGCGAGTATTTCCGATAATTATCCGTATAGCTAGGAGACCAACTACAGGCGAGGATTACCAGAAAAGGAGGGGTTCCTCAATAACATTAGAATGCCATTAAATCACCAAATTAAGGATATCGGCGGACCTCTCAATTATCAGTAGACATCGAGAACCCTCCACTGTGCGGTTCCACTTCCACTCCGAATAAAAAAGGTCCACAAAATTACAACAGTACCTCCTCTTCACATCACCCTAGCCTATCCTCAATCTCGGGTACGTTGAACCCAGCCTCGCAGTGGTGTCCACCACGAAACAAATCACAACACGCCTCTTTATAATCTGCTATACTTTACTTGGAAAGGCGTTTGTAGGATAAGGCTTTTTGATTTTAAGTTTCGCTGGGCTGTTTATAATTCCACAAATGATCGACTCATGCTCAGGGCAATGAACACTGGGTTGATCTCTCAACGACATTGTGGCGAATATCGAGTGTCACTTGAGTTTTACTTCTGGAATATCAAAATTGTTTACGTATCTCAATTCTGATATTTTCCTTGCAGCCAACTTATTGGGGAGAAATTAATGAATTGGTTGTCATATACCATCCTTGAAAACTTTGCAGGAATACTTGTATTAATCGGAATATACTTTTATCTTTACCGGCAATACAAAGAAAAATATCTCGGCATATGGACTTTGAGTTGGTTCGTTTATTCTATACGCCTACTGTTTGAGTTTGTAATAGCTGCCGGACATAGAACCATCCCTGCCTTAATTGGTAATCAAATTCTTTCCCTTTCAAGTGGCATGCTTCTTCTTTGGGGTACCTATACTTTCATCGGAAGACCATTCCCAAAAAAATGGATCCATTTTTATTGCCTGGCCTCGATCTGGATTGTCATTGCCATTATCTTCAGGTTCTCTTTTGATTTGCTTGCATTGCCGACCTTCACTTTTTTGGGTTGCATATCAATATGGACTGGAATGAAGTTTCTTCAAGTAAGAAACGTAGATCCGATTAGTAAGAATATGACAGGCTACGCTTTTATTTTTTGGGGTCTACATAAGGCTGATTATCCGTTTCTAAGGCAAGTAGATTGGTTTGCACCATATGGATATATAGTAAGTTCCGTCTTGATGCTTCTCAGTGCTTTTGGGATCTTTCTCGTATATTTTCAGAAGATAAATAGCTCACTCGAGAAAAAAAATCAATATTTCACCATGCTAGTCGAACAAGCGGCCGATGCCATTTTCATTCACAATGCAAAGGGCAAAATACTAGATATCAACCAACAGGCATGTAATAGTCTGGGATATAGTCGAAATGAACTTCTCAAAATAACTGTCCCCGATTTTGAAACAACCGTAACGCTAGAACAATTAATTCCTGAATGGGAACACCTATCCCCGCAATCACCGATTACGCGCTATGGAATACAGAGAAGAAAAGATGGAACTACGTTCCCGGTAGAAGTACGCCTTGGAGTTCTTGACACAACGGAGGACAAGCTGATCCTTGCTTTAGTGAGAGATATCACCGAGAGGAAACGAGCGGAAGAAACG
>Ga0181523_10003949_pt1 | contig 13132 bp, 12 predicted proteins | sample PEATcosm2014_Bin_43_FD_119752 | JGI IMG/M metagenome (GOLD analysis project Ga0181523, IMG submission 119752) | Peatland microbial communities from MTU Mesocosm Facility, Houghton, MI, USA - PEATcosm2014_Bin05_30_metaG | ecosystem: Environmental > Terrestrial > Soil > Wetlands > Peat | place... | reverse complement strand
ACGAACCGCAGATCCCTCGGCTCGGACTGAAGTCCTCGCTCGGGATGACAAGGATAGAGAAACGATTACGGCACGGCTGAAGCTGTGCCCTGATACAAACCATTCATCACAGGGTTATTTATTAAAGGAACGCACATATGAATATCAAAAAGGTTGGAGTACTCGGTTGTGGTCTGATGGGCTCGGGCATCGCGCAAGTCGCGGCCACCGCGGGTTTCGATGTGGTGGTGCTCGAACAGGAACAGAAGTTTCTCGACAAGGGATTCGCCGGCATCGAGAAGTCGCTCTCGCGGATGGTGGAGCGCGGCCCGGCCAAGGGCGGTCTAACGGCCGAGCAGAAGACGGAGGCGCAGTCGCACCTGGAGGGCACGCTCAACATGCAGGACCTCGCTGACTGCGACATCGTCATCGAGGCCATCATTGAGAATGTCGAGATGAAGCGCAAGACCTACGGGCAACTGGACTCGATCGTTAAGAAGGACGCGATCTTTGCCACTAATACCTCATCTATCTCGGTCACCGAGCTGATGACCGCGACCAAGCGTCCCGAGCGCTTCATCGGCCTGCACTTCTTCAACCCCGTGCCCATGATGAAGCTGGTGGAGGTGGTGAAGACCATCGCTACCGCGCCCGAGGTCTACGACGCTGCGGTTGACTTCGGCACCAAGCTGGGCAAAGTGCCAGTGCGCACCAGCGACAAGACAGGCTTCATCGTCAACCGGCTGCTGGTGCCGTATCTGCTGGACGCGATTCGCGCGTACGAAGAAGGCGTCGGCTCAATCACCGATATCGACGAAGCCATGAAGCTCGGCTGCGGCTACCCGATGGGCCCGTTTACGCTGCTGGATTTCGTCGGGCTCGACACCACGTACTACATCACCCATGTGATGTATGAGGAGTTCAAGGAGCGCCGGTTCGCTTCGCCGCCGCTGCTGAAGCGGCTGGTGCTGGCCGGATGGTACGGTCGCAAGTCAGGCAAGGGTTTTTACGATTACGCCGACCCGAACAAACCCGTGCCGGGAAGGTTTGTGTAAGACGGGCAACGCTCCGAGCTGGCATATGTTGCGGTTTAGAGCAGTCTTGGCTAACTGCTAATTGCTGAAAGGCATACTCATGACCGATTTCCAGAACATTAAGTTCGAAAAGAAAAACCACATCGCCTACGTCACCATCGACCGGCCAAAGGTGCTTAACGCGCTGAACATGGCCACCATGCAGGAACTGAAGCAGGCGTTCGCGTCCGTCAAGGATGACTCTGAGGTGCGCGTGGTGATCGTCACCGGTGGAGGCGAAAAAGCATTCGTCGCCGGCGCCGACATTGGCGAGCTCTCGCAGCACACGCCGGTTTCGGCCAAGGAATACACGCACCAGGGGCAGGCCATCATCGACGCCATCGAAAACCTGGGCAAGCCGGTCATCGCCTGCATCAACGGATTCGCGCTCGGCGGCGGGTGCGAGCTGGCGATGGCTTGCACTATGCGCCTGGCCAGTGACAACGCCAAACTCGGCCAGCCCGAGGTGAAGCTCGGCCTCATCCCCGGCTACGGCGGCACGCAGCGGCTGCCGCGGCTCGTCGGCAAAGGCCTTGCGATGCAGCAAATCCTAACCGGTGAGATGATCAGCGCGCAGGAGGCGCATCGCATCGGATTGGTGAATGAAGTCGTCGCCGCGGCGGAGTTGATCCCGCGCGCCGAGGCGATCGCTGCAAAGATCATCGCCAATTCTCCGCTGGCCATTCAGTATGCAATGGAAGCCGTGAATCACGGATACGATATGCCGCTCGCCGATGGACTGTTCCTGGAAGCGACGTTGTTCGGCGTCTGCTGCTCCACCGAAGACAAGAACGAAGGCACGAAAGCGTTCCTGGAGAAACGGCCGGCGCAGTTTAAGGGAAAATAGCGAATTCACCACAGAGACACCCAGGCACAAGAGAAATTCACATTTTTGCGGGTGGCCTTTAGCTGTTAGCTCTTAGCTTTTAGCATGCCCAAAAGGTCGAGTCGTTGCCTCTCGCTAAGAGCTAGAGCCTAAGGGACGACAGCCTCGATCTCGGTGTCTCTGTGGTGAACGCCCTGCCATTACAATGATCCCTATGATCCGCTCTATCGTCTTTCCCCGCGCTCTGGGAAAATCGCTGGAAGACCTACAGCCCGCGCTGGAGCTTTTCCGCGCGCTCGGTTTTGCGCCGGGCAATGAGTGGCACGAGGGCGGAAGCCATGGCGTCGAGATGCTCGCGCCCAGCGGCGGCATCGAGTTCATTGCTGGCCCCGACGCGCCCAGCATCGATGCGATGGTGGAAGTCTCTGACGCGGATGCGGCATATGAGATCGTGAAAAAACTTGTCCCCACCCTGTCGCCAGAATCGGGCGACAAGGATGGGGCACCCACGGTGAAGATTCGGCGGGAGATTCACGCTACGCCCTACGGCGCGCGGATCTTCGAGGTCGAAGTCGGCGGCTTGCGCATTGGGTTCCTGACGTATGCGGAGAAGCCCGGCGAAACCGGTGGTCTGGAGGGTAAGCTTGACGCGCGCGGCAAGCGCTTTGCTCTGGTAGTGAGCCGCTTCAACTCTTTCATCACGGAGCGGTTGCTAGAGGGCACAGTGCAAGCCCTCCGACAATGTGGGACAGGCGCAACCGATATGACGATCGTTCATGTCCCCGGTGCCTTCGAGATCCCTTCCGCCGCGCGTCAGCTTGCCGAGACCAAGCGGCATGACGCGATCGTCTGCATCGGATGCCTGCTGCGGGGTGACACTTTGCACTACGAAGTCATCGCTAACGAAGTGACGCGTGGTGTCGGTCAGTCGGCGCAAGAGACAGGGGTGCCGCATGCCTTTGCCGTCCTGACGTGCGATACATTGCAACAGGCCATCGACCGCGCCGGATTGAAGGCGGGCAACAAGGGTTTTGAAGCTGGATTGGCAGCGGTGGAGATGGCATCGCTGCGCGAGGCAGTCAAAAAACGGTCGCGCCGCAGTCGAAAAAGGAAAACCGCAGATCCCCTTCGGCAAGCTCAGGGCAAGCTCTCGGCTCCGCTTCGCTCCGCTCGGGATGACAAGGCGGAGCAATCCTCCGAAGGATCCCAGCCCTCCGCGACGGATGGCAAGCGATGACGACCAGGTCGGGGACTCGTCGCAAGTCGCGCGAACTGACGCTGCAGATGTTGTTTCAACTGGACATGGGCCACCAGGACCCGGAACAAGTGCGGCAAACCTTCTGGAGCGAACGCACCGATCTGGACGAAAAGGTTCGCCAGTTTTCTGACGCGCTGTTTCGCATCGCCTGCGAGCGGCGCGAAGAGATCGATCCCATCATCGAGCGCAACGCGGAACATTGGCGCATGGACCGCATGGCCGCGGTCGACCGCAACCTGTTGCGCGCGGGCGTGGCTGAATTTCTAGGCTTTCCCAAAACTCCCAAGCCAGTGGTCATCAACGAGGCGCTGGAGATCGCGCGCCGATTCTCCACGCCGGAGTCGGTGCAGTTCATCAACGGAGTGCTGGACAGCGTCGCCCGCGAGCTGGGGGAGAAGAAAGGCAAATAAGCGGAGAACGCCAATCTGCCTCACGCGCCCTGCAACTCACATCCCCCCGAAAGTCTTACCGTTGCCGGCGCAGCTTTTTCAGTCGCAGCTCCGAGCCGCCGTGCCGATAGCTGACTTCATCCATCAGGCTGCGCATGAGGTAGATGCCGCGGCCGTGCTGGGTAAGATTGGTGCCATCATCGGCGGAGTCGGCGGCAACTCCGATATCAAAGCCGTGGCCGGGGTCCGAAATGACGACGGTAATCGCTTCGGAAGTGACGTCAACCGTGCAGCGAATGATTTTGCTGGGATCGTTTCTAGAGCCGTGGAGCACGGCGTTGGCCAGGCCCTCCTGCAAGGCAATCATGATGTCGATTTCCTGTTGCTCATCGGCGCAGTGCTCGTGCAGAAAGTCCATGATCCGGTCGCGTACCGCCACCATGGCCGCCGGGTCGCCGGTGAAAACGAATTCACTGGAGAGCGTCTCGTGCTCCAAAGATGGACCGCTTCCTGGCAATAGCTTTCTCCAGTTACGCCGTCATGGCGCAGCGCTCACTCTCGTCATCATCGGCCATCCCGATACCCGCCGAGCCGGCGACTTGCAAAACCGATTCCAGGTGGGTGAGCGCCATAAGCCGGCGAACGCACGGCGACGGATTCGCCACCGTCAACATACCGGCTCGCCGTTGCGCCCGGCAATGAAGTTCAACCAGAAGGCCCAGCCCGGCCGCATCCATGGCGTGAACCTCCTGCAGATCGACCACTACGCGCCGCTCGGGTCGCGACGTCGCCATACACCGCAGAGTTTCGGCCTCCACGCCAAGCACGAGCCGGCCCGAGCAAAGAAGCTTCACCATCGGCGGCGCACTCTGAATATCAATTTTCAACATATCGATCCCGCGCAAAGATTCCGTTTTTCCTGAGTACGTCTGGGAGATGTAGTTTGTTTCGGCGTATAAGTCGATGTTATCCATTATGCTCAAATTCGATTGCAGAATGATGAATACGAGGTTGAATACTTAGATCCGGGGGTTTTCGGCGGCGGGTTCTAGGGGCTGAAGCGATCAGAAGAACTGCTCAGGCCCCCTCACTTCCCCACCCGCATGTTCTGCTGTGCCCGCTGGAAGGCATAGTCGCTGACGTGGACCGTTCCCTGGAAGGGACGATTGATGTTGACGATGGCCACCAGCACAAGCGAGATTAGCAGGGAAAAGGCAAAGATCTGGAATATGTGCAGGCTGTTATTCGCCGAGCCAAACATGCAGCTCGATACTATGGTCACGGCGCCTCCGATAATCAGGACGCACCAGAGCACCGTAGGAAGCCGGGACGTGCTTTGCAGGATGCGAGTGCGGCGATGCTCGGTGAGAGAGCTCAGTTCATACAGCGCATGATCTTCAGCCGTGATCTCATTCGGTGACGCCACCTTTACGGACATCAACGTCTTCCACATATTGGCGTCGATGTCGACCGTTCCCTCAGGGATTTTATCGTTAGCCATTTGAGGCCAGTCACCGTTGATGGCCGCATCGGCGTAGGCGCGGGCCAACTGCTGAAGCTTCAAGCCTTGCTCAGCGGGCAGGCCGTTAGCCAGAAGATAAACGTTCACCAGGGCGTTAGCCTCCAGATCGACGTTCAGGTCGGCCGCGCCGAGTTCGGTCCATACCGTGTACAGCATGAAGCCCAGGATGACCGCGTAGGTCGTGCCCAGAACGCTCAACTGCCAGCCGATCAGGTCATTGTGGTTGCGGCGGCTTTCCCATGGCCAGAGCCAGTTCAGTCCTACTCTGAACAGCAGCGCGACGGCGACTGTAACAATAATGACTAGGAAGTCTTGAGCTATAGTCAACATGGTTTGAAGATGTCTGGCTAGAAGGTAGAGTTTACAAGAGTGCTGAGGGCCAATCCACAGCGTTTTATGGGGAACCGATGACACGTTCGACACCTGAAGGCAAAAAGCCGCGCCCCGCCGGAGCGCGACTACTCGCACCGTCTGCTGATCGACAAGCTCGGAGTGAAGCCGGGGCAGCGGGTTGCGGTGCTCGGCGTCGATGGCGCGGAATTTCTGACAGGGCTCGCCGAGCGCGTGCCCGAGTATTCACGGGGCGCGCGCATCAAGGATGCCGATTTGATTTTCTTCTCGGCGGAGGCGCGGGCCGATCTCTCGCAGCTGAAATCACTTGCGAAATGGATCAGCAGGAGCGGAGGGATCTGGGTGGTCTATCCGAAAGGCCAAACTCACATTCGCGAAGTCGACGTGATCAATGCGGGGAAGTCCGCCAGCCTGACGGACAACAAGGTTTGCCCGCTTCTCCGACACCCACACCGCGTTGCGATTCGTCGTCCCAGTTTCTATGCGATAACCGAGATTGCAACCTCGGCAGAGTCGTAATTGGCGCAAAATGTCATACCTTACTGCTAGGAAGCAGTGCTAGTTTGGATCCGCATGAAAAGCTTTGAAGGGCAAAGTTCGCACGAAAATCGACTTCTGAGCAGTCCTTCTGCAATTCTCAATCCGGCCCGCACCGTCTGCTCCAGCATATTCCTTGGGCCCAACGGCATCCGCGCCGGATGGCGCTTGCTGATCTTTGTCGCGATCTTCTCGCCGTTGTTCTATGCAGCTGACCGGATTGTCGATTTCCTGATGCACAGGTTCAACGTTGACCCTTACAGTCCGTTGGGGGGCACTATTGAAATGGGAGTTTTCGCCGTTGCCGTCTTTCTGGCGAGTTGGATTATGGCGAAGATTGAAGGCCGCAGCATCGCCGATTACGGATTGCCCTGGCGCCGCGCCTTCTGCCGCCAATACTGGCAGGGGGCGGCCATCAGCATTGCATCGCTGACGATTCTGCTGCTGGTGTTACATCTTGCCGGAGTATTTTCTTTCGGCTCTCCAACATTGCATGGTACGGACATTTGGAAATACGGGGCGATCTGGACTGTGCCGCTGTTCCTCTCCGCGCTGCTGGAGGATTTTTTTTACCGCGGTTACATGTTGTTCACGCTGACCACCGGCATCGGTTTCTGGCCGGCGGCGATCGTGACTTCACTGTTTATGGGCGGAATGCACTACTTCAATCCCGGCGGACACGGGTTAGGACCGGTCGCAGCCACCGAATATTGCCTGATCACCTGCCTGATCCTGAGAAGGACCGGTGACCTATGGATGCCACTGGGAATACATTCCGCGTGGAATTGGGGTGAAGTGTTTTTCTACGGTGTACCGTCCAGCGGCTTCACGGGGCATCCGCATTTCCTGAATGCCATCTTGCATGGGCCAGTGTGGCTTACGGGCGGGGTGTTCGGGCAGGAAGCGAGTGTGCCCAACCTCGTATTGCTAACGATTTGGGGTCTCGGCTTCGCGCTCTGGCTGCGCGGAGTGAAATATCCGAATCCCGCGGCCGTCCCGGATCCCCGGCGAAGAGTCGTGTCCTGATACGATACAAGCGATTTTGCGTGTCTCACGAGTTTCACAAGGGCGGAAGCCCTGATCTTGTTAGTTACGCTATTCGGCGACGACTGAAAGTCGTGCCCTGACACAACCCAGACATTCTTGCTTGAGAAAAATGGTTTGGTCGACCGACTAACTGGTTGTAGCTAAGGGCTCGTAGCTAGCTGCTAATTGCTAATTGCTGCTCCCGTTCTCTCTGCCCTTTTTCTTGATCTCGATGTTCAGCCGCTTGATCTTCTGATTGAGGGTTGACAGCGGGATGCGGAAGCGGTCGGCGGCCTCGGTCTGGTTCCAGCCGCATTTTTCCAGCATATCGGCAATAACGCGCCGTTCACTCTCTTCGATGATCTCGAACAGGGAAGCGTCGGGGCGGTGGTCCATGAGGGCGAAGCGGGTGCCGCGGCCTGTGAGGTTTTCGGGAAGCAGGTCGGGGGTCAAGGCCGAGCCGGTGGCCAGCACCACCGCGCGTTCAATCACGTTTTCCAGTTCGCGCACATTGCCTTGCCAGTCGTAATCCATCAGCGGACGCAGCGCTTCCGGCGTCAGGTGCAGCGGATGCCTGCCATTCTCCTGTGCGAACTTCACGATGAAGTGTTCGGCCAGCAGAGGAATGTCGTTCTTGCGCTGACGCAGCGGAGGCAGATCGATGGTGATGACATTCAGCCGGTAGAACAGGTCTTCGCGGAACTTGCCTTCCTTTACATGCTGCCTGAGGTCGACGTTGGTGGCGGCGATGATGCGCACATCGACCTGAATTTCGTTGACACCGCCCAGGTGCATGAACTTGCGGTCCTGCAACACGCGCAGGATCTTGGCCTGCGTCTCCATGCTCATGGTGCCGATTTCGTCGAGGAAGAGGGTTCCGCGATCGGCGACCTCGAAGAGGCCTTTCTTGCTGGCGATGGCGCTGGTAAATGCGCCCTTGACGTGTCCGAAGAGGGTTGACTCCAGCAGGTCGGCAGGGGTTGAGCCGGTGTTGACGGGCACAAACGCGCGATCCTTGCGCGGCGAGTTCATGTGGATGGCTTTGGCGATCAACTCTTTGCCGGTTCCACTTTCGCCTTGCAGCAGCACGGTCGAGCGGCTGGGGGCAACCTGCGCCACCAGATCGAAGATGCGCAGCATCGGCTCGCTTTTGCCGATGATGTGTTCGAAGTTGTAGCGCTGCTTTAGCGCGCGCTTGAGTTGGATGACCTCTTCTTCAGCGCGGCGGCGGCCCACGGCAGTGCGAACGTCGGCCAGCAGTTTCTCATTGTCCCAGGGTTTTTGGATGAAGTTGGTGGCGCCGGCCTGCATCGCGTTCACGGCGTTCTCCACCGTGCCGTAGGCGGTGATCATGATGACCGGCAACTCCGAATCGCGCTCGCGAATGTCGCGCAAGACTTCAATACCATTGCGCTCAGGCAAGGCGAAATCCAGCAGTATCAGATCGTAGGGACGTTCTGCGATGCGCGTCAGGCCTTCTTCGCCGTCATTGGCTGTTTCCACCGAGTAGCCTTCAAACTCCAGCAGAGTTTGCAGCGACTCGCGAATGGCCGCTTCGTCATCGACGATCAGCACCGATCCGGGCGAAGTGAAGTTCTCGCGGCCGGCGTCAACGCGACTGAAGGCCGCTTCAGGCACTGACGGCCTTTCGGATCAGGGGAAATTCCATGGTGAAGGTGGTACCGTGCCCGGGCATGCTGTCGACACGAATCTTGCCGGCGTGTTCCTGGATGATTCCATAGGTCACCGACAGTCCAAGTCCAGTGCCGCCGCTGTGGCCTGTGGTGGGCTTGTTCTTGGTGGTGAAGAACGGATCGTAAATGCGGTGGATATGTTCCTGCGCGATGCCGCTGCCGGTATCGGAGACCCGCACCTGTACGTGATGACCGTTGCTGGTGCTGATGGTCAGCGTGCCGCCGCCGGCCATGGCATCTTTGGCGTTCAGGAAGAGGTTGAGGAACACCTGCTGCAGCTTACCGGTATTGCCGTGGATCGGCGGCAGCTCGGGATGCAGGTCCTGCTGCACGGTTACACGGGCGGTCTTGAACTGGTGCTCCAGCAGCGTCAACGTGTCCTTGATAACGCGATTCAGGTCGACATCGGTAAATTCCGTAGTCGACGTACGCGAAAAATTCAGCAGGCTGTTGACGATCTCCGAGGCGCGGAAGGTCTGCCGAGTGATCTTGTCGAGCAAGACCGACTGCTTGTCGTCGCCATGGACCTGTTTAGCCAGCATCTGCGCATACGATGAGATGACGGCCAGCGGGGTGTTCACCTCGTGTGCAACCCCGGCAGCCAGCAAGCCGATGGAGGAAAGCTTCTCCGCCTGCGAGAGCTGCGATTCCAGCTCGATGCGCTCCGTGATGTCGTCGACAATGATCAGGCGGCCAATCACGCTGAAGCTCTTACTCACCAGCGGCGCGATGGCGATGTTGGCGATGCGGGTTTCGTTACCCGCAGTACGCAGCCGGAATTTATACAGATTGTGGATGCCTTGGGTGGGACGCACCCGGTAATACTCTTCCAGAAACGCCAGCGGCAAAACCGCGTTCAATGAGCGGTTGAGCGCTTCGCGCCGAGGCAACGCGAACATCACTTCCATCTGTGAGTTCCACGACTCGATGCGGTCCTCCAGATCCACTGCCATCACGCCCACGCTGATGGACTCAACAATGTTCTCGCTAAACTCCTTCAATCGCTCGTACTGGCCGGCTTTCTCTTCCAGCGACTGGTATAGGCGCGCGTTCTGTACGGCAATTCCAATGTAGCCAGCCAGCGTCTCCAGCAGTTGCACATCCTCACTGGACAGGAAGTCGCCTTCCACCGTCTTGCCCAATCCGAGCACCGCAATCATGCGGCCCATAACGGTGCAGGGGATGTAGTAGTTGAGTTCCAGGCGGCGAATCGCCTCCCGTGCCGATGGGCTTTCACGCACCGCCTGATTAGTGTTGTCGAAGAAGAGGTGACCGGCCTGCCACTCCGGACGCTCCACATGCAGGAAGTCGAAGCTGAGGCCGCTGGTGTTGGCAATTCCGTAAGACTTGGCCAGGTAGAACTGGTCCGGCTGGTCAGCGTCGGCGAGGAAGATGGCCAGACGGTCGACCAGCAGCGTATGCGACAGGCGATCGACAATCGAGCTCAACATCTTGTCGAGGTCGGTCTCGGAGTTCAGATCGCGTCCAAACTCGATCAGCGTTCGGCGGTAGTCGTAGCGCTTGTGGTAGAAGAACTTGTCGAGGCTCTCCTGCACCCAGTTCTTGAAGGGATCGAAGAGCAATGCGGTTACCGCGATCGCTACCACCAGACCGATTGGCCCAACGTTGGGGAAGTTCTGGTGGAACATCACCGAAGCCACACCGACTGCCGCGAAGTACGCCGCGGTGATGGCGCCGGCGGCGATGGTGTATGCCATGCCGCGCTTGAAGATCAGGTCCACATCCATCAGCCGGTAGCGGAAGATGGCATAACCGAAGGTCAGCGGCAAGAACACCAGCGACAGCACGGAGACTTTCATCCCAAGGCCGGGCATCACGCCGAACAGGTACGGGATGATGTAGAAAATCGTGAACGGCGCAACCGACAAGATGGTGCCGCGGGTTACCCACTTCATCTGCTGGCGCAGGATTGCTGACTGGGCATCGCGATAGCTGTGCCACAGCGTTACCGTTGCAGCGATAAAGTACGCTGCCAGATAGACCCACTCCAGGCGATCCAGGTTCCAGCGCAGCAGTTCGCTCGGCTGTAACCAGGAGAAGACGCAGATGTGCAACGCCAGCAGGACCGCTCCCGGCGCATATACCGCAGGGATCAGCCAGCGGCGGCGGTTAACCACCGCTTTGCGTTCAGGGAAGGTCAACGCGAAGTGCAGAAACAGCGCCGGCTGCAGCAGCCAGGCCACGACATTCGACCAATAAATGGCCCAGTCGAAATCATTCAGCTTGCCGGTGTAGTGGAACGAATAAAAAATGAACGAAACCAGGCAGAAGATATAGAAGTGAGCGCTCTTGGGAGCTGTCCAGCGGCGGAGCAATACGTACATGCCGATGCAGAGATAAACCAGTGCGATCAGCCGCAGTCCGGCATAGAGCGATCGATCCGCTGGAGCGAGAATGAGGGGCGCTTCCAGAGGAACACCCTGACGGACCAGGGAATAGGTCGCCTTGGACCAAATGCCCACCCCATAAATCTGACGCTCCAGGCTGCCGACATTGCCTACGCTGTGATCCTGCACCGCGATCAGCACGTCTCCGGGCTTAATGCCGGCCTTCTGGCCAGGACCGTCAACATCCACGCGCTGGGCACGCAGATGTCCGCCTTCTTCCACCCACCAGACGCCATCGTATGGGGAAAAATATTCGCGGTCCTTCTGAAAATTAATGCAGGCGAAGACGATCGCGGCTACGCTAAGCAGCGCCAGGAAAACGGCGAAAAATCGGTTTTGGAGGTCTCGGTTCATCGAAGCCGCTGGCTCATGAGCAAGACGAACGGGTGGGACTGCTCCCACTGGCCTCTCTTCTATGAGCAACTTCGATGCCACGTTTTCTTCCCGACCGGCTGGCTAAACCTAACCTTTTGAGCAGCTTCCGATATTATAAATCTGCGATCGAGCAAGAAATACCATTTTCGGGATTAGTTTGTGAAATTCTGAAGGTATCGATGGTTACTAAAGGACATGTACCTCTGGTATATGGTAACCCGCAGTCGAACAAGTAGTTCTGACTACTGTTCCATGGATTCGATGTACTTTGGCGACAGCAACCGGCTTGTCAGACACACCTATTATTTGCCCGAGCCGTGTAGCCTAAGAAAGCATGAACTCTGGGATTTTCACGGGAGCGGCGCTCAGCCTGGGTGCCGCCGCCATTTGGGGTGGAGGCGATTTCGCCGGCGGGATTGCCACCCGGCGGGCGAATGTCTTTCGCGTAGTCGCGGGAGCGCATGCCTGTGGCCTGGTCCTCATGCTGGCGCTGGCCTGGATGACCGGCGAACCGATCCCCCCCTACTCCTCGCTAGGTTGGGGAGTTGTGGCCGGCATCACCGGGGCGTTCGGCATCGCGGCGCTGTACAAAGGCCTGGCCATCGGTCGCATGGGAGTGGTGGCGCCGGTGGCCTCGGTGGTCACGGCAGTGTTGCCGGTGCTGTTCGGATTTCGCACGGAGGGCTTGCCGGGCCGATTGCAACTGGCGGGATTTGCGTTGGCTCTGGTGAGTATCTGGCTGGTGGCCCGGCCGGAAGGGGAGATCGATTCGCATCGCGGACTTGGCCTGGCGATCCTCGCTGGCGTGATGTTCGGGCTGTTTCTGGTTTCCGGTAAACAAGCCGGGCAGTACGGAGTCTTCTGGCCGCTGGTGGCAGCGCGCGCCGCTTCAACCCTACTCATGCTGCTGATTGTCGCTTTCCTGCCGCGCGATCCCCGCTCGTTGCGTTCGGCGCTGCTTCCCATTCTCTTGTCGGGCTTGTGCGATTCAGGAGCCAATGCGATGTTCATCGCGGCCACGCGTCACGGACGGCTGGATGTGGCAGCGGTCCTGTCCTCGCTGTACCCCGCGAGCACGGTGATTCTGGCGCGAGTGTTGCTGAAGGAGCGCATCTCGCGAATGCAAGGGGTGGGCATCGTGGGGGCGCTGGCGGCGGTTGCCCTAATTTCGACCCGCTAGGATTTCCCGGCTACGAAGCCAGGACAGCAGGACGTGGGAACTGGTTGTGAAACGGTTGATTGCGAGTAGCAACCCTCTTACGTTCCGCATCGTCCCCGGCCGTCGGATCGTTTTGTGGCCTCGCTGGCGGCGCTTAAGTTTCCGGGTGGTACCACTCGGGTGACGGGCCCGCGGCGGCTTCGACCTCAGGAACGAAAGTTCGCTCCAACTCCGCCACCAGCGCGCCCAGGTTCTCCACGATTTTTTGCCACTGCTCGGCATCGCCGATGGGGTACTGCCCGCCCTGCACAGCCTTCGCGGTGGGCGGGAGAATCATTGTGCCTTTGAATCCCAATCCCCACACGAAAAACATCGCGGTTACGTTATGGCTCCACGTGCCGACGTCCAGGCTCAGTTCCAGGGTTGAATTTGCCGCCGTTCGCCGGCGCAGCGTGAAGCTGCCGGTTTCGCTGGCAGTGCCGCCGCGAACGCTGTATCCCATCGGCTTGAAGACCCGCTCCAGCGCAGGTTTTTT
>Ga0181523_10003943_pt1 | contig 13144 bp, 14 predicted proteins | sample PEATcosm2014_Bin_43_FD_119752 | JGI IMG/M metagenome (GOLD analysis project Ga0181523, IMG submission 119752) | Peatland microbial communities from MTU Mesocosm Facility, Houghton, MI, USA - PEATcosm2014_Bin05_30_metaG | ecosystem: Environmental > Terrestrial > Soil > Wetlands > Peat | place... | reverse complement strand
CTGTGCTACACAGGGCGGATGGGTATTCGTATCTATCAAAAACAGGCGCTCCTCTCGGCTTTGAAAAACCGAGTATCCGCGCCCAGGAGGTTTCATGAAGGTTATAGAAGGAAAACTGCAGGCTAAGGATCTGAAGTTCGGTATCGTCATCAGCAGATTTAACGATTTTATTACATCAAGACTCCTAGACGGCGCCGTCGACGGGCTGCTCAGGCATGGGGCGCTCGAAAAAGATATCGAGGTAGTGAGGGTGCCCGGGGCCTTCGAGATACCTCTTCTGGCCAAGAAAATGGCGGCCGGAGGCAAATTCGATGCGATTATCTGCCTGGGGACCGTGATTCGCGGGGCGACTCCCCATTTCGATTACGTTGCATCCGAGGTTTCAAAGGGTATAGCCGTTGCTTCGCTTGAAACTGGGGTGCCGATAGCCTTCGGTGTCATCACATCCGATACAATTGAGCAAGCTGTCGAGAGAGCCGGCTCAAAGTCGGGCAATAAGGGCTGGGACGCTGCCATGACCGCGATAGAGATGGCTCAGGTCATAAAGCAGCTTTAAAGGATGACAAAGAGAAGAAAAGCACGGGAATATGCATTGCAGTTCCTCTATGGGATCGATCTGGTTGCAATCGAATCCGAGGAACAGAAGAAATATGATATCTTCCGCGGACTCGATGAATTCTGGACGGGCGCCGGAGAGGGCGATCCCGAGGTGAAGGCCTTTGCGGAAGGCCTTATCAGGGGCACGGTAGAACATCTTGAAGATATCGACCCGTTGATCCAGAAGGCCGTCGACAAATGGAAGCTCCTGAGAATGGCGGCAATAGATAGAAACATAATCAGGGTATCTGCTTATGAGATACTCTTTCGCGACGACATCCCCGATGCTGTCAGCATCAATGAGGCGCTTGAGATCGCAAAGAGGTTTTCGACTGCCGAATCTGCAGCGTTTATAAATGGCATACTCGATAGGATATCGAAGGACTTCAAGATCAAGAAATAGTCCGCGATGTGCGGGCTATGGTTTTACGTACGCAAAGCCGTCCTGCTGTCTTCTGATAATCTCCGTGATCCCCAGCGGAACAATCCCTATGAATGAAGGGAGAAGTTCTTCCTTGAGGCAGGCAACCCCTTCCTGGCACATATTCTTAAGAGAGCTCTGGCACGCGACAAACTTCACTCCCTGGGCAGAGAGCTGCTCCATCGGAGCAATCTTATCGGGATCCGCATAGCCATAAACGGAAAAGCCGTTGGCCAGCACGACGATATCTACCTTTTCTTCTCCGGCATCATTTAGAAGATTGGCTATATTACCCAGCACTACCTTCCATTTTTCATTTTCGTTTATATGGAAAAGAACTTTCAGTTTATCCATAGGACCTCCGGCACTTCCCTTACATCCTGTTTGTTATCCAACCGGAGATTAACTTGATTTGCCTGTCAGCTCGTCCATCAGGGACTTCACCGACATGAGTCGGTCGATCCGCGAGGCATTGGTGCCGACTGTATAGAGGGGTTCCTCTTCTTTGCGGTTGTAACCGGCAGAGCTGAGCAATCCGTTGCAGATACAGAAGTAATCTTTGTTGTCCACTTTGGCCGGGCATACGGTGAATTTTCCTTCCGAATCCTTAAGAAGGACATATCCCTTGTCGCACTTGGGTTTTCTGAGGGCGCTGAGACACGAAACATACATTGGTGACTGCTTTATAACCCTGAATGGCAGTCCGCAAGGAGAGCCGGGACGGTGCGCGACGACGATATCCTCATCGGAAGCATGGAGAACTGCCTGCTTGTATTCTTCGGTGGCGCTGCTTTCTTCTGTAGCGAGGAAGCGGGTCCCCATCTGTACGCCGTCGGCTCCCATTGCGATGAATTTGACGATGTCTTCGTAAGTATAAATTCCGCCGGCTACAATCACCGGGAAATCCCCCAGCTCTTGAGCCCTCGCTTTGACGGGAGGCAACAGATTTTCGAGTTTGTTTGATTCAAGGTCTATCTGGTCCATTCTAAAGCCGAGATGGCCGCCTGCGAGCGGACCTTCGAGCACGACAGCGTCAGGCCGGTATCCGAGCTTCTCCCATTTCTTGCATATTATATCCAGCGCTCTTACCGAAGAGACGATTGGAATCAGGGCAGTGTCTTTCGGCGGCTGAATGGCGGGCAGTGAAAGGGGCAGTCCTGCACCGGAGATAATCGCATCCGCTCCTGCGTCGAGAGCGCCCTTTACGGAATCGGGGTAGTCCTTGACGAGGGCTATCATGATGTTGATGCCTGCAAGACCTCCCTGGGTCTTGGCTAGTGACACTTCTTCGTAAGCTGCATCATACGTGCCGACACGCTTTCCAGTCCTTGTAGAAACAAGCCGGTCAAGACAGGCGCTTGAAACGATACCCATCCCGCCCTCGCGTGCAACGGCGGCGGCAAGAGGATGAAGAGAAACGCCAACCCCCATCCCGCCCTGAATGATGGGCACTTTAAGCGTTTTACCCTTAATTACAAGTTGAGGCAACTGAGCCTTTTGATGTGACAAAGCAACTCCTGAAGACTTATATTTATCGTTATAAGGAAGCTACACTGACAACTCTGTTATTTTTTAAAACAGTGCATGGTATTATTATAATTACTGATTGAAGGGCATTTAATCAAGGGAAATCGGTATGATGCCGCAACTGATTGCAGTGCGGTGAAAAGAAGGAAGGCGGGAAAGAACATGACGTCTAACGCACGGGAAATAAAGGAAACACTGATAGCGCGAATAAACCAGCGCAACGATTTTCCAGCCATGTCGCAGACCATAGCGCTGCTGAACAAGCTGAAATCTTCCGGCGAAATGTCTTCGGACGACCTCTCCAACGTCATCCTGAAAGATTATGCCCTAACCCTTAAAATTCTCAGGCTCATCAACAGCGTGGGATTCGTGCAATTCGGCGAGGTGACGACGATATCCAGAGCCATCATGCTTTTAGGTTTCGAGAATATACGTAATATTGCGCTTACACTGCTGCTTTATGAGCAAATAGGAGGCAGTTCGGGTGAAAAGGTGAAAGAACTTCTCCTCCGTTCGATATGCAGCGGCATACTGGCGCAGATCATAGCGAAAGAAACGAAGTTCGTCAATGTCGAAGAGGCCTTTATCTGCTCTCTCTTCCACAGCTTCGGAAAGATCATGGTGGCATTCTATATGCCTGAAAATGCTGAAGAGATAATGAAGATGCGGTTGGAGAAGGGATCTGCCGAAGATATAGCAGCAATGTCCGTGCTGGGGTCTTCTTACGAGGCCTTAGGAACGGAGATCGCCGAAACATGGAATTTTCCGAAGAAAATTATTGTCACAATGAAGAAGATGCGGCCCTCTGATATCAGGTCGGATCCAGGCGAAATCGAAAGGTTCTGCAGTATCTCAAATTTTTCTAACGATATAGCAGAAATCATGGCTTCTCTTTCTGCGGTGCCCGAAAAAGAAGACCAGGTCAGAAAACTGGTGTCTGTCTACAAGGCCCATTTCGAAGGAATTGAGACTAAAGTAAGCCAGATCCTAACCGACACGGCCTCGGCAGTAGCGAAATATGCGGACATGTTCAGCCTGAAGGCAGGCGAGCTTCCATTTTTCCGAACGCTGACTCAATGGACCGGACGGACGATTGAAACAGAACCTGTCGTAGTCTTGACGGAGGAGACAGCAGGAATCAACACGATAGAGGGGATACTCGAGGCCGACAGTGAGAAGACGCCTGATACGGTCTTCTCGAAGGGAGTCCTCGAGATAAACACTGCAATACTAAATAACTACCCGCTGAATGACGTAATCAAGATCGCCCTCGAAACCATTTATCGCGGGATGAACTTTGCGGGGAATTCGAAAGTCCTGTTCCTTCTGAGGGATTCGAAGACCCCTGTCATGAAGATCAAGTTCGGATTCGGTGCAGATCTGGCCGAACTCAGAAAGTGGTTCGAATTCTCTCTGGAAAAGAAGCAAGATATTTTCAATATGGCCATATCGAAACCGACAGACCTTGTTATCAAAGACCTCTCGGCTGCCGGGATAAAGCCGCATCTGCCGTCATGGTATCTGACCCGGGTCCAAGATCATGTCTTTGTCATTCTCCTGCCAATCGTCATAAACGGTAAGTCCCTCGGCCTTATTTATATCGAGGGTGAAATGGCGGCATTCAGCAGGATAACCTCGGAGGAACTTAAATACCTGACCATGCTCCGAGACCAGACAGTCCTCGCCATAAAGCAGAAGCACTCGTTCTGACGCAGGAAGGATACAGGCAGCTATGGAACAGGAAATCACCTTTATCGTCAAAGAAGAGATACTCAGGAATGTGCTAAAGACACATGACGTCATTCTTGTGCTAGGATGGCCTGGAACCGGCAAGACCGCCACATGTCTGAGGGCGGCAAAAGGGATCTGGAAGACTTACTATTTCAATGCAGATGCGAAATGCCCTGGCCGAGAACTGGACCTTCACACTGAAGGGGGGACACTGCTCAAGAATATAGACGAATTGGTGGCCGGGCCTCAGGCCGGCTCACTGCTCATTATAGATGATTTCGATGCTGCGACGGAGGAGACCGCAACTGCAGTGAAACGCCTTTTATCAGGAAGAAGTTTTCCCGGCAAGGTCGTCATGACAGCACAGTCCCGTCCGAAACTGGATGAGGAAGAGCTTTCCATAGATGCCGTAGTGAGGATGAAGGATGAAACCGCGGAAATCCTGTATACAAACCTGAGGGACCTAACCTGACAGTCTATATAATCGAAATCATACGAAAATGGCATTAATAACTGACCTGGCAGTTCAGCCAACCTGGCGGAATACTTTGCCTGAGGGCTGCCTGCTCCAGATCATTCAGTTCCTGCTTCGCACGGTATAATTCTTTTTTCGCAGAGCGCACTTTTTTCTCAGCAGCTGAGCAGCTCTTTTTCTCGCGAGGTTGGTCGGCCAGGTCAGCAAGCTTTTTTTCAGCGGCTTCGACATTGGCTTTGGAGTGGTCCACTTTAGCCTTTTTTGCAGATCCCCTGGAACACCAATACTGCTCAGACTTTTCATCCTTCTTTTTCCTTGCCGTCTTCTCTTTCTTGACAGGTGCTGGAGGCATTGTTTCAGGAATAATCACCCCGTTGACGTCTCCCTTATACTACTTTTCGAGGTCGGCATTCCTGAATGACAGATCTGAGTTCACAGCCACTCCGTGCGATACCATCAGCACCGGCATCATAAAAGTCAGGAAGTAAATGAGATACCGTTTCATACTATCGGCATTATATCAGACTACTGATTAACATTGTACAACTATTATCACTTAATTAATCTAATTACCGGCAGCTTCCTGGAGCTGGAGCTGGTTATTAAGATCTAGCTTTTTTCGCGCAATATAATCTTTTCTCTCACTAGGTGAAAGCTGCATCTTGTATTGAGACGCCAGATCGTACCAGCGATCTAGGCTTTTTTCAAAACTATGTTCGTCCGGCAGATAATGCATCTCCAAGTATGCAACCGCTGCGAGATAATAACGTACGACATTTCTTTCGTTGAGGCCTCTAATGCCGCTCACATATTCAGGATTATTCCGGCTGTCTGTGCCTGTAGTGCTGAAGCCCACTTTGCTGCGGCCGAATATTGCAAAGTAACTTTTCATGAAGACATTGGCCAAACCGCCATATTCATACGAATAACTCAAGTGAACAAAGGTGCTGTGCTCATCACGCAGTGCAGCCTCAAGTTGGAACCGATGGTCCCTTGTAGAATATGGGCCGTCGGGTGCACGCAGTAAAATATCAAAATATCCGGGGTGTCGTGTCATTTTCCACCTGAATTCCATCGGCGAAGCATCGGCGAGAGTCTGTTCCGCTTTGTCCGCGTTGAAAAATATCAGGCGCCGGTTGTTGTCCATTCCCCGATACGTGCAGGCCTTAATATTGGGATGAAGTATTACAATATTGCACCAATTGGCATGTTGAATAAATTCTTTTTCAACAAACTCGAATGGATATTCTATAACCCCGTAAATGTCGACGCCCGAGATGTTCTTTTCTGAGTATGAATCAAGATACGCTGCCACGCCCGGAAGACTGTACGCCGACTTTTTTTCGAGCTGGTGAAACTTTTCCACAAGCTCTTCGCGGCCATGACGCGATGTTTCGGCAGAATATGCCGGACAATAACATATCAGGCAATACAGAAATAGAACAGACATTAATAACAGGCTCGGTATGCCACAGGTATGCGTTTTCATGCTATTTGGAAAGGATATCATAGTATTGAAAGTCTCGCAAGGGAAGAGAAGGAAGCGGGGACTCTGGCAGCTTGCCTTTGCAGAATCAGCGCCAGCTGAACAGATTGTCTCAACCCTGTGGAGACAATTTGGCCTGAAGTTCAAGAGTGGGTTATGGCATTATCCGGGAAACTGGACAAAGTTATTCTCCAAATGCTTCACATTCATGAGTCAAAAGCGAAAAAAACATCAGCAACTGTGTACGTCATCGCGATGGCCCAGCCGCCAGTTCCCTTGAACTGTTCAGTCCAGCCTCAAGGTTATCAAGGATTTCCCCGGCAAGATCATCCGGTTCGGGCGCGGATGATAATCTGTTTATGGTTGCATCTGCGTCAGCGGCCTTCGGGGTTTTTCTGCTCGGTCAATGTTTCGACAACGCAACGGTATACGAAGCATAATCCAGAAAGTTTGAGGAAGGCAGTCGAATTCTTGGATAAGAAAGAAAACGGGCTGCGAGCAAACTCACAACCCGTTGATTTCTTTGATGAGCCATGCAAGATTCGAACTTGCGACCCGCTGATTAAGAGTCAGCTGCTCTACCAACTGAGCTAATGGCCCAAACAAAACAGACATATACTATACGAAAAAACCGCTTTCAGCGTCAAGTTTTTGGCGCTTGACTCTTCCTGGCAATCCTTTATATCATTAATTAAACAGTTGCTCAATCATTCAACTATTGAGGTGTCTTATGTCAAAGGGATCATCGGCACTCCGAAGATCATCGATTAAAGGCGATCCTATATGCGAAGTTTCGGCGATCAACCCCAAGAAGGTATCATCGGTCATGAAGGAGATGGAGCCAGCTGAAGCGTTGATGAAAGTTGCAGAGACCTTCAGCGCGCTCGGCGATATGACGAGGACCATGATTATCTCAGCTCTTTCCATAGACGAGCTTTGCGTTTGTGATATTGCAGCCCTGCTTAATACAACGAAATCAGCAGTATCTCACCAATTAAGGGTCCTGAGGAATATGCGACTGGTAAAGTACCGCAAAGAAGGTAAGATGGTCTTTTATTCCCTGGATGACGACCATATAACAAACCTCATAGGCGAATGCCTGAGGCATGTGAATGAAGATCGCTAGGGTGCCCCTAGCTGGTATACACGAATGCAACAGGCAACTATAAGAATTAAAGGTCTCGACTGCGCGTCATGCGCGGAGAAAATAGAGAAAACGCTTCTCAGGGAGAAGGGTGTCGAATCCGTAAGCGTCCATATCGGTTTTGAAAAAGTCGAGGTTGCTTTCGACTCGTCGTATATATCACAGGAGCGCATCGAAAGAGACATCGAGGCACTGGGATACGAGGTTGTGCGAAATGGTTCGCCGACAGGTCCCGGCATTTCTGCTTTCTGGCGGATGGGGTTTGTACTTTTTCTGATTATGTTGAGCTTTACGGGTCTCGGTAGCCGGATAGTATCGTTCGATGTCCTTTCGATTGCTGCAATTATTCTCGGCGCCTACCCTCTGTTCAGGCATGCGGCCCGCGATATACTGAATAAGAACATTACAGCCGAAGTCTTCATGGCCCTAGGTGTCGCTGCTGCGACAGCCATAGGAGAATTCAGGTCGGCGGCCATCATCGCATTCTTTATGCTGATCTCCGAATATATAGATTCATTCACCATGGAGAAATCGAGACGCGCTATAAAGGAACTTATCGACCTAGCCCCCAAGACTGCGCGTGTGCGAAGGGGAGACGACGAGATGGAAGTGCCGGTCGAAGAGGTGAACAAGGGAGAGATCGTTGTTGTCAGACCGGGAGAGAAGGTCCCGGTCGAAGGTGTTGTCATTTCGGGCCGAGGAGCGGTAAGCGAAGCAGCCATCACGGGAGAGCCTTTCCCCGTTGAGAAGAAAGAGGGAGATGCAGTCTATGCCGCGACCATCAATCAGATGGGATTGCTCTTTGTCAGAGTGCTACATACCGGGAAGGATACGACCTATGCCAGGATCATCAGGCTCGTCGAAGAGGCCGAGGCAGCAAAGGCCCCTGTGCAGAAGGTAGCCGACAAGTTCGCAACTTACTTTACCCCGGCAATAATTCTGATCGCGGCGGCAACGTATGTAATAACTGGGGAGATCAGGAACGCTATAGCAGTCATGGTTGTGGCCTGCCCTTGCAGTGTCGCAATCGTAACGCCACTTGCGGTAGTGGCGAGCATGGGGACTGCCGCGCGGAAGGGCATCATTATCAAGGGCGGGCGCTATCTCGAAGCACTGGCAAAGGTTGATACTCTTGTTGTGGACAAGACAGGCACCCTCACGCTAGGGAATCCCGTGGTGACGGACATAAAGGGATTCGGGATCACGAGCAAGGAAGAGGTGCTCGCGCTTGCCGCATCCGTCGAGAAATATTCAGAACATCCGCTCGCAGGCGCGATCCTGAAAGAAGCGTCGTCCGCGGCAATAAAGGTGCCTGAGCCCGATGAAAGCCGGGTTCTCACTGGAATGGGGATTGTAGCGTCGGTCCATAAGCAGATGACGGCGCTCGGCAATCGTGAACTAATGGCGCAAAGGGGTATCGGGATTTCAGACGAAGTAGAGACTTACTGCCGCAGGCGGGAAGACGAGGGCAAGACGGCGCTTATGCTTGCGGACACAGAAAAGATAACGGGGGTCATCTGTGTTGCGGACATTATCAGGGAAGGCACTGTCGAGGCCATGGACAGTCTCAGGGAATTGGGGTTCAGAGAACCCGTCATGCTGACCGGCGACAACCCGAGAACAGCCGGCATTGTGGCTTCGCATCTCGGGATTACGAAAGTGATGGCGGGGCTGCTTCCGCAGGACAAAGTCGAGAAAATACGGCAGCTGGTCTCTGAGGGTAAGCGTGTGGTAATGGTTGGAGACGGTATCAACGATGCGCCCGCCCTCGCGCTATCGCATGTTGGCGTTTCTATGGGCGCTGCTGGATCGGATGTTGCGATCGAGGCGTCCGATGTTGCGCTTATGCGTGACGAGTGGAAGCAGGTGCCTCAGGCAATCGAGATAGGAAGAAACACCTTCACAGTGATCAGGCAAAATCTCGCGCTAGGTATAGTCTTCAATCTGGTCGGCATAGGGTTAGCCTCTACAGGTGTCCTCTCGCCTACAGCAGCGGCTGTCGCTCATATCATGCCCGACATGCTCGTATTCATGAACTCTTCGAGGTTATTGAAGCAATAAGGGCGTAATAAATCACGCACCTGCAAAGCATCACCTTCGGGCGAACGCACAGGTTTGCCACTGCTAAGCTACATATGAAAACCGTTTCACAAAATCCTTTGGAGAGAGATTCGTCACCTTCGCCAACTTTTTGAGGCTTTCTCCAGCTAAATCCTCCTTTTCAAGGCGTATCATGTATTTCCTTGCAACCTCATAGGCCTCGGAAGTGGTATCGACAGTCTTTACCTTTACCCTTCCAGAAGCGAAATCGAAAAGTTCAACAAAGGGTATCGGTCGAAGGTATCCCTCATCAAAGACGATCATAGAGCCCGATCCGCCTTTGAGAAGATACCGGACAGCGCCGTATCCAAGGTCCCGCGTATATTCGACATCGAAAGGGATGGGATCGGCCGCCCTCAGTTCGTAGCCGACGTTCTTATCGACAATTGTAATCGATATTCCAAGTTCGCAGAGGTTATTCCGGACAAAATTCTTGAGCATCCTGCCGAGCTGAATGTCCGATAGCCTGACCCGACCGGTCTCATCGAGTTCGCAATGCTCATACTGTGTCAACTCTTCTGTAGGACAGACCGTACAAATGCCCTCGGCGAGTATTGCTACACCGTGGTCCTTGCCCATCGAGAGACGCTTGATTATCGATCCGGTGAGAATGTCGGCGGCCTTTTGAAGAGGGCGATCCACATTACGGAATTCCTCCGCGATAAGGGTGATTGTTGCGCCTGACGATTTTCCAATACCGAGAGCGAGCGATCCGGATGTGCGGCCCATAGTCGTGATGAAATACCACCTGCCTGTGGTCTTAGCATCCTCCATAATGTTCTTTACGATCTCGACGCCCCAGTGCCGAGCCGTCTGAAACCCGAAGGTAGACTGCCCTCCTGGAAGGGGGACGTCATTGTCGATGGTCTTCGGCACATGGACAACGCTCATGGTGCCCCGGGCTTCTCTCTCGATCCAGTTCGCCATGAAGAGAGTCCCCTCTCCGCCTATGGTGATAAGGTATTTGATTCCGATCTGCTTCAGCGTCGACATCAGGACCTTAAACTTGTCCTTGACCTTGTCGGGATAGTCGCGGGATGTCCGGAGGATCGATCCTCCCTCGGAATGTATCCTCGACACATCGGAGATAGTCAGAGGGATAACGCAGTTCGTGTCGCCTTCAAAGAGACATTTAAAGCCGCCGACGATCCCCACAACTTGCCTGCCCTCGTTGATGGCTTCAATGGTCGCTGCGCTGATGACGCCGTTTATTCCGGGCGCAGGGCCGCCCCCCACGATAATGCCAACGAGTTCCTTCGCTTTTCCTGCCACCGGCCTACCCCAGCAGCGACGCGTCGAAATCCTTCTTAACGGCGACCGGCTTTATGGTTCGCGCCACGATGTCGACAGAATTAACCACACGCAGTTTATTGAAGAGGAACCCGAACTTTCCTTCAAGCTCCTTCATGATATTCGCCTTCACAGCAGCAGGCAGATCCCACCATTTCTTCTTTATGGCACCGAAACCCTTTTTGCGGGTGGCATATATAAACTGCTCCTCGGTCTGGCCGTCCTTTTTTTCTTTGGAGAATTCGGCCTTAATGAAAGCGTATACCTCTTCCCTGAACTCCATGGGGAGATTGGCGCTATCGTACATCATGTTCTGGAACCCGGTTGCCAGATGGACCTCAGATGTGCCTGTTTCGGGGAACATATTGAATGCATCATCGGGCAGAGTCGATGCGCCGTGCTGCACACATCCGGACAGCGCGAACTCTCTCCGTGCAAGGTCCGAAAGGACCTTTAGGGTATCGAAATCAATCTTTACCTTGGCAAGTGTGCCGTCAGGAAGTACTACGCCGCCATGACTCGTGCCGGTCTGGACGCTCAGCTTGCTCAATGCCTTGCCGCCCTTAAAGGTCTCCCGGATGCCGTCGAGGTATGCTCGCGCCTCATCCGGGGTGCTGTTTTTGCTTCCGATCTCCCCGATCTCACCGCCGATGGACACCTCGACACCAGCGGGCTGCACCCGCCTTACATGCTCCGCAAGCTTCGCCGTCGTCTCGAAGTTCGGTCTCTGCTGGTCCTTGATCGAAAGCTGGTCGAGGTCTACAAGTGTAGAGGTATCGATATCGATATTGTAAAATTCGGCTTCGATGGCCTCTGCGATTAGTCCTTTTACATAGTTCATCTCTGGCTCCGGGTCGCTCAGGAAATTTCTTCTTACGATCTGGAAATGGTCTCCCTGGATAAAGACCGGCCCTTCATACCCTTCCCTCACCGCCGCGGCAAGGACGACTGTAGAGTATTCGAGAGGTCGTTGCTTCGTATAACCGATTTCGGACCGGGCGATCTCGAAAATAACCGGGCCGACCTTCAGTTCGAGGGCCTTCTTGAATATGACCCGCGCAACATCATACGTGAGGCCCCTTATATTGATCGCAGGCACCGTAAAGCCGGGATAGTTCCTACCCATCTCTTCGTATAGTTCCTGAATGGATGCCGGTATAGCGCCTGCCGCCTTTGCGATCTCCTTGACGAGAATGAAGAGCGATTTTCTCTTTGTGTCGTCGGGCTCGAACACGGCGCTGTAGATGAGACTATCCATCATGTCCCTGAGGCCTTTTTTGTCTGTGACGGAAATTGAGCCGTCTTTGACTTCGACAACCTTTTTCAAATCGTATAAAGCCATGAAAACCTCCGGACTTATTGAAATTTTTATATAGTATATCAGAACATTGGACATTTGACATTAAAGATTCCAAAAAATGATAATTAAAAATGAGCTCTAGAATCAATGCCTTCGGGCCTTATCTCAAGAAGATATTCTGCACTACCGTTTACAAAGTCAATGTCGACGCTGGATTCACCTGCCCCAACAGGGATGGAACAGTAGGCACCACGGGCTGCATCTATTGCAACAACAACAGCTTCAGGCCGTCGCAGTGCAGGCCGGAGGCCTCACTTAAGGACCAGATCAGACAGGGAATAAGTTATCTGTCTATGCGCTACAAAGCCAGAAAATTTCTGGTTTATTTCCAGCCATTTACAAACACATATGCGCCAACAGCCGAACTGGAGCGGCTTTACCGCGAGGCCCTTGCTGAGCCGTCGGTTGTTGGGCTTGCCATCGGCACACGCCCCGACTGCATAGACGGGGAAAAGATCGCCCTCCTCGAAGCTCTTGCGAAAGACCACTTCATCCTTATCGAATACGGTCTCCAGTCGATTTACGACAAGAGCCTCGACTACATCTTAAGGGGGCACGATTACGGGACGTTTCTCGACGCGCTGAAGCTTACCGCCGGCAGGGGCATCCATATAGGCGCCCATATCATCGTTGGAATCCCGACAGAGTCGCGCGAAGAAATGCTCGCCATGGCTGATGAGATTTCGAAGCTGCCGCTCGAGTTTCTAAAGATCCATCAGCTCCAAGTCATCAAGGACACAGTGTTAGCCGAACAGTATGCTAATCAGACTTTCCACACGTTCGAATACCAGGAATACCTGGATTTTCTCGTCGACTTTATAGAGAGGCTTTCTCACGACATCGTGCTGCAGCGGCTCTTTGCGACAGCCCCTGATGAAATACTTATCGCGCCCCAGTGGGGCAGGACCAGGCACCAGATTATCCGTGATATAGAAAAGACGTTCGAAAAACAGAATGCCGTCCAGGGCTCTAAGTGCGTATGTCATCGGCATTGATGAACATTTGATCGAAGT
>Ga0181523_10003940_pt1 | contig 13149 bp, 10 predicted proteins | sample PEATcosm2014_Bin_43_FD_119752 | JGI IMG/M metagenome (GOLD analysis project Ga0181523, IMG submission 119752) | Peatland microbial communities from MTU Mesocosm Facility, Houghton, MI, USA - PEATcosm2014_Bin05_30_metaG | ecosystem: Environmental > Terrestrial > Soil > Wetlands > Peat | place... | reverse complement strand
TGGTGCGACGGCGGCCCGGCCGGGGTGGATCGTGGGCGTAGACACGCCGTCAGGATTGCCGTCGGATGGCGAGGCGGCCGCAGGGCCGGTCCTCAAAGCGCACTGGACGGTGACGTTTTCAGCTCCAAAGATCGGGCAGTTGATTTCGTCGCAGGCCGGTTGTTGTGGGCAATTGGTGGTGCGCGGGATTGGTTCTCCGGCGGCCTTGGTGGAGGAGACGGGGAAAGGGAGTTTGCGCTGGGCAGGAGCGGATGAGTTTGCTGGGATGCCACTGATAAGGGCTGCGGAAGCTCACAAAGGATCTTACGGGCATCTGCTCCTGGCCGCGGGTTCCGTAGGAAAGACCGGTGCCGCCATTTTGGCGGGACAAACTGCGCTGCGCGGTGGAGCGGGCTTGGTGACGATGGCGACTCCTGAGCCGGCACTGGCCATCGTTGCGGGGGCTCAGGCTGAATACATGACTGCGCCACTGCCGGCAACGCGCGAAGGGACGCTGAGCGCCGCGGGAATTCGCTCCGGTAGTTTTGCGAGTTTGCTTAAGGGCATGACCGTGGTCGCCATTGGACCGGGCGTCGGACAACATACCGAAACGCAGGAATTCGTTCGCAATGTGGTGGCGGAAACAGAACTGCCAATCGTCCTGGATGCGGATGGCTTGAACGCGTTTGCCGGTCATGGAGACTTACTGCCGAAAAGGAAGGCGAAATTTCTAGTGGTGACGCCGCATCCGGGAGAGATGGCACGGCTGCTGGGAAGCTCGATTGCACAAGTGCAGCAGCACCGGGTGAACACCGCGTCAGAAGCGGCGAAAAAGTGGAACGCGGTTGTAGTGTTAAAAGGGTTTCACTCCATCACCGCGGCCCCCAACGGGCAAGTGTTTGTGAATACAACAGGGAATCCTGCTCTGGCCAAAGGCGGATCTGGGGATGTTCTAACCGGCCTGCTCGGAGCGCTCATCGCGCAATTCGGGGCTGAAGATCTAGTGCGGGTTGTAGCCCTGGGAGTCTATTTGCACGGGCGGGCCGCTGATCTGCTTAGCGAGCAGGCGGATGCTTCAGGGGTGCTTGCAGGCGAAGTTGCCCAGGCGATCCCTTTTGCGCGGCGTAAATTGCTTGAGGAGTTGCAGGGGCGTGAGTGAAGAGGTCATAACCCATTCGGCCGAAGAAACCATCGCGTGGGGAAGGAAGTTGGCTGAGAAGCTTCAGGCGCCTGTTTTGGTTTTGCTGTCCGGCGAATTAGGGTCCGGCAAAACAACGCTGACCAAGGGAATCGTGGCTGGGCTCCATGCCGCAAAGGAGGAGGAGGTCACCAGCCCGACATTTACTTTGGTCCATGAATACAGCGGCGAGAAAAAGGTCTTCCACGGGGATCTGTACCGCATTGATAGTTTTCATGATTTTGAGACGCTAGGTCTGGAAGACGTCTTCGCGCAACCTGCCATCCTCATCCTGGAGTGGAGTGAAAAGTTCCCGCTGAGTGCGCCCTGGCCGCAGCTACGGGTGCGGCTGGAGCACATGGGCGGTGACGCAAGGCGCATCACATTAGTAAGCACCTAGCTTTGAGGCCTCTCGCGCTTACTCTCTCGCCACCCCTGTACCTCCGGTTCCTTGCCGCGAACCTGGGCGGCTGCTAGCTTGAACTAGAGGGCAGACGGGCACAGGTATGTCCAACGGATCCTTACAGATCGGCGTGACGGACACCAACCGGAATACGCTGAAAAGCTACAACGTAACCTTGCCGATGAGTTCGCTCTCCATCGGGGTGGACAATATTCGCCATGACGTATTTCTTAGCCCGAAATTTGTGCAGGTCGCGCGCGATTACCTGTTTGACCTGATCCGCCAGAACGCCAGCAACAGCTTTCTTTCCGGGATTGAATTTCGAAGCAGTAAACCTGTGGATTCTTCTACGTTCCGCAAAGTGCTCGCCGATTTGCTGCGAAACTCGCTGACCACCGCCAAGCACCAGAAAAACCTGGAGATTGATCTCCTGTTCCGGCTGGCGATTCTTAAATTTCTTACCTCCGAGCTGCAAACTCAATTTGCTAACGTGATCCTGGACGGAAAGGAATACATCCGGAAGCGCGGTGAGTATTTCGAGCGAAGCCAGCAGGCGCATGTGATCAAAGCGCGGTTAAGCGAGATGCAATCGGCTCGACGCGATGTTTTGCGGCTCATTGGCCAGACAGTGGCGCAAATCCTGATCGACATCGAAGAAAACGTCGTGGCCAAGGCCCGCCGGGCGTTATTTGGCGAAGATTACGCGCCATATTACGAAATGTTGAAGAACCGGCTAATTTTTCTGGATGGAGGCAAGGACGATTTTTACTTTCTGGAGCATTATGTGCTCCTCGGGAATTATGCACGTGACCCTGACCGCTTTGAGGCCATCGATGCTCTGTTCCAGGAATTTCTGAAGGAAGCGGGCGTGGAAGTCCCCCAAGAATCGCCTGCGACAAAAGAAGGAGAGAATTTTCGGGAATTGCTGGGACAGGCGGAAAAGGGGCAGGCGGAACTCGCCGCGCTCGAAGAACAGCGCGAATCGCTGCGGAGAAAACTGGAACGGGGCGACGGCCTGCTGAACAAATTCTTAAATACGGGAAGTCCGGCGGGGCTGCGTTTGTCACTCAGCGGGGTCGAAAAAAAGATCAAAGGGTTGCAATTAATGCTGGAGCAACTGGCCCCGCAAGTTGAAGCCGCCAAGCAGCAAGCCGATTTCGTGAACAAGGATAAACAAGGAAAGCTGGGCGATTATCTGAATGATCCAGAGAATGCTCGGCGGCTTTTCGATGCCGCGGCCGGCGATGAGTCCGAACGAGCGACGCGCGCACGCCTGTTGGGGCAGTTGACGACGCGGCTGGAAGAGAAGGAACTCACCCCCCACATTCTGGCGAGTTACGAAATCCGGCCGGTGGCCAACGATTTTTGCCCTCCGGTTCACTTGCAGCAATTGAAGAAGGCGCTGGTTACGAAAGAAGAAGCGCACCGGGTGGAAGAATTGTTGAGACAGGTACCGGCCAAGCGGCTGTCCATGAAACCGATTGAAGAATTGACGAGAAGAGTGAGGCGGTATTCGCGTGAAGATACGCAGACGATGGTCTTGAAGTTTGCAACGGATTTCATGCGGCTGCGGCGGGATTTGCGTGACGCGGAACACCTGGCCTCTTGTATGGAGCGGATCAACCTGGTGACCGCGGAGAAAGTGCGCGAACTTTCGCGCTTGAATAACAAGCTTTATGAATGCCTGCTGAGGGAAGAGGCGCGCCCGGAGCATGACCAGGTGGTTTCGCACGTGATCATCAAGGCCGACGTGCGCGGCTCGACAAAAATGACCCAGGACCTGCTAGCGAGGGGGCTCAGCCCGGCCTCGCACTTCAGCCTCAACCTGCACGAGCCGGTCAAGCGATTGCTCGACAGATATTCCGCCAAGAAAGTTTTCATTGAGGGAGACGCGATCGTCTTGGCCATATTTGAGACGGAGGCGAGCCGAGCCTACGCGAGGCCGGTCGCGAGAGCATGCGCGCTTTCCAAACAGATTCTTGCCGTGTGCAATTCTTATAACGACCAGGCGGCTTCTTCGCAGTTGCCGCCTTTGGAACTTGGAGTCGGCGTGGCCTTTCAGGGTTCAGCACCAACCTATTGGACCGACGGGGAATCGCGCATCATGATCTCCAAAGCGTTGAACCTGTCGGACCGCTTGTCTGGGTGCACTAAACTGGCCAAGCGCATGCTCTCCGGACAGAAGACGCTGTTCTCAATATTTCAGTTCCTGACTGCAATGGAAGGCGCCTCGGCGGAAGAACTGGACGAATTCCTTGTGCGTTACAACATGAATGGTATCGAATTGAACGAAGAGGGATTCGCAAAGCTGTCCGAGGAAATCTCGCTCGAGAGCATCCATACTGCCCTGGAATATCCCTGGAGCAAGGAAGAGGTCATTTTGTATTACGGGGAAGTGCCCATGGGGGAATCGGTGGAGTTGCTGGTGCTGCGCAAGGGCGTGGCGCGCCAGTTGCTGCCGGATGGAAAGATCGGCAAGGCTTCCGACCACAATTATTACGAAGTGTGTACAAACCCCGCGCTGTATGAGCTAGCCGCATCCCTTAAACGAAATCAACCTGTGGGATTTGAAGCAACCCGCGCTTAGCCCCTATACTCCCATGGGGGCGAAAGGGGTCCGGTGACCTTCCCGGTCTTCAAAGCCGGCGACGCGTTCCTTCGCGGAACGGGTGGTGGATTCGACTTCCACACGCCTCCGCCAAGCTCCGTATTTATGCGGTCTTAGCCGCTGAATTTGACTCCAATTGCGGGTCTGACTCCAATTGAGTAATGTTCTGGCCGATTCTCTGAGAGAACTTCTCAGATGCAACGCGCTCGGCATCGCCAACGATGTGCGCGTAGTGCTCCAGCGTCACTCTTGAATCCGCATGGCGCATGAGGCGCGTGACAACATGAATAGGCGTGCCAGATTCGAGAAGCTCGGAAGTGACGCCATGCCGGAAGGAGTGAATGCCGACGTGCACGCCTTTCGGAGTTTCAATCCCAAGTTTGGCCATTACCCGGTGGATGCCGTATCTGACCACGTTGTCCGACAGGTGGGGCCGTCCGTTGGAATTCGTGAACAGGTATCCGTCCGCATTCGGCTTGTAGTGTTTGGCGAGCCAATCTTGCAAGTGCCTAGTGAGTAGATCGGACATGCACACTGGCGCGGCGCTCGGGCCACTCTTCGGAGTGCCTTCCCGCCTGGGCGATGATCTTGCTCGCGTACAAGCATGGCCTTCGTGCGTCTGAAGTGTGCAATCTCAAGCTCGCTGACATTGACTCGAAAGCTGGTTCGATCTCCGTCCGCCGTCTCAAAGGTTCGCTCCAGACTGTTCAGACGCTCTACGCGCATCGCGGCCAGCCGTTGCTTGATGAAGTTGCCGCACTCCGATCTTGGCTGAGAGCGCGGCCCGCTGATGGCTCTGACTCTCTGTTCGTGTCGCAGAAGGGCGGGCGGCTCGACCGCACGCAGTTCTTTCGCGTGTTTCAGGCAATATCCGCGGCTGCGGGCATCTCAAGTGACAAGCGCCATCCCCACGTTCTAAAGCACTCGCTGGCATCTCATCTGGTCGTCGGCAATGTCAACCTGGCCCTCGTCCGGCAGGCACTCGGGCATCGGTCAATCACTTCCACGATGCAGTACGTCGGCACGACGGACGCCCAAGCTGCTGAAGCGGTCCAAGCTGCCCTGATGGGAGTTTTCTAAGAATTCGCCCCGAGGGATCTAGTGCGCCCGAGCCGCAGCTTGGCAAATTTGCGAGAATTCAAGTGCTAAGGTAAACTCCGTAGCCGATGACGGATACTGCCTCGATCATAGGTCGGACCATCTCTCATTACAGCGTCATAGAAAAACTTGGCGGCGGGGGTATGGGTGTAGTCTACAAAGCAAAAGACACGCGCCTTGGCCGCAGTGTTGCACTTAAATTTCTTCCCGACGACATCTCCCACGATTCGCTGGCCGTCGAGCGGTTCCGCCGCGAAGCACGGGCTGCATCCTCTCTTAATCATGCGAATATCTGCACGATTCACGATATAGGAGAATACGAAGGCCGTCCTTTTATTTCCATGGAACTTCTCGAGGGGCAGACCCTGAAACACCGTATCGGCGATAAGCCCATCGAAATATCAGAGCTTTTGGATATCGGCATCCAGGTCGCCAGCGGCCTCGATGCGGCGCACTCGAAAGGGATCGTGCATCGGGACATCAAGCCAGCGAATATTTTCCTCGTGGAACGAGGGCAGGCGAAGATTCTGGATTTTGGTTTGGCCAAGCTTGCACCAGCGATCCGGCCTGTAGCGGAATCGGTGGGCGCCGCCTCCATGCGAACGCAGACGCATGTGCTCGATGCAGACCAATTGACCAGCCCAGGCAGTTCCATGGGCACTGTCTTCTATATGTCCCCGGAGCAGGCGCGTGGCGAAGAACTGGACGCACGCTCTGATTTGTTTTCGCTGGGCGTGGTGCTCTACGAGATGGCGACGCGGTCACTTCCTTTCTCCGGTGCAACCTCCGCGGTCATTTTCGATGGAATTCTACATTCCGCGCCAACACCTACAACGCAGCTGAATCCGCGCCTGCCACTGGCGATGGACGCCATTCTTGACAAAGTGCTCGAGAAGGATCCCGACCTGCGGTGCCAGACTGCCGCCGAACTCCGTGCCGACTTGAAGCGCCTCAAGCGCGACACCGAATCCGGGCGGCGAACGGTTGGGGAGAAGATCGTTGCCGGTTCCGGGGCGCACGTGGCTACAGGGCCTCAAAGAACAGTAGCGGTACTTTATTTCGAGAACCAGAGTGGCGCGAAAGAAGATGAATACTTCCGAGACGGGATTACCGAAGACATCGTTACGGAACTATTGAAGATCCAACAGCTGGAGATCTTTCCGCGCTCAGAGATGCTCGCATTCCGCGACAAACAGGTTCCAGCGCTACAGGTTGGCCAGCAACTTGGGGCTGCTTACGTCCTCGAAGGTTCTATCCGTCGCGCCGGCAGCCGGGTGCGGATCACCGCCCAACTGGTGGAAGTTTCGACAAGGCATTCCGTCTGGGCTGAGCGCTACGACCGGCAATTGGAAGACGTCTTTGCCATCCAGGAGGAAATCGCCCGGAGCATCGCGCAGGCCCTTCGCATCACACTAACTCCGCAGGAAGAAAAAATTATTGCGCGCAGGCCTACGGAAAACCCTCAAGCGTATGATTTTTACCTTCGCGGAAGAAGCTACATGCGTCGCGAGAATTTGGACTACGCCTTACAAATGTTCGAACAGGCCATCCAGCTTGATCCAAATTTCGCACTGGCCCACGCTGGGATTGCTCATCTGTGCGGGTTGATCTACGAATATCGCGAGCAGAAGCCCAAATGGATTGAACGGGCTAAAGCTGCATGTGAACGAGCTACTGTTCTGTCGCCCGACTTGCCGGAGATTCTGGTGTCTCACAGCCGCATTTCCTATTCGCAGAAGAAGTATGACGAAGCCGCGCAGTTGGCACTGCGCGCCATCGAACGCAAGCCCGACTGTGAAGGAGCTTGGACCATCCTCGGCCGATCGTATTTTGCCTCCGGTCGACATGAGGAGGCAGCGGGGGTGGTGGAGCGTGCCATCGAAGCCAACGGCGACGATTACAACACGTATCTTCCCTACGTAAACGCTCTGCAACGCCTCGGCCGACAAAAAGAAGCCGCGCACGTGCGGGAGCGCTTGATCAAGGTGCTCCGGCAACAACTGGAGTTGGTTCCGGAAGACGTGCGCGCCCGAATCTTGCTTGCGGCGCAACTGGCCTACTCGGAGGAAGACCCGAACGAGAGCATCCGACACTTGCAAACAGCAGTGGCGCTGCGTCCCGGAGATTCCAACACGCTATACAACGCCGCGTGTACCTATGGGATCCTTGGCAAAAAGGCGGAGGCGCTCGAGACCCTCAAAAAGGCGTTTGTGGCCGGATACGGCAATCCAAATTGGGCGGCCAATGATTCTGATCTCGATTGCCTACATGACGAACCTGAATTCCAGACACTGGTCGGCATCAGCAATTCTCCCGCTTCGTGAGTTTCCATCGTCGGCTTCCCGAAGTGCCCATTTGCTCTCTCTGAATTACTTCACCTGCCTCACAACAGAATGACTGTTCTGTTGCGTTTTTTGGATTCGACTCCCACACGCCTCCGCCACATGTTCTTGAGATTCAGTGGCTTGAGATCCCTGCGAGGGAAGCCGGCAGGACTCGTCTGGTTGAGATCCGTTGAACATTCTTAGGGAATACGAGTGGCTAGCTGCGTTGCCCGGGTTACCGCTTCTTGGGAATCCGGCAGGTTCGCGTAGCCTGCCAGGTAGCGCCCTTTCCGAAAAATGCAGATCCCGTCCAGATACTGTGTCTTTGCCTGAAAGGCCTCGTCCCCAACTTTTGCAGGTGATGCCTCGGGAAAACGTGCCTGAACTTTCTTGAATGCCTCCGCGGCCAATCCCGGCGACGCTTCCAGAACGACGAATGCCTGTCCTTTGGCATACTTCGCTACGTAACCGCGCGTCAACTGTCTCAACCCCAGCACGCTTTCCGGAACCAATTGGACCGACGTGAGGTTCTCCTTTGAAAACCAGTCCAGCGCCTCCGGCGGAGTGCTTCGACCTTCCAGTAGCCCCTCCATCTTAGTCGCAAACGCCTGCAGTGCTGCCGTGTGATTGCCATCGGGACTCGCGGCTATTTCGACGTAGTACCTGCCTTTCGCAAAACTGGCGCGTCGCGGCTGGACTTGCCCGCCCATGGCAATGTTCGCAATGGGCTGAGCTGGATCGCGGTTCGAAGTAAACATCCCGTAGGCCAGATCTGAATCCTCCATCTCCGATACGTCGATCACGAGCCTTTTCTGACCAGAGGTACAACTAATCCCTTTCATCCGCACGAATCCATACATCAGATAGCTTTCCGCATTGCCATCCATGTATTCGTATAAATTGTCGACGGTGTATTCGCGCTTCGTTCCGAACTGTTCCCAGCCCGGCACCAGCTGGCAGTTAAGGTATACCTGCGCGCTTGTCACGCTTCCAAACAGAAGCACGAGCGGCAGAACAAGTTTAATTCTCATGTAAACAATTCTTGGGCGCGGCTCATGCGGGCAGAGACCTGCACGCCGTGACGGCACTGAACTGTGCATTCCTTGCAATCCACGCAACGCACCGCCTTCTGCACCACCGGCAATTCCTGAAACCTTTCCCGGCCGAGCGCGAATTGTCCGTAACCCTCAGCGTACGTCAAGAACCGCAACGTATCTTGAATCGGCAATCCTCTCGCGCAACTGCCTTCGCACTCTCCGCACAACCGGCAATACAGCGGCTTGATCACATCGAGCTTCGTGGCCAACAACTTCTCGTCCACGCCGCAGAACGGCTGCGCCATCGCCTTCAGATTCTCTTCCAACTGGTCCATGTCCGTCATGCTCGGTATGGTTGTCGACACATGCGGGTTCTTTAGCGTCCACTTCAGCGCCGAAAGCATGGCACCCTCTCGATGCAGCTTCTCGATTGTGGGATCTCCTGCCTTCAGGCTCTTGAAACCACCCGCCATGACTTTCATTCCCACAACACCCAAATTGCCTTTGGCCGCAGCTTCCACCGCCTGCTCGATGCCGCTGTCCATAGTGAAGTTGTACGCCACGAGAACCACATCGAACGCGCCCTTTTGTGCAAGCCAGGGCAATAGTTCCTTCTGGCCCGAGTGTGTGCTCACGCCGCCGAAGCGGATTTTTCCTTGTTTCTTTGCAATTTGCTGGGCTTCAATCAAGTCATCGTGGATGTCGGCCGGACTGCTCTTCGCGTGCAGGTACCAGATGTCGACGTAGTCCGTGCCAAGTTCTTGTAAGCTCGTGTCCAGATCCTTCAGAGCCGCTTCCTTGTCGGGTGCGGGCGACTTCGTGGACAGCACAATCTGGTTCCGTTTCCCTTTTAGCGCTGCTCCCACCATTTTCTCGTTGTTGCCATGCTGATAAACGCGGGCAGTGTCGAAGTAGTTGATTCCAATATCGGCGGCGCGCGTAATCACGCTCGGGTCGGAAGTGATCATGCAGCCGAATCCCAATGTGGTCACTTTCAAACGCGTTGTGCCCAGAGTTCGGTAAGCCAGCTCAACTGGGGCATCTGTGCTTGCCGGGGAGTTCTCGGACTGAAATAGTCCTATTTTGCTGTTTAGGCTGGCTAGTGGCAGGGCCAAGCCGGCGGACAAAAAACCACGCCGCGATGTGTCGTATGTCATAGGAACCCTCCATTCGACCGACTAGACTGAACATACGCTAGCTGTAGCTGACGGCAGTGACGGAGGGCACAGTGGATTCTTCACGCAGGAGCTTTTTTCAACTTGCAGGAGCCGCGGGGTTCCTCATGTGTTCCAACTCCTCGAGCAGGCTGGCGTGTTCGCTGTTGGACTCGTCGCCGACGGATGCAGCGAGCGCAACTTCGCCCACCGCCGCACCACCCATCTTTCCGTACGCGGAACGCTCCAAGGTCGCGCTCACTCAAGGGGACAATCGCCGCAAGAACGTCCTCGACGCCTTGGTCAGCATCGATTCCGAAATTAATCCCGGGCTCCAGCGCAAGAAGTACGTCCTCATCAAACCCAACAACGTCTCAACCGAAAAGCAGTTGGCCTCCACTCACGTGGACGCGCTCAACGGCATTCTGGATTATCTCGCACCGCGCTTCCGTGGTCCGGTGATGATTGCGGAATCCTCGGCGGGCGACACGCTAGAGGGCTATGCCAATCTCGGCTACAAGCCCCTTGAAAATGAATGGCGCTCGCACCAGTTGAGCCTGCTGGATCTCAGCCGCGAAGCGAAATATGAGACTCACACGCTCATTGACTACGACCTGCACATTACTCCGGTTCGATTGGCTGCGAGGTTTTTCGATCCTGATGCATATGTCATTTGTTGCGCGGTCATGAAGACCCACAACGCTGCTGTCGCCTCATTGTCCGTTAAAAATATGACCTTGGGCGCGCCTCTGCACAGTGCTCCCGGCGATGGTCACTGGAGCGATAAGCGCAAGTACCATGTCGGTGTCCGCCAGATGCAATACAACATGCTCCTCACCGCTCAGAAACTCCGGCCTTTCTGGGGCGCCACCGTTATCGACGGCTTCGAAGGGATGGAAGGCAACGGCCCCACCTCCGGTACTCCCGTCTATTCCCGACTGGCCATCGCTTCCACTGACTACATCGCCGCCGATCGCGTTGCTCTCGAAGCCATGAGTATTGACAGCCAGTGGCCCGGTTACCTGGTATATTGCGCTCAAATGGGACTCGGTCAATATGACTTGACCAAGATCGACCTCATCGGCCCGCCGATCGCGTCCCTCCAGAAAAAATATCGCCTCCACTCAGATATCGACCGCGAACTCCAGTGGATGGGACCAATGCAAGACCTGCCGCCGAAGATGGGACACCTCGACACGAAGCACGAATTCATTTATGGATGAGCAATGCAGGGACGAGTTCGAGCGCCGATACGCCTGTAACAATGCGTTTATGACGAAGATGCCACGTTCGCATTCGCACCAGGACCCATTTGTACGCTAGCCTCGTTACCAGGCAGGAGTGTGGATCAATGTGCAGTGCGCCCCACTCAACCGCTATTGAGCAGGAAGAGATAAGCAAACTTCTGCAGCGGATTGAGCTTTCGGCGGGGGTGTGTCTCGAGAGGATGCGTTTCACTCTTCGCAGACGCCGTAGAAAGCGCACCTGGCGCGTCGCCGCTTCTCACGACTATACTCTGGTTGTACTTTAGGACAGCAATATGGATCTGCGCGGATTCATCTGCCTTACCCTCTTTTTGCTTGTGGCTCCTTCGTTCGGTAGGGGCCAGTCCCCTCCGGTTGATCCCCAAGCGGCGCAACGTGAAGTTCAAAGTGGCGTCTTGGCGTTACAGCAGGGCCAGTACGCCGAGGCGGCACAACATTTTCGGCAGGCGGAGAAGTTGGCGGGAACAGCCTCTGCGGAGATCAATGCCGGGATTGCCATATCGGAATTGCAGTTGGGCCACTTCGACATCGTAAGAGAGAGAGAGTCAAGAGTGTTGGAAACGATCTCTGGTGACCACAGACGCGCCGAGGCCCACAACATCATCGGAATGTCCTGGCTCCGCGAGTCTGCGCAAACAACGAAGAGCACGGGGATGTTGCACTCGGCGGAAGACTCCTTTCGGCGAGCCTTACAATTCGACCCCTGGTTCGACTCGGCTTACTTCAATTTGGGGGAAACGCTGCTGCGAGAGAACCGGGATGCGGAAGCTGCCCAGGCATTTAGGAAGTTCATCGAAGCTGCCGCAAAAGATCCGGCTCAGAACACGAGTTTTCCGCTCAAATCGCAGGGCCCCGCACCAAAGTATGGGATGACCGATAGCGAGGGCCGATTGTTCTCGTCTGAAGCTATGCTTGGCCGTTTTGTGCTCTTGGATTTCTGGGCAACGTGGTGCCCACCGTGCATTCGGGCACTTCCCGTTATGCGAGAATTGGCGCACTTTTTTCCTCCGACGCAACTCACGGTAATCAGCCTCGACGAAGAGACCTCGGATGATGCGGTCTGGCGCCGTTTCATTGCTGAACATAAGATGGATTGGACGCAGGTCCGGGACAAAGGCTCGGAAACTTATTTTCGTTTCCCGTTGTCGGCAACTCCTGACTTAAGTTTGCCCCGGTATGTCTTCTTGGACCGCAGTAACGCCTTACTCCATGTGTACAGCGGAACCGACAGGCTGGGGCTAGTAGTGGGGCAAATTGTCAAGACAGTTGACCAGGCGAAGACCGATGTCCCTCAGGCTCAAGCCCCTTCAGATACGCAAATTCACGGCGGCCCGGGATTCCCAGCGATCTCTCCTTAGCAGTTTGTCTTCACGTTCCACCTGGAGTGCGGTCATTGCTCTCGTGTGGGCGAACTGACATACCTTCGAATAGTTCGCGTGACTTTCAAAGTCGGCATCTCCGGATCTTTACCTACCGCATGAGCACCGGCTTCGATCCAGTGGCTTCGATGCTTACGAGCACTGGGCGCGGAAGCTGGGAATAGAAATCCGCACTTCGTTGCGTTCGTACATTAGTGTCAGGTTCACCACTTCTCCTGTCGTCGTCTCCAGCATCGCTAACGTTTGCTGGCGAGCGTGCAAACCACATCCTTCGGTCGGCGCGTTCTTAGGGTGAACACCGAAACAGTCTACTCGGCTCGTCGTGAGGCCGACCTCGTTATGACATCAATCGGAAAGGTCCGAGCTAGTGCTTTAAGTTTCCGATTTCGTCGTGAATCAGAAGTGAGATTGTTTGTGCAAAGGTTGGATGTGACATACATAGTGCAGGAAATGCGATGGCCTGCGTTGTCAGATGCCCGCGTACCATGCGTACCCATCTTCTGCCCCCAACTCGCCTGACCCCAAGCCTCTGCCGAACTGTTTGAGGTTATCAGTGATCGTGAGGCGGTTGATGTATTTGACGTTCTTATAGCCGAGTTGGCGGGGGACGCGCATGCGCAGAGGTCCGCCGAATGGCACAGGCAACTCGCTGCCGTTCATACCGTAGCTGACGAGAGTCTGCGGGTGCAACGCCTCAGCCATGTCAATGCTATCCCACGCCTCGG
>Ga0181523_10003937_pt1 | contig 13151 bp, 11 predicted proteins | sample PEATcosm2014_Bin_43_FD_119752 | JGI IMG/M metagenome (GOLD analysis project Ga0181523, IMG submission 119752) | Peatland microbial communities from MTU Mesocosm Facility, Houghton, MI, USA - PEATcosm2014_Bin05_30_metaG | ecosystem: Environmental > Terrestrial > Soil > Wetlands > Peat | place... | reverse complement strand
TGAAAAATCTTGTCCGTTTGCATCACTATGCCTGCTTCCAACTCGACCAGCCGGTTCTCCGATCGCGTCGAAAACTACGTCCGCTACCGGCCGGGATATCCGCCAGACGCTTTGCGCGTCCTGCAGGACGAGTGTGGCCTGGCGCCATACCACGTAGTTGCCGATCTTGCCTCGGGCACAGGCATCTGGACCCGCATATTGCTGGAGAATGGCAACCACGTCTTCGGAGTCGAACCCAACGCCGAGATGCGCCAGGCCGGCGAGCGCCTGCTGGCATCGTTTCCAAAGTTCACCAGCGTGGCGGGAACGGCCGAAGCGAGCAGGTTGGCCGATGGCAGCGTCGATTTCGTCACTGCCGCCCAAGCCGCGCACTGGTTCGATCGCGAGCGCGCGCGATGCGAGTTTGTGCGCATTCTGAAACCGGGCGGCTGGCTCGTGCTCCTGTGGAACGAACGCCTCACCGACTCGACCCCGTTCTTGCGCGACTACGAGCAACTGCTGCTGACTTACGGCACCGACTACGAGGATGTGCGGCATGAACGCACCACCGACGCCGTGAATGAATTCTTCGATCCAGCGCCGTTTCAGGCGCGCGTGTTTGCCATGCAGCAAGAGTTCGACTATGCCGGCATCGAGGGCCGCCTGCTGTCGTCATCCTATGCACCCGGACCGGAGCATCCGAAGCATGCGCCGATGCTGCGCGAATTGCGACGGATCTTCGAAGCACATGCCGTCGTGGGACGCGCGACCTTCGACTACAAGACGCGGGTGTACTTTGGACGATTGAAGTAACGGGACACAGGAGGGCAAAATTGTCCGACGAAAAATCCTTCCACATGACGCCCGAAGAATTCCGCCGCCACGGCCATGCCGTGGTGGACTGGATCGCCGACTATCAATCGCGCATTGAGTCATTCCCCGTGCTCTCGCAGGTGAAGCCGGGAGCGATTCGGGCCGGCCTACCGGCGAATCCTCCGGCACAGGGCGAGGCGTTTGACGCGCTGCTGAAAGACGTGGAGCAGTTGATTCTGCCCGGCGTCACCCACTGGCAGTCTCCTAATTTCTTCGCGTACTTCCCGTGCAACGCGTCGGGCCCCGGGATTCTTGGCGATCTTCTCTCTTCCGGCCTGGGCGTGCAGGGGATGCTCTGGTCGACCAGCCCGGCGTGCACTGAACTCGAAACCCACATGATGGACTGGCTCGTCGCCATGCTCAGCCTGCCCGAGAAATTTCTATCGTCGAACACCGGCGGCGGCGTCATTCAGGACACGGCTTCGAGCGCCGCGCTCTGCGCCCTGCTGGCTGCCCGCGAGCGAGCCACGAACTACGTCAGCAACAAGAAAGGCTGCGACGGGCGCCTCGTCGCCTACGCTTCCACGCAGACGCATTCCTCGCTGCAGAAGGCTGCGATGATCGCCGGCATCGGCGTGGATAATCTGCGGCTGATCGAAGTCGACCAGAACCTCGCCATGAAGCCGGACGCCCTGGCACGCCAAATCGAAGCCGACCGGCGCGCGGGCCTGACTCCGTGCATGGTATGCGCGACGGTGGGGACGACTTCTTCCAACGCGATGGATCCCATCGCCGCGATCGGCGAAGTCTGCCGCCAGCACAATCTGTGGCTGCATGTGGATGCGGCCATGTCAGGCACGGCTATGCTCTGCCCCGAGTTCCGCCCTCTGCAGAACGGAGTCGAACTCGCCGACAGCTACAACTTCAACCCGCATAAATGGATGTTCACCAACTTCGACTGCAACTGCTTCTGGGTCTCCGACCGCAAGGCGCTGATTCAGACGTTGAGCATCCTGCCGGAATACCTGCGCAACCAGGCTACGGAGTCGGGCGCGGTCATCGACTACCGCGACTGGCACATCCAGCTCGGACGGCGTTTCCGCTCGCTAAAACTGTGGTTCGTGATCCGCCACTACGGCGTCGAAGGCTTGCAACATCACATTCGTCAGCACGTGCAACTGGCGCAGCAGTTCGCGGAGTGGGTGCGCCAAGACGCGCGCTTCGAACTGGCGGCGCCCGCGCCACTGAATCTGGTTTGCTTCCGGCACAAGGCGGGGGATGCCGCCAATCAGACCATCATGGATCGCCTGAACCGCAGCGGGGACTTGTTCCTCACGCACACAAAATTGCATGGGAAGCTGACGTTGCGTTTGTGCGTGGGCCAGACCCACACGCAAGCGCGGCACGTAGAGAACGCGTGGAAGCGGATACAGGACGAAGCGAAAGCCGTGGACGGGGCGGCATGAGCGTCAGATGGAGTTTCTCCCCGTGGCTAAGAGTCGCACTTTTCTTTTCATGGCTGATCTTACCCGCTTGTCTGCATGCGGCGACGATTTCAGGAACGGTCAAAGATCCGTCGGGAGCTGTCATTCCCGGGGCGCAAGTCGAGATCACAGGAGGAGACTTGCTTCAGCCCGTGGAGCTGACCTCGGACGGACTCGGCAGATTCGCCTCAGCAGATTTGAAACCCGGGAAATATGTGGTGCGGGTGACACGAGACGGCTTTGAACCGCTGGAGAAAACCGTCGATTTGCACGAGGAACCAGTGGATCTGCAGCTTACGCTGGCCATTGCGCGGCAGCAGACCAACGTCGTAGTGCAAGGGCAAGCGCTGGCCTTCGCGAATTCCGATCCTGTGTACCGGCAATTGCGTGGAGTTGGACTAAGTGAAACGTTTCGGTTCGACAATTACACATTGAATTACGACGTCGCAACCTTTCAGTTTCAGAAGGGCACGCTGACGTGGTTGCGTGCGGTGGAGGGGGTCGTAACGGGCGCGATCTTTGTGGGCGAAGGGCACTTCCATCTAAAGGCTGTGACCAGCCTGGACGCCCACGAAATCAGCCGGCGAACCGGGGCCGAGGAGGTCGACGAAGATTTCGTCGACATTATCTTCCGCTTCACGGGAGAAGAACGCACCAAGTTGCTTCCCGGATTAGGGGATCGCGTCGAACCTTCCGCCGAGGCGGGCGCGGCCTTTGAGCATTGGAAGGAGCGAATACGGCACCGGAGTGAATACCCGTTGGGCTTCACAGAGTTTGTTCTGCACGGCGAGACTATGGACAACGTGGATGCCGACGTCCTTGCCGCAATCTACAACCGCGCGCACCCGCCGTTTTTCAATGCCTATCTCCGCGGCAAGAAGCATAAGGATCTCCGATTTTTTGTGAGAACTCGGGTGGGAGCGCTGCCTCAGCTTGATTCGCCGGAGGAAGTCGCACTCATTAACTACGATCCCGAAGGAATGAGCGATGGCATCTGGTATCTGGCTCATTTGAAGTCCGAATATTTGAACCGGACGGCCAGCTCGCTAGAGGACCGGCGTCTCTTCGCCACGAGTGGGTACAAGATTGAAACGGTGATCGCCAAGAACGAGCACTTGTTCGCTAGCGCCACGATCCGATTCAAGCCGCTGATCACCGGCGAGCGAGTTCTCAAGTTTGGATTGCTGCCGAATCTACGGGTGACCCGCGTCGCGGACGAACAAGGGCAGAATCTTCATTTCATCCAAGAGAGCCGCAAGGAGGATGGATCGTTCTATGTTGTGCTGTCGCAGGCTCCGGCCGCAGGCAAAGAGGCTTCGATCACCGTTGAGTACGCCGGCGATAAAGTTCTGGAAAGCGCGGGCGAGGGAAGCTTCTACGTCCGGGCGCGCACATCGTGGTACCCCAATCTGAACGGATTCGGGGAACACGCGCTTTATGACCTCACTTTCAAAGTTCCCCACAGATACAAAGTGGTGAGCATTGGGAAGTTGCAGGAAGAATCGGTCGAGAGCAAGAACTCGCGGTCAGCCACTGGGTCACTCCGATTCCGGTAGCGGTCGCAGGATTCAACTACGGCGACTACAAAAAAGTCGAATTGCCCGATGACGTCACGCACTACAAGATTTCCGGCTATTACTTGAGTGAACTGCCCGACAGGCTACGCAGATTCCGCGCTCTGCAGTCGATGGCACCCGGCAGCATGACGAAATATGCGCTGGAACAGACTCGGGCGCAGTTGCAGATATGCACTTCCTATTTCGGCAGGAGCGCTTATGAGGACGTTTCCATCACCGAGCAGCCCGACTTCAATTTTGGGCAATCGTGGCCGAACCTTGTCTATCTTCCCATTTCCGCGTATACCGATTCGACCGAGAGATGGATGCTGTTCGGGCACATCGACAACAAGTTCACCGGCTTCGTGCAGGAGGTGACCCCGCACGAGGTTGCACATCAGTGGTGGGGTCACACCGTGGGCTGGGCTTCCTACCACGATCAATGGCTTTCCGAGGGCTTTGCCGAGTTCTCAGCGGGATTGTTTCTGCAGAATGCGTATGGCAAGGATTGGCGGAAAGACTACATTGAATTCTGGGACCGCCTGCGCCAGAGGCTTCTCGATAAGAATAATTTTGGCATCGCTCCGAACGACGCGGGTCCGTTATGGATGGGAACGCGTCTGATTTCTCCGCGTACGGAGAATGCGTACCAGAACGTGACCTATCCCAAGGGCGCTTACGTCCTGGAGATGATGCGCTCGATCATGTACAGCCCGGATGACCAGGATAAGACGTTCATCGAGATGATGCATGACTTCGTCGACCGCCATCGCGACCGGCCGGCTTGTACCGAATCGTTCAAGGTGATCGCCGAGAAACACATGACCAAATTGATGGACCTTCGGGGAGATCATCGTCTCGATTGGTTTTTCGACGAGTGGGTGTATGGCACTCAGGTTCCGCGGTATCACTTCGATTACCAGGTCACCCCGGCGGACGGCGGGAAGGTGAAGTTGCATATGACCCTCACCCAGAGTGACGTCGACGAACACTTTGTCATGCTGGTGCCGGTCTTCGCCGATTTTGGCAAGGGCTGGATTCGGATAGGGCAGCTTGGCATCGGAGGCAACATGACGCGCACGGCAGAGGCGGTGTTGCCCAGCGCGCCGAAGAAGGTCGCCCTGAATGTGTACAAAGAAATTCTGGAACGATGAGCGCTGCGCGGCTGGCTTCAGTCCGCAGGCATGGGTGCGGGGCGTGGCACGACACGACGCTCGGTCCCAGTGTAGGTCGCTTCCGCCGGAGTCTCCAGCCACTTCCGCACTTCAGGCAGCGCTTTCCGCATCGCTGTTTCGCCGACCTGAATCAGCTCGTCGGCGCGTTTGAAGTCATCGTAGGCAAATCCGGCAATATCAGGCTCGATGACCACGTCGGCGGCATTGCGCCACAGAGACGACATCGCATCCTGCGCAATGGCAAAAGATTGTCCGATCACGTCAAACAGATGGCGCGGGGCTCGGCCGTTGGTCCACGTGCCCTTCAAATGCACTGCCAGCACGCGATCGGCGCCCATGTCTCGCAGGGGACGCGTCGGTACCGGATGCGAGAGCATGCCGTCCACCAGGTAGCGCCCGCGAATCTCCACTGGCAGGAACATTCCGGGATACGCGCAACTGGCGCGTACCGGATCGATGATCGATCCCGAGTGAAACACCACGCCTTCGCCGGTATTGAAGTCGGTTGCGGTCACGCCGAGGGGAATGCGCAGTTCCTCGAACGTCTTCACCTTCAAGGTGCGAGTCAAGAACGAAACCATGCGGTCGTTGGAGGCAAAGCCGCAGCGGGAGAGTGTCCAGCGCGCGAAGGAGGTAAAACGGACGTTGTGGGCAAGGTCTCCCAGTTCTGCCAGCGAGACGCCGCTGCAATAGGCCGCGCCCATCAGCGCGCCCACACTCGTGCCCGTGACTATCCGGACAGGAATGCCTTCTTCTTCGAGGACTTTGAGAACTCCGATGTGCGCGATGCCGCGGGCAAATCCGCCGCCCAACGCCACGCCAATGGCAGGAATCCGGGGGGACGCAGCCGGGTCGGTCTTGCGGGAAAGTTCCCGACCAAAGGCCTGTACCGACCGAATAATCTTCCCCAGACTCTTCACCGCAAACCCCATATCTCCGGCCCGAACTGCCGGAACACCCCAGCTACCATATAAGATGCCGCAATCGCAGCCAGGGCTGCAACGGCACAACAGTGCCATTGAACCATTACGCTCGGGGGATCCAATTGGCCACGGTAACAGTTACCGTGACACCCGCATGCCCGTGACGAAGTCCCTGTATTCCTGCTAAGTTGCAAATAGTATGGTGCGCGAGATTTCAGCCGGCGGTGTGGTCATTCGCAGCAAAGACGGTACCTGGTGGATGGCTGCCATCGAACTGCCCTCCGGGCCGGCGCCCGCCCCGTCGGCCCCCACCCGGCGCGCCGTTCGCTGGCAACCGAAGCCCGTGCTTTGCCTACCCAAGGGCCTGGTTGATTCCGGCGAAAAAGCGCTTGACGCGGCCCTGCGCGAGGTCCGCGAAGAAACCGGGATCACTGCCGTTCCCATCACCAAGCTCGCTGACAGCAAGTATGTGTACGTGCGTTCCTGGGGCGATGGCGAGCGCATCTTCAAGATCGTCAGCTTCTACCTTCTGCGCTACGAATCCGGACGCATTGACCATATCGCTGACGAAATGCGGATCGAAGTCGCGCGCGCGAAATGGATACGCCTGGAAGACGCGCCCAAGCTCCTAGCCTACGGCGGCGAAAAGCAAATGGCGCGCCAGGCGCTGGAGTATGTCGAGGCCCACGCCGACCTGTGACGACCTGTGACCGCAGCCCTAGAAAAATTGTCCCCGATGCGATTACCATTACCAGTTCAACAGTCAATTCGAAATCCTCTGTGCTCTCTGTGTCCTCTGTGGTTAAGACATTCATTCCGAGGCCCTCATTATGAAGCGCATCAATAAAGTCGCCGTTCTTGGCGCCGGAACCATGGGCGCCCGCATCGCCGCGCATTTTGCCAATGCCGGCGTCCCCAGCTACCTGTTCGATATCGTTCCTCCCGACGCCGACGGCCCCGCGCGCAACAAAATCGCCGCCGCCGGTCTCGACGCCGCCAGAAAATCCAAGCCTGCCGCGTTCATGGAACCATCCCTCGCCCGCTTTGTCACCGTCGGCAACTTCGAAGACGACCTCAAGAAACTGGCCGACGTCGATTGGATCATCGAAGCCGTGGTCGAGAACCTCGACCTCAAGCGGGCCTTGCTGAAGAAGGTCGAAGCCATCCGCAAGCCCGGCACCATCGTTACGACAAACACCAGCGGCTTGCCCGTGGGCAAGATCGCCGAAGGATTCTCCGACGACTTCCGCTGGGCCTGGTTTGGTACGCACTTCTTCAATCCGCCGCGCTACATGCGCCTGCTGGAAATCATCCCCACTCCCGAGGCCGACCGCGCCGCCATCGACGCCATCGCTCACTTCTGCGACGTGCGCCTGGGCAAGGGCGTCGTCATCGCCAAAGACACACCCAACTTCATCGGCAACCGCATCGGCACGTTCTCGGTATTGAACGTGATTCGCCTGATGCAGGAAATGGGCCTGACCATTGAAGAAGTGGACGCTCTCACCGGACAGGCCGTGGGCTGGCCCAAGTCGGCCACGTTCCGCACCATCGATCTGGTCGGTCTCGACATCCTCGGCCACGTGGTCGGCAACATGACCACCAACGTCCACGACGAGCGCAGCAATCTGCGCCTGCCCGAATTCTTTGGCCAGATGCTGCAAAGGAAATGGCTGGGCGACAAAACTAAAGGTGGCTTCTACAAAAAGGCGAAGGGTGGCCCCGGCAAGGAAGACGAACGCCTCGCCCTGGATTGGAAGACGCTCGAATATCATCCTCGCCAGAAGCCAAAATTCCCTGCGCTCGAAATGGCAAAAAACATCGAGGACACGGGTACGCGCCTGCGCACTCTGCTAGGCCTCGATGGCAGCGGTCCGCAGAAGGGCGACAAGGCTGGCGCCTTCCTCTGGACCGCGCTATCCGACCTGTGGACCTACTCCGCCAATCGCGTTCCCGAAATTTCCGATTCCGTCGTGGAAATCGACCGCGCCATGCGCCTCGGCTTCAACTGGGAACTCGGCCCCTTCGAACTCTGGGACGCCGCCGGCGTCGAAGCCACCGTAGCCCGCATGAAAAAAGAAGGCAAGCCGGTCGCAGCGAACGTAGAAAAGCTTCTGGCGGCAGGGCAAAAGTCCTGGTACATCGACGACCCACAATCCCCCTCGGGACGCAAGTACTGGGAACTGGGAACGGAAAGCTGGGAAGCCGCTCAAGTCCCTGCTGGCGTGTGGTCGACGACGGTCGCCAAGAAATCCAACGGTGTGGTCAAGAAGAATTCCGGAGCCTCGCTTATCGATCTGGGCGACGGCGTGGCCTGCATCGAGTTCCACAGCAAGATGAACTCGCTGGGCGCCGACATCATCAGTCTGATCGTTCAATCCCTGAAGCCTGGCGGCCCCGGCGATGCCTTCGATGCCTTCGTCATCACCAACGACGCCACCAATTTTTCCGTCGGCGCCAATCTCATGCTCCTGCTCATGAGCGTGCAGGAAGAAGAGTGGGACGACGTGGACCTCGCCATCCGCCAGTTCCAGGGTATGACGCAGGCCATCAAGTTCTCTCCCAAGCCGGTCGTAGCGGCGCCGTTCGGCCTGTGCCTGGGCGGCGGCACGGAAATTTCGCTGCACGCCGCCGCTCGCCAGCCGCACGCCGAGCTCTATGCCGGCTTGGTCGAAGTCGGCGTCGGCCTGCTCCCCGGCGGCGGCGGCTGCAAAGAGATGCTCCTGCGCGCCGTCGACAGAGCGGCCACATCGCGCGCCAAGGTCTCCGGCGAGGCTCTCGCCGGCTCCGTCGAAATGATGGAGGCCATGAAGAAAGCCTTCGAAACCATCGCCACCGCGAAGGTAGCTACGTCGGCGCACGAAGCCCGCGGCCTGGGATTCATCTCCGACGGCGACCGCATCACCATGAACCGCGAGCGCGTCCTTTCCGACGCCAAAGCGCGCGCCCTCGAACTCGCCCGCGCCGGATACGAACCGCCAGTCCCGCGCGCCGACATTCCCGCTCCCGGTGAGAATCTTCTGGCCGCGCTGAAAATGGGCGTCCACTTAATGCGCCAGGGCGACTTCATCACCGACTACGAGGTGAAGTTAGGCGCCAAAATCGCCGAAGTGCTCTGCGGCGGCAACGTCACGCCCGGCACTCCGGTGAGCGAGCAATACGTCCTCGACCTGGAACGCGAAGCCTTCAAATCCCTCTGCGGCGAAAAGAAAACCCAGGAAAGAATTCAGTTCACGCTGAAGACGGGGAAGACGTTGAGGAATTAGCATTCCATTAGCTCGCAGGACGTACGATCACGGTGTAGGCGAAAAGCGCGAGCGAGAGCCCTTGTTGGACTGGAAGACGAGGGCTCTGGAATGACACAATGCATTTATGCAAAGACCTGAAATAGCCATCGCCCCCTTCCTCGGATGCCTCGTCGTCCTTGTTCTTCTTGCATCCGCGAGCGCGCAAAACGAAGCTTCCGCGCAGGAGTTTGCTCCCGACGTACCCGATGCCATCGCCGTTCCCGCTGGCGAAACGGTCCAATTCTTCGTGATGGCCAAGGGATCGCAAATCTACACCTGTCAGCCAGCCGCGGACGGCAAGTTCACCTGGACGCTGAAAGGTCCCGAAGCCGAGCTGCGCGACCGCAAAGATAAAGTCATCGGCCAGCACTTCGCCGATCCGACCACAAAGCTCCCAACCTGGAAATTGAAAGACGGCAGCGAAGTCTCTGGCAAAGCCGCCGCCCACGTCGACTCGCTCGACTCCGACTCCATCCCGTGGCTGCTGGTGAACGTCGTGAGCCACGCGGGAAAAGGTCAACTGACAAACGTGACCACCATTCAACGCGTCCACACGCACGGCGGCAAACCTGGCAACGACGCCTGCGATGAGTCGCATAAGGACGCGGAAACCAAGAGCAGTTACACGGCCGATTATTACTTTTTCGTGCCGGCAAAGTGATGGTCGTTCACATCAACGTCACGCTTGCACCGGCGCAGCTGAAGCTGGCAAAGAATGACAAGCATCTAACGAACAGCCTGCCGAAAATGGAGAAATCATATGCGTGAAGTCATCATTGCTTCGTCAGTTCGTACGCCCGTCGGACGCGCCTACAAAGGCACGCTCCGCGCCACGCGTCCCGATGAACTCGCGGCCGTCGCCATCAAAGGCGCGCTCGACCGCGTGCCGCAGCTCGACGCCAAAGAGATTGAAGACGTCATCCTGGGCTGCGCCATGCCCGAAGCCGAGCAAGGCATGAACGTCGCCCGCATCGCGTCGCTACGCGCGGGACTGCCCGTAGAAGTCTCGGCGCTCACTATCAACCGCTTCTGTTCCTCGGGACTGCAGGCGATCGCCATGGCAGCTGAACGCATCATGAGCGGCAGCGCGGAAGTGATCGTCGCCGGTGGAACCGAGTCGATGACAATGATCCCCATGGGCGGTCACAAGATCTCGCCCAATCCCTGGCTCGTCGATCACTATCCGGACGCGTATCTTTCCATGGGACTCACTGCCGAGCGCGTCGGACAGCGCTTTGGCATCACGCGGCAGGCGGCGGATGAGTTCTCGCTGCACAGCCATCAGAAAGCACTGGCCGCGATTCAGGCGGGAAAGTTCTCCGACGAAGTTGTGCCGGTTCCGGTAAGCTTCAGCACGCCGAATGGCTCGAAGCCAAAGCGCCAGGAGGTCATATTCAAAGTGGACGAAGGCCCGCGTGGCGATACATCGCTCGAAGCCCTGCTCGCGCTCAAGCCTGCGTTCCACGTAAAGGGAACGGTGACCGCCGGGAACTCGTCGCAGATGTCCGACGGCGCAGCCGCAGCCGTCGTGATGTCGGCCGAGCGGGCGAAGGCGCTAGGCATCAAACCGCTGGCCCGTTACGTCTCCTTCGCGACCGCGGGATATAAGCCTGAGGAAATGGGACTCGGCCCAGTGTTCGCGATCCCGAAGGCGCTGAAGATGGCCGGGCTGAAGCTCGCTGACATCGACGTGATCGAATTGAACGAAGCCTTCGCTGCCCAGTCGCTGGCAGTGATCAAGGAAGCAGGATTGGACCCTGAGAAGGTCAATCCCAACGGAGGAGCGATTGCGCTGGGACATCCGCTTGGATGCACGGGAGCCAAGCTGACGGCCAGCGTAATCCGAGAACTGAAGCGCCGCAACGCCCGCTACGGCATGGTCACAATGTGTGTCGGCGGAGGCATGGGCGCCGCCGGAATTTTCGAAAACTTGAAATGAGAACAGCGCTATAATTCGCTTTGGAGGGTTCCCATGACTCTCACTCGCCTTCTCGCTGCCGCCCTGCTGGTTTGCTCTACTCTAGCATTCGCCCAGAAGAACACCGACTCCCTAGCCGTTTCAGATCAGGCTGCCGCGGCGAGCAATCCTGCAACAGCCGCATCTTCCGAGCCCTGGAAGTTCATCTCGAACCAGCCTGCGGACACCACCGCTGGAAAAGATCCTCTCGACCGCCTCGAGATCGACAAATTCAAGGTGTACCGATCCAAGACGGACGCCCGCACTCTCCTCGTAGGCCCCGAAGCCGACGCTGGCATGTTTCTTTCCGGCTTGGACGGAACTGACGCGGACACGACTTGCTTCAAGATTCGCAGCTACGTGGTCGCTCGCGATTCCAAGAATTCAGATTCCACTCACCCGGTCAGCTATTCGACCTGCCAGCCGGCTTCCCGTTATCGCCTGAAGACCACGGAGATTCGGACTGAGTCGGTAGACCGCTAAGCCGCATAGCGTAACAGTTCTTTACCCAATTACTACGCTCTTTGACACGATTTCGGAGTACTCTTTTCTCGGACGGCAACGTCGAAAGAGGCCAAGGCATCCCCCGCCTTGGTTCGGTTGGTACGAGGTGCTTTATGCGGCTCTCCAGCCTTTGTCTTGCAGCGGTTTTTCTCATCTCATCGGTTGCCTTGGCACAACATTCATCCGGAGGCGGTGGGAGTTCCGGAGGCTCGAGCGGCGGCGGTGGAGGCGGTTCCCACGGCGGTTCCTCGGGCGGGTCCAGTTCGTCAGGCAGTTCCGGAGGCAGCCACAGTTCCGGCGGTTCGGGTTCGCACGCATCGAGCGGGCACAGTTCGAGTTCCGGCTCCTCCCACTCCGGCGCGACTAACTCTCATGCAAATAGTGTGCACTCCATCCGTGAGCCGAATGCAGGCGGCCGAGGCAAGACGGAAACGCCTGAAAAGAAGAGTTTCTTCTCGTTCCTGCGGCATCCCTTCAGGAAACCAGAACCCAAACCGGAGCCCAAGACCAAAGTCGTCGCCGATCTGCGGCGCCCGATCTGTTTCAAAGGCCCGTGCCCCGTTTGTCCCTCTGGACAAGCCCGCGCCGGAGGATGCGGAGTGGCGTTTGTCCCCAGCCATAAACACCATTGGTGCTCGGCAGGAGAGGTGTGGAACGGCGGCGCTTGCCTGATGCAAACCCCCTTTTTGGATGATTGCGCCGGGTTGCGGATGACGCTGCAGCGGCAGGAACAGCGCATGCGAGCGGCTCAGTTGGAGCAACGAAATGCATGCACCGGGGGCCTCACGCAACGCTGCTCGGACCTGAGCAGCGCGGCGCAAAGCGAAGCCGGTCTCTACCAGACGCTGCAAAATCGATACCAGACGTGCATGCAGCGCTCGCTTGCCAGGTACCCCCTCAACGGCTTCGGGTTCGGCGGTCATTCAGCGGGGCTGCCGTTTGCACCACTGCAGATGGAGTTGGACTATCCTTAGCCATTCGTCGGTCGGAAAGAGGGACGACCAGAATTCAGCCGGCGGAAAACAACCATTCACACCAGGGATTTTCCGCCTTTCGCGTCCTTCCTTTCCCTTCCTCCGGGCATTAGAATTGTCAATGTCAGTTTCGCCGCGTCTCCACGGACTCGGCGTTTTCTTACTGGGGGATAGACATGGCCACGACCACCGCAGTTCCTAAAGCTCGGATTTCCGGCGGCAGCTTTTTGCTGGAATCCAGGCAGCCCGAAGACACTTTCACGCCGGAAGACTTCAGCGAGCAGCACCAACTCATCGGGCAGACGGCGGAGGAGTTTGCCGTCAACGAGATCCTCCCCAATGTCGAAAAGATCGAGCACAAGGACTTCTCGGTTTCCCGCGAGCTGCTGAAAAAGGCGGGAGAACTCGGGCTCAGCGGCGTCGAGATTCCTGAAGCCTACGGCGGCCTCGAAATGGACAAGGTCACGGCTGCCGTCATCGCCGATCACATCGCGAAGTA
>Ga0181523_10003936_pt1 | contig 13153 bp, 13 predicted proteins | sample PEATcosm2014_Bin_43_FD_119752 | JGI IMG/M metagenome (GOLD analysis project Ga0181523, IMG submission 119752) | Peatland microbial communities from MTU Mesocosm Facility, Houghton, MI, USA - PEATcosm2014_Bin05_30_metaG | ecosystem: Environmental > Terrestrial > Soil > Wetlands > Peat | place... | reverse complement strand
TTATTATTACGAGAATTTCGATAATTTCTAGCATAGGCTGTTTCCAATTTGGAACAGTTCTTGGCTTTTAATTACATGACAATAACCGGAAAACGGTGCTCGCACTATGGGGTCTTCACCCCACAGGCACAAAGGAATTCACGGTAGGGTTACACCCCATAGCTAACGACTGGCCCATCGCGTAACGTCACTCCAGAAAATGACGGCAAACGAATTGCCATCAAAAAAAAGACAAACTATGCATCTATTATTATTCTCACCGGTTCTTGCCAGTGGCATCTGGATTGGTGGAGGCGCGGTCGGCTTCATTCTCGTCATCGCCGTTGTGGTTCTATTGCTTCGCTAACCATCGGCACGCTCCAGTCGTTGACGTTAATTTAGCACCAATGGTTGTGGCGTATCCATCATGCATAAAAGTATGATTAACGAAAAGAAACACGATGGGAAAACTGACCTTAGTTAGTCCGTCAACCCCACACAACTTTATGAGCGATAAAAATGACAGTAATTACGTTTCAGTCGGGTCTTGGATGGGGATGATGTTCATCACAGCCATACCCATCATTGGTTGGATTATGATTCTGGTTTGGGCATTCGCCGGCCAGAACGAATCTCGCAAGAACTATTATCGAGCCATCCTTGCGTGGATTTTGGTTTTCATGGCATTGATTGTGGGTCTGATTTTGGTGGGTGGGTTGCACGGCAACTGGCCAGCGATTCAGAAGCACATTCATGATTGGACGCACAAGACATAACAAATTGTTGGCACCGCGCTGGAAATCCCGCCTGTCGTCTCGGCGGAAACAGCGGTTAAGGTGGCAATCGTGGCCGATGTAAAAAGGAAGGGATGATTGCATGAGGACTTTTTCTCATTTATTAAATTTCATCCACGCCATGCCCTATCCCCTAACAGGCCGCTGAAAAACTCTTTTTTGACCGAAAAGTATGCGAATTCCTCAATGAATTTGAGGGTCAATTTTCAAATACATGGCTTTTTCAGCATCCTGCTAAAGGCTATCGTCATAATTTTTTTAGTGGCTTTGGCGTTATTTGCTTGGAATAGTCTTCAGGCGCCGCCTAAAAAATAAATTCAAATTAAGACACTACCCAATGTCTGTAAGGCCGCATTACTCGCATGATACTCACCAAGACTCAATGCAATCGTTTGTTCGACGGTTTGGACAAGGTCAACTGGCATACCAGGATTATTTTGAGAAGTTCGCGATTCCGTACTATCAGGCCCGGGGCACGGATTCGCCAACGGCGGAAACGCTGGAAACGGCCGATGATTTACGGACGTATGATGCCGGTCTGCGCGCCAACCCCAACATCCGCATTATCGTCAATCAAAACGATTTTCTCCTGGCGAACGAGGACCTGGCTTGGCTCCACGCCACGTTTGCCCCGGCACAATTAACGGTCTTCGCGCAAGGTGGTCACTTGGGAAATCTTTCCAATCCAACGGTGCAAAAGTCCATTTTGGCAGCGCTGACGCCTATGAAGCCATGACAATAGCCGGAAAACAGCCCTCGCACTATGTGGCGTTCACCCCATATTCACCATTGAAGCGTTTCGGGCGCCGGCGCACAGGATACGAGGTCATGATCGCCCCAGAATGGCAGAGCCATCGCTCAAATAGCCAGCGGCGTGGTTTTTCAGCGATGCCAGCCACCACCATGCCAGCCACCACCGCCACTATAATAGCCGCCATGCGAGCCGCCCCAACTACTGCCCCAGACCCAGCTAAATGAGAATGTAACTGGTGGATACCAAGCAGAAGCCGGATAATAATTAGGCTGATAATAATAGGAGGTCGTCGGCACGGTTTGAACATAAGTTACCGTCGGCACGACCGACGCAATCACCGGCTGCGGCGCGGATGTGGCTGGCGCTGCAACGGTTGTCGCGGCAACCGCAGGCTTCGGTTGATTCAGCATGGTGTTGATGACGCGTTCGGGCACGCCCTGCTGTTTCAAGTAGAGGATTTGGTTCGCGTCCAAGCCGTAGGCGTTGCCGGAATTCTGGACGTAATTGACGATGACATCCTCCCCGACGTTCGCGTGAGCGAGTTGCACGACCTCCGACACGCCATACGACAATTGCGGGGTGGCCTGACTTGCGGCTGCCGGTTGAGCAGCGGCAGGAGTGGTTGTTGCAGACATTGCAGCCACGCTGACAAGCGCGGACAGGAGAAGCATTTTTATTTTCATCGGTGTCAGTTTATCACTTTCTGTCTGGCAGGCTTAATTGAAAAAACTTTCGTCCACATTGATTCACTCGATACTGTCGCCAGCGTGGGGTTCCGGGAGGCAAACGTCGCAATAGGGCGGCCGGGCGCGCAATTCACCTTCCAAACCGGCCAGATTTGCGCACCGAAGGTGTCAGGGCTACAACAGCACTGGGCGGAGGGAATGATATAGTCATTATCACCTGCCACATGTCTCGCTGACGTTGGCCGATACGAGTGTTTTGTAGTCGCCGATTTCAATGGATGCCCCCTTTTTCCCATTGTGCGTCTTGCAGAGCGGAATGATATACCATTTGGTGTCAGTGGAATTGTCTCTTTGGACACGAGCACCTTCTTCTGGTTCTTCCCCACACGTTGTCACAGGACAACTGGCGGGAGGTGGTTGGCCGCTATATTTTTTCCAATGTTCGAGCCTGCTACCGCAATTGCAAGAATTGTCGCTCGTGCCGTTTATGTTTTTAACTTGCATGGTTTTTCCCTTTTTCATGGTTTGGTTGTTGTAACAACCAGTCCGTTGCGCGGTCACCAACGACTTTGCACTTTCAGGGCGTCCGTTGCCTCAACTTGCCCAGCGCTTTTCGGGATGTAGGCTACTGCCAATTTGGGCAGTACAACAGGCCCACGACGGCCAGCGTTATTATAAGAATTCCTATCATAAGCTGTTTCCAATCTGGAACGGTTCTTGGCTTTTCATTACATGACAGTAGCTGGAAGACGGCGCTCCTACTATGGGGTGTTCACCCCACAGGCACAAAGGAATTCACGGTAGGGTTACACCCCATAGCTAAAGACCGGCCCAAGACTTAGCGTATGCCGAAAAGTGATGGTGAATACATTGCCATCAAAAACGAAAGACAAACTATGCATCTATTATTATTCTCGCCGATTCTTGCCAGTGGCATTTGGATTGGCGGCGGCGCGGTCGGCTTCATTCTCGTGGTCGTCGTTGTGGTTCTATTGCTTCGCTAGGCATCGGCACTCCCCAAATCGTTCTGAGGAGTGCTGTGAGTGCCGGAGGATAGGGGCGGCTGACGAGTTGTGGTTTTTCTTACCCACCAACCCGCCAAAAGCCCGTCCTGGACCACAATAGCCGTTGTAATGGCGCATTAGTCGCCATGTACAGACAATGGGTAGCAACCCCAGCCCGATGTGGCGAACTTCCAAACTGAGACTGGGGCATTCCCGGTGACGGCAAGGAACATCCTAGTGGCGGTGGCACCAGATGGGGCGTAACGGTGTTTATGAGGACTATCACTGACGGGTTATCACCGAGCATGGCTAACAGAAATGAATCTGAATCTGTGAACGGGATTCGGCCCGGTGAGTCATCGGGGATAATTGCAGAAAGCCTCCTCCAAGTTGTTGGAGAGGGCTCCGTATTGCTGCAACTCACGATTCGCCTCTTGAGTCGCCCGGAGTGGCGCGTCTTCAAGAATTGCACAGAGGCAGGCTGCGACCTCGTCATTCTTCACAACACGAACTACGCGCTCGAACGCCAAATCAAAATCGGAGTCAAGACACGCCACAACCTCGTCACCGGCCGCCGCAATAAGAATGGCATCCATTTCACGCTCAGCCAAGCCGAGCGTGACGCATCTGATTTCCTCGTCGCATACTGGCTCGACCGTAATGACTTTTTTGTAGTGCCGTGCGACGAACTTCGCGCCGTGAACAACGGCAACAAGAAGTCCTACAAATTCATTGCCTACGTCTCCACTCGCTCTGGCGAATACACCGAGCATTCTGCACGCTTTCTCAACCGATGGGACAGCATCGTGGATGCACTAGACAAATGAACGAAACTCCCATCAAAATCGCTGGTCTCTTGGCTTGATTTTGGGGCGCGGCGGGTTCAGGTTTTGGGGCGTTGGGCGTCCGGTCAAACCATGAAACAATGCTCATGCTGTGGGCGCGATAACACCGATGATGCGGTTTATCCCTGTCGGCGTAAGCAACGATTTTCACAAACAGCTTTCCAGAAAACAGAGACCCAATTTTGTGAACACGCTTCCCGCTGCTTATGATTTTGACCGCTCAAAGAAACCAATCGTGCCCTGCCTCCGCGTGACCCAGCACCCCCCACCCGGCATGGCGGGGTTTTCACTTCTGGTTAACAGGTTTTTACGAGGGGGTCGCCCCACCGACAGCCGTTCAAATTCCGGCTCTGGTTTTTTCGTTGGGAATGGAAACGTATTAACGTTTTGACGTGGGCTTGTCCCCCTTCACGATTGTAAACAGAACGGCCCACGGTGAATGGAGCAGCCAATCGCCTTGGATATAGATTTATGTCATTACCCCCGGCAGGGTCAAAACGCTTCCTGGCCCCCAAAACCTCTCTACCCGGTCAACAATAAAAACGCAGTAAGCCGGTCGTTCAAAACAGCCAGCGGCGTGGTTTTTCAGCGATGCCATCTGACACGGCGTGGGCCATGCTTGGCGTGACAGCCAAGAGCGGAGCTTCAGGTGGGAGTTTTTTTGACAGAAACCCAACCTAAATCATTTGAGCAAGCCAACGAGTGCTGGGGGGGCGAGTCAGGGTAATCTTAAGACAAGCCCCCGAATGGCAGCGTAGGCGCAGGATTGATTATGATGAAAACAAAGACGGTTCAGGATGCGCTTTGTCCCAGGCTTTAAGAATCTCTTTCATCCCTTCGTTGCGATTCGCAGATTTAATAGCGCGGATGTTGCCAATGCCTCTTTGAGTAAGCTTGCCAATGTCAACGGACGAAACAAAGTTAGTGGTTGGTTTTGCCGTCGAACTTTTTGCTTTTGGTTTCATTGGTCATTCAACCTCGTGACGCGCTGTTACGAGGTCGGTGAGCGTAGGCGGCTCTCCACAGCCTAGAATTTGAAATTGCATTCATTGTGTGCGGCTTATAGTGCCCTTGATCATAACCGTAAACCATGGGCTGACGACTGCCTTCGCCAATTCGGCGGCGGCTCAAGCTGCCCGAAGGCACTGCTGGTGGCGCGGAGAACTTTTGTCACTGTTCCTAACAACTCCTCGAAGGTATAGGGTTTAAGTAGTATAACGGCAGGCAGGGGACACGGGCGTAAGGCCAAGTCCCATTTGGGCAATGTTCCGGTGGCCATGATGACTGGCAGTGCCATGCGGGCGGCACGCAGCTTCTTGACCAACTCAACGCCTGACACCTTTGGCATGTTGTTGTCGGTGATGAGGAGGTTGAAAGCCTTGGTCTGAAGAGCCTCCCAAGCGGCTGCGCCATCAGCGGCGGCGTCCACGTCGTAGCCGGAGTCAATCAACACTTCGGTACTGAGACAGCGGATGTCCGGCTCGTCATCCACCACGAGAATGCGTTGGCGAGGATTCGGCAGGCATTGAGGTGGTGCGCTGTCCCGCTCTCCCGCTTGCGACAGTTCGTTATCTTTCATAGCAAGATAAATAATAAGGTGGAAAGCCTGTGTGCGTGCTATGGGGTGTTTACCCCATTTGACACGGCATGGGCCATGCTTGGCGTGATGGCCAAGAGCGGAACTTCAGGCGGGAGTTTTTTCACAGAAAACGTTTGCAACTTCTGGTGATTTTGCACGTTGAGAGTTTCAAGTCGGCGATGGATCACTTTTTACATGGTTCAGGAGTGTCAGGTGCGGTCTGGCAGAAACGGGTACTTACGATATGACTTGGAATCCGCCTGTCGATTGCGCAATGTGGGCCGGCAAGAACAGATGCCAACGCTAAGACACAGAAGGAAAGACGAACGTCTTGACCGCGTATTGTCACCCTCAGCCAGCACGGACGCTGTCAATAATCGGGAAACGCATTTGAGTGCGAAAACCGGATCGCTGGCGCTACCCCTGTTCGACAAAGTGAGGAATTACAAGAGTGCCGCACAAGTTCGCGAGTCGGGGCTGTACCCCTACTTCCGCACCATTTCCTCGGCTCAGGACAGTGAAGTCATCATCGGCGGCAGAAAAATTCTGATGCTTGGGTCGAACAGCTACCTCGGACTGACCAATCACCCTAAAATCAAGGAAGCAGCCAGAGCTGCAGTGGACCGATACGGCACCGCCTGCGCTGGTTCGCGCTTCCTGAACGGGTCGCTGGACATCCACCTCGAACTGGAGCAAGCCCTCGCCCGGCTCGTTAACAAGGAAGCGGTGTTGCTTTACAGCACCGGTTTCCAGGTCAATCTCGGCGTCATCAGCACGCTGGTCGGAAAAGGCGATTATGTTCTGGCCGACAAAAGCGATCACGCCAGCATCGTCGAGGGCTGTCAGCTTTCCCTGGGCGAATTCGTGCGGTTCGCCCACAAGGACATGGCCGCTCTGGAAAGCCGCCTTCGGAAAATTGATGCGGCAGCGGGCAAACTCATTGTGGTGGACGGCGTGTTCAGCATGGAGGGCGACATCATCCAACTGCCCGAACTGTGCCGCCTGGCCAATCATTACGGCGCTGCGGTGATGGTGGATGACGCGCACGCCATCGGCGTGCTTGGAAAAAATGGCACCGGGACGTCCAGCCATTTCGGCCTCACCGACCAGGTGCACCTGGTCATGGGCACGTTCAGCAAATCGCTCGCGAGCCTGGGCGGGTTTATCGCATCCGATCCTGAAACCATTGATTACCTGAAGCACAACTCGCGGCCACTGATTTTCAGCGCCAGTATGTGCCCCGCCAACGTCGCCGCCGTCCTGGCCGCGTTGAAAATCATGCGCTCTGAACCCGAACGCATTGTGCAACTCTGGCGCAACACCAAGCGCATGAAGCAAGGACTGATTTCGCTGGGCTTCGACCTGGGCAATTCCGAAACACCGATCCTGCCGGTGTATTGCCGCAGTCTGATGTCGGCGTTCAAGTTCTGCAAGCGCCTGGAAGAGGAGGGTGTTTTCGTCAACCCGGTGGTGTCGCCGGCGGTGCCGCCCGGACAGGAATTGATCCGTCTCAGTCTCATGGCCATCCATACCGACCGGCAGATTGATTTTGCGTTGGACAAGCTCGGCAAGGTTGGCAGGGAGCTTGGCCTGGTGTGAACTATGTCGAGCCGGTTCGCCCAATCCGATTCCGGCTCAGCGCGAAGGATTTTTCCCAGCGAGCCAATGAAGATCCTGCTCACAGGGGCAAACGGATTTGTCGGCAGCCACATCCTGGACAGTCTTCGGGTGCGAGGCGTCGCGACGGCAATAGTCCTTCGGCCCGACAGCAATCGACGCTTTATCGAATCCCACCTGTCGCGCGTGACCGTGCGAACCGGTTCCCTGAGCGACCCGGAAAGCCTGGGTGCCGCCATGCAGGATGTCACCCACGTAATTCATTGCGCGGGCTGCACCAAGGCGCTGCGCGTATCGGAATTCTACGAGGTCAACCAGACAGGCACGCGGCATGTCGTGGAGGCGGTCAACCGACAGAGCGAACGGATTCAGCGGCTGGTTCACATTTCCAGCCTCGCGGCTGGCGGTCCGGCGTCAAAAGCCAGACCCGCAGGCGAAGACGACCCACCCCACCCCGTCTCGGAGTACGGCTGGAGCAAGCTCGCCGGCGAAGAGGAAGTGCGAAGGGTTTGCAAGCGGGATTACGTGATTCTGCGACCCCCGGCCGTGTACGGCCCGCGCGACACCGGCTTCCTGCCGCTTTTCAAAGCGGTCAAGAAGCATGTTCTGCCGCGTTTTGGCGGTGGTCGGCAGCAATTGAGTCTGGTTTTCGCCAAAGACCTGGCTGAAGCTGCCGTGAGCTGCCTGACGCATCCGGCAGCAGCCGGAAAGACGTTCTACACCGCTTCGCCAGAAGTGACGACCACATTCAGGCTAACGGACGAAATAGCGCAACAAATGGGAACCTGGACGCTGCCGCTCCCGTTGCCAACGGCGGCGCTGTGGCCGCTGTGTTGTTTCCAGGAAGCCGTTTCGCGACTGACCGGCAAGCCGAACTTGTTAAGCCGGCAGAAGTACGCCGAGCTGCGCGCGCCGGGTTGGGTATGTGACTCCTCGCGGCTGCGGCGGGAGCTGGGTCTCGTCTGCGCCGTCACGCTCCGGAACGGAATCGCCGAAACTCTGGCCTGGTATCAACAGCAAGGATGGCTCTAAACCCGATGGCCAATGACAGATTTCGCACGACGCATGACGAAGGAAAAATGCAGCCCCAAATCCAAATTCCACAGGTGAGTGGCACCACCTCGCATTGGCGACGGAACCTTCGTTCGTCATTCCAACATTACACCTTCGTAGATTACGCCACACAGGGTTACCTGGCGTTGGTAGGTTTGATCGTAGTGTGCTTGCATGACGACGCCGTCCCGTTGTGGCCGCTCTTGTTGGTGGCGCACGCGGTCGGCATTGGGCTGGTTCACACGCTGATCCAATCCCACGCGGCCCACCCGAACAACCGCGTGTTCGACTTCCTCCGCCACTTCTACCCCGTGCTCCTCTACACGGGCCTCTATCGCGAAACCGCGGAACTGAACCATATGCTCATCGCCGGTTTTCTCGACCCGTTTTTCATCCGACTGGAGGCGCGCGTTTTTGGTTTGCAGCCGAGCCTGTCCTTCATGGATCAGCTGCCCTACCTGGTGGTGAGTGAACCCCTTTACGCCGCCTATTTCTCTTATTACCTCATGGTCGCAGGCGTCGGGCTCGCCCTGTTCTACCGGAATCGAGAGCAATTTTTCCACTACCTCTCGGTCATCTCGTTTTTGTTTTACGTCTGCTACCTGATCTACATTTTCCTGCCTGTCGTGGGGCCGCCCATTTTCTTCCAGGAGATCACGGACTATCGCTTGCCGGCCGAAGTGCAGCCCGCGGTATCACCGACCTTTCCGGCCGCGATTCAGGTCGGGTTATTCTACCAGATCATGGCGTGGATTTATCACACGTTTGAGGCGCCGGGCGCCTCGTTTCCCAGCAGTCACATCGCGGTCGCCATTGGCACGGTTTATTTCTCCTTCCGGTATCTGCGTTCGATTCGCTGGCTGCATTTGGCGGCAGTGATCCTGCTCTGCCTGGGGACGATTTACTGTCGGTACCACTACGTGGTGGACGTCCTGGCTGGGGGCGCGACGGCAGCGGTGCTGATTCCCATCGGGAACCGGCTCTACTTCAAATTCAGGAAGGCGGTGGAGCCAGAACGTTCGCTGAACCAATCAATTCCTTCATAACCGCTGGCGTCGCCAGCGCCGGTTCCTCCGGCGGGCTTATCAGACCTCCCTTTCATACAGCCGGTAAGTCTTGTACACCTTTGCGCCGAAGGCTTCGAGCAACCGGCGCATCCTCACGTTGTCTTCAAGAATCCACGAAGCTTCCGCGTCCTTGAAGCCGACCTTGAAGCCGGTCTTGAAACCTTCCGTGAGCATTACAGCTTCGAGGCCGCGGTTGCGATACTCCGCCTTCACCCCCAGCGTGATGACGCGGCACCGCGACGGGTATTTCCGACCGAGGAGATAGGGCAGGAAGCCAAGCAACTTCGGCGTGAGCAGGCGTCCGCGCAGCGGCTTGAGCGCCAGGTTGTAATCGGGCAACGCCAGCATGAACCCGACCGGCCCCGTCGGCGTCTCAGCCACCCATATCAGTCCTTCGACCAGAAGCGGTTTCAACCGGCTCGCCATGAAATCAATTTCGGTGTCCGTCATTGGGACAAACCCCCAGTTCTCCTGCCACGCGGTGTTATAAACCTCTTTGAGCTTGGCCAGATCACGCGTGAGCGTGGCGCGGCGGATGGGCGTGAACGTCACTTCCGGGTGCCGCCGCCGGGTTTTCTCCGCGATGCGGCCCAACCGCTCGAGCGGGCACTGCGCGATGTCCACGTGGAACGCCAGCAGATTCTTCGCCGTGCAAAACCCCTCGGCGGCCACGAGGTCCACATAGTAACGCGGATTGTAGGTCATCATGAAGACCGGCGACGAGTCGAACCCATCCACCAGCAAACCACATTCATCATTTGTCGTCGGGTTCATCGGCCCCAACACGCGCCGCGCACCGCGCTGCCGTGCCCACATGAATACGGCATCGAACAACTGTCGACTGACTTCCGCGTCATTCATGCACTCGAAGAAGCCGAAAAAGGCTGCGTTATCCTGCTGCGTTCGGTTGTGATGCTGGTCGAGAATACCCGCAATGCGGCCAACGTCCTTCCCCCCGCGAGTCGCCACCCACAACGCCATGTCCGCGTGCTCGAAAAGCGGGTTCTTGTCCGTGAAAACCTTCTTCAGGTCCATCATCAGCGGTGCCACCCAATACGGGTCATCGCGGTAAATGTGATAGCTCACCTTCAGGAAACGGAGCACCTGCTGCGGGTTGCGCGACAACCGGACAATTTCAATGTTGTTACCCATGCCCAGTGCAGTCAGCGAATCATTTCAGGGTGGGGCCACGACCCACAGGTGTTGGCTGGCACGGTAGAAGTCCAAATGCTGGCCGGCTTTCGTTTGTGCCGCTTCGTCCAGTAATTTCCGCACCAATCTCCAGCTCTGTGGGAGAATCCTTTCTTTCCAATGGCCCGGCGTCTGGTCGGTGGCTTGGATACTCCAGTCTGAACCGGCCGGGTGACGGGCGGCCCAGTCAGCGACCGCCCTGGCAAGCGTCTCGAAATCGCCGCCGGCCGGAACCGACCGCACAAAGCATTTGCTCATGCCCATCTTCTACTACTTTCCACCCCGGCACGCTGCTAAAAAAGTGGGCAGTGTGGGTTACGACTGTCAGCCAAACCCGTCAGCCAGGGAGCCGACCCTGTACCATGTAAATACTCGTATGCCTTTAACCCGCATATTTCATCAGAGTAACGATTCGAGTTTGGCGTGGGGAAAATCGGTCCGAGAGAGTAGCCTGAAGGGCAGAAGGGCTGGTTTTTCAGCACGTGGGCACACGCCTCCTTCCCCCCGTTGTTTGTCGGCGTGCCGGGGACAGCACTCATCGGTCTTCAACCGCTGCCCAACGCCTTGACCACCTGGCTGAAGATCGCCTGATACGGATAGCTGCTGGACAACAGCAGACGAACCTTCCTGGTGTTACGCAGGACCACCGCGCCAATCTTCAAAAGTTTGAGCCGGATCGTGCTCACTTGCGCCCGCGCCAGTTCCGTGCCCGTCAACGCCAGCGCCCGCATCCGTTCCCTCAGCACATACGCGCAACTGGAAAGCAGCAACCGAAATTGATTGGCCCACCAGCCATGACAACTGGTTCGGTCAGCAAACAATCCCAACTGCTGCTCCTTGATCCGGTTTTCCATCTCGCCTCGTGTGCAATACATCTGGTCATAAAGTGCCTGGGCTGCTCCTTCCAAGTTGGTCACCACAAATCGCGGATTGCTGCCCTTGTCCGTGTGCTCGGCCTTGACCAACACCCGCCGCTCCTTGTCCCAACTCTGGGCGGCATACGCCACCTCCCCAAAGAGCCGCTGCTTTTGCCCCTGGGCCTGGAAATCGGTCTGTGCCTGCTTGATAAAACTCTGCACCAAGCCCAGCACACGCGGGTTCTTGGCCAGACCCACGATGTAACCCACCTGATGCGCCTCGCACCAGCGTAACAACCGCCAGCGGCAGAAACCCGAATCACCACGGAAAATGATTTTGACCTTGGGCCACGCTTGCCGCAGCCGCGCCACCAGAAACTTCAACACCGCCCAGGCGTGTCGCGCCGGATCAATATTGGCTGGCCGCAAATACGACACCAACATCTGTTCCCCGCAAAACACATAGAGCGGCAGAAAACAGTAGTCGCCATAGTAACCGTGAAAGAAACGCCCCTCCTGGTGCCCATGCACCCGGTCATCGGTCGAATCAAAATCCACAATCAACTCCGTGGGCGGCTGCGCAAACGAAGCGATGAACTGCTCCACCATCACTTCATGCACCGCCCAAGCCACTTGGCGGTCGGCCCGGTTTTCCAACCGGCACAACGTCGGACTGGACGCCAGCGGCTGATCCCGTTCGACAGCCGTTTGCCAGGCCAGATCGTGACGCAGCGTGTCATGATCATTCAGATCCTCGTAGCCCTGAGCCAGTCCGTAAATGCGCTGGCGCACCAAAGCCAGCAGCGGATGCTCAATGCGTTCGGGGTCACGTAGATCGGGCAGCACCCGGGCCAGCGCCTGGGTCAGGCCGAGGCGCCGGTCGGTCTGGCGCAAGAGCACGATGCCGCCATCGCTGGTCACGTCCCCGCCGGTGAAGCTGGCGCTGACGGAACGCTTTTTTACGGCTGGAAATTGGAAGAGTTCGGGGTTACAAACTGTACCCGTCGCAGCGGTCGGTTTCGTATTCATTTCAACCCAATAGACATTGGGCCGAGATCACCGTTGCGACTCTTTTCAATGAAATTTTCGGGTTAAAGTATTCGGCTTTAGGCGGTTCTCGTCCCAGGCAGACATTGGGTCTTGTACCCTCGCTTGAACGAAATCCCAATTTTGCGGCACCGCAGCTCCACTCATCACCAAGATCCAGAAGCTCTTCAACGAGGATCTGGCCAAGGCGAATGATTTCCTCCGCCAATAGAGCAACATTTTGCGCAATAAATTGGGATCGAACAGCAAATTCGGCAGATCGCGCCGCAGGCGAAACGCCTCCCAGATGTCCGCGCACAGCACGTCCACGCCCGCCAGTTCCTCGATGGCCACCAGCCGGCTCACAATCGCCTGTTTCTTCGCCAGCAGGCGCGCGCCGACCGCCGTCGTCACCGCCAGCACCGTCGGCATCGCCACCGAAATCACCGCCACGGTCAGCACCAAGGCGAACTGCAATGTGGTGAGAATCGCATCGCCACGGAAGATCGCGACAGTAATGATCACCGCTACCATCGCCACCGCGAGGATGATTAGATAATTGCCGATCTTCAAAACCACCTTTTGAAAATGACTGACGGTGTGCGCCTCCTGCACGAGTGACGCCGTCTTGCCAAAATAGGTGTTCGCACCCGTGGCATAGACCAGCGCGCCGATTTCGCCCTGGCGGATGATCGAGCCGG
>Ga0181523_10003931_pt1 | contig 13163 bp, 10 predicted proteins | sample PEATcosm2014_Bin_43_FD_119752 | JGI IMG/M metagenome (GOLD analysis project Ga0181523, IMG submission 119752) | Peatland microbial communities from MTU Mesocosm Facility, Houghton, MI, USA - PEATcosm2014_Bin05_30_metaG | ecosystem: Environmental > Terrestrial > Soil > Wetlands > Peat | place... | reverse complement strand
GGAGTGTCGATGCGGTACAGATCGATGTGGTAGAGATTGACTCGCGGCCCGCGATATTCGTGCACCAGCGTGAAGGTAGGACTGGTGACGTCTTCCTCGGCGGCCGCATCGAACGCCGCCGCGATTCCCTTAACCAGCGTGGTCTTGCCCGCGCCCAGATCGCCGCTCAGCAGCACCAGTTTGGGCGGAGCGAGCAACCCAGCCAGCGTCCGTCCGAAGGCGATCGTCTCCTCAGCCGAGTGCGTGGTGATTTCTAGCAGCAGGTCTTTGTTGTTAGAGCGGTTGTCGGAACGCAGGTTGGTCTGGCCGTCCACACGTCCAGTATAGCGAGAGTGCTTCTCGCGTCATTCGCCGAAATTCGCGGCAGCTAATCTCCAGCCCACGCGCTTAACTTAATAGGTGGAGAAACCGCTCGACTTCATGCCAAGCAGGTTCCGGTCCACGACGTGATCGAGCGAGGTGCGCAGGCGGCGATGGTCGTCATCCTCCAGCGCGACGAAGCGGAATGGCTGCAGTACTCCGTCCGCCTTCTTGCGCATGGGGCTGAGGACTTCGGCCATGCCGTGCACCGGCCCGGCCTGCGTCTGAAAGGCCACTTCGACGAAGTCGCCCTGCGCCAAACTGGTTGCCAGTTGCAGCAGGCCGCCGGTCACGGAAATGGTTTGGAGTTTAGCTTTAGTGCGCCGGCCGTCTTCTAAACGGATCGCAGCCAGGACCGAATCGCCTAGCTGGACCCGGGCCGCGCGCCGCGAAGGGTGCGGTTGGGGGAAGTGGGTCATAAGCTAGGTGTACTATCGCACCATCCCCGATTGAGTAATAGATTACTGAAGCCCCTCGTCCGGATTCCCGCGCGCAGTGCGGCAAGTGGACGCATCAGGCCCCTGCCCTATGAAAGACTTAGCGGATGTTAACTATCTGATTAATGTCCTGGAGGACAAGGCGGCCGTGCGCCCACGCCGATTTTCAGTTCCGCGGAGACGACTCGATTTACCATCTCTCATTAACTATGTCTCACTACCATGTCTGACTGGATTCGGAGGAATTGTCATGACCCGCTTCGTGCCTCTCGCCCTGCTCTCGACGTTGCTTGCCGTGACTCTGTCATTGGCTCAGACCTTGCCCGCGAAACCCCCGCTCCGCGTCGGCATCGTGGGGCTGGTTCACGGGCACGTCCACGGATTCCTCCCGCAGTCGCTGCACAGCCCCGAGATTGAGATTGTCGGCATCGCCGAACCCGACCCGCGTCTGCTCGCGCAGGCCGGCACTCGCTACGGCTTTGGCCCGGCCCTCCTATTCACCGATCTGGAAGAAATGCTGCAGAAGGCTCACCCGCAGGCCGTTCTGGTCTATACCAGCACTTACGACCATCGCCTCGTCGTCGAAATCTGCGCCCGGCACGGCGTCCACGTCATGATGGAAAAGCCGCTTGCGGTCAGCCTCGACGATGCGATCGCGATCGAGAAGGCTGCGCATGCCGGCAAGATTCAGGTGCTGGTCAACTACGAAACTTCCTGGTACCGCAGCAACCACGCCGCTTACGAGCTCGTCCATGCAGGGGCGCTCGGCGACGTCCGCAAGGTGGTGATTCACGACGGCCACAATGGCCCAAAAGAAATAGGAGTCCAGCCGGAATTCCTCGCTTGGCTCACCGATCCCAAACTGAATGGCGGAGGCGCGCTGTTCGACTTCGGCTGCTACGGCGCCGACTTGATGACCTGGCTGATGGACGGCCAGCGCCCGCAAACTGTCACCGCCGTCACCCAGCAACTCAAGCCTGAAATCTATTCGCGCGTGGATGACGAAGCCACGATCATCCTCACCTATCCCAAGGCGCAAGCCATCGTGCAGGCCTCGTGGAATTGGCCCTTCGGCCGCAAAGACATGGAAGTCTACGGCCAGACGGGATACGCCATCACCGTGCAAGGCAACGACATTCGCGTACGCCGCGGCGGAGACGAAACCCACGAAGAACAACTCGCCGCCAAGCCCGTGCCTGCCCCGTATGATAACGAACTGTCGTATCTGCAGGCGGTAATCCTCGACGGCGCAAAGCCGGACGCAATGTCGTCGCTCGATACAAATGTGACCGTAATCGAGATCCTCGACGCCGCTCGGCGCTCGGCCGCCGAAGGTAAGACAATCGTGCTTCCGCCGAGGAGGTGAAGCTTCCGGAGGAAGAGCGGCCCTTTAGGGCCGCGAAAAGCACCTTTGGTCCGTCGGGCTTTAGCCCCGGTGAACTTTCACTGGCGATATGATGAGGCGACCACCGGGGCTGAAAGCCCTCGACCTATCCAACTCCTAACGCGGCCCTGAAAGGGCCGCTCTTCCACGGCGTCTCAGACATTCAACCGCCCCAAGCCACGAACTTTTCTCGTGCGGTTCCCTGCGCGCGCAAGAAGGCCTCAGGCAAGCCCGCCAGCAGATCAGTTGCCACCAGCGAATGCTCGCCCAACGCATCGCGCATCAAGTCGCCCGCCAGCCCGTGCAGATACACTGCGGCTGCCGTCGCCAACCGCGGCTGCTGCGGATGTTGCGCGATCATGCCTGCCACCATCCCGGTCAGAATGTCGCCCGTCCCGCCCGTCGCCATGCCGGGATTCCCAGTCGTATTCACCCAGGCTTCGCCGTCGGGCTGCACCACCAGAGTTCGATGCCCCTTGAGAACGACGATCAATTCATGCTCGTGCGCGAATTTGCGCGCCACTCCCAGGCGATCACTCTGCACCTCGGCGATGGAACATCCCACCAGCCGCGCCATCTCTCCCGGATGCGGTGTGATCACCAGCGTCCGGCCCTTGCCATTCAGTTCGCTCGTGCGCCCCTCGAATGCATTCAGTCCATCCGCATCCACGACCATCGGAAGCGCGTGATGGGTCACGAGCGACCGCACCAGCGTCGCGGTGTGCGAATCGCGCGAGATTCCCGGCCCAATCGCGGCCACCGTGAAGCTCTTCATCAATAGCAATTCCTCGATCCGCACCCCGGCGCCGGTGGCAATTGACCCCGCTTCGGTTTCCGCCAGCGGTTCCGTCATCAACTCAGGATGAAATCCCGCCACGGTCGGCAGAGCCGATTTCGCGGTCGCCACGGTGGAGAGACCCGCTCCTGCCCGCAAAGCAGAAAATCCTGCCATCGCGGCAGCCCCAGACTTCCCCAACGATCCGCCAATCACCAGCACGTGCCCGTAGTTTCCCTTGTTCGCATCCTCGCGACGTGGCGCAACCATCTCCGCGAAGTCTTGTCTAGTGATGACGGTGAGCTGCAGAGACGAAATAATCGCCTCTTCCGGCGAACCGATTTGCGCCACGCACGTCGGCCCTCGTGTGAGCATACTGAACACGTGAGCGGGGCGCGGCGCAGTAAAAGTCACAATCGCATTCGCACGCGCGACCAGCCCCGCTTTCGGGCCCAACGTTTGCGGGCCCAACGCATCGGCATCCGCCCCGGAAGGAATATCCACGGCGACGACCATGGCATCGCTGGCATTGATCCTCGCGATCGCCTCGGCGTACAAGCCGCTCACCGGCGGGCGGAAGCCAGTGCCTAAAATTGCGTCCACGCAGACTTGTGCACCCAGCGCTATTTGCACCGGCTCACCGTTAAATTCTGCGCTGGATCGAACCACCACTGGCGCCGCAGGAAGTTTCTTGAACATGACCGCGGCATCGCCCTTCAGTTCGGCAGGATCGGCCAGCAGGATCGCATGAACTTTCTTGCCGTGCTCATGCAGTTTCCGAGCAATCACAAATCCATCGCCGCCGTTATTCCCTTTTCCGCAGAACACCGCGAAGTGCTCGACCCCGCCGCATCGGGGAAGAATGTAATCGGCCACTGCACCGCCAGCGTTCTCCATCAAGGTCAGCGACGGCACGCCGAAGCGCTCGCTGGTGGCGCGATCAATGGCACGCATTTCCGCTGCAGTCACGATTTTCATAATGCGGCTACGGTTTTCATAGTGAAGATGAGGAGGCGGTCTGTTCCAGTCGACGCAGCTGCGCAGGTTCGCCCATGGCAATCAGGCAGTCGTTCACTTCGATCGGCTCGTCGGGCGCGGGATTGAAGCGCATGCCTTCACGCCGTTTGATGGCCAGCACAATCACGCCACTCTCCTGCCGGATGCGCGAACTCTCGAGCGTCTTGCCCGCGAAGGTCGACGTCGCCGTGATGTGAATCTCCCCGATTTCCAAATCCATCCCGAGATGCGTGGTCGCGGTATCGAGAAAGGTCACCACGTTTGGCCGCAACAGGGATTGCGCGATCCGCTGTCCGGCGAACGAATACGGCGAAACCACGGCATCGGCGCCCGCAGTGAGTAAGTGTTTCTCCGCAGCGTCTTCGCTGGCCCGGGCAATGATCTTCAGGTGTGGATTCAATCCGCGCGCAGTCAGCACAATATAAAGATTGGTCGCGTCAGTAGTCGTGGCAGCGATCAGCCCGCGCGCCCGCTCGATCTGCGCCTGGCGCAGAATCTGCTCTTGCGTGGCATCGCCGGCAATGACCAGCCAGTTTTCGGCCGCGAAGCGCTGGCGCTTACTCTCGTTGTTCTCCAACATGACGAACGGCACTGGCTTGCGCGCCAGTTCCCGCGCCACGCTGCGTCCCACCCGCCCCATGCCGCAGATGATGTAGTGCCCGTCAAGCCGGCCGATTTCGCGCTCCATGCGCCGCCTTCCGAAGAAGCTCTGCAACTCGAATTCTAGCAAAGCCTGACTCAGCGCTCCGACTCCCAACGCCAACAGGGACACGCCCGACAGAATCACGAACACATTGAACACGCGCCCCGCATGCGAGAGCGGATGCACTTCCTGATACCCAATGGTGGTGAGCGTGGTCACCACCATGTAAAAGCCATCGAACCACGGCCAGCCCTCGATGTAGTGATAGCCAGCGGTTCCGACCGCCATGACGAGCAGCAGAAGCACGCCGATGGTGCGCAGATTGCGGAAGGCTTTCATGAGCAATCGTTGGTCGCTAGTCGTTTGACCGTCGCCTAAAGCCTGTCATCCTGAGGAGGGCGCTTTGTGCCCGACGAAGGACCTATGCATTTTCCAGCCGCTGGCAAAACCCATAGGTCCTTCGCTTCGCTCAGGATGACAATCGCAAACGTCGCATGTCAGCGACCAGCGACGAACGACACGACTATAGAACAAAAAAGCCCTCCGCGTGGTGCGGAGGGCCCGAATTCAACCTCGCATCATGCTTCCGGCGTTTTTCCTGCCGCCAGCGCCTGCACCCGGCTGTGCTTCACGCTGTAGGTGAAGTAAACCACCAAGCCAATCGCGAGCCACCCGAACAGCCGGATCCAGTTCCACATCCCCAGGTTGTACATCATGTACCCATTGGTGATCACGCCCAGGATTGGGATCACCGGCACCCACGGCGTACGGAACGGCCGTGGCTGGCTGGGATTCGTACGGCGCAACACGATCACCGAAATCGAGACGATCACAAAGGCCAGCAGCGTCCCGATGTTCACCATCTTGCCGATATCCTCGATGGGCGTCAGGCTGCCCACGATCGCCGCCAGCAGGCCTACCAGAATCGTATTTTTCCACGGAGTGCGAAACTTAGGATGGACCGCGGCGAAGAATTTCTTCGGCAACAGGCCGTCATTGGCCATCGAGTAGAGCACCCGAGTCTGCCCCAGCAGCATCACCAGCATCACGCTGGTCAGTCCGGCCAGAGCGCCCAAGGTAATAATGTTCGCCGCCGTGGTTAAACCCCGGTCCAGAAACGCAGCCGCCACCGGTGCCTCAATGTTGATCTGCTGCCAGTGCACCATCCCCGTCAGCACGCCGGCCACGGCAATGTATAACACCGTACAAATCGCCAGCGAAGCGATCATCCCGATGGGCAAGTCGCGCTGCGGATTCTTGGCTTCCTGCGCCGTGGTCGAAACCGCATCGAAGCCAATGTAGGCAAAGAATATGTAGGCTGCACCCTGCCAGATCCCTCCCAAACCATGCGGCGCATATGTGTGCCAGTCCGTGCCCCAGTTGGCACGATTGACGTAGTGCGAGCCCAGAGCGATCACGAACAGCACCACCGACACCTTAATGACGACGATCGTGGCGTTGAACCGCGCACTTTCTTTTATGCCTACCACCAGAATCGCCGTAATCACCAGCGCAATGAGGAAAGCAGGGAGATTGAACCCGATTTCCGTTCCAAACAGGTGCGGCGCGCCCAGAAACTCGTGCGCCCGCTGCAGCAACTCTGGAGACTGAGCGGCGATGATCGCGCTCACCTTGTCCATAAACGCCTGCGTGCCCGGGACCAGCGAGCTATCCGACGCTTGCGCAATCTGCCGGGCAACAATATTCTCAGCCGTCTTCAGCGCCGTCCAGTGATCGTAAGCCAGCCATAGCGGCATCTTGATGTGAAAAATATTCAGCAGTTCGATGAAGTGGTTCGACCATCCCGAAGAAACCGTGCTGGCGCCCATCGCGTATTCTAGTGTGAGGTCCCAGCCGATGATCCATGCCAGCAACTCGCCCAGCGTGGCATAGGCGTAAGTGTAAGCACTGCCCGCCAGGGGAATCATGGCCGCAAACTCGGCGTAGCATAATCCGGCAAAAGCGCATCCCAGCCCAGACAACACAAACGACAAGGAAAGCCCAGGGCCGGCGTACTGCGCTCCTAGCCCCACCATCACAAAAATGCCGGCGCCGATGATCGCGCCCACACCCAGCGCCGTGAGCTGGAAAACTCCCAAAGTTCGCTTAAGGCTGTGCTCGCCGGTTTCGCGGGCCTCTTCCATCAGCAGGTTCAGCGGCTTGGTTGCCAGCAGATTCGCCATCCGTTTGGTTTCTCCTTAGCGGCTATGCAGCTGGGCGCTTGGCGCCCGCGCTCCGCGACCACGCATAGTAAACCGGAATTCCCAGCAGCACCACAATCAGTCCCGGCCACGTGTATTGCGGTTTGTAGCGCAATAGTACGACATCGATGAATAAGGCCATCACAATATAAATGATCGGCAGGATCGGGTAACCCACTGCCCGGTACGGCCGGTTCGCCTCCGGACGCGTCCGCCGCAGCACGAACAATCCCACAATCGTCAGAATGTAAAACACCAGCACCGCGAAAATGATGTAATCGAGAAGCTGGCCGTAGCTGCCCGAAACGCACAGCAGGCATGCCCACACCATCTGCACCATCAGCGAAACCGCGGGCGTCTTGTACTTAGGATGCAGCTTGGCCACGTTGCGGAAGAACAGCCCGTCTTTGGCCATCGCGTAGTAAACTCGCGCGCCGGAAAGAATCAGCCCGTTGGCGCAGCCGAAGCCGGAAATCATGATCGCCGCCGCCATCAGCAGGCCGCCGGCCGCCCCGAACATCTGCGTCATCGTAGCCGTGCCAACTCGATCTTCGGAAGCATACTTGATTCCGCGCTCCAGAATGCTCATCGCACCTGGCGTCCCATTCAAAGGCAGTGCGCTCAAGTAGATAAAATTGCAGGCAATGTAGAGCGCAATCACCACGCCGGTACCCAGCGCCAGCGACAGAGGCAGGTTGCGGCTGGGATTCTTCACTTCCCCGGCGGTGAAGGTCACGTTATTCCAAGCGTCGGCCGAGAACAACGACCCCACCTGCGCCACGGCGAGAATCGTCAGCGTCCCCACCATCACGATCGGCCCGCCCACGCCGACCTGTACCGCGTGCTGGGCGCCCAATCCGGCGTTATGCCAGAAGTTTGCGCCAAAGTTCGCGGTCACAGCCACCGCGTTGCGCCCCAGCAAAAAGCCGAATACCGCCAGTCCCAGCAGCGCGGAAACTTTCGCCGCGGTAAAAATGTTCTGAATGATCGCGCCCGTTTTCACGCCAAAAATATTTACCACCGAGAGAAAAATCACAAGCAGGATCGCCACCAGGTTTTGGGTATTGATACCGACATCCATGTTGCCCAGTACCATAGGTCCAACATGAATTGGCGGCACTTTCCAGATATGCCAAATCCAATTACTCGAAGAAATGGAGGGAACGAAGACTCCGAGAAACTTGCCAAAGGCCACGCCCACGGCGGCGATGGTCCCAGTCTGAATGACCAAGAATAAAGTCCAGCCGTAGAGAAATCCCCACAGCGGCCCCAGCGCTTCCCGCAGATAAACGTACTGCCCGCCGGCTCGCGGCATCATCGCCGCTAACTCGCCATAGCTGAGCGCGGCCACAATCGTCATGAACCCGGCCACGGCCCAGGCGGCAATCAGCAATGCCGGCGAATCCACTTCGCGGCCAATTTCCGCTGACACGATGAAGATGCCGGAGCCGATCATCGACCCCATGACCAGCATAGTGGCGCTGGTCAGGCCCAGCCCCTGTACCAGTTCCTTGTCCTGATGACTATGAATGTCCCAGTCGCTGCCTGCGGCGGGCTGCGTTGTCGGTGTGCTCAGGAAAGTCCTCCTAAGAAGCGTTGCGCCAGAACAAGTAGCGCCGGCGTCCCGCCGGCTGTCGCGAGGGCGTCCCGCCCTCGCAGCCCCAACAGTTCTGTCATCCTGAGCCGCGTTCTTTGCTGCGAAGGACCTGGGCAATGGCTGCAGAGTGCATAGGTCCTTCGCTTCGCTCAGGATGACAAATCGAAAGCGAGCATTCTCAATGCCTGAGAACTTTACCTCAGAATGCGAAAAAATTCCTCTGCTGATTTGCTCGGCTCCCGTAACAGATCGGATATCACCGCGACGGAATCGGCCCCTGCGTCAATCACGGACGCGGCATTCGCCCGCGTAATCCCTCCAATCGCCACTAGGGGTTTGCGGGTCAACGCCCGCGCCCGCCGCACTCCTTCCAAGCCCACAACCGGATCGGCCCTCTCTTTGCTCGAAGTCGCGAACACCGGACCGATGGCAAGATAATCCGCGGATGTCAGGTCCGCCTCGCGCAGTTGTTCGGGATTATGCGTCGAAACTCCCAGCCAGCGCTCCGGCCCAATGATCTTCCGCACGGATTCGGGAGACAAATCCTCCTGCCCCACATGCACTCCATCAAACTCCGCCGCTAGACACAAATCAGCCCGGTCATTCATGATCAAGCGGACTGAGCGCTGGGTGGCCCATTCTAACGCCGCGTTCTGTGCGGCGTTAGAGTGGGATTCCACATCGGCATGGGAAGGAAACAGCCTTCGCAATTCCCGCGCCTGCTCCAGCATCACGCGCGCATTGCCAGTCTTATTGCGGTATTGAATCAGAGTCACGCCAGCGGAAACGAGTTCTTCCGCTGCAGTAATCAAGCCGAAAGCTTCGGGAAAACAGCCGGCATCAAGAATGGGATAAAGGCAAGGAATTTGCACAGAATAAGTCTATCGCGCCCCGGGAAGGGCCTTCCCAGTCCAGCGCGATACCGAAGCGAAGCCGTACCTATTGTCGTCTGCCTCGACGTCGCGATAATCTGAACGCCGATGCCCGCAAACAGATTCGAGGATCTAGCTGCTAGACAGGCCCAGTCGGACGGCGTGCGGGCCCTTTTCGAGCAACTGGCTAACAGAGCCTCACAGCTTCAGGCGCTAAAAGATGACCTTCAAAAAGTCATCGTTAGAAATCGGGAGGCGCGAACTGGCAGAGCTTTTCGATTTTCACGTCGGCAAAGAAGCATCCTCTCGGATTTCGAAAAGGACGCGGAAAACAGCGTGCGAGGATTGCCCGCGCAAGTCGCTCGCTTGGGTGATGCTGGCCTGTTGACAGTTGCGTGGCGGAATGAGGAACTGCTGCTCGCAACCGAGAGGAGGCTATATAAGGTTTTTCGTGAGGAGGACAAGCTGGCGGCGGACAGAATCCTCCGTTTTCGCCAAGAAACACTAGGTGTTATTCGCGAGTTTATTGAGAACTCGAAATTCAAAGACGTGATTCCGTTAAGAAAACTACCGCAGCGAGGATGATGCAACAGGGCGAGAGCTGAGTTGGTTGGCGATTACAGAGGTCCAAGGAGATAAGAACTCACTTCCCGTTCTTCGCCAGGAATCGCTCAATGAACCCAGTATCAATCTTCCCTGCCCGAAAGTCCTCATCCGCCAGAATCTTCCGGTGTAGCGGAATCGTGGTGTAGACGCCCTCGACGATGAACATCTCCAGAGCCCGCGCCATGCGCGAAACCGCCTCGCTGCGGTCCTTGCCGCGCACGATCAGCTTGGCAATCAGCGAATCGTAATACGGCGGAATCACGCCCTCCGCGTAAGCGGCGGTGTCGACCCGCACTCCCGTCCCACCTGGGGGATGGAACGCCGTAATCTTCCCCGCCGACGGCGTGAACTTCTCAGGATGCTCCGCATTGATGCGGCATTCGATCGCATGCCCGCGATGCACGATCGGTCCCATCAGCACGTCACTCATGCGCGCGCCCGCCGCAATCAGAATCTGGCTTTTCACCAGGTCAACGTCCGTCACCATCTCCGTCACCGGGTGTTCCACCTGAATGCGAGTATTCATCTCGATGAAATGCAGCTTCCGATCCTGGTCCATCAGGAATTCAATGGTCCCTGCATTGCTATATCCGATCGCCGCCAGCGACTTGCACAGGATGGCACCAATCTCATCGCGCAACTGGGGCGTGACTTGCGTCGACGGCGATTCCTCCAGCAGTTTCTGGTGGCGCCGCTGGATCGAGCATTCGCGCTCGCCCAGGCTGACCACGTTGCCGTGCTCGTCGGCCAGCACCTGAAATTCAATGTGCCGGGGATGCTCCACATACTTCTCCATGTAGAGGTCGCCGTTGCCGAACGCGCCCGCCGCTTCCGCCTGCGCCGCCCGAAACAGCCCGGGCAATTCTTTTTCGTTGCGGACGATGCGCATGCCGCGTCCGCCGCCGCCCGCCGAAGCTTTGACGATCACCGGAAAGCCCACGGTGCGCGCCCACTCCAGCGCCTCGCCGTCGGACGCGATAATGCCGTCCGACCCCGGTAGAATCGGCACTCCGGCCTGCTTCATCGCGGCCCGCGCTTTTTCTTTTTCGCCCATCAGCCGCGTCACTTCCGGCCGCGGCCCAATGAACTTGATCCCGCTGGTCTCGCATACTTCGGCAAAGTTAGCGTTTTCCGCGAGAAGTCCGTAGCCGGGATGCACCGCCTCGACGTTGGCAATCTCCGCCGCGCTGATGACGGCAGGAATATTCAGATAGCTGAGCGCCAGCTGTGGCGGCCCAATGCAGATAGCCTCATCGGCGAAACGCACGGGCAGCGAGTTGCGGTCCGCCTCACTGTAAATGGCGACCGTGCGGATGCCCAGTTCCTTGCACGCACAGATCACGCGCAATGCAATTTCCCCGCGATTGGCAATCAGAATCTTCTTGAACATGAGTGAGCTATGAGTTATGAGCTTCGAGCCACGAGTTTCGAGTTGTAAGATTCAAGCTCGAAGCTCGTAGCTCACGGGCAGACACAAAAAGGCGCGCTCGAAGCGCGCCCAGATTTATTCCAGAATCACTTCTTAGGCCTTATCACGAATAATTCCTGCCCGTACTCGATGGGCTGCCCGTTGACCGCCAGTTTCTTGACGACCTCCCCGGCAACGTCCGACTCAATCTCGTTGAGCAGCTTCATCGCCTCGACGATGCACAGAACTTGCCCCACTTCCACCGAGTCTCCCGGCTTCACGAATGGAGGAGCGCCGGGTGACGGTGCCTCGTAGAAAGTGCCGACAATCGGCGACTTCACCGTCTGAAGCCCTTCCTCAGGAGCCGGAGGCGCTTCCGGCGCACTGGCCGATCCAGTTACGGGCACGGAACCGATTTCGGGCGCGGGTCCGGGCGCCGCCGGCACCGCATAAAATCGCGGCTCGCCCCCGGTGTGGACAACCGTCTGCTCGCCGGCCCGTTTGATCCGGACCTTGACATCGCCGCGCTCCAACTCAAACTCGGCAATGTTCTTTTCTTCTAAGAACTCAATGAGTTCCTTCAGCTCTTTTAGATTCATTCGTTTACGGTGGGACCCTTCGTCGCTGACTGCGCGCTGCACCCGCGAACCGAATCATGAAACTAAGGGAATACGGAACTACGGAACGCGCCAAGAAGCCGGGCGCAAGACTGTTGCCCGGCGGATCAGTTAAAGATAAACCAGACTAAATTGCCAGAAAATCTTTACTCGTCGGCGTCAGCACTTCACAACCGCTCGACGTAACCGCCACCATGTCCTCGATCCTCACGCCCCATTTGCCGGGGAAGTATACTCCCGGCTCGATCGTGATGACCATCCCTGGTTGCAGAACCTCCTGCTGCCCCTTCGCCACTCGCGGGGCTTCGTGAATCTCCAGCCCGACTCCGTGCCCAGTCGAATGCGTAAAGTATCGACCTAACCCAGCTTTACGCAATACCTTACGGGCTGCCGAATCGACCTCGCCGACGGCTACTCCCGGCCGCACGGCATCAATGGCCGCCTGCTGCGCCGACCGCACTGCCTCGTAAGCCTGGCGTGCGTCCTCTGAAACGGCGCCCACCCATACAGTACGCGTCTGGTCGGAACAATAACCTGAGAGTATAACACCGAAGTCGCAGACCACGAACCCGCCCGGCACGATGGCCTGATCGGAAGCTCGCCCGTGCGGCAGCGCCGACCTCGCGCCCGAAGCAATAATGGTCGGAAACGACATCTCCTCGGCTCCGCCCCGGCGTGCCGCATGCTCCATCTCCCCGGCTACGTCGGTTTCTTTCACTCTTTCTTTCACTCCCGCACGCAACACCTCCAGCGCCCGGTCGAACAGCTTTGCCCCCAGCGCGACGGCCGCGCGGATTCGATCCAACTCGTCGCCGTCCTTCACCATGCGATCGCGCTCGACGATCGAACTCGCTTCCCTTAACCGCAACCCGGACGGCAGCACCTGAGTCAGACGCCTCTTCTCGGCAAGCGTAAAGTGCTCAGCCTCGAGGCCGATCGACCATCCCCGAACCCGCTTGCGCCGCGCCCCCAGCCATTCGCCCAGCGACGGCAACACCGCCTTGCGCGCGATCACCACTTTCGCGCCTCTCACCTCATCGTGGGCCTGCGTGTCATAACGAACGTCGGTAAAGAAGACGCTGCCAGCCTCCTCGACCAACAGCAACCCGGCGCTCCCGGTAAACCCGCAGAGATATCGGATGTTGGGAAGATGGCTGATCAGCAGCGCATCGAAGCGGGTGGTCGCGAGATGCTCCCGCAACTTCTTCTGGCGCGCAAGAAAGTCCATTGGGCTGAGTTTAACAGG
>Ga0181523_10003928_pt1 | contig 13177 bp, 9 predicted proteins | sample PEATcosm2014_Bin_43_FD_119752 | JGI IMG/M metagenome (GOLD analysis project Ga0181523, IMG submission 119752) | Peatland microbial communities from MTU Mesocosm Facility, Houghton, MI, USA - PEATcosm2014_Bin05_30_metaG | ecosystem: Environmental > Terrestrial > Soil > Wetlands > Peat | place... | reverse complement strand
TTAGAGGGTCAGGAGAATGGAATCGAGGTTCTATCTAAACTCTCTGCACTCGAAGAAGTAACGTTGCGGTCGATTGGAACGGAAAATGTGGAGTACATCGCGAATCTGCCAAAACTGTGGTGGTTAGACATCAAGCTGGGTGGGATTCGAGATTTCTCACCGAGTGAGAACAAACACAGCATTAAATATCTGGAACTTTGGCAAGTAAGGGGCTTGTCAGACCTGCGCTTTATTTCGTCACTCACGGGACTCCAATATCTCTTTCTGCGATCCCTGCGAAACGTGACGGCCATTCCAGACCTATCAAAACTTACAATGCTGCGTCGCGTTCACCTGGAGAACATGAAAGGTCTCAAGGATGTCACTGCTGTCGCACATGCACCAGCACTGGAAGAGTTCAGCCATTTTTCGGCTCAGAATATTGAACCTAAAAAGTACGAGGCTCTTTTGAGCATGCCAACGATGAGAAGTGTGAGTGTCGGTTTCGGTAGCCGAAAAAAGAATGAGGCTTTTGCTGAGTTGGCGACACGAAACGGCAAGAATCTAGATGCAGGTGGCAAACTGGGTAAGCAATTCGTTTTTGTGTGAAAACCCTTGCTTTTCGCACATACCTGGTGAGTCGGGTTACCGGGTGCGCCGTGAGAAGGCGGTGGTCCGGAACGGCAGCAAATAAACGCTAGAACGATCGTAAAACAGACCATCAGCGTAGCGGCCTTGCGACGGGCTTTAAATAGCACAGCGGATTCTCCTAAAGGAGGTCACTCAGCATCGACAAGCGTGCAACTGTTGAGCCATTTTATCGCCACACTTATATGTTATGTGTGACTCGTAGGTCGGTACTATGAGGACCTTTCCGGTAACGCGACTCCCGGGGGTTGACCATTAGTATGCAGAGTTGCTCTCTCGAAACCTCGTGTCCGGCCCTGACGTCGCATATTTAGAATCAATGAGTCAAGCCCGCTTGTTTCGTATGCCGACATTGTGCTCCCTCTTGGTGCTGGCGGCGGCCCTTAGCGCACCTTCCCCGGCCCAAATGGAGCCAGGAGATTTCGTTATCCGCGTGAATTCCCGGGATGTGGTCGTCCCCGTCACGGTCACGGACAAAGAAATGCGCACCGAGCAAATCGTTGTTGGAAACCAACCGATGACGTATTCCACGAGCTGGGTCAACGGTTTGACCGCTAAAAACTTTCGTGTCTTTGAAGACGGCATTGAGCAGAAAGTTGAGAGCGTCACTGCAGAGCAAGTCCGCTGGTGGCCGACACTCGATAATATTGGTGAGCATATGGAATACTCATTAACGCCGCGCGGAGTCTGGGCAACCTCGGACGCGGAGCGTATGGGGCTGCGCGGAGTCTGGGCAACTTCGGACGAAGAACGAATGACGCCACGGGGGAGCTGGGCAACCGCGGCCACGCCACTTATACCGTTTTTCCAAAATATCCCAATGTGGCGTTACATGGTCTCTTACATACCGCCCACATCCTCCGAAGGGGCTTGCCACAGTCTCAAGGTCACGGTGAACCGAAAGAACACAAATGTTAATTCACGGGAGGAATATTGCAGCACACCGAACTCGCCTGACGACCCACTGAATGGTTCGGCCGTCAATAAGCAATTGGCTAAATTTGCAGATTCAGAAGATGCCGGGGCGTTTCCTATCCTGGGCCAAGTCATCGCCTTTGGAGGCGGACCTAGCGCTAGCAAGCTTGAAATTGTTTTGGAATTTCCGGAAGGCCGCAACCCCGGTGTCTCTGGGACAGGACCTGCTTGGATAGAGGTTTTAGGCATGGTCTATGATAAAAACGGTAACCTTGTTCGACGCTTCAGTGACAGCTCCGGCTTTTTCATGAGCACGAAGGTCGGTGCATCAAACGCAATCGCTCTATTTCAATTTCGCTACGAGATGCAGACCACACTCTCGGCCGGAGATTATGATTTGAAAATTGTCGCCACAGACGGGAAGAAGTTCGGAAGGATGAAACGAACCATCGAAATTCCACAGTTTCAATCCAAGCCACTGGACATTAGCGGTGTTGCTCTATGTCGGCGCTATCGCAAACCTCTGGACGGGCAGGCAAAAAAGTTGCGTCCCACTGAATTCTCACCGCTATTAGCGAAAGGCATGGAGTTCACACCCACCGGGGATACGCACTTCAGTCGAGATGAGCAGCTAGTGGCCTTTCTTGAAATCTACCGAAAACAAAATCAAGGAACTGCCTCTCCTAGAATCTATCTCGAAACGAAAGTCACAGACCCAAACACAGATAAACTCGAATTTAGCACTGGTTTGCACCCTGTGGATTCCGACGTCCAGCCCGATTTAGTCATCCCTGTCGTCTTGGACCTCGCCATAGCCAAACTCCCCCCGGGTACGCATCGCATGGAAATGCAAGCATCAGATTCTTCGGGAAACAAAACAGCCTGGCGAGTGACAACCTTCCTGGTCGAATAGATTGATTGGGTTTTGCCTCATCACCGGTGCTGCATTTGAACTTGGTACCTAGGGCACTTTACCGATGACTCCTGAAACCGCACCTTCCGCGTACACGTCATCTATGCAGGAGCCCCCCATGCCCTCTGGTCCTGCGGTCTGCACCAAGAACGGATCCACGTTCCTCTTGCTCGTAGCCGGAATCGCGTGCGCAGCAGTTCCGTGCGGCTCACTAGCACAAACAAACGAGTCACCGGTCATCAAGGTCAAATCGCACGAGGTCGTCCTGCCCATTAAGGTCATTCGAGAGACGAGAAGCGTGGGAGCCGCTGTCGGTCCCAACGGAGAGCCACAACTTGTTTGGGTCTATCGCTCCGACGAAGAAACCGGGTTGTCGGCGAAATCCGTACACGTTTTTGTCGACGGCGTAGAAACGAAGATTCAACACTTCAGTTTTGAAAGAGTAAACGGCTGGGAGGTGGCAGATAACATTGGCCATCATTTAGCGTATTCCTGTACGCCGAAAGGAATCTGGGTGGGACCGGACATAAAAAGGGGTAAGGTAAACGACTCAAAAATACATACATACCTCGTTACTTACGTGCCTCCTCCATCTCCGATAGGGAGTTGCCATCGAACCTCAATTAAGGTGCACGGCAGACACACTACCGTTCTTGCCCCCAGTCAATACTGCAATACAAAGGACCCACTTTCCGACCCGTTGAAAGACACAGACCTCGGCAATAAGCTGCTCGCTAACGCAAATTCAAACCAAGTAAATGGCCTTCCCCTGTCAGTGGAAGTGAGCTCATTCGCGGGTCCATCTGGCGATGGGCGTATCAACCTCATGGCGGATTTACCCGCCGACCTTTTAGAGCGCCATTGGGATGGGATTCACCTGATCACATCTATTGCCGTATTGGGACTCATCTTCGATAGAAAGGGTACGCTTGTTTCTCGCTTCAGCGACATCGCCTGCGCTCCCGCAGAGTCGAGTATTGGCTACCAAGGTCCGCTTCCACTGGCCTCGGACAAGGAAGACGATGAGCGGACAGTAATTCCGAGCGGCTACCAGACTCAGGTGGACCTCAGCCCAGGCGACTACCTGATGGAGTTTCTACTTACAGACGGAGAGAAACTTGGAAGAGCAAGTGTTTCTTTCACCGTAGCTGATTTCTTCTCAAGCGCCCTCTCGTTGAGCGACATTGCACTCTGCAAGAGGTACTTCGAACCTACCCCTGGTCAAAGCGGCCCGACGCGTGCTCCCCAATATGTCCCCCTGATGTTCGATGGCCACGAGCTTACGTCGGTAGGTGACACGCACTTCAAAAAAGGCGACGGGTGCGTGGAATACATCGAAATCTACCGACCACAAGCCGGACCCGCCCCTTCGACGTTTTATCTGGAACTGAAACTCGTCGATACAAGAACCGGCGAGCTCAGAATGGCTACGGGCTTGCGCCCCGTGGACTCGGCGTCTTCCGCCAATTCAGCAATCCCGGTCGTTCAGACCCTCGTCCTCGAAAAACTCCCTCCAGGCACGTATCGCCTAGAAGCCCAAGCGAGCGACTCGACGGGCCGTAAGTCAGCCTGGCGTACTACTTCGTTCACGGTCGAGTAAACTGTGACAGCGGGGTCTAAGGTTCAAACGAAGTATTGTAGGCCGCAGTAGCATTTTTTGATCGAGTCAACACTCTCGCATTAGAATTAGATCTAATTGCTCTGAGTTACTTTCCCTGGAACGCGCGAGGTGTGCTTGTTGCGGCTGGAAGGTCTCAAACTCTCGTAGAGTTTACATATGACGGTTTTCGAAGGCTGGTCGAGCCTTACAAAATAGAATACTACGTTCGAAAAAGCGACGGGATCGGTTCAGAGTACTTTTGGGGATATGACAGGAGTGGCGGCAAGAGCGGTCGAATTGGCATGAAACAATTCTTTTGCAGCAAGATTCAGTCTGTTCGTCTGACTGATTTGAGCTTTGTTCCACGATATCCAGTTGATTTCTAAGGCCCTGAATTGCACCAAAATTGTGCAAAAGAGGGCAGTTTCGCTCCCTACCACCATACCCGTCACTCGGGTGGCATGGCAGTACATTCGGAAAAAAATTGGGCTGCGCCCACTGTTTTTAGTTTGCGGGCCCAGCACCCGTTTATCGGGACTCTGCACAGATTTGTGACTCGATTGACAGAGAGAAGAGTGCGATCAAAGTCTATTTTTTTGAGTCTGATTTGAGAGCAAAGTACCCGCGGCGGGCCTGGACGTTCAGGCCGTCATGATTCACTTTCACTTTTAATCCATGATAGGCGCCATCCGGCTTCGCAACCGTAAACGCCAAGAGATAGAGATACTTGGGCCCCGAGAACAGCGTGGTGAGGCCGGATTCCAAGTTGTTGCGGTTGTGAAGATACGTTCCACCGGAACCGTCGGCCAAGTCAGCCATGACGCCTTCGTCAGCGGTCATGGAAATTGGGCGCTGCTGGTTTTGGACTCTCGCGGCGAGAGGGGAGCCACCGCCGCGTTCTCCGGACTCCAAGTTGGTTGTGTAGAGACCGCGTGAGTCGATGGCGTTGATGATCACGTTGTTCCGAGCCGCCATCTCGAGAACTTGAGATGCGAGGGCCATGGCCTCCCCAGAAGGTGTGAGAAATCCGGGAGAAATGAGGATGAGAATGTGTTGCCCTGGCAAGGCGCCCATCTTGCTGATCACCAACTGGATAAAACCAAGATCGGTTCGATAAGTTTGTTCTCCCATAGCCACAGCTCGATCGGCAGCTTGTTCCACCATCTGTTTGGCTGCCTGGATCCCTGTCGGGTCGTTGGGGAGTCCTGCACAACTAAGGGTGTCCTCAACGGCGGCTTGGAGAGTCATCGCATCATGTTTGTCGACGATCTGGTCAGCGGCGTAGTAATTGACATTGGGGCAGCTTTGAGGAACGTACCGATAAATAGTGTTGGGCCTTATATTAAGGATGGCTTGCTGAAGTTTGGCGCGGTCGCGGGTCAGACCACTGTTGGAGCCAGAGGTGGAGAGCACGGCAACAGTGTCCGAGGCTGGCAGGGAGGCTTCGAGTAATTGGGTGGCGGCCTTTTGTGCCAGCGGCAGATCACTGGAGCCCAGATTCAGGTCGTCGAAGAGAAAAACCACAAAACGTTGCGCCGGGGAGGCCGGCTGAGCCGTGTTGGGGGAGCTACCTGGCGCGGAGGAGGAAGCAATCGCACCAGTTGGTTCCGTGGCGCGCTCTATTATCGTAAATCCAGTAATGACTTGGGGTTTGCCATTGTCGAGGACTTGGAAATTCTCCTTCTCGAGATTACCCACGGCATTACCTTGGCCATCTCGGACCACAACAGGCACGAGTACTTCATTTACGTTGGCCTTGATCGCAGGGCGGGTGTTCGGAGCGGGCGCTTCTTGTTGCTGGGCCGCCAATAACGAGGCAACGCACAAAACCAGGAAGAACTGGGGCACGGCGGGAAGCCCCCTGAAGATCGAGAGCGTAGCCATTTTGTTGTTGCTCCTCCCGGTTTAGAAAGATCAACTTTACATCACAGCAGAGGGGGACACATTGAATCTCGTCTCTATGCCGATCGACGCTGCGGCAAATTTTCAGCGCGCTACGCGCCAGCTTACTTTGCTTCGGACGAGCGCGTTTTGGCGGCTTCGCCCATGATTTTTTCGATTTCGCCGGAAGAGCGGGGGAGGCGCTGGCTGAGAAGTTCGTTGCCGGTATCGGTGATCAGGAGGTCGTCTTCGATGCGCACTCCTAGATTCTCTTCGGGGATGTAAATGCCGGGCTCGATGGTGATGACCATGCCGGGAACGAACGGCCGGCAAAGATCCTGGGGGGGATCGTGGACGTTCAGACCAACGTTGTGGCTTAACCCGTGGATAAAATATTGGCCGAGCGATTTTCCGTGCTGGTCTTTGCCATGGGAATTGATGTAGTCGTACGCGATCTTGTAGACGCTTTTGTCGCCCTTGCGGCACATGTCCATCCCTGGCTTGAGAGCGTGAATGGCGGCGTCTTGCGCACCCAAGACGATCTCGTAAATCTCGCGCTGGCGAGGAGTGAACTTGCCGTTGGCGGGAATGGTCCGCGTGATGTCGGAGGCGTAGCCGGAGTATTGTGCGCCCACGTCCATCACGACGATATCGCCGTCTTCGATCTTGCGCGCAAGTTTGTCGTAATGAAGCGCAGTGGAATTGGGACCGGCGCCGACGATCGGTGCGTAGGCTTCCGCTTCGGAGCCACCCATGGCGTGCACCTCCACCATTTTTGCCGCGATTTGATACTCCCAGACACCAGGGCGCATCATCTTGATCGCTTCGAATTGGGCGTCGAGCGACAGATCGATGGCTTGGCGTATCAGCGCTAATTCCGTAGGAGATTTGATCAAGCGCAATTCGGCGATGTTGGAGCGGATGTCCTTGACAGTGACTTCCGGCACGGCCTGCTTGAGCCAATCGACGGTTTCCTTTTCGTGGGGGTAGCCGCCCATCTCTTTCGGATAGGGAAGAATGGTGTAGAAGTTTGGGTACATGCGGGCAAGCCGCTCGACCGTGGCGCGGAGCTCAGGCATGGGTTTGACGAGAGGGAAGCCAGTTCGCTGCTCGATGCCGGGGTCGGTGGGGGACATGCGCACGCCATTCCACTTTTCCTTGCGTGGATCTTTGGGAGGGAGGAAGAGGATTTCGCGGGCACCGGTCAAATCGTCGTTTTTGGATTTAGTGGCGTCGGGGGGAAGGAGGACGAGAGCGGCCTCTTCTTCGTTGTGCCCGGTCAGATAATAGAAATTTTCCTCCTGGGCAAAGATGTAGGTTTCCGATTCTTCCTCTCTGCCTGTATAGCCGAGGAGGATGATGGGTCCATCGATGTTGGAGGCCAGCTTGGCGCGGCGAGCGGCGTACTCGGAGTTGGGCTCGCGTTCGCGGCGCTGCTGGGCGGAGGCGGGAGAAAAGCTGCAGCCGAAAAGCGCGAGTAGGGCCCACAGGTAGCGCACGTAGTCACGGGAAGAAGTTCGTCCACAACAAGGCATACCTGTACGCATGCGACCACTCATCCAGTCACCTCTAAGGGCTCCCGACCTAAGGAGCGGAAGAGAAAGTGTATCGCAAGGAGAGGAGGTGCTGCCAGCCGAGGGCGGAAAAGGGTGAAGCGCACGGGGCGAGATGAAGTCTTAGTTATGTACGAGTTAATAGTGCAGAAGTGGGAGAAGCGGCCAAAAATCGAGCGCGGGAGAAAATGGAGCATTAAGATGAAGGAGAGTACCGGCCCAGTCCACGGAGGGATTATGGAGCGGGAACGGCGCCGCACACCGAGATATCTCTTTATAGCCAGTGCGGAGTTGTACGAAGAACAAAGCGATGTGCGGGTGGCTTCGCGCGTAAGCGAGCTGAGCAAGAATGGCTGCTATCTCGACATGATGAATCCGTTCCCCACAGGCACTCTGATTCTGCTGAAGATTTTTGCGGGGGAATTGACGTTTCAATCCAAGGCAAAGATTGTGTATTACACACCGAACGTCGGCGCGGGCGTTACTTTTCTGGACGTGGAACCTAAATACGATTACATCCTGGATCGCTGGCTGGAAGAGGCGGCGAAGAACTGAATCCTACTCAGCCGCCGTGTAGCCCGGTCCACGCAAAGCGCGTCCCGGGCGTTCCTCTGTGATGGCGCCCTCCCAAACCACCGGGCGGCCATTCACGAACACATATCTCACACCAGTCGAATATTGCAACGGGTCGTTGTAGGTGGCCGCATCTTTAATCTTGCGCGGGTCAAAGACCGTGATATCGGCGATCATGCCCGGACGAAGAATACCGCGATCCAGAAGACCAACGCGACTGGCGGCCAGCGAAGTCATTTTACGGACCGCTTCCTCGAGCCGCATGGTGTGGCGCTCGCGCACATACTCGTTAAAGATCACGGGAAAAGTGCCGAATGCCCGAGGATGAGCCTTGGACTTGCTGAGTGGGCCATCTTCGGCTTGCGCGCCAGAATCCGAGCCGAACGAGACCATTGGATTAGAAACGGCGGCGCGAACATCAGCTTCGTCCATGATGGAAATTACGACGCCGCTGTTGCCGCGATCTGCAATCGCGATTTCCATGGCCGCGTCCTTGGGATCCGTGTTCATCTGGCGGCCGATTTCCTCGAGGGTCATCCCTTCATACTTGTTGAGTTCGGGATTTAGCACCTGGATGAGGAGAATGCCTGTTGGTCCGCCCGAACCCCGCCACTGGTTCTCCCAAGTTGCGTTGGGTTCGTCCATTTCTTTTTTGGCGCGCTCGCGCAGAGCGGGATCTTTCAGGCGGGCAATCATCTTGTCCGTGCCGCCTTCGTTGACCCAAGGAGGAAAACAGGCTGTAAGGCTGTTCGAGGCGCGGTTGTAGGGATAGACAGTTGCCGCGACATCAATGCCACGGGCGCGAGCGTCTTCAATCCGCCGGAGCAGTTCGGGCATTTTGCCGAAGTTTTCGCTGTAGGCCGCCTTGAGGTGCCAGATGGTGGAAGCGATTTGGGCCCGTTGGGCGATGGTGAACACTTCGTCGAGGGAAGAAAAGACTTGGTCGCTTTCCGAGCGTTGGTGCGTGAAATAGACGCCGCCGTATTGTCGAGCCACTCGGGCGAGTTCGACGAGTTCGTCCGTGGAAGCGAAGGTACCCGGAACGTACTGAAGGGCCGAGCTAAGCCCGAAGGCACCTTGCTGCATCGCCTGGGCGACGAGTTGGCGCATCTGGTCAAGCTCCGCGGGCGTGGCAGGACGATTGTCCGAGCCCATCACGTAGTCGCGTATACCGCCTGCACCGACGAACGTGCCCAGATTGATGGCAGATTTGGTGCGCTCGAAGTGGCGAAAATAGTCGGCAAGAGAAGACCAGTCGAGCGTGACCCCGTATTTTCTGGCGGAGTCTTCCATGTCCTTGCGTAAGCGGTCATTGACGGGGGCGATGGAAGAGCCTTCGCCGGTGATTTCCGTGGTCACCCCCTGAGTGATTTTGCTGGCGGCGCGATTGTCAACGAGGATGTTGAACTCCGACTGGCCCTGCAGGTCAATGAACCCGGGAGACACGATTAGCCCCGAAGCATTCACTCGTTTGGAGGTGGGCTCCTTGCTGAGATCGCCGATGGCCACGATGCGGTCGCCCACAATGCCGATATCCGCGGCAAACCAGGGAGCACCGGTACCGTCAACAATGTGGGCGCCAGAAATTACAAAATCGTAGTGCGGATGCTGCGCGAAGTTGGGCCCAGCTAAAAAGAGAAGTAAGAAAAGAATGAATAAGAAGGGCAGGCGAATTTTCGCGGACATGGATGACCTCGGTAAAAATGTGAGTGCGGGGATAATACACCAACCTCGCGGGTTCGTTCCGAGGCGGCGTTTATTTCAATTCCACCTCAACGATCTGACCCTCCGTGGTTCCTTCGTTGGTCAGGGAGTGCGTCACTTTCGAATCAATCCAGTGGAAATCCCCAGCCTGAATCTCGTGGGAGGAAGACTGGCCGTCCGGCCCGGTCATTTTTAGCGGCATCTTTGTGACCGCGACAATCAGGTAGGGCCGGGTGTGGGTGTGCATCGCCGAGGTGCTCCCGGGCGCAAGCGTCCATTGGTAGACGCGGGCGCTGGGATTTTCGATGGCGACGGGCCCGGCCTCGGAAGTGGAGGCTTGCGGAGGCCGCTGAAGAAGTTCAACATCCAACACTTCAAAAGTACCGGGGCCGAAATTGTAAACACGGTGAATCGTCGGCGCGGCACCCACAGTGGGCGCGGAGAGATCGCCCGGTTTGGTGGGAGTGGACGGCCCCTCGGGCTCGTTCAGGTTTTGCTGCGAGATGTTGCAATTGGAAAGCTCCACGGAGACGCGATCATGAGCGTGAATGTGGTAGAGCGTGCGTTGGCCATCCGGAAGGGTGACGTGCATAACCAAGACGTATTCGTTCTTGAGGACGGTGTGGTGGTGAGGCTCTTGATCCACAGGCACGGGCGCTTCTTCGAAGGATTTCTGTGCAGCGAGCAGGGAAACGGAGAACAGGGAAAGCGCCAGGAGAAGAGGTTTCATAGAGAGCTCCCATGAGCGACAGGTGGCGAGACTCATCCTACAACGATCCGATGAAGGCAGAGGGAGAATTAAAAGGCGCCGCGAAAAATAAGAAACGCAAATCTCTTGCTCCTCATCTATAGTATTGAGAATTTAGTGGGGGCTCAGGCGAGATACGGATGCACAGGAGGTTTAAGAACATGAACATGGTCGAACGTGCCGCGGGCTTTTCCGGGTCTCAAGTGCTAAGGAAAAGTTTCGTATTCTTGCTGTGCTTCGCAGTGCTTCTGGCGACGGCACCATTGGACACCGAGGCCTCGCAAGACGCGCAGGCACCAGCCCAGGCTCCGGAGCAAGCTCCCGCGCAGGCCCCGCAAGGGCCACCGTACGCTACGCAGACCCCGGAGCAACTGCAACGGTTGGTGGCGCCGATCGCGTTGTACCCGGATTCGCTGGTAGCGCAAATATTGGCGGCATCGACCTTCCCGGAGCAGATCGTTGAGGCCGACCGGTGGGTACAAGACCATCCAGACTTGAAGGGCACGGAGTTGGGGCAAGCCGTGGATCAAATGCAGTGGGACCCCAGCGTGAAAGCGTTGGCGGCATTTCCATCAGTCCTCGGAAACATGGACAAAAATCTGTCCTGGACGTCATCCCTGGGAGACGCCTACTACAATCAGGAACAGGACGTGATGGATGCAGTACAGGTGATGCGGCAGAAGGCGGAACAGGCGGGCAATCTGAAGACCACGCCACAACAAACGGTAACGACGCAGGGATCGACGGTTGTGATTCAGCCCGCGGCGCCGGATGTCGTCTACGTCCCTGCATACAATCCTTGGGTGGTTTACGGTTATCCGGTCGTGGCCTGGCCGGGATGGTATCCGTATCCTGGAATCTGGTATGGAGGGCCGTTCCTATCCTTTGGAGTTGGGTTCGGGATCGGGTGGTTCGGCGGTTTTGGATGGGGCTGGAATCACTGGGGATTCGATTGGCATAATCGTGCAGTCCTCTACAACCACAACAGGTACTACTCGCAAAGCAGAACCTTTTACAACCGCAATGTGTACTACCGGGGTGGGCGTGGTGGACCCGGTGCCCCCAGCCGGGCTGGAAACAGACCGCCGCAAGGGAATTACGGCGCACATGGAAATGCCTACAACCGGCCGGGAGGAACGCCCAAGCCGTTCGAAGGGGAAACTCATGCAGCGAGAGGCTACTCGGATCCTCGAGCCACCGTTTCCCAACCGAAGGGACAGAGTGGAGTCAAATCGGGGGCTTTCAGCGGCTATGACCATGGCGGAGAATCGAGGAGCTACTCGTCTCGGGGAAGTGCGAGCATGGGTGGCGGTTCCCATGGCGGCGGGGGAGGCGGCGGTTCCCACGGCGGTGGCGGGCACCATTGACGGCTACTGATGGAAGGTTCGTTCCGATCCTGAGGAAGAGATTTTAGAGAGGGAGGGAGGCCGTATGCGGCGAGCGAAATGGCAATTGGATAGTTCTCTTCGGGCCCATCTTTGGAAAATAGCCGCGAGTGCAGTACTGGTGTTGGGAAGTTTCGCCGTGGGCGCGCAGGGCCAGCAAAAGGGTCAGAAAACATTTTCGTCCCCGGAGGAAGCGAGCCAAGCGCTCTATACAGCGGCGAAGAACAACGACGAAAAGGCGTTGCTCGAATTGTTTGGGCCGGATGGAAAGGAAATCGTCGCTTCGGGAGACGAAAACGAGGATACGCAGAACCGCTCCAATTTCGTAAAAAGATACGACGAGATGAACCGGCTCGTGAAAGAGCCGGACGGGACCGTAAGTTTGTACATCGGTCCCCATAATTGGCCCTATCCGATACCCCTGAGAAACAAAGCGAGTGTGTGGTATTTCGATACGGATGCGGGCCGGAGAGAAATAGTGTTCCGCCGGATTGGCTGGAATGAAGAATCGGCCATTCGCATATGCCAGGAATTAGCGGCGGCGCAAAAGGAATATTACGCGCAGCAGCAGGAATACGCGCAGAAGATTTTCAGTGATGAAGGGAAGAAAGATGGTCTGTACTGGAAAGCAGCGGAAAGCGAACCCCAGAGTCCGATCGGGCCATTGGTAGCCTGGGCGGTCGCGGAGGAATACGCCAAGAGCCGGGGAGGCGAAGTGGTTCCCTATCGCGGATATTATTTTCACTTGCTGACCAGCCAGGGGAAGGATAGTCCGGGCGGAACCAAGAGCTACCTCTTGAATGGCAAGATGACGGGGGGGTTCGCGTTCGTGGCCTATCCGGCCGAATACCGGTCGTCCGGAGTAATGACATTTGTGGTGGGCGCGGATGGAGTCGTTTACGAGAAGGATCTCGGAAAGAAGACGGATTCCTCGGCAAAATCCATGAAGGAATATAATCCAAATTCTGGCTGGCACAAGACCGAGGAAGAGCAACAAGCGGCCGCGGGTGGAGATACGACGAAATGAGCCCTGTAAAGGTGAAGTCTTCGGCTCAGGCGCGCGGAGGCAGAACGGATCGAAGGATAGCGAAGTAGTGGCAGGTACTCCCGCCGAGGACGAAGAGATGCCAAACCACGTGGCTATAGGGAAGGCGCTTCCAGGCATAGAAGATCACGCCGGAAGTGTAAAGTAGCCCGCCAGCGAGGAGCCAGAGCAAGCTGGGAGTGGGGACATGCGCGAGCACGGGCTTTGCCGCAATGACCACCAGCCAGCCCATG
>Ga0181523_10003926_pt1 | contig 13193 bp, 6 predicted proteins | sample PEATcosm2014_Bin_43_FD_119752 | JGI IMG/M metagenome (GOLD analysis project Ga0181523, IMG submission 119752) | Peatland microbial communities from MTU Mesocosm Facility, Houghton, MI, USA - PEATcosm2014_Bin05_30_metaG | ecosystem: Environmental > Terrestrial > Soil > Wetlands > Peat | place... | reverse complement strand
TCATGACGAGCACCTGCGGGCTCTTCACGTTCCAGTTGGTGACACAGGCCTCCAGGCCCTGGCCGATCAGCGTGCCAACCAGGACGTTGTTAAAGCTGACGTAGTAGGCCCTGCTGCCGCCGACGGTGAGCCGGTCGTAGTCGATCACCGAGACGCCGTGCTGCTTCGCGTAGGACTCGATCTTGGCCCCGACCCCGGAGTCGAGCGGGTCCATGATGAGCACGGTGGCGCCCTTGGTGATGTCCTCCTGCGCGTCCGTGAACTCGGTCGTGTCGCTGCCCTGCGCGTTCTGCACCGAGTACTGCGAGGACGACAGGCCCGCCGTGGAAAGGGCCTTGGCTAGGTACGGCGCGTCGAATTCGACATAGCGCGCAGACGAAACCGTGTCGGGAAGAATCACGCCCACGCTGCCCTTGCCCTTAGCCGTGATCGGCTTCAGCGCCGCCATCGCCGAAAAGTTCCGGGTAAATGTCGATGCGGAAACGCTTGGCGTACCGGACGAGCCGGAACTGGAGCTTGAGGCGGACGAAGACGGGGTACTGCTACCGCTGCTGCTACATGCCGCGAGCGCGACACCAGCGGTTATGGCCACCGCTGACGTCCAGCTAATTCTGGTCAACAGATTCAAACAGATCACCTCGACTGTAGGCGGGTTCGCAGTGAGGGTGCGACCTTGCGCCCTTCCGCGCGGGAGCCACTGCGAACTCAGCTTTTGACCGAAACCATAAACCTGCGGGAATTAACGCGCCCTTAACATCGCCGCGCCGCCATAAAAATAGTGTTAACAAGCCGCGAGAAAGAGACCATATTGTTACTCCGGCGCAAATCGGTAGCCCGCCCGCGGCTGGGTGAGGATGAGCGGCTCACCGCCCTCCACCTCCAACTTCGCCCGCAGGCGGCGCACGTAGACCCGGACGTATTCGGTCTCGGTCTCATATCCGTGCCCCCACACCCGGCGCAGCAGGTGCGAGTGCGTCAGCAGCTTGCCCCGGTTCGTGGCCAGCTCCCGCAGCAGCGCGAACTCCGTAGGCGTCAGGTGTACCGGCTGGCCGAGCCGGGTCACCTGCTGCCGGGCGAGGTCGATCCTGATGTCCCCTGCGACCACCACCGGTGTCTGCGGCTCGGGCAGCACGGCCGGCCGGGTGCGGCGCAGCGTGGCTGTGATGCGGGCCAGCAGCTCCTCGATGCTGAACGGCTTGGTCAGGTAGTCGTCGGCGCCCATGTTGAGGGCCGTCACCTTGTCGCGTTCACCGCCGCGCGCCGATACCACGATGATCCCGACGAGGGACCGCTCGCGGATCTGACGGCACAGCTCGAACCCGTCGGCCTCGGGCAGCATCAGGTCGAGCAGCACGATGTCCGGGTCCTCGGTTTCCAGCAGCTTGAGTACCCGCATACCGTCCTGGGAGACGACGGTGTCGAACCCCCGCACGGCCAGGTTCGACCGGATCAGGTCGACGATGTTGGGGTCATCCTCGACCAGCAGAACGCGGGTGTTGGCGGCCGGATCAGCCACGGTGGTTTCCTCCCTCGGCGCCGCCGCCGGGTACCAGGACCGCCACGTCACCCGCGCGGTGCTCCGCGGTCTCGGCGAGATGGTCGGCCGCCTCGACCGGGAGGACGACGCGGAAGCGGGAGCCCCGGGGCAGCCGCTGCAGCTCGATGCGCCCCCCGTGCGCCTGGACGATGCCGTGCGCGATGGACAGGCCCAGCCCCGCCCCGCCGGTCCGGGTCCGCCGCCTGCGCCCCGCCTCGAACGGCGCCACCGCCACATCGTCGGGTATGCCCGTGCCGTCATCGGTCACGCTGATCATGACCTCCGAGGCTGTCTCGACGTCCGCGGTGACCAGGACGCGGGTGCCTGCCGGGTTATGCCCGACCGCGTTGTTGATCAGGTTGACGAACACCTGTTCCAGCCGGTCGTGATCGGCCCAGACCGCGGGCAGCCCCGGATCACACTGGACCGAGACGGCGGTCGTCCCGGCCGGCGGCAGGCAGGCGATGGCCGCCTGGAGCACCAGCGGTATGTCACACCAGTCCGGCTGCAACCGCATGAGACCCGATTCGATGGTCGAGAAGTCGAGCAGGTCGTCGACGAGGCGCCCGAGCCGGGCCGACTCGGCGGCGATGCGGTCGAGGAAGCGGTCCTGAGAGCCACGGTCCCAGGTCACGTCCGGCTGCATGAGACTTGAGGCATATCCCCGGATCGCGGTCAGCGGCGTGCGCAGCTCATGGCTCAGCCGGGAGAGGAAGGCCCGCTGCAGTTCACCGGACCGGCGCAGGGCGGCGGCCTCCTGGTGGGCCAGGCCGGCCTCTTCCCGGTCCAGGGCCAGCCGCAGCGAGTGCGCCGCGTCTTCCATCAGAGCGTTCTCCTCCTGGGCGGCTTTCCCCGCGCTGGGCTGTTTCCAGCTCGCGAGCAGTACGGCCAGCCCGTTCGCCGCGGTGAAGGGCACCAGGCGCACCCGTCGTCCCTGACTGCTCGTCAGCTGCCGCGTGGCGCCGTCTCCGGTGGCCTCGGCCAGGACGGAGTCCGCGGCGACCCGCAAGGCGGCGGACGCCGTCGCGGGGTCCCCACCCGGCGACCCGGCGAACGCCCGCCATCGCGGGACTTCCCCGTCCGGCCTGGTCACCAGGGCGACCTCGTCGGCCTGCAGACCGTGGCGCAGCGCCTGGACGGCGATGACGAGGCCGTCGGTGACCGGGATGGGCCCCGCGAGGTTCTCCAGCATCTCGCGGATGGTCTCCAGCACGCGGTTGCGCGCGGTGGCCTGTTCCAGCAGCCGGTCCCGCTCGACCGTGCTCGCCGCGTACCCGGCGTACAGGGTGACGAGCTGAAGCTCCTGGCTTTGCGGCAGGCCCGGCTGCGGCCGGAAGACCGTGATGATGCCACTCAGGCCGCCCGGCCCGGCCACCGGAACCGACCAGGAACTCGCGACCCCGGCAATCCTGGCCAGATCAGCGAATGGCATCCAGGCCGTGCTGGCCCGCACGTTTGCCTCGATGACCGGCCTCTCCGACTGCGCGGCCAGGCCCACCGGGCCGCCCGCCGGACCGCAGGGCAGCTGGGCCCACGCGGCCAGCTGGCCCGGTGCGAACCCGAGGGAAGCCGCGCAGATCAGCCGCTGATCCCGGACCAGATGCATGCACAGCTGCTCCGTGTCGAGGGCCGCGCCGAGTGCGGACAGGATCAGCGACAGGCTGGAGGAGGGATCGGCCGACACCAGCCGGTCGGCGAGGCCGTGCAGCCGGGTCAGCTGGCGGCGCGCGGTGGAGTCCACCGGCTGTCCCGACAGCAAGGCCACCACGTCGTCCGGGTGGGTGCTCAGCGGGTCCAGATCGGCGACGATCCGGCCCTGCCGCAGCACCAGGATCCGGTCGGCCAGCCGGAACATCTGGTCGATGTCGTGGCACGCGAGCAGGATCGTGGTGCCCTTTTCCCGCAGCCCGGCGATGAGCTCCTCGACCTGGGCCGCCTCCATGACCCCGAGCGATGCGGTGGGCTCGTCGAGGGCCAGCAGCCGCGGCTGGCTGCCCATGGCGCGGGCCACGGCCACCAGCTGGCGCTGGCCGCCCGACAGGGAGCTGACCAGGCGGGCGGTGTTCCGGATCGGGACACCGAGACTGTCCAGCAGCGACGCCGCGGCCGCGTGGGAACGGCTTTCGGAGAAGAGCATCCGGCGCGTCTCCCGGCCGAGCAGAACGTTCGCCGCCACGTCGAGGTTCTCGCACAGCGCCAGGTCCTGCCAGACCACGGCGACGCCCTGGCGGGCCATAGCGGCCGGGTTCGGGTCGACCCGGCGGCCGGAGAGGAAGATCTCGCCCTGCGTGGGGGTGATGTCGCCGGCGATGCAGCGGACCAGCGTCGTCTTGCCGGCCCCGTTCTCCCCGGCCAGGGCGACGAGCTCACCAGGGCGGACCGTGAGGTTCACCCCGTCCAGGGCCCGCACGGACCCGAATGTGACACCGAGACCGGACACGGACAGCAGCGGCGCCGCCACCACCTGGGCCAACTCGGAAGCTGCAATCATGTCCTCATTGTGTGGCCTGTTCCGCGCCCTCGCTACTTGAGGGCTCGGGCTCCCAGATGCGGCCAGCCGCGGTCGAGCCGGGCCGGCCCGAAAGGCACGGGCCACCGGGATGTGGGTGCAGCGTGACCGCGAGATCTGGATCAGCCTGAGGCACCGAGCCTCCCGAGCGATATTGTTCCGGAAGGGACGTGACGGCCGGACGGGACGACGCTGGCATCTCCAGCGCCTCCTGGCCGGATTTCGCGCCCTACCGGGCAGGTGTACCTGCCGGGAGAGTTTGCCGCAGACAACTTATCGCATCCCCGTAGCACCTCCGGGCACCGCAGACGGCGCCCGCGTGGGACGGCGGGCCGGCAGGAAGGCGCGATGAGGCGCGATGAGTGGTCCTGAGCGCGCCGAACCGATGGACGTGCTGTTCCCCGGTGACGGTGAGATGGCCCGCCGGATGCGCGCTCACCCGTGGCCGAAGTCGGCGCTGGGCGATCCGCACGGCTGGCCGGCGAGCCTGCGCACCGCCTGCCGGATCTGCCTGACCTCCCGGTTCCCGATGATCGTGTGGTGGGGCGAGCAGCTCAGCTTCTTCTACAACGACGCGTACCTCCCACTGCTCGGCACCAAGCACCCGGCCCTGGCCAAGCCGGGCGAGGCGGTGTGGACCGAGATCTGGGACATCATCGGCCCGATGCTGGACTCCGTCATGGCCAGCGGCCAGGCGACCTGGTCCGAAGACCTGCTGCTCCCGATGAACCGGCACGGCTACTGGGAGGAGACCTACTGGACCTACTCCTACAGTCCGCTGTACGACGACCAGGGCACGGTCCGGGGGGTATTCACCGCGGTCAGCGATACCACCGAGCGGGTCATCGGCGAGCGCCGGCTCGCCGCGCTCCAGGACCTGGGGACCCTGGCGGGCAGCGCCCGCAGCGCGGCCGAGGCCTGCCACCTCGTCGCGCGGGCACTCGAGCGCGCGGCTGCGGACATTCCGTTCGCCGCTGTCTACCTGCGCCAGCCGGGGACAGACGAAACGATCCTGGTCGCGAGTAGCCCGGCGGAGGAGATGCCCGTTCCGCTCGCCTCAGGCCCGGGTGACTGGCCGGTCGGCGAGGTCCTGCGCAGCGGGCAGCCGGTGACCCTGACCGACGTGGGCGCCCGCTTCGCCGCGCTGCCGGCCGGCGGCTGGCAGACTTCCCCCGCCCAGGCCGTGGTGCTGCCGCTGCCGGGTGAGACGGGTGGCCAGACGGTCGGGGTGATCGTCCTCGCGGCCAGCGCCGGGCGCGCACTCGACGAGGCCTACGTATCCTTTCTCGGGCTGGTCGCCCAGCAGGCCGCGGGCCTGATCAACGGGGCCGTGGCGTACCAGTTCCAGCAGCGGCGGGCCGAGGAGCTGGCCGAGCTGGACCGGGCCAAGACCGCCTTCTTCTCCAACATCAGCCACGAGTTCCGGACGCCGCTCACCCTGATCATGGGACCGCTGGAGGAACTGCGCGCGCGGCTGGCGGCCGATGACCCGGCCGTCCGGCAGGAACTCGACGTCATTCACCGCAACGGCCTGCGCCTGGGCAAACTGGTCAACACCCTGCTCGACTTTTCGCGCATCGAGGCCGGGCGGGTGCAGGCGCGTTACGAGCCGGTGGATCTGGCCGCGTTCACGGCCGACCTGGCCAGCGTCTTCCGTTCGGCGATGGAACGGGCTGGACTGTCATACCAGGTGGACTGCGCCACCTTGCCGGAGCCCGTCTACATCGACCGGGAAATGTGGGAGAAGGTCGTTCTCAACCTGCTGAGCAACGCACTGAAGTTCACCTTCGATGGCACCGTCAGCGTGACGCTGCGGCCGGAGGGCGGCCAGGCCGCCCTGCGGATCACCGACACCGGAATCGGGGTGGCCGCGGGCGAGATGGCCCGCTTGTTCGAGCGTTTCCACCGCATTCCCAGCGCGCGCTCGCGGTCCAACGAGGGCAGCGGCATCGGCCTGGCCCTGGTCCGGGAACTCGTCGGCCTGCACGGCGGCACGATCAACGCCGACAGCATCGAGGACGCCGGAACGACCTTCACCATCCGGCTGCCCTTCGGTCACGATCACCTGCCGGCGGCCAACGTGGCCCCGGCCGCCGGACCAGACATGGTCTCGGCCGCCGCCGACCCATTCGTCGCGGAGGCCCTGCGCTGGCTGCCTGGCGGTGAGGCGCCCCTGGACGCGCTGCCGCCCGCCGCGGGTGCCCTGCTCCGCAAATCACCGGGCCGGGCGGGCCCGGCGGGCCCGGCGTCGACGGCGCGGGTCCTGCTCGCGGACGACAACGCCGACATGCGTGAATACCTGCAGCGGCTGCTGCGGGCCAGCTACCGGGTCACGGCGGTGCCGGACGGGCTGACCGCCCTGGATGAGGTGCGCGCCAGTGCACCCGATCTCGTCATCAGCGACGTGATGATGCCGGGCCTGGACGGCCTCGCCCTGGTCGCCGCGCTCCGGGCCGATCCGCGCACCGCCGACGTGCCGGTGCTGTTGCTGTCGGCGCGGGCCGGGCAGGAGGCTGCGATCGAGGGCCTGGAGGCCGGCGCCGACGACTATCTGGTCAAGCCGTTCTCCGCCGCCGAACTGCTCGCGCGGGTGCGGGCTAACGTGGAGCTGGCACGGTTGCGCAACCACCACGCCCGGTGGCGCGCGGCCCTGATCGACTCGCTGCACGAGGCGTTCTTCCTGTGCGACGAGGCCGGCACCGTGGTCGAGATCAACGCCGCGTTCACCGACATGCTGGGCTATGGCCCCGAGGGGCTGCCGTACGCGGCCGAGTACGCGTGGTGGCCCGGGGAGGACACCGAGCCAGAGGCTCACCGCCAGCTCGGCGAGGCCTTCGGGCAGCTCATGAGGCAGAGCAAGGGAAGCTTCGTGGCACCGGTCACCCACAAGGACGGCCACCGGCTGTGGGTGGCGGCCAGCTTCAACGAGGTTCAGGACCCGGACACCGGACGGCGCATGGTCGTGGGCACCCTGCGCGACATCACCGCGGAGCACTACGCCGGGCAGCGCGAGGCGGCCCTGGCCGCCATGGGCCTGCTGCTCTCGCAGGCCAGCAGCGTGCCGGAGGCGCTCCAGGGTGCGATCAACGAGCTGCGGCGGCTCTGGCAGGCCCGGCGCGCGCTCGCCGTCACCTGGGACGGCGGCAAGGAGCCGTCGGTGATGTCGACCGGAGCGGAAACGAGCTGGGCCGGCCTGCCGGACCCGCTGCGCGAGCGGATCAGCGCGCTCCGGCGCCAGCCCCTGCTCAGCCCGGCCGGCGGCGGCAGGGCCGCGGCACCGGGCGACGCCCCGGCCGTCGACGGCTGGGCCACCGAGGTCGGAATCACCGTTGAGCATCCGCTGGGCTTGCTGGCCGTCTGGATCGACGTGGACGCCGGCCGCCCGTTCAGCGCCGAGGACCGCGCCCTGCTGGCCCTGTTGTGTGGCTACCTGGGCCAGGCGCTGCACCGGGTGCACCAGACCGATCAGCAGCGGGAGACGGCGCTCGCGCTGCAGCGGGCCATTCTCGGGCCGGCCCGGCTGCCAGCCGGTTTCGCGGCGCGTTACGAGCCAGCCAACCGCCCGCTCGAGGTCGGCGGGGACTGGTACGACATCGTCGAGCTGCCCGACGGGCGGATCGGGATCGTGGTCGGCGACTGCGTCGGGCACGGCCTGGACGCCGCGACCGTGATGGGCCAGCTCCGCAGCGCCTGCCGTGCCCTGCTGCTGCAGGACGCGAGCGCCGCCCAGACGCTCATCGCCATGGACCGGTTCGCCGCCCTCATCCCCGGGGCCATCTGCAGCACGGTTTTCTGTGGGATCCTCGACCGGGAAGAAGGCCAGCTGACCTACAGCAGCGCGGGCCATCCGCCGGGCATCGTGGCCCTGCCCGACGGACGTACCCAGCTGCTGGAGGACGGCCGCTCGTTGCCGCTCGCGGTGCGGCCCGGCACGGAGCGCACCGAGGCCAGCTGCACCGTGCCCGCCCGGGCGGCCCTGCTGCTGTACACCGACGGCCTGGTCGAGCGGCGCCGCCGCTCCATGGACACCGGCATCGCCCAGGCTGGGGCGGCGGTCCAGCGGGGGGCCTCCGCGGCCGTCGAGGACCTCGCGACCGCCATCATGACCGCCATGGCCCCGGATGGCGGCTACGAAGACGACGTCGCACTGGTTCTCTACCGCCACCCCGCCCCGCTCGAACTGACTTTCCCGGCGGATTCGGCCCAGCTCGCACCGGTCCGGGCCACGCTCCGGACCTGGCTGACCCGTTGCGGGCTCAACCACAAGACCATGCAGGACGTCCTGGTCGCCGCGGGCGAAGCATGTGCCAACGCAGTCGAGCACGGTCACCGGCACGCTCCCGGCGAGCAGATCCGGCTGCGGGCCGCCACCACCGTCACCCAGCTCCGGCTGACTATCACCGACAGTGGCCGCTGGAAGATCTCCCAGCCGGTGGACGGCACGAATCGCGGGCACGGCATCCCGCTTATGCGCGCCCTCATGCAGCAGGTAACCATCGAGCCCGGCGATGCCGGCACCACCGTCGACATGCAGCTGAGGATCACCCCATGACCACTCCGCTCACCCTGTCCACCCAGCAGCGACCGGACGGGATCCCGGTCGTGACCGCCGTCGGCGAGATCGACATGAGCAACGCGGGCACCTTCCGGGACGCGCTCACCCGGGCCTCCGCCGCTGACGGCCGGCTCGTGGTCGATCTCACCGGAGTCGAGTACCTGGACAGCGCCGGCCTTACGGTTCTCTTCAGGCACGCGGCGCACATCGAGCTGATTGCCACGCCGCTGCTCGCCCCCGTGCTGACGATCTCCGGCCTGGCCGACATCACGACCATGAACCAGATAGACGTCAGCGCCGACGGCGACGGCACTCAGTGAGATTCGCGGTTGACCTGATCCCCGCTGGAACCGCGAAGGAAGTCCAGGTCGGCTCCGGTCTCGGCGCCCTGCACGCTGTTGACGTACAGAAGTTCCCAGCCGCGCCGGGGCTGCGCGACGGCCTCCGCCATCGCCCGCGCGACCGGGCGGTCCCGTAGCGCGTCCACGGCCAGTTCCACCTCGACGCGGCGTCCGGGCACGTCAAGCACGATCCAGTCACCGGTCCGGATCTTGCTGAGCGGGCCGCCTGCCGCCCCCTCCGGGGCGACGTGCAGGACCACCGTCCCGTAGGCGGTACCGCTCATCCGGCCGTCGCAGATCCGGACCATGTCCCGCACGCCCTCGCGCAGCAGCTTGGCCGGCAGCGGCACGTTCGACACCTCCGGCATCCCCGGGTAACCGCGCGGACCGCAGCCGCGCAGCACGAGCACCGAGTCGGCGTCCACGTCGAGCTCCGGATCGTCGAGGCGGGCGTGCAGGTCCTCGACGGAATCGAAGACCACCGCCCGGCCGCGGTGCTGCAGCAGGTGCGGCGAGGCCGCCGCCGGCTTGATGATCGCCCCGCTGGGCGCCAGGTTGCCGCGCAGCACGGCGATGCCGGCCGCGTCCTGCAACGGCTCCTTCCGGCCGCGGATGACCTCACGGTCGTAGATCTCCGCCCCGGTCAGGTAATGCACCAGCGGGCGGCCGGTGACGGTCAGCGCCGCGGGGTCGAGCAGGTCCTCCACCTCACGCAGCACGGCCAGCAGGCCCCCGGCCCGGTGGAAGTCCTCCATCAGGTGCTGCCCGGCAGGCTGCAGGTTGACCAGCAGCGGCACGCCGGCGCCGATGCGGTCGAAATCGTCCAGGCTGAGCGGTATCCCCAGGCGCCCGGCGATGGCCAGCAGGTGCACGACGGCATTGGTCGAACCGCCGAGTGCGGCCAGGGCGACGATCGCGTTGCGGAACGAGGCGGCCGACAGGACCTGGCTGGGACGCCTGCCCTCCCGGGCCATTTCGACGGCCAGTACCCCGGTGCCGTGCGCCTGGCCGAGGAGCCGGCTGTCCGGAGCGGGCAGGCCGGCCGTGCCGGGCAACGTCGTGCCGAGCACCTCGGCCAGCAGCCCCATCGTGGAAGCGGTCCCCATCGTGTTGCAGTGCCCCCGGCTGCGGATCATCGACGACTCGGACCGAAGGAATTCCTGCTCGGACAGCTTGCCCGCGCGGACGTCCTCGCTCAGCCGCCACACGTCGGTCCCGCAGCCGAGCGGCACGCCGCGGAACGTGCCGGTCAGCATCGGGCCGCCGGGCACGACCACCGCAGGCAGGTCGACCGACGCCGCGCCCATCAGCAGGGCGGGGATGGTCTTGTCGCATCCGCCGAGCAGCACCACGCCGTCGATCGGGTTGGCGCGGATCATCTCCTCGATGGCCATGGCCGCCATGTTCCGCCACAGCATCGCGGTGGGGCGGACCTGTGTTTCGCCGAGCGACACGACCGGCATGTCGAGCGGGACCCCGCCGGTCTCCCACACGCCGGCGGCCACGTGCCCGGCGACCTCGCTCAGGTGCCGGTTGCACGGCACCAGGTCCGAGGCCGTGTTGGCGATCGCGATCTGCGGGCGCCCGGTGAAGGCCGAGTCGGGCGCGCCCCGGCGCATCCACGCCCGGTGGATGTACGCGTCCCGATCCTGTCCGCCGTACCACTGGGCGCTCCGCAGATCAGACATTGTTTCCTGCTCCCGACATCTCGACCTAATATTCGGAACGCCATGGACGTTACCCTCGCAGCCACCGCGCCCGGCGCGCGGATCAACAGGTAGCCCGGCGTGCGCGCCTTCGTCATCACCGGGCCGGGCCAGGGCGCGGTTTGCGATATCGACCCGCCGTCGCCATCGCCGGGCCAGGTGGTCGTGGATGTCGAGCGGGCCGGCGTCTGTGGCACGGACATGGAGTTCTTCACCGGCCACATGGCCTACCTGCGTACCGGTGAGGCGCAGTACCCAGTGCGCATCGGCCACGAATGGTGCGGTGTTGTCACCCGGGCCGGGGATGCGGCCACCGAGTCCTGGGTCGGGCAGCGGGTCACCGGGGACACGATGCTCGGCTGCGGGCGGTGCCGGCGCTGCCTCGGCGGGCGGCAGCACCTGTGCGCGGAGCGGTACGAGATTGGCGTCCGGGGCGGCTGGCCGGGCGCCCTGGCTGAGCAGCTCCTCGTGCCGGCCAGCGCCCTGCAGCCGATTCCTGCCGGTGTCGGCGCGGCCATCGGCGCCCTCGTCGAGCCGGGCGGCAACGCGCTCCGCGCCGTCCGCGCCGCGCTGGCGGGGGGCGGGCAACGGCTGCTGGTGATGGGCCCGGGCACCATCGGGCTGCTCGCCGCGCAGATCGCGCGGTCCTTCGGTGCCGAGGTGCACCTGCTGGGCCGGGATGAGCGGTCGCTGCGGTTCGCGCGCGAGCTCGGCTTCGGTGCCGCATGGCTCCGGGACACCCTTCCGGATCTGCCCTTCGATGCGGTCCTCGACGCGTCGACGGCGCAGGAACTGCCGTCGCTGGCCGCCGGGATCGTGGAGCCGGGCGGCCGCGTCGTCTTTATCGGCCTGTCCGCCGAGCCCAGCGTGGTCGACACGCGGACGCTGGTGCTCAAGGACGTCACCGTCACCGGCGTGCTCAGCGCCTCCGGTGGCCTAGGCGAGACGATCTCCTTGTACGCCGGCGGGGCCGTCGACCCCCGGCCCATCGTCGCCGCTACCGTCGGGCTGGAGCAAGTGGCCGCCGTGCTGGCCGGTCACCGGCCGCCCGAGTGGGGCGACGCCCCGAAGATCCACATCGACCCGGCCGTGTTAGCCCGGGGGGACGAGCCCCCGGAGCCGCCCGCCGCGCTTCGCGCCCGCGCGGTGGTACTTCGTCGGCACACCGGCCACTCGCCGGGCCTTCGGCCCGGGACTCGCTGTACTGACCCGGGGGGACGACCCAGTGTGCCCGGTCAAATGGGCAACATGATCTTGGGGTGGGGGGACTGATGCTGGCTGCTTGTTGTGGTCGGCGCGGGGGTCGGTAAGCAGGGCTGTGACGGCCTGGGGGGTGGTGTCGGTGATGGTGGCGTGGATGGTGACCTGGTGTTTGTCGCGGTTGTAGGTGGCTTTGATGTCGAAGGCGGCGAGCAGCCGTTCGGTGAGTGCGGCGGGGGCGCCGGTGAGGATGTCCCCGAGGGCGGGGAGTTCGTCCAGCAAGGTGGGGTCGTCTTCGTCGACGGGGGCTGTTTCCAGGGTGGCGAGCTCTGATTCGATCCCAGTCCGCTCGGTGTACAGCTCGGTGAACCGGGCGCGGACGCGATTACGCAGGGCCTGGGCGGCGGCGTCGGCCGGATCGATGGGGGTTTCCAGTTCGGTGACCAGGGCGCGTTCCGATACGTCGATTTTGGCGAGCTTCTTCCTGAGTGCGGCGGCGCGCTGTTGGCGGCGCTGGTCGGCGGCGGCGGTGCTGGCCGGGAGGGTCGCGGCGAGCATGGCGGCCCGGCCGGGGCCGAACACCCGTTCGGTGAAGAACCGGGCGAAGGCGGCCATCATGAGGTCTTCACGGACGCTCACGGTGCGGTGGCCGGGGTAGGCGGCGTAGTGGCGGGGGTTGCCGGGCTCGTGCGGGCACCGGTAGTAGGTGTTGTTCCGGATGGTGGTGCCGCTGAGACGGCGGTGGCAGATAGAGCAGTACAGCCGGGACCGGAACTTGTGACGGCGGCCGGTCCGCCGGGTGGGCATTTCGGGGTCACGGACGTTGCCGTGCCTTCTGCCCATCCGCTGGGCCTTATCCCAGGCGGCCTTGTCCACCAGGGCGGGGTGGGTGGGCTTGGGTGTCCAGATCCACTCCTGCGGCGGGGCCCAGATTTTCTTGCCGCCTTTGCGGCGACGGCGGCCCATCACCTGGTGCCCGGTGTACTTGGGGTTGGACAGGATCTCATCCACCAGGGCGAGCGACCACCCGGCCGTGGGGTCGGGGGGCGGGTAAGTCAGGGGGTCGGCTGCTAGCCGTGCCCGGATGGTGGGCTTGCCGAGGTGCTCACTGACCCGCCAGCGGTATATCTGGCCGATAATCGGCCCGTATACAGCGTGGGTGGCAAGGCGGGTTTTGCTGCGGCCTTCGGCGGCCTTGATGGGGTTGGGGTGCGGGTGCTTTTCCCCGAGGTACCCGACCGGGGGCCTGCCGAGGTTCCACCCGTCCAGGGAATGCTCTTTCAGCCCGTCCCATACTTTGCCTTTGAGCTGCAGCCGGTACCATTCCGCGACGCCCTGCTTCACC
>Ga0181523_10003923_pt1 | contig 13199 bp, 9 predicted proteins | sample PEATcosm2014_Bin_43_FD_119752 | JGI IMG/M metagenome (GOLD analysis project Ga0181523, IMG submission 119752) | Peatland microbial communities from MTU Mesocosm Facility, Houghton, MI, USA - PEATcosm2014_Bin05_30_metaG | ecosystem: Environmental > Terrestrial > Soil > Wetlands > Peat | place... | reverse complement strand
GCCATGCCGGTGGGCTTGCGGTCGCGGGTTCCGGCGAAGATGACGTCTTCCATGCGGGCGCCGCGCAGGGTCTTGGCCGACTGCTCGCCGAGCACCCAGGAGATGGCGTCGGAGATATTCGACTTGCCGCAACCGTTGGGGCCAATAATGGCCGCCACACCGTCCCCGTGGAACTTGAGTTCGGTACGGTCACAGAACGACTTGAACCCGAGAATCTGAAGCCTCTTCAGTTTGAGCAACGTGAACTCCTTGAAAACCAGTGGCCAATGGGTAGTAGCCAGTTGCCAGTTGTTCGCCTCGCATCGCCGTGATGATCGCGCGCATGTTTACCGAAGATGTTTACCAATGAGATTCCTCTCGTCGGTTCGATGCACGTTGCGGTCGACGCACGAGCATTCTTTACCCCAGGCTGGAAAGGGCGAGCACAAAGTTAAGCTACTGTAACGGTGAAATTGGGGCGGGGTCAAGCAATATAACACCATATATGGTGTGGCCTTACGAGCGACCGCGCTGGGTTGCACAGACATTGCAGCAATTGAGCAAATTATGGGTGGAGACGGAAAGGGGGTGGGAGGAACCGCGAGAGCAAGACAATGCTAGCGCAGCCGGATCGGTGAGTGCAACGAAGATGTTACGCCAGCTAGCGACCCGACGAGTCGCTAGTCTGTTCGCAGCGCTTGCATGGGATCGATCGACGCTGCCCGGAGCGCCGGCAAGTACGAAGCGAAGACAGCGGTGAAAAAGAGGATCACGGCTACGGAGATAATCACGGAGAGATCCATGGCGGAAACGCCATACAGTGTAGTGCTCATCGCGCGGCCTACCAACGCCGAGCCTGCAAAGCCGATCGCGAGGCCGATGATGGCCAGGAGCGACGCTTCCTTCAGGATAAGCCAGATTACGCGCTGCTTGCCGGCACCCAGAGCGAGGCGCAGACCGATCTCTTGAGTGCGCTGGGAAACCGCGTAAGCCATCAGGCCGTAGATGCCGACCGCGGCAAGCAGCAGAGCCACAGCCGCGAAGCAGGCGAACAAGACCATGGTATAGCGATCCTCGGCGAGGGATTCATACCTCACTTCTTCCATGGTGCGGACGCGCGCCAGCGCGATCTGTGGGTCGACGGCGTGAACGGCGGCGGCGATGGTGCGGGTCATCGCGGCGGGGTCTTCGGCAGTGCGGACGCCGATGGTGACGTTCGGCGAGAGCGACTGGGTGAAGGGAACATTAATCTCAGGACCGTCGTCGCGGAAATCCCCATACCTGACGTTGTGGATAATACCGACGATCTGCCACTCGACCGCGGGACCCAGTCGCGGCTGTCCCGGAATGATCTCCTCGATGGACAGGCGCTGCTGGAAAGGATTCATACCTTTCAAATAACGGTTGGCAAATTCTTCGTTCACAATCGCGACCCGCACACTCGATGCCGTGTCCTGCTCATTGAACGAGCGGCCCTTGAGGAGTTGGATGCCGAAGGTTTTGAAGTAGTCGGGCGACACCGATTGAAAACCTGCGCCCGGGCGCTGCGATGGATCGGCGAACGCGGGACCGCCCACCAGAGTGAAGGGCATCCCGTCGCTGTGAAAGAGGAGCGGCATACCGGTCACGACGGTGGCAGAGAACACTCCCGAGACGGAACGGACAGCGCTCAACATCTGCTGATAGTACGTATCGATCTGGGCAGGACTCTCGAACCGTGCAGGTGGCTGCTCCAGCCGAAAAGTGAGGACGTGATCGGTGCGTAAACCGAGATCGACGCGGGTGAGATTCCAAAAACTGTGAATGGCCAGGCCCGCACCGGCCAGCAGGGACAATGCCAGTCCGAATTCGCCGATGATGAGACCGCGGCGCAGCTTGTGGCTGGCGGAGCCTGTGCCGGTGCGGCCGCCATCTTTCAGCGATTCTCCGGGGTCTACGCGCGAGGCGTACCAGGCCGGCGCGCAGCCAAACAGAATTCCCGCGAGTGTGGTTGCGGCCACGGCCACGACCAGGACATGAAGATCCAGTTGAAAATTCGCTTCGGAGGGCAGTATGCCATCAGGAACGATACTGAGAATTGCGCGCAGCAGTACAACGCCAAGTGCGATCCCGAGTCCACCTCCGATCACGGCAAGGACCAGGCTTTCGGTAAGAAACTGAGTGAATATCTGTCTGCGATTCGCCCCCACGGAGCTGCGGATCGCAATTTCTCTTTGCCGCGCCGCGCCCTTGGCCAACAGCAGGTTGGCAATGTTGACGCAGGCGATGACCAGCACGAAGCCCACCGCCCCCAGAAGAAGCCAGAGGTTTTGAATGCGTTCGCGGGGAAGAAAGTCATTTTGCAGGGGCTCGACGGAGGCTCCCCAGCCCTTGTTGGAGGTGGGATAGGCGTCCGCAATGTGACTTGTGACCGCATCCATGTCGGCTTGCGCCTGTTTCAGGGTGACGCCGGGCTTCAGACGGCCCATGGTCAGCAACCAGTGGTAGTCGTGATTGATCTGCTCTGGCCGGAAGGCCAGCGGGGCCGCGAGTTCAAAGTTGAAGCGGTCCCCCACGCCCGGCGACAACACTCCCACCACGGTGCAGGGTTCGCCATTGATGCGCATCGGTTGCTGGAGAATGTTGCGGTTCGCGCCCAACCGCTTCCACAATCGATTCGTCAGAACCACCTCGTGGTCTTTGCCCGGTACACCTTCTTCGGGAAGGAGGTCGCGCCCCATAAGGAATGGGATGCCCTGCATGTTGAACCAACCGGGTGTGGCACGCATTCCTTCGATCTGCTCGGGCTGGTCCTGTGTCGCCAGATTAAAACTGCTCCCGGTAAAGGCTGCCAACTGCTGAAAAGATTTGCTCTGCGCCTGCCAATCGAGAAAGTCGCCTGCCGAAATCACATTTCGGTCCCCGCTATCCTTGGACCAAACGATCACCAGCTGATCGGGCTGAGGATAAGGCAAGGGCGCGAGCAGCACGGCGTAGACCACGGTGTAAATGGCCGTGGTAGCGCCGATTCCCAGCATGAGGGTGACGATAACCGCTGCGGTCAAGCCCGGATTCTTGCGCAACACTCGGAAGCCGTAACGAAGGTTTCTCGCCAGATTTCGCATTTTCCACCCCGAGTAAGAGAGCGAGGCGTGACCAACCCATTCAGTTCGAGGAAGAGCGAGCCACGCCTATCCGACTCATGCATACATTCTCATTGCCAATTGAAGCCGTTGAGGGGCGCACTGAAAAGACTGGTGTTAAGAAGTAGTTGGCGGTCGAATTCTAAAGGTGTGCTGTCCGAAAGCGTAGTTTTGTGTCCGGTCCTGAACAGTTCGAATATCTCGGAGGAAGTGAAGTCGCTGCCGAGATTGTTCGGTTGACTCATCTGGTTGTTCGCGGGTATTGGCGCAAAATAACATTTTGTTAGCGGGCGTTTGTAGTCGTGGATCCGGGGGAAAATAACTGGCGGTTCAGGGATTGGGGAATGGGAATCCTGCGACTGCGCAGAGGCATTCGCTTTGCGAATGCTCCCGCTACAGTTCACGATGACAGATTGAGAGGGGATTTCACGGGCACGATATGGTGAAGCGGTTCACCGATGCGCCGTTCCAACCTAGTCCCTGCGGCGAGCGCGTGAAGAGGATATAGAATTCTTTGCCCAGAATGCTGGGATCGCCGCCCATGCCGACGGGGACGTCGTAGACCGAGGGCATGTCGGCATCCTTGCGAAAATCGTAGAGCACGGTGGGGATTGACCAGTGCTTCCCGTCGGGGGACTCGGCATAGGCAATCAGAACGCCCTGGTTGATGAACATCTGGTAGCGCTTCAGGTAAGTGTTGTAGGCAACCTGCATGTTGCCGCTGTATCCGCCGTTGGGATTTAGATCCTGCGAATACCCTCCCAAGCCTTGGTCGAGATGCCATCCCTTGTAATACTTCTGGAAGGCGGCGGCGCGGGGATGGTCGCCAAACGCGTCGTTCAGCACGGACGAGATAGTCGCTCGGGCCACTGACAAGACCGTGATCGTTGGCGGGTTTCCCCAGTGGGTGGTGCCGTTGGCCAGCCAGTCAGAAAAATAAATGTAGAAGTATTTGCCGTCGGGGGAGATGACGAGGTTGGCATCGCCAATATCGTACCCGTCCATGTCGGTGCGGTAGCCCTGGTTGATGCGGACGATTTCGCCCAGGTCGGTCCAACTCATGCCTTGATCGCTGGAGGATGCGAGGGCAAAAACGGAATCGAAACTCTGAGTGAGGATGGTCGGGATCTCGGCGTGGTAGACCATCAACAGATTGCGCGCGCCCGGCATGCCCGGCGGAACCTGGTAGACGGGGCCTCCACCCATGTAGTCGTAGCTGGAGTAAAACGGGTTGACCGACGGATCAGGATTTGGCTTGATGGTGACGTCGATGGGAGGTTCGGTGCCGAGCGGATTGTCGAGGGTACCGCTGGTGCGCGTGATCGAGCCGTATTTGTCGTTGCCGTAGTACTGGCCTTCCCACAGTTGGCGGGCGTGATAGCCGCCGTCGCTGCCGAAGAACAGGTAGCCGCTGTCCGTTTTAACCACGCCCAATTCAGTATCGGGCCAGGCGAAACCGTCGGCCGTGTCGGTGAGCGGCGGCTGGGCGATTTCTCCGGCAGCTTTGCGTTGGGCGGGAGTTACCAACTCTTTGTTGGCTTGAATTTTTGGGGTGCAGAGTGCGGTGACGGTTTGCGCGGATGCGGGAGACGATAAGACGACGCTGCAGAAGATGAGGGATGGGGCAAGGAGAGTGTGGCGGGTCTGCATTCGATCCTCCGGTCGGGAAGTAAGAACACCGAGCATCGGCGGATGTTGCGGGGAAAATGCCTTGCGGCGCGCGCGATGCGTTTTGAGAGTTGGGATCCTTCGACTGCGCTGAGGCATTCGCTTTGCGAATGCCTCAGCTTCGCTCAGGATCACAAAATAGAGAAACTATTATTTTTCTCCCAGCTTTTCGAAAAAGCGGCAGATGGTCTCGATGCCGTGGTGGAAGTTGGGAATGTGGAACTTCTCGTTGGGGGCGTGGAGATTGTCGTCGGGAAGACCGAAGCCCATCATCACGCTGGGAATCTTCAGGACGTCCTGAAAATCGGTGACGATGGGAATGGAGCCGCCGCTGCGGATGAAGACGGTGTCTTTCTTGAAAGTGTCGTGCAGGGCTTCGGTGGCGGCCTTGATGTAGGGGTTATCGGTGCCGACCACGGCGGCGGGGCCTTTGCTGTGCACTTTGATGGTGGTTTCGATGCCCTTGGGGGTCAGCTTCTTCACATACGCGGTGTATTTCTTCAGAATGTCGTCGGCGTCCTGATTGGGAACGAGGCGCATGGAAACTTTCGCGGCAGCTTTCGCGGGGATCACAGTCTTGGCGCCGGCGGCGATGAAGCCTCCGGGCATGCCGTGGACTTCGAGCGTGGGGCGCGCCCAGGTGCGATAGAGAACCGAGTAACCGGGCTCTCCGGTGAGGACTTTCGAGCCGACTTCGGTCTTGCGGTAAGTCTCTTCGTTGAAGGGCAGGCGCTTCCAGGCTTTGAGTTCGTCCTTGGTGGGGGCCTTCACTTTTGCGTAGAAGCCGGGGATCAGGATTTTGCCCTTGGCGTCTTTCAGTTTGCTGATGATTTCGATGAGGGCGAAAAAGGGATTCGGAGCTGCTCCGCCGTACACGCCGGAGTGCAGGTCGGTCTTGGCGCCGCGGGCTTCGATTTCGGTGTACACCAGGCCGCGCAGGCCGACGCACAACGTGGGAAGATTGGGCGCGAAAAGTTCAGTGTCGCAGACCAGGGCGAAATCGGCTTTCAGCTTGGCTTTCTGCTTGCGGAGATATTCGGCGATGGACTCTCCGCCGACTTCCTCTTCACCTTCGAAAATCACTTTCACATTGATGGGGAGCTTGCCGCCACCGCTTTGCATAAGGGATTCGAGGGCTTTGACTTCCATCCAAAGCTGGCCTTTGTCGTCGACGGCACCGCGGGCGTAGATATTGTTGTTGCGTTCGGTGGGCTCGAAGGGCGGAGTGTGCCATTCATCGAGCGGCTCGGCGGGTTGCACGTCGTAATGGGCGTAGCAGAGGACGGTGGGCTTGCCGGCGGCGTGCAGCCATTCGGCGTAGATGAGGGGATGGCCCTTGGTGGGGATGATTTCGACGTTTTCCATGCCGATGCGGCGCAGTTCGGCGGCCACGTAATCGGCGGCTTTTTGAATGTCGGGCTTGTGCTCTTCGAGGGTGCTGACGCTGGGAATGCGGAGGAGATCTTTCAGTTCGTTCACGAAACGCTGCTGATTACTGCGGGCAAAATCGAGGGCGGACGAGGCCATGGGTTGATCCTTTCGTGGGAGAATTCAAGATTGCGAATTGGCGCGACACGGGAAACGAAACAGTATAGCGCTACACGGCAAACAGAAGCGATGTTGGGGCAGCCGACTAGAAGGGCTTGCGCTGGAACCTGCATGCGCGCGGGGTTATTTGGGTTCGGGTGTGGTTTTGGAGTCGACCAATTCCATTTGCCCGTTCCGGATTTCATAGGTGCGTTGCGTAATGGTGCGGGCATCTCGATCCCACGTCGATGCCTCTTTCCGGATTAACGTATATCGGCCGTCGTTCTCGTATCGATAGGTTTCGCTCTGCGTATCGTAAACGCTGGAGTTTGAGCTCGTCAGCACTTGCTTCTTTTGCTGATCGAACGAAGGGGTCACCAGACCGCTCAGAAAATCGTTATGAACAAACTCGTTCGCCCTCGGATCGTATAGATAAAAATCGTACGAACAATTTCCCGTTACCCCACAAGTGCTCAGTAGTTTCAGATCCTTATAGCCATCGAAATTGGCATCCACCACGGTGAGCGCACTCTCGGCCTTCGCGGGTGCGATGGCATTGGGGTCGGTCGAGTTCTCGATGGTTTGAATCACTTCGCTGCTGGTTCCCGAGGTGATGTCGAGGTTGCCAAAAGTATTGTCTGCTTGGCCGGCGAAATGAAAAGTGAAGAGTGGGAGCTTGGGATGGATGAGAAAGGTGCAAGTCATCCCGCCGCGGACGTCTTCCTCGCCGGCAACGTAATACTGCAGCTTGTTCAGCGGAATTGTGCCGGTATAGGTGGCGAGCTTGCATCCTTCTCTCGGCGGGGGCGGGGTTGAGTCGGAAGCGACGGGAGATGGGGCCGATGTGGCGGAATCATGGTTGCTTGCTGAACGCAGCCGGTGACTGGTTAGGAACGGAACGGGGGCCAGGAGCAGTAAGGCAAAGACTACTGTGATGACCTTGTGCCGCATGGATCTAAGTGTAGCAAGGCTCCATAACGCTACTCTCAACCCCAAGGTATGGGACTGCTTACACTCGAAAGCGGGAGGGAGAAAAGGCATCAAGATCGAGTGCGGGCTTTTCGGCTGTGATCACGTCAGCCATGATTTGCGCGGTGATGGGAGCGAGCAGAATGCCGTCGCGGAAATGGCCGGTGGCGACGTAGTAGCCGGGAGTTGCTGTTACGCCGAGGATGGGGAGCGCGTCGGGAGTTCCGGGGCGGAGGCCGGCCCAGTCTTCGAGAATCTTGGCGTCGGCGAGTTTCGGGACCAGGGCGATCGCGGCGTGATGCAGACGCTGGATGGTGGCCAGGTCGGTGCGTTTGTCGAATCCAGCTTCTTCGACGGTGGCGCCGACGAGCAGACGTCCGTCGCTGCGCGGGATGAGGTAGACCTGGGGCGTGCGGACGACATGATGGAGGAGCGTGCGCGAGGGCATGAGCTGGCAGAGCATTTGGCCTTTGACGGGGCGGGTGGGGACGGGATGAGGTTTTGCTGACTCAGACATTGTTTGTCCAAACTTTATCTGACCCGACCAGGCACCTGCGCAGTTGACGACCTTGGCGGCGTGAAAAGCTGTCTTGGTTGTGGTCACGCCGCTGGCGCAGCCGTCGGTTATGGTGACGGCGGTGACTTCGTCGCCGGAAGAGAAATCGACGCCACGGTGTTTGGCGGTTTTCCATGCGGCGGCGGAAAGAGCGCGCGGATCGACGCTGCGCTCTTTGAGATAGACCGCTAGATTCTGCCAGTCGACGAGCGCAGGCTCGATCTGATGCAGTGGCGCGAGGAGTGGATGACTTGCCACGAATTCGGCATCCCGCTGCGCGTGATCCGGCGATGGAAACAAAATCGTCCCCTGGTCGCGGAGGTCGACCTTCATTCCGGATTCAAGTTCCAGTTCGTAGGCAAATTCCGGATACAGCCGGGCGCTGGCCGTGGCCAGGGGTTGAAGCGCGGCGGGAGTTTCGAGGGGGCTGTCGACCAGCATGCCGCCGGCGGCGTGGGAGGCTTCGCGGCCGGGTTCTCCGCGCTCGACGACCAGGACGGTGGCGCCGCGCTTGCGCAGGGATATGGAGAGCGAGAGGCCAATGATGCCTCCGCCGATGACGATTACGTCCCAGGTCTTCACCCCGGCATTGTAAAAGAGCGTGGGCGGGAACGGTCATCGACTTGGCAGGGAGTGGGCCGGGGAGTTGGACGGACTGACAGCGTGAAGATGACAGGGAGCGTGCGGCTGCATAAAATGGCTCGCATGAGAAAGATCTTCTTTACCGGAGTCGTGATGGCGGTGCTGGCGACGGCGAGCGCGGCCTGGGGGCAGCAGGATAAGGGCACAGAACCGACGTCGTATATCTATTTTCTCGTCGTCAAGGATGACAACGGGAAGCCGGTGCGCAATGCGGCGGTCATCATGCATGAGGTGAACCCGAAGGGCAAGCAGGAACGCGGGGGCATGGAGTTGAAAACCGATCTCGACGGGAAGGCGAATTTTGACGGCGTCCCGTACGGCCTGCTGCGGGTGCAGGTTCTGGCACAGGGATATCAGACCTACGGGGAAGACTACGATATCGAAAAAGATAAGACGGATATCACGATCAAGCTGAAGCGGCCGCAGGGTCAGTATTCGGTGTATGACGATCATCCGAAAGATCCGAATGCGCCACCGAAGCCGGACTCACCACCCCCGGATCCGAACAAGAAACCGAACTAGAATCGGCGCCGCCGCGACCCGAACCGTCAGAATCCTGACCGCGGCATCCGCGCTGATGACGAGGATTCCGTGTCTCTGGGATTGAACGACAATCCGCCGCTCGCAGCGCTCGCTCCCGAACCGCGGCATAAGAGCGCGGGGCGGGCATTCGCGCTGTCGTTGCTGATCCCCGGCCTGGGGCAGTTGTATTGCGGCAAGACGGCCAGCGGGGGGATGACGCTTGCCTTCTGGCTCCTGGGTCTGGTGCTGTGCATTTCCCGGGTGTCGCTGGAGATGACTGGGCAGGGCATCCTGCTGATGCTGGTTCTGTGGATCTTTTCCTTCCTGGACGCTTACTTCACTGCCATCGAGATCAATCAGGGGCAGGATGATCTGATAGAGGGGCAGAACCCGCGTGTGGCCGTCACGCTGAATCTGCTGACTGCGGGCTTTGGATATTTCTATCTGGGGCAGCGGGCCAAAGGCATCGTCCTGTTTGTGCTTATGCAGGTGGCACGGCTAGCCATGCCTCCGAAGTTTTCGCTGGTGGTGGCGCTGGTACAGCTGCTGGCAGCGGTTGACGCCTACCGCATCGCGCGGCAGCAGGTGAGGGAAGCGGTGGAGGCGGCGGTAACGCAGCAGGCCGCCAATGCCGATCCTCTTGTGCACTTGCCAGTTTTACACCAGCCAGTTTTAGATCAGCCAGTTTTGCCTGCGCCGGCTTCGCGGTTGCCAGTGCAGGTACCCGTGGCGCTGGCGTGCCTGCTGGTGGCCGGATTTGTAGTACTGGTGGTGATTGGATTGGCGGCGGGGCGTTGGGGGAAGCGCCAGGCGGTGGCGAGTTCGAATAATCGCGTGCTTCGGTCGCAGCGCACCTTCGGCCATCATGACCCACTGAGAGATAATCCCATCGAGGCGGTGGACTTGCCGACTGCGGTGGAGGATGTGCAGCGCGTGCAGCGGAAGGCGGTGCGCGGCAAGGATGAGATCCCGCATCTCAAGCAGGATGCGGGCGTGCTGAGCAAAATTCTGGGCGCTCCGAAGCCCAACGGCTCGGATGCCATGGTCGCCCATTATTACCGGGCATTGGCTCTGGCCATGATCAACATGGCGCATGAGCATGAAGGGGAGCCGATCGATCTGGCCAGCGCCCGCACGGCGCGGGCGGACCTGGACAAGATTCTGAGCGCGGGCAGAATCCTGACCTATGTGCCGGAGGTGAACGTCACCAATGCTGAATACTGGGCGGGCATTGTCGCGCGGAATCAATTGCACGACGAGCCGGCGGCCTATTCGTACTGGGAGAAATGCGCATCGAACGCGCATGGCGGCTGCCTGCACAATCTGGCGGGCGCGCGGATTACGGGTGAGGGCGGAGAGAAAGTGGATGTGCACGAGGCGCTCGACCTGTATACGAGCGTCTACGACTCGGGTGTCAAGTTCCACTGCGCGGGCGCGGCGTCGGCAGCGGACATTGCGCTGATCAATTATTTCATCGGAGTGCGGCGCAGTGGAGACGATGAGATTGAGTGGATCAAGAAAGCGGAAGGATTGCTGGATAAACTGGAGGCGGCGGACAATAACCGCAACGTCTGCCACCGCGCCGGGATGGAAGTGGACGAATTCCTGTTTCAACTCAGCCGCGGACACAGGGACGATACTATTCTGCAGGATGCGGTGAGCCGGCTGGATGACGACTCGGCGCCGACGCAGGCGGTCATTCAATTCATATCGGGAGCGATCGACGAAAGCGGATTTGATGCGGCGGTGAAGGCGAGTAAATCTCCGGGAGCGCGCTGCTCGGCGTATTTTGATGCGATGTGGTATGCGGAACTGAGAAATGAAATTGCGACGGCGCGGCGGTTTGATCAGCAACTTGTCGATATTGGAAAATTTCACTGCGGCGAGCATCTGGTGTACGCGGGAAAGTTCAAGTTCTAGGCGGGCGGCTAAAGAGTGTGCGGGAGAACTCGATTCTCAGCTCCGCGGTGGAGCAAGGACTCCGCTTTCAGCCGCGAAGCGGCGCAAGAATAAAGCCCACGGCGTAAGCCGTGGGTGCAAAGTGGAAGAGAAACAAGCCCCGAAAAGGCGAAAGAGCAGTTCTCACGCACACTCTAAAGCCGCTCTCTTTTTTGTGGAATCTACGGCGCGGCTTCAAGCCGCGCCCTTTCAAGACGAAGAATACTTCTAACGATTGAGGATGCGATGGACTACCTACTGAAGACGGAACCGTCAACCTATTCGTATGCAGATTTGCAGCGGGAGAAGACGACGATCTGGGACGGCGTGTCGAATCCCGTGGCGTTGAAAAACCTGCGCGGGATGAAGCCGGGCGAACGGCTCATCATTTACCACACGGGCGATGAGAAGAGCGCGGTGGGCACGGCGTCGGTGGTGTCGGTGGATGCCTCGGACGCGAAGAATCCACAGGTGAAGATCAAAGTCGGGAAGGCTAATGCGAAGCCGGTCACTTTGGCGGAGGCGAAGGCTAACCCGCTGTTCGCGGAATCCCCGCTGGCGCGGCAGGGAAGGCTGAGCGTGGTCCCGCTGAATGAAGCGCAGTTTAAGTTTCTGTCGGGGGAATGAAAGTCAAAGTCCCCACCCTCTCGCAAAGTATGCGAGAAGGGTGGGGCACCCTCGTCATTTCCGGTGCAATTTCTCACGCGGCGCGGGAGTCGCGGCGAATCAGGGCTGAGTCCAGAAGGTAGCCGAGGCCCAGCGTGAACGGGATGGCGCCGAAGGCGGAGGCGATGACCGCATCGGGCTCAATTCGCGAGATGATACTGAAGGCCAGCATGTAGCCGACGGCTCCGGCGATCAGCAAAATTCCGGCGCGGCGGGAGTGGGCGCCCTCGCTGAGGTCGGGCTCGATGGGGACGGTTACGCCCCTCTGCATGGCCGCCAGGCGCTCTTCCGTGCGGAGTTTGCGCACGCGGTAAAACGTATACATTCCCAATATAGCTGTCGGCATTCCGAAAATCATGATGACCGCCGCGAGACCGGTGAGTCCGTCCATGGTGTTTCTCCTTCCCTGTTGCCCTGGCCTGGTTGCGCTGGGCGCGTGTGCCGGAGTTAAATTGCTTACAACAATAGATACGGAGGCAGGCGCCGGAAAGTTCCGCTCGCGGGCCAACTTCCGGGGGCGCAGACGCTTCCAAGCAAGGGAGTAGCTGCTTGGGTTCCGGGTCGTCTTTTTTGGAGAAAAAATGAAATTGAGAAGGTGGTACGGAACGCTGGCAACGGCGGTCTGCGTCGCTGTGGTATTGGCCGTATTGGGCGTATTGGTCCCTCACGCGCTCTGGGCGCAGGAAACGAAGGAAAAGGTTACGGTCGACGATGTAGACCGCAACTTCATGGTCCGGCTGCCGAAAGGCTATGACGCGAAGCAGCACTATCCGGTGGTGGTGCTGCTGCATGGCATGAATCAGGACGCGGAGGACATGGAGCGGCTGACAGGCTTCGATGCGCTAGCCGATAAAGACGGTGTCATTGTGGTTTATCCCATAGCCTTGCACGGGCGGTGGAATGTAGGAGTTCGACCGCAGGAGAAGCGGCCGGCGACCATGGGACCGGGCGGAGGACACCACCACGGCGGCGGGGGATATCCGGGCGGCGGAGGTGGTGGAGGCGGATATCCCGGCGGTGGCGGAGGGGGTGGAGGATATCCGCGAGGCGGGGGACAGCAGCAGCCCCAGGGCGGCCAGGAGCCGGAAGATCGACGGGCGCCGCCTGCCGATGACGTTGCCTTCGTCACTCAAATGCTGGATCAGCTGGGAACCAAGTTTTCGGTGGATGCTTCGCGGATTTATGCGGCGGGTTTGTCCGAAGGCGGTTTTATGAGCCTGCGCCTGGGCTGCGCTCTTGGCGACCGCCTGGCGGCGGTTGCGGCCGTGGGTGCGGCCATGCCGAAGACCATGATTTGTGTGCCTCCGCGTCCGGTGCCGCTGGTGATGATCAGCGGGACTTCAGATCCGGTCGTCCCTTACGGCGGGGGCACCGAGAAAAACCTGAGTCTGGCGACGATTTCGGTGGAAGACAGCGCCAAATCGTGGGCGAAGATCGATCGTTGTGGGGAAAAGCCGGAGAAGATCAAATTGCCGGCGAGCGCGAAAGGCGGCATGGAGATCCGAGTCGACACCTACGATGGCTGCCAGCAGAGCGCACAGGTTGTCCTGTATAGCTTGAAGGGTGCGGGCAATACGTGGCCGGGCGGAGAGCAGTATGAAGCGGAGAAT
>Ga0181523_10003922_pt1 | contig 13201 bp, 10 predicted proteins | sample PEATcosm2014_Bin_43_FD_119752 | JGI IMG/M metagenome (GOLD analysis project Ga0181523, IMG submission 119752) | Peatland microbial communities from MTU Mesocosm Facility, Houghton, MI, USA - PEATcosm2014_Bin05_30_metaG | ecosystem: Environmental > Terrestrial > Soil > Wetlands > Peat | place... | reverse complement strand
CATCACCCTCATTTCCACGGCTACGGCGCGACGCGCCGGCGTCAAGCCAGGCGATCCGGGTGTGCAGCCCTCGACGCCGATGCGGGGAGTTGCCGGCACTCCTATGGACACCTGGGTGGGCCGCTTCGATACGCTCAACATCGGCGACGAAACCGCCCGCAACGCCCGCCTGCGCATCGCCGATCTGTTCGGCGCGGACCGCGATTCGGGGCTCGGATCGCATATCACGAGGGTCGGCGATGATCTGCCCGATATGATACTGGGCGCCGATTTCTTTCAGGCGCACCGTGTCGTGATCCTGCCGCGCGAACACGCGGCTCTCTTCACCTACGCGGGCGGCCCGGTGTTCCAGGTCGTGCGGCCGAACGAGACCGCCGCACCGACGCCGCCGTCCGCAGCTGCGCCTTAAGATCGGACACAACTCAGCCGTGAGTGTGAGCGCCCTCACACTCCTGCGCGACGCGCGGCACGCACGGTAAAGCGCGATGCACTCGGCAGATCGCTCGCGAACTTTAGCGGGCATTTGCGGAACTGCGACTGCAGTCACACCCGCTCGAGCATGCGATGCAACAAATTCGCGGCCGATCGGCACGCTGCACGATTCGGGCTCCCGGCGGAGCCACGAGCGAGTGTTGCGCGCCGGATCGCGGCCATCCACTGAACCTTGGGAAAACACTGGAGATTGTATGCGAAAGCTAGTTTTGGTTGCGGTTGCAGGCAGCTCGCTCGCCGCGGCGCTGAGCGCCGGCGCCGCAACGGTCACGACGACCTTTGCAGTGACGGCGACCGTGCAGAAGACGTGTGCGGTGAGCGCCAATCCGCTGGCCTTCGGCACGTACACGCCCGGCGCGGGCGCGCTGAATGCGAACACGACGCTCTCGGTCCGCTGCACCAAGACCACACCTTTCACAGTCTCGCTCAACGGCGGCTCCACCGCGGGCGGCACTGTGGCACAGCGCCTGATGGCAGGAGGCACGGACACGCTGCAGTACAACCTCTACACCACGGCGGCCTTCGCCACGGTGTTCGGCGACGGTACCGGTACATCGGCCACGGTCCCGGGCACCGGCACGGGCGTGAACACCGCCAACACGGTGACGGTGTACGGGCAACTGCCGGACAACGCGGTCAACCAGGCCGTGACGCCGACCAACTACACCGACACCGTCACTGTCACCGTCACGTACTGATGGCAGCGATGCGCAAGCGGCCCAACAGCCGGTGCCGCGGCGCGCTGTGGCGGGCGGCAGCGGGAATGCTCTGCGCGGCGGCGGCCGGATCGGCCGCCGCCGGCTCGTTCAGCATCTCGCCGATTCGAGGTGATCTCGGCAATGCGCATCGCACCGAAGTCTTCACGTTGCGCAACGAGGACGACGCGCCCGTACTGATCCAGGTCACCGCCGCGGCGTGGTCGCAGGAGAGCGGCGAGGAGCAGTTCCACGACACGGCCGAGCTGCTGACGACACCGCCGGTGTTCAAGATCGGCCCGCGTGGCGAGCAGATCGTGCGTGTGGCGCTTCGGCGCGCGGTGGATCCGATGCGCGAGCTGTCGTACCGGCTGTTCTTCCAGGAGGTACCGCAGGCCTCGACGCCCACCGTCAATGGCTTGAGCGTTGCGCTGCGCTTGAGTGTGCCCGTGTTCGTCGGGCCGGCTCGCGCGGCGAATGCGGACCTGCAGTGGGCACTGCGTGAAGCTGCTGACGGCTCGATGCGCATCGAAGTCAGCAACCGCGGCAGCGCGCATGAGCACATCACCGATTTCGACGTGCAGTTCGATGCCGCCGCGGCCGCCCATATCAGCCTGGCGCGCTATGTGCTGCCGGGGGGCCGCGCGAGCTGGACTTTCAAGCCGCCGTCGCGCGCACCCGACTCCGGCAGGATCCTGGTGCACGGATATGCCGATGCGGGAGAGTTCTCCACCGAGGTCGCGCGCGTCGGCTCCTGAGCCGAACTGTCGGCTCGATGGCCATATCCCCTCTCCGGCGACTGGGCGCCTGGGCCGCCCTGATCGCGCTCCTGACTCTGCCCGCGGTCCACGGAGTGTGTGCAGCGGAGAGCGAGGCAACGGATTTGACCGAGGCAGTGCTCGAAGTATCGGTGAATATGCAGAAGCCCACACAGATGATCGTCCTGCTCAAGGACGAGAACGGCCAGCTCTGGGTGCAGGAGAGCGACTTCGCCGCCCTGCGGCTGCGTCTGCCGGATGGCACACCTCGGCTCGTCGCCGGGCAGCGCTACTACCCGCTGCAGACGGTGCCGGGCATCACCCTCGAAGTCGATGACCGCACGCAGAGCGTCGCGGTCAACGCGCCAGCCGCGGCGTTTCTGTCGACGCGCATCGACACGCCGGCGCCCCCGACGCCGGTGATCACGCAGGCATCGCCGGGCGCGTTCCTGAATTATCAGCTCTCGGCACTGCGCGTCGCGGGCGAGGGCTCGCTCGGCGGCACGGGCGAGCTCGGCCTGTTCGCAGCGCCCGGCGTGTTCACCAACAGCGCGGTCTACCGCGATGGTGCGGGCCTCGATGCGCTGATCCGGCTGGATTCCACGTTCACGCACGATCTACCGCAGCGACTCGAGAGCCTGGTGCTCGGCGATGCCATCAGCGATGCCGGCACGTGGGGTAACGCGGTGCGCTTCGCGGGCATCCGATGGGGCACGAATTTCGCGCTGCGCCCGGATCTGCTGACCACTCCGCTGCTGGCCGCGGCCGGCACCGCCGTCGTACCCTCGACCGCCGACATTTTCGTCAACAATCAGCAGATAGGTACGCAGCAGCTGCCGCCGGGCCCGTTCGTGATCGACCGACTGCCCTCGGTCACCGGCTCCGGGCAGGTGAGCGTCGTAGTGCGCGACGCGCTGGGCCGCGAGCAGCTCATCACGCAGCCCTTCTACTCGAGTGCGACGCTGCTGGCACCCGGGTTGAGTCAGTACGCCGTCGACCTCGGCGCGATCCGCAACAACTATGCGCTCTCGAGCGCCGACTACGGTTCGGCGCTCGGCGTGCTCGACTACCGGCGCGGCCTGAGCACGAGCCTGACCGTAGCAGCGCACGCAGAGTATCTCGAGCACGACGCGCACGCCGCCGGGGTCAATCTCGCGCAAGCTCTCGGCACCCTGGGCATCGCCAATGTCACGGCAGGCGCCGGCGGTGACGATCACGGCTCCGGATATCTCAGCGGTCTCGGCTTCGAGCATATCGGCGGCCGCGTCAGCGTAACCGCCAGCACGCTGTTCGCATCGCACGATTTCCGTCAGGTCGGCGACAGCTCCAGTCTCACCCCGCCATACCGCGAGCGCGACCTGCTGCAGGCGGGGCTCACGCTCACGCGCGCCAGTTCCCTCGCTCTGGCCCTGGTGCATGAGAGCTACGACGCACAGCCCTCGCAGCAGACGCTCAGCCTCACCTACAGCATCGTCCTCGGCGACTACGGCGCACTCAGCCTGATGGCAAGTCACACGCAGGCGCAGCAGACCCAGAACAGCTACTATTTGAGCTACACGCTACCGCTCGCCAACCGCCGCGCAGTCTCGCTGGCCGCGGTCGGCGGCAGCGGGCAGGGTCCGGGCGGCAATCAGCTCTACGCAACCTACCTGCAGAACCCGCCGGTGGGGCCTGGAACGGGCTATCGTCTGGCCGTCTCGAGCGCGGGCAACTACGACGCCGACTGGCGGCGCCAGGCGGTGGTCGGCGACATCGAGCTCGAGGCCGCGCGCAATCAGGGCGTCAGCGGTGAGAGTGCGCTCTGGAGCGGCGCCGCGACCTGGATGGACGGGCAGCTGCGCGCAACGCGCTCGGTGAACGACAGCTTTGCGCTGGTGGACCTCGACGGCATTCCAAACGTGCCGGTGTACATCGACCACCAGCTCGTCGCACACACCGATGCGCAGGGCTTCGCGCTGCTGCATGATCTGCTGCCCTATCAGGCAAATCGAATCGACGTCGAACCCACCGAACTGCCGCTCGATACGCAGATCGATGCGCGCGTGATGGTGCTCGAGCCGCCTTACCGCAGCGGTGTCGTAGCGCGCTTTCCGGTCGAGCGCATACGAGGGGGCACCTTTCATCTGGTGACCGCCGACGGCAACCCCGTACCCGCGGGCGCCCTGGTCAACTTCCAGGGAGCGGTGTTCCCGGTCGCGTACGACGGTGTGACGTATGTGACGGGTTTCGATCACGGCACTGAAGGCCGTGCGCGCTGGGGCGACAGGCAGTGCACGTTCCGGCTGCCCCCGCCGCCGCCCGATGATCCGCTGCCCGATGTGGGCAGGATCCTGTGCGACGAGACGCGCGCTCCGGCTGCTACGGAACCATAACCGGCGATGCCATTGAGCGGCCGACATCCCCTGGCCTGGCTGCTGGCAGCGGCCCTCGTGCCGACGGCGCGCGCGGCCGTCACCTGCTCGGTTTCGGCCACCGGGCCCGCCTTCGGCATCTACTCCCCGCTCGGCACCACACCGACCTATGCCAACGGCAGCGTCATGGCGGTGTGCACGCTGCTGAGCGGCGGCGCGACCACGGTGACCCTGGTGTCGAGCTACAGCACCGGCGCGAGCGGTCAGTTTGCGACGCGCACGATGCTGTCGGGCACGCAGTCGCTGAACTACAACCTCTACTTCGATGCTGCCTATACGGAGATTCGCGGCAACGGCACCGGCGGCTCGCAACAGGGCGGCGCCACGCTGACGCTCACGCCCAGCGCACCGACGCAGCAGACGAGTTCCGTGATCTATGGACGCATCCCAGCGGCGCAGGATGTCGGCGCCGGCGCCTACCTCGATACGATCGTGGTGACCGTGAGCTACTGAGCAGCGGTGCCGAGCGCGCGGACGCGAAGCCGCAGCGGCCAGGGATATTCTCCGGGCTGCACGCCGGGCCGCAGATGGAAGCGGTACGTGAGCGCCAGCGATACCGATCCGCCATGCTGCCATCGCTGCACGATCGTGCCGCCGTCCTGCTCGAGCGACACCTCGCTCCCGAGGCCGCGAATCGACACGGTGCTGAACAGCGGACTCAGCGGCAGCACCTCGAGCGCGTAGCCCTCGGGACTGTTGCTGCGGATTCGGATCCCCATCGGCGTGCCGACATCGACGTAGCCGCGCTCGATATCGAGCGCCGATACGGACAGCAGCGGGGAATCCGAAAGCGGCTCCAGCGAGGCGACGGGCGCCACGGATGCGCGCACCATCAGCGCGCTGTGCGCCTCCGCCGCGCCCAGCACGGCGCAGTGCCCTGCCGTGATGCCGAGCGCAAGCGCGCGCGGTACGGCGCGAGCGCGCCGCGCGCCGCGCGGGGACTCATGCTTTGATCGCCTGCCCATCTTCAAACCGTTAGCGGCCGCCCGCTCCGTAAATGAAGCCCACCGGTACGCGTTATGTTGCACGCGCCGGCGCGTCCCTCAAGCCTCTGCGCCGGGCATGGAGCGCGCGAACGTGAGCTTGAACGCCGTGCCGGGAGTGGGCAGCACCTCGAGCGTCGCGTTGAGCTGCTCGACGAGCATCGAGACCAGGTTCATGCCGAAGCTCAGGGTCGGAGCGCTGCGTGCACCCGGCGGCAGACCGATGCCATCATCGCTGACCACGATCTCGACGCGATCAACCGGCCGCTCGGTCATGAAGATCGACAGCCGGCCGCGATTGCCGTCCGGAAAGGCGTGCTTGAAGGCGTTGGTGACCATTTCATTGATGATCAGGCCGCAGGGAACCGCGGCATCGATCGGCAACGTGATGTTGCCGGCTTCAACCTCGCAGCGCACCTTCTGCCCGTCCAGCTGCGTGCTGGCGATGCCCTCCACCAGGGCGCGCACATAGGTATTCATCGAGATGCGATCCAGATCGCGCGACTGATAGAGATGCTCGTGCACGAGTGCCATCGACTTGACGCGAAACTGGCTGTCATGGAAGGCCTGCACGAGGCGGGTGTCATCGAAACGACGCGCCTGCAGGTTCAGCAGGCTGCAGATCACCTGCATGTTGTTCTTGACGCGGTGATGAATCTCCTTGAGCAGCAGCTCCTTCTCCGCGTTGCGACTGGCCAGCTCCGCGGTGCGCTCGGTGACGCGCTGCTCCATCTCATCGTACGCGCGCCGGCGCTGCACCGTGATCGAGCCCAGCAGCAGGCCGGTGCAGATGATTTCGGCAATGAAGACGTCGATGACCAGCAACGGCCGGTCGAGGACGCCGACAGGGTTGGGTATGCGGCCGTGAATCCAGGTCCAGGCGGCAGCGGCCGACAGGATCACCGCTGCCAGGATGGTCTCGCGCGGACCGAATTGCACCGCAGCCCAGACGAGCAGCGGGAACGCCGTGGACAGCAGCAGGTAGCGCGGCTCGAGCGGGTTGAATGGAATCTCGGACGCAATCCGGCTCACCATGAGCACGACGGCCAGAAAGCCCAGAAAGCTCATCAACCGGGAGCGCGTCATGGGCTGACGGGGCCGCCGGACCCAGGTCAGCAGCAGCGGCGTCACCATCAGGATGCCGAGGCAGTCAGCCGCCCACCATTGCCACCAGGTCGATGCGAGGCTGCTCCAGGGAATGTGTCCGTACAGCGCCAGGCTCACCGGTCCGACGCATGGGATGATCAGCGTGCTCACGACCGAGACGACCATCAGATACACGACGTCGCGATTGCGTTCGAAGGCCGCGTCGAAGCGCAGTCGATGCAGCAGCAGCGCGCCGAACAGTGCCGCCAACGTGCTGGCAGCGGCCAGGCAGGCGGCGCCGATGGGGATGCCCGAGTGGAGGTAGGCGGCAACGAAGCCGCCGATGAACACGCCCGGCCAGACGCGGGGACCGACGAGCAGGATCGCCGCCAGCGACAGGCCGGCGGGGGGCCAGATGGCCGTCGCGTGCCCCGAGCTCGGCACCAATGTGTAGCCGAGCTGCGCCAGCGCAAAGTAACAGACCGTCAGCAATGCGATCGAGCCGAGCTCCTGCAGCGTGAGCAGCGGGCGATGCGCCACCGGCAGGGCGGTGCTATTCACGCCGGTGTCGGTGCGAGGTCAGTTCGATCGTCGTCCTGAGCATTGGCGCATTGATGGGCTTGAGCAAGTAGCCGTAAGGCTCCACGTGCTTGGCGCGATCGAGCGTGGCGTCGTCGGCGTGCGCGGTCACGAAGATCACCGCCGTGTTGAATTCGCGTCGCAACGTCGTGGCCGTCTCGATGCCGTCGAGCAGTCCCCGGATGCGGATGTCCATGAGCGCGATGTCCGGTGGCGTCTGCCGCGCGATCGAGAGCGCATCCGCGCCGGCGGCCGCGATGGCGTAGGCGTCGTAGCCGAGGTCGTGCAGCATCTGCTGCAGGTCCGCAGCCACGATGCGCTCATCCTCGACGATCAGGATGCGCAGCGGCCGCAAGCGCGATTTCGAGTCATCCTCGGCATCGGCTGCGTCCGCCACCGGCCTGGGGCCTTGCTGCGCGTCGTGTTGCACCTTGCGGTCTGCGGCGGCCACCAGATCCAGGCCGCTGCGATTTGCGAGACGGATCAAATAGAGCAGTATTTCCGCAAGGTCCGATTCCGCGCGTTCTCGCCCCTCCGGCAGGGTGTCCTGCAAACGGTCGGCCAATGTGCGCAGCGCCTGTTTCGCCTCCGAAATAAGCATCGTCAAAGGTTCCTTCGCGTTCGTTATTACCTTTTCGCCCGATCACGCAAGGGCAACGCCCATTTTTTTCTTGGTAGCGCCCTCCCCTGGCACTTGGGACCACATCCTGTGTCGTCGATCGCCGCTCTGTCACCGCGGCACCCTGGAAATGCAGGGCGGCGCCCGCCGCTGAATGGTAATACAAGGTATATCACCCGCGGGCAGCTCGGTGTACGAATAATCTGACACGAACCGTCGCTGATTGGCGACAGCGTTGGACATAACCCGGCACCGCACCCCGGTTGATCCGGAGCCTCAGTCCTTGAACGGCCGTTTCGCGCGCGCCTGCCCCTGAAAGCTCAGCATCCAGCCGGGGTACTCGGGCGGCAGCGCGCTGACTTCATCGAGGCTCTTCAGCTGCTCTGCGCTCAACCGCACCTTGACCGAGGCAATGTTGTCATTGAGCTGCTCGAGCGTCTTTGCCCCGATGATCACCGAGGTGACGGCCGGCTGCGCCAGCAGCCATGCGAGCGCGATCTGCGCCACCGACACGCCGTGCGCGGCCGCGATCGGCCGCATGGCCTCGACGCAGCGCGCGGCCCGCGCCTTGTCGACCAGCGGAAAGTCGAAGCTGGTGCGGCGGGCGCCTTCCGGGCCCTTGCCGTCGGCGGCGTACTTGCCGCTCAGCAGGCCGCCCGCCAGCGGACTCCAGACCATGAGTCCGAGCTTCTGATCGTTCAGCAGCGGCACGATTTCGCGTTCGAGGTCGCGGCCGGCGATCGTGTAATAAGCCTGGACGCTTTCGAAGCGCGCCCAGCCGCGCCGCTCGGAGATACCCAATGCCTGCATGATGTGCCAGGCAAACATATTGCACAGGCCTATGTAGCGCACCTTGCCCGAGCGCACCATGTCGTTGAGCGTGCCCAGGTACTCCTCGGGCGGCGTCAGCGGGTCATAGCCGTGCAGCTGGTAGAGATCGACGTGATCGAGCTGCAGGCGCTGCAGGCTGGCATCGAGCGCGGCCATCAGGTGGAAGCGCGACTGGCCGCGCCCGTTGGGCGCCTCGCTCATGCTGCCCGTGGCTTTCGTGGCGATGATGAGTTCCTCTCGCGGAAGCCCGAGCCTGCGCAGCGCCTCGCCGGTCAGCGTCTCGGATTGGCCCTGCGAGTAGACATTGGCGGTATCGATGAAATTGATGCCCGCGTCGAAGGATTTCCGGACCAGCGTGCAGACCTCATCGAGCTGCAGCCGGCCGATGGCTTGCCACATTCCCGAGCCGCCCCCGAAGGTCATGGTGCCGAGACACAGTTCCGAGACGTAGAGCCCCGTTCGGCCCAACAGGTTGTAGCGCACGGTAGCCTCCGATTGGTCTGCAAAGCGTTGAATGGCAGCGCAGGCGCGAGAGCGCGCGCAGCGGCGGCGCGGGCGGATTACCCGGTTGAGCATAGCCCAGAAACGTGATCGCCGTCACCGCTTGGCGATCCACCGGCGGCGGCACCCCTGGATTGCGGCTGCGTCACAGTGCTCCGGACGGGCATGCGTCATATTTTGGCGCTCTTGGTCCTACGCGGGAGTGGACTCTGAACGTCCGCACCAAAGTCATTGCGCTGCTGACCGGTGTGTTCCTGGTGTTCGCTCTGGTCGAATGGGGCGTCGGCGAGAGGCTGCTGCTGCCGCGCTTCGAGCAGATCGAGCGCGACAATGCCGTGACCGCCATGAAGCGCATCGACGCCGGGGTTTCCGAAGCACTCGACGGCCTGCAGGTGTCCGCAACCGATTGGGGCAACTGGGCGGATACCTATCGGTATATGCAGGACCACAACAAGGAGTACAGCCAGGAGAACCTGAACGCCCTGGCCTTGAAGCAGCTGCACATCTCCGCATTGGCCTTCATCGATCTGAATGGCCGGATCATCTGGTCGCTCTCGCAGGATCCGTTCACCGGATCCCCGATCCAGCTCGAGCTGTTTGCCGGCGGCACACTGCCAACCGATTTCCCCTGGGGCGAGAACCTGCGCGACGCCACCCCGCGCTACGGTCTCATCGCCACCAATCACGGCGTGCTGCTTGCCGCCGTGTCCCCGATCCTGGACGGTTACGGCCACGGTCCCTCGCGTGGGGTGATCGTCATGGGCCGCCTGCTCACGAGCCCCGAGATCGCCGCGATCGGTGCCAAGGCGCAGACCAGCGTCACTCTCACGGCCATGCATGCACTCGGGCGCCGGCAGCCGAACTTTCTGCCCCAGTCCGCCGTGCCCGGCGCGACCTCGCTGCTCGTGCCGACGGATGAGACGACGCAGGTGTTTCGCGTCTTCAAGGACATCTACGAGCGGCCCATCATGACCCTGCGCGTCGATGTGCCGCGCACGATCAGCGCCCATGCGCGCACGACGGTCAATTCAGCCATGGGCTTCACGATCGGGGCCTTCGTGGTGGTACTGGTCTTCATGCTGCTGGTGCTCGAGCGCACCGTATTCACCCCGCTGGCGAGGGTGACGCGCCACGCGATTGCGATCGGCGCGGGCGATGATCTCACGACGCGACTCAATCTGGAGCGCAACGATGAGATCGGCACGCTCGCCAACGAGTTCGATCGCATGGTGGCGCAGGTGGCCGAGTCGCGCCGGCAGCTCATCGACAACAGTTTCCAGGCCGGCATGGCGGAATTCTCCCGCGGCGTGCTGCACAATATCGGCAACGCGATGACGCCGCTGGCCGTGCGCGTGGCGAAGCTGCAGGAGCTGCTGCGCGCCGCCCCGATTGAGGACATCGAGCGCGCGCTGGCCGAATGCGCGGCCGGCAACGTGCCGAGCGCACGGCAGGCGGATCTGGACGAATTCCTGCGTCTCGCGAGCGCCGAGTTGGCCGGCCTCGTCAAGGCCGCCGACGCCGACGTCAGCATGATGATGCGCCAGGCCACCATGGTGCAGAATGCGCTCTCCGAGCGACTGCCCTCACTCAGCGCGCGCACGATCGTCGAGGCCGTCGAGCTGCCGGCCATCATTCATCAGAGTCTCGAAATCGTGCCCGACGCGTGCCGCGAACAGATCGACATCGAGCTCGACCGCTCATTGCAGCTCGTGAGCCCGGTCTGGACCGCGCGCACGGTGTTGCGGCTCGTGATCCAGAATCTGATCATCAACGCGGCCGAGGCGATGCGCGCCACGGGTAGCTCGCGCGGTGTGGTACGTTTCACGGCAGCGCTGCAGCGCGACGGCGGCGCGCAGAAGCTGCTGCTGGACTGTCAGGACAGCGGCTGCGGCATCGAGCCGCACAACATCGAGCGCATCTTCGAGCGCGGCTTCTCCACCAAGCTCGGCAAGGGCAACAGCGGCATCGGACTGCATTGGTGTGCGACCGCCATCAACGCGCTCGGCGGCCGCATCTGGGCCACCAGCGAGGGCGCTGGCTGCGGTGCCACGTTCCACGTCGTCATTCCCGTGACGCCACCGGCGGAAGCCGTCGCCACGAAGGCGGCTTGAGGTCGATCATGACAGAGAACAACAATTCAACGATTCGCGTGCTGGTCGTCGATGACGAGCCGGCCATTGTCGATGCGTACCGACAGATTTTCACAGCCCCCTCCGATGACGCCGCGGTGGCGCGTCGCAATCTCGGCGCCAAGCTGTTCGGCGCCTCGCAACCGGTCACGCGATTGCGCGTGCCGAGTCATGCGCTGAGCTTCGATGCCGTCTACTGCAAGGGCGCCGAGGCGGCGGTGGCCGCCGTGCGTGCAGCGCTCGAGGCTGACAAGCCCTTCGCGGTGGCGTTCCTGGACATGCGCATGTCCCCGGGACCGGACGGCATCTGGGCTGCCTCTCGCATCCGCGAGCTCGACCCGGCGATCGAGATCGCGGTGTGCACCGCCTACTCGGACATCGATCCGATCGACATCGGCGGCCGCGTGCCGCCCGAGGACAAGCTCTCCTACCTGCAGAAACCCTTTCACCCGCACGAGGTGCGGCAGATGGCGATCGCGCTCGCCAGCAAATGGCGCGCGGAGCGGCGCATCGCGCGCCTGGCCTATTTCGATTCGCTTACGGGTCTGCCCAATCGCGAGCAAGCGCACCAGCGCCTGCGCGCGGCGGTCGCCTCGGCGCAGCAGCATCAGCGCGTGCTGGCGCTCATGTATGTGGACCTCGACAACTTCAAGCGCGTCAATGACACCCTCGGGCACGCCATCGGCGACGAAGTGCTGATCTGCGCAGCCGACCGGCTGCGCAAGGCACTGCGCGGCAGCGAGGGTCGCGCCGCCGATGAGGTCCTGGTTGACCGTCCGGGCGACATCGGCCGGCTGGGTGGCGATGAATTCATGGTGGTGCTGCCCGACATCGGCAGCAGCGAGAATGCGGCGCAGGTGGCCGAGCGCCTGATCGTGGCGCTGCAGGCGCCGATGACGCTCTCCCGCCATACGGTGGTCGTCACCCCGAGCATCGGCATTGCCATGTCGCCCACCGACGGCAGCGATGCCGAGACGCTGCTGCGGCACGGGGATCTCGCGATGTACTTTGCCAAGCGACGCTCTCCGGGCTCCTTCGCGTTCTTCGATGCGTCGATGAACGAGGGCGCGCTGCAGCGCTACACCATCGAGAGCAAGCTGCGTGGCGCGCTCGAGCGCGGCGAGCTCTCGCTGCACTACCAGCCGCAGATGGACATGACCACGGGCAACGTCACCGGCATGGAGGCGCTGTGTCGGTGGACCAACGCCGAGCTCGGCGTCATTCCGCCGGCGGATTTCATCCCCGTGGCCGAGGCTGCCGGCCTGATCATTCCGATCGGCGAATGGGTGATGCGGACGGCGTGCGCGCAGGCCAAGAAATGGCACGATGAGGGTCTGGCCGTGCAGCGCATGGCGGTGAATGTCGCCAATCAGCAGTTCGGCATGCACAACTTCGCCGGCCTGGTGGCGCAGATCCTGCGCGAAACCGGCCTGCCGCCTAACATGCTCGAGATCGAAATCACGGAATCGATGGTCATGATGGACGAAAAGCGCGCCGCACATGTGCTCGAGGAGCTGCACGCGATCGGCGTCACGGTCGCGATCGATGACTTCGGCACCGGCTACTCGAACTTCCAGCGCCTGCACCACCTGAGCATCGACCGGCTCAAGATGGACCGTTCCTTCGTGCGTGACCTGGGCGATGACAGCGACGATCGCGCGATCGCCGCGGCCATCATCTCCATGGCCAAGGCGCTCAAGGTCGAGGTCGTGGCCGAGGGCGTGGAGTCATTTGCGCAATTCCGCTTCCTGCAGGAGCATCAGTGCGCGCAGTCGCAGGGCTTCCTGTTGAGTCGCGCGCTGCCCGCGGGCGAGGCGCGACTGCTGCTCGAGCGCGCCACCGAGAAGTTCGACGGCAGCCCGACGCAGCGCGTGCGAAGGCTCATGGGCCGCGCCGAGGGTTGAGCCGCCGCGCTCTGCGCTATAGTGCTGCCCCTCGCTGTTTCACGGGGGGGCTCAAGGATTCGCGACCCCATCGCCGAAATACTGCGTGCGCAGCCGGTCATCGTTCTCGACGGCGCGCTCGCCACCGAGCTCGAGCGCCGCGGCGCCGATCTCGACGATCCCCTGTGGTCGGCCAAAGTGCTGCTCGAGCAGCCGGCGCTGATCCGCGCCGTG
>Ga0181523_10003918_pt1 | contig 13208 bp, 11 predicted proteins | sample PEATcosm2014_Bin_43_FD_119752 | JGI IMG/M metagenome (GOLD analysis project Ga0181523, IMG submission 119752) | Peatland microbial communities from MTU Mesocosm Facility, Houghton, MI, USA - PEATcosm2014_Bin05_30_metaG | ecosystem: Environmental > Terrestrial > Soil > Wetlands > Peat | place... | reverse complement strand
TCCACGTAGGGCGAGCAGTACCAGCGGTCGTAAACCTCGGGAGTCATCGTCTTCGGATCGCGAACAGAGAGTGCATCCGGGGGCTTGGTCAGAGCGCTGACGTAGACGCGGCGTACGGCGCCAGGTTTACCGAGAATTTGCTGCGCCAGTGCGATCGGCGCGACGATCTGGTCGTCTTCAGCGCCACCGGTGGAGAGGATGCCGGAAATGGTAAGTTTGCGGCGGGCGATTTCGATTGTCTCGCCGGGTTGCTTGCCAAGCTTCGTGGCCAAGCGTTCGCCGAGCAGCACATTCTGAGAGTCGTCCGCGGGCCAAACGCAGTTTGGAGACTCCTTGCCATTGCCGCACGAAACCTTCCACCATGGATGTGTGATCCGCACGCCGGTAGTGAAGTCGTCTTTGCCGAAGCTGAGCGCCTTATTGAAGTAGGTGCCAACCAGCGTGACATCCTTTGCACCGCTACTGCCGCCGAGTTTCACAGTGACGGGCAGCATGGGCGAGAAGCCGACGATATTGTGGTGCCAGAAGGTGCCGCGAATTTTCGGAAGGTCGGCTTCGTTGAGAAACGCGCCGTCGCTCGGAGGTTTCAGGTTGACGCCACCGACTTCCACATCGAGCGTGTCTTCCTGCGGAGTGACGACTAGATTGGCGCCGTAGCTGCGCAGTTCGCGGTTGATTTTGTCGCCGATGTCCGTGGCTACGGCGATCATCGCGGTGGCAACCGCTACGCCCAGCGTGATCGCAATGCCCGCCAAAAGCTTGCGGCGCGCTTGGCGGCGAAACGATTCGTAGACGATGCGGGGAAACATTATTTCTGCTCGAAGTAGTGTCTGCCCGCCGCGACGTCGGCCTCGGAGACGATGACGGCGTCATCGGTGACCTGCGCTTTCAGCGGGATCGGATTGCAGCCGCCGGGCATGCCGACGGACTGCGGGTTAATGGGGGCGGCGCAGTTCTTGCAGATCACGCCTTGCGCTCCTTTGTAGAAGCCAACGGGGCCGCAGATTTCGCAGGCGTCAAACAGGGTTGCGATTTTTCCGTCCGGCTTCTGATAGAGCCAGAAGCGGACTTCGACGCCGCCTTCTTTCGTTTCAAAGCGGTGCAGTTCGCCGTCGTAAACCTCTTTCAGGGGGATCGAGACTTTACCGTCGACGAAAGTGACTTCGGTAGCAGGCGAGAGCGCGCTGGCGCTCTTCTCATAGATAAAGCTGGCGGTGATCATCACGATGAAGGCGAACGAAAAGACGTAAACCGACGCCATCCAGAGACGCTCACGGCGGGCCGTCCAGAGCGCTTTGCGGCGGGCGGCGCCGGCGGCCGGCAACTCGACCGGCTGGCGGCTCTTCATATCAAACAGCACCATCAGTGCGGCCAGCGCGAGGATGGTGACGAAAAAGAAAAAATCGTTGCGGACGATGGGGCCGATGATGGCCATCTCCTGGCGAGAAGAGGGAAGCACTCCGTTCTCGGAGAGCTCGTGCAGGCCGGAGATCACCAGTTGCCCGGCTACCAGGAAAAGAATCGCGGTGGTGACCCTGAAAAATTTCTGCAGGTTGATCTTGACGCTGCCCTTGACGAACATCACGCCGAACAGGATCGCAACGCCTACGCCCGAAAGCGTGCCGATGAAGCTCATCAGTTCGCTCGAGTTCAGCGTCACGGCGGACAGCATCAGAACGGTTTCCGCGCCCTCGCGCAGGACCATGAGAAAGACGAAAATGAAGAGGCCGATCCAGGCGTCGCCACGGGCGAACAATCCGACCTTGCTTTCGATCTCGCCTTTGAGCTTGCGACCGGTCTTCATCATGAAAACGATCATGGTGACGACGAAGACGGCAGCCACCAGCATGACCCAGCCTTCGAAGACGTCTTCGTTTAGCTTGAAGCGGGAGAGCACGACGGCCACGCCAATCGATCCAGCAAAAGCTGCGGCGAGAGCGGCATAGACCGATTTGCGCAGATCATTGCGGCCGATTTTGGCAAGGTACGCCAAAGTGATGCCTACGATGAGAGCGGCTTCCACGCCTTCTCGGAGAGTAATGATGAATGCCTGAAGCATTGAATTAGGGTCCGTTTTCTAATTGAAAATGAAATTCAATTTCAATATCCATAGGATACGGCTTCGAGTGGGGGTGGTCAACGCAGTGAGTCACGGATTGCTGTGATTTGCATCACACGGGGAAACCGGGCATTGAATGGTATTTTCGCAGCAACCCAGCCCTTCGTGACATTGCCCTTGAGCGCGTGGCTGGCAATAATCTTCTGGTAGCTGGACAGGTTACGTAGTTCCCGAGACCCGGATCCGCGGGTTCGGGTCTTCGTTTTCTTTGGGACGGAGCTGGACGACCTAGGGCTGTGCGTTTTGTAGATTCTTCAGCATTCCCTCGAAGATAGGCGTCGACCAGTTCTTTTTTGTTGACCCATCGCTTCTCATATCGGTCGTTATGCGGACTTGCGTATGGTCGCTTTTCGCCTCGAGCACGGCCTCTACGCTCTCATCGCCGGAAGCCTCACGCCAACTGATCTTCACCTTTGGGCGCTTGCACTTGATCCGCTCCGCCGTCGTTTCCGTGACCTTACATTCCTGGCTTTCCATGGCGGGCTTGAGCGCGGCCAGCACCTTGTCCATCGCGAAAGGAACGACCTCGTCCACATCCACGCGCATCCAGGCCGGATCAAAGGAAAGCGTCACGGAATCGAAGGTGGCATCGGAAAACGTCTTGCTCCACTGCGCGAAAGTGTCTGGCGTCATTTCATGCACTTTTTCGATGTAAGAAAGAGCGTACCAGCTATGCTTTCCGATAATCACTCTGGTGACGGCGTCTTCTTCCTGCGAATTGCCGCAGGCGTTTCGGTGCCATCGCACCAAAACGCTGGTTTCATCTTTTGCGATCACGAGGAACTGCCTTTTGTCGGAGCACCCCTTTTGCGCTTTTCCTTTTTCCTCTTGTCTGTTCAATAACTCTTCCGGAGAGATCTGGCTGGATTCACTGTGACTCTCGATATACACCGTTTTCTTCCAGTCCTTAAATGTGTCGCCGTCGGAGACAAAACGGATGCCATTGTACCGAGCGTCTGGGCTGATGTGATACATAGACGTCCACCCCGGCCCTAGTGCGCGCGCGAAACCTTCGTTCTGTACGGTTTGTCCGGTGGCTCCGCTCCACGGGATGAGACCCAAGAAGACAAGGTCCAGGATCAATTTCTTCATGGCAGCCCTCCAAATTATTGCTGTGTCATCCGGGTTCCCGTTTAGCCTTTAGCCTCGCTTGAACTGCAACGCCCGAGGGGTGGTTATGGGCGGCTCGATTATTGGCGTGAATTCTACGTGGGCCAGACCGGCAGGTCAATGAGAGCTGGGGAGTTGGGAGGACTCTCAGAGGATCCTCAAAAACTTCTTAGCATCGGCCAGTTCAGGAAAACTCTTTTCTTCTTCTAGAAACTCCCGCGAGTGCACGCATCTTCTGCTCCCCCGCAGTCTGACCGGGTGTTTCAAGTGCAGCATCTCGTGAAACACGATGTATTCGACCGCATAGCGCGGCACGCGCGGGTGATCGAAGACACGGCTGATGACGATGGCATTGTGTGCCGGGTCGTAGTGGCCGAGGCTGCGGCGGGCGTGGTTCCGGCTCCAGGTGAGTTGCGGGCGTCCCATGAGTCCGTGAAAGAAGCGTCGGTTGAGGTCGTCGAAGATCTCTTCCAGATGATAGTGGTGGCCGCGGGCGGAGTGGATGTGCTTGCGTCCGCGCATCTGGCGGAAGAGCCGCGCTTTGGCGGCCACGTCGTGGCTGGCGACATAGCGGCGATAACGGGCGCTGTGGATGCGATTGACCGGCTTGCGATAAAGCTTGGCGAGCAGAATGTGGGCGATCGAGTGCAGCACCCCTTCGGGAGCGCCTTCGAGCAGGTCTGAGAGCCGGATGTACAGCTCTCCTTGACGTAGCCGGATGGTGTTGTTGATGGAGACGAAAGGATAAAAACGAATGTGCATCGGCGGCGCGGACGTGTGGGGGCGGAGTTCGCGATAGGCGCCGTGAAAGATTTGCGCGAGCTTTGCAGACACGTTGAGGGAAGAGTAGCACGAGGCCGACAGTCGCCACTCAGCAGCCTCGCCCTGGCAGGCTTTTCTTGACAGGCCGAGATTATCTTCTTATTGTTGCTTCCCTATTGTTATTCAATGCCCATGAACATTATTAAAGCTACCAAAAAATTTGAGGATTGGGTGCGGCTGCACATTCGAATCGTTGAGCCCGATTTGCGTTTCAAGCATGAGCAGATGGCGGCGTCCCTCTTCCCGTTTTTCCGGGCGACTTTCTATCGCTGGTTGCAGTTGTGGCCGGAGGAGTGTGCGGAAGTAGACCGCGTCCCAAATATTTTGTCGGTGGGCGATCTGCATGTCGAGAACTTCGGCACCTGGCGAGATACCAACGGACGGCTGGTGTGGGGGGTGAACGATTTTGATGAAGTGAATTTATTTCCCTACACGATGGATCTGGTTCGGCTGGCCACGAGCGCGTTGCTGGCCGCTCAGGAAGAGCGTTTGGCGCTGAAGCCGAAAGACTCGGCAGCGGCGATTCTGGAGGGATACGAGCGAGGGATGGAAGAGGGAGGTCGTCCATTTGTGTTGGAGGAGAGTCACGGGTGGTTGCGCACGATCGCGACGAGCAAGCTGCGCGATCCGGTGGTGTTCTGGGGGAAAATGGATCGTCTTCCGACGGTGAAGGGAGAAATACCGGAGAGCGCCCGCGAAGCGATTGAGCATCTGCTGCCGGAACGGGGCGTCCCATACCGGCTGGCGTCACGAAGGGCGGGCCTCGGGAGCCTGGGGCATCTGCGGGTGGTGGCGATCGCGGAGTATAAAGGCGGACGCATAGCGCGGGAAGCGAAAGCGCTGACTCCGTCGGCAGTGCAGTGGCTAAACCCGAAGCTACCGGCAGAGATTCTGTATGCGGTAATCCTGCGACGGTCGGTACGCTGCCCCGATCCGTATGTGCAGCTGCGGGGGCACTGGCTGGTGCGGCGGCTGTCGCCCTATTGTTCGCGCATCGAACTGGAGGCGCTTGGAACGAGCCGAGAGGAGTGCCGGTTGCTGGAGGCCATGGGCCGAGAGACGGCGAACATACATGCGGGAACGGAGGAAAAGCGCCGGGCGATCCTGAAGGACTTGCGCGGACGAAAAGGGAACTGGCTGCTGGGAGCGGCGCAGGCGATGGCGGACGCGATGGAAAAAGATTGGCGAGTGTGGAGGGAGCGCCGGCAGAGCTAAACTCCGTCGGCGCCTTATTGGAGTGATAGTCCGTGCGAGGACTCTGGTTGGTCGGAGAGGTGGAATTCCAGCGCGTGGGGCTGGTTTTCCGCTCCGATGGTGATAAGGGCGTCGAGGATGGATTCGAGGTTTGCGGCGGAACCTGACCACACCCGGGAAAAGGACTCGCGATGAACCGCCAATTCGCCGACCAGCCGGCCAACCGAATGAGGACCCAGATCGACGTCGGTCAGAGTCGGGTCGCTGCCGATGGGCAGCGGAGGATAGCGCGACGGAGGCAGGCGGAGGCTGGCCTGGGTCAGCCAGTGGGCAATAAGCGCTTTGAGATGTTGCCTGCAGCAGACGCTCTTCATGTCTTTCTGCGATGCCAGCGAGGAATGCCAGGACAGGATCTTGAGGCGGTCAAACCAGCGGTTCTCGACCACGAGGAACCATCCGGTGTGGCGAAAAGTGTCGAGGCCGCAAACCGAGCAAGGCGAGCGTTTTGTGATTGCGTAATCCATCGTGGGAAAGTTCATCGTTGGGTATTTCATGGGCGCCCCCTTTTAACGATCAACAGGTATTGCCTGCTGCGCGGGTGAGGAAGCGTGGACCCGGGCGCTCGCTAAGGGGGACCGTAAGCATCCCACGGTTGCTGTCGAAACGGAGCGTAAAGTGCGAGGAGCAGGCGTCGCACAGCCAGAAGTGTTCACGCCGCCGCAGTTTCCGCCGGTTGCCATCGAAAGCGGCGCTATCGTCGGAAGAAAAAGTTTCCGCTAGGAACAGCTTGCCTTCGCGCAGTGAAAGGAAGGGAACGCTGCAGGCGGGATTGGCACATTTATGGAGCATAGGCTGGTTCCAGTCTTCTCTTCGGGAGTCTTGGCCAGAGAGATTCCACCGACAGTGCACGCGAAAGGCCGAAGCCATCGGGGACAGGTTAGAAGCAATTAATCTGTAGATACAGCGGGTTATATGGCGAGGAAGTGCTCTTCATTATTCTGGGCCGAGTTGTGCTGACGGACAGCGGTCGCGGCCGACGAATAATCGTCATTAGCTGCCGAGCGTTTCAGTTGTGATGAAGAGTGCAAGACAGTTTGCAGGATGGAAAGCCCGAGTTTGCCCTGGGCCCAGATTCCCGATACATTCTAACTGGCCAGCAACCACCAATCTGGTCTTGGGCCCTATGATCCATTTGTTATTTTGTCGCATCTTTTCGTCTGCACTCTATCTACTTATTTTCGTCGGAACGCTGCCCGGCCAAAGCACGCCACCTCCGCCGTGGGAGGGTGCGGCGTTCTCCGCTGAGCCTAAGGATATTGCCGTGGCGGCCGCGGCCATCAAAGTACAAAAATTTGCCAATGTGACCGTTTTGTTCGAAGAACGTCGCATAGTTTTCGATTCCGCCGAACGGACAACTTCGACCGTGCGCATCGTCTACCGCGTTGAAACCAAAGACGCTCTAAGCAATTGGGATACCGCAAGAGCGACCTGGTCTCCGTGGCGGCAGAAAAGACCTCAGATTCGCGCCCGCGTCATCGCGCCTGATGGGACTGTCGCCACGCTGGATCCAAAGGTCTTGACCGAGTCGCCTGAGCACGATCAGCGTCCCGAGATCTACGAAGATCAGCGCTCTTATTCAGGCCCGTTGCCAGCCGTCGCCATTGGCTCCATTGTGGAGAAAGAAACAGTTTGGGAAGACACGGAACCCATGAATAACTACGGGATCATGCGCCGTTCTTATGTCGGTTACAACGACCCGTTGTTGCACGAAGTTGTGGAGCTCCAGGCGCCTTCTTCCGTTCACATTCAATACAAACTTCGCCAAGCGCCTGCCCTGAAAGCGACGCGCAGCGAAAAGAGCGGCATCGTCACCTTGCGGTTTGAGCAGGGAGCGACGGACGCGCTCGAAAATCGAGAAAGAGACCTGCCCTCGGACTTCGATAACTGGCCCAGCATTGACTATTCCACGGGGGAATCTTGGAACGCTGTTGCCCAAGGGTATTACAAGGACATCGAGGGTGCTATTCGCCCGGGAGAAGTCCAGTCGTTGCTGGAAGGTACTGCTGGATTGAAGGGTCCAGATCTCTTGCGCCGTTTAGTTACCAATCTGCACCAGAAGGTCCGCTATACCGGACTCGAGTTTGGTTCCTCGGCACTCATACCGCATCCGGCAGGCGAGACGCTGAAGAGCGGCTACGGCGATTGTAAGGACAAGGCGATTGTGCTCGTTTCAGCACTCAAGGCGGCGGGCATTCCCGCCCAGTTGGCCTTGCTCGAAGTGCGCGGCGACAACGATGTTAGTCCCGAACTGGCCGGAATCGGCATCTTCAACCACGCCATTGTTTACATCCCCGGGAAACCCGCCGTCTGGATCGACGCCACCGCCGAGTATTTCGAGCCCGGGTACCTTCCGTGGAATGACCAAGGGAGGTTCGCGCTGCCGATCGGCCCCGACAGCAGGCAGTTGGTGCAGACGCCCGTGAACACTCCGTCGGAAAACGCACAAAACATCCGCCGCGAATTCTACCTGTCAGAGTACGGTCCAGCACGCATCGTCGAGGTCTTTCAATCTACCGGCGAAGAGTCCGCACTTCTACGTTACCGGTACGGACAGGAGGAGACAAAGGACACACGGGAAGGCCTGGAACGCTATGTCAAAAGCTACTTCCTCGCCGAAGCTCTTACCAATGTGGAACACACGTCCGGATCCGATCTGACCAGGCCGTTTGAATTGAAGCTCGACATTGCAAAAGCAAGGCGCGGATCGTCCGATTTAGCCGCCGCCGTCGTCGCTATTCGCACCGATAATCTTTTGTGGGGCTATCCCGACTACGTGTTATCCGACGACGGAACTGACAAACCCGACAATCCAGGCTGGAAACCCCGCAAGAATGATATTGAGGTGCAGCCGTTCGTTACGGAGTGGCGTTACACGATCGTGCTACCTCCGGGCTTCGGCGCCCCCGTGCTCCCTAAGGATGTCGAGCAGTCCCTCGGTCCAGCAGAGTTTACGCAACACTATCAACTCGAAACCAGCGGCGCCGTAACCGCCATCTGGCGCTTCGACTCGGTTAAGTCTCGTTACAGCCCGGCTGAACTGAAGGCGCTGCGGCAAGCGGCCCACACCCTGCTCAATTCCAATGCCGTGCTGATCACTTTTCCCCAAGAAGGTGCGGCGCTGCTCGCCCAAGGCAAGGCTCGCGAAGCGCTCGCATCGTACGCCGATCTGGTTAAACTTCATCCGGACGAGGCCCTTCACCACATTCAGATCGCCCGAGCCTTACTGGACGCGGGTTTCGGTGAGGAAGCCCGCAAGGAAGCCCGGCGTGCCACTGAACTCGACGCTAAGAACGCACTCGCCTGGAGTTCCCTGGGCTGGATCCAGGAGCATGACGCTATCGGCCGTCGATTTGGCAAAGGCTTCGACTTCGGTGCGGCCGTAGCGGCCTATCGAAAAGCAATCGAACTCGATCCGAAGGAGTGGACCAACTATGCCGACCTGGCGATTCTGTTGGAGTATGACGCTTTTGGTGAGCGCTACTCTCCGGAATCCAAGCTCGATGAGGCCGCAGCTGAGTATCGTGCATTGAAGGAAGTCAACCAGGAAAAGGGCGAGAGCTACGACGACAATTTGCTGTTTGACTTGCTCTACGCCCATAAGTGGGATGAGGTTCTCCAGCTTTGTAGTTCTCTGCCGTTCAGCACAAACCGCCACGGCATCGCACTGGCGGCGATTGCCGCTCGCGACGGTTCGCAAGCGGCGCTAACCGAGGCACACCGCCGCGAGTCCAGTGAAAGCGACCGAAGCACCATCCTGGTATCGGCGGGCAATTTGCTCATTCGCTTGCGGATATATCCTCGCGCCCTCGATCTTTTGAATGCCGCGGCAGCGGGGCAGGAAAACAGCTCGCAGCTGCGTGGGCGCATTGAGATGATGCACGCAGTACGTCCTTATGAGGAAGTCCTGCTGCCTGAATCTGATCCCAAAAGAGTCGTACAACAGTTTTATTTATTTCTTCTGGATCCGCGCGCGAAACCTGAGGACATGTTCCGCTTCATGGAATTGTATTCAGCCGACTATAAAGACGACGCGGAGAGCGCCGCCAGAAACGCAAGCTTGCTTCGCAAAACTCTGGAAGGCAAAGGCGTCTCCTTGCCAGTGGCGCGCGACATGATTTTATCGAGCTTGCAGATGTCGGTCGAAGGCGACGAGCAATCGGGATTTCGCATCCGCGCGCGGGGCATTGGCGACAAACCGGAAACCATGCTCATCGCGCGTGCTAAGACCGGGAACGGCCCCTCCGGATTTAAGTTCGTCGCGCGGAAGGGCTACGTATATATGGTAGGCGCGGAAGTTCTGCGGCGGCTGGGCGCGAAAGATCTGAAGAGTGCGAAGACCTGGCTCGATTGGGCGCGCGAGGAAGTAACGCTGAATTCCGGCGACGATCCGCTGAGCGGCGCGGTTTTCCCGCGTTTCTGGACTCGCGGCGACGATGCCGATCCGAAAAAAATGCGGCTGGCAGCACTGGCGCTGCTGGCGAATTCCTCCGCCATCGACGAGTACATCGGCGAGCTGAAATCCGCTCAGGCTCAGGCCAAGGACTCCGACGCCACAAAACTCGATTTGCTGCTGGCACATGCGGCCACCAAGCTGCGGGACTGGAATCTGTTGCTCGAAGTGGCTCCGCGGCTTCTTGCCTCGTATCCGGCGTCGGACACCGCCTTGCGCTTTGTGGTTACGGCCAGCGTGTTCACCAAGAACTGGGAAGTGGGACAAAAGGCGGTCGCGGCGAGGCTGGCGCGCATCCCCGACGATCTGACTGCCGTGCGCTCGTCCGCGCAACTGGCGGAGGGCAAAAGCGATTTTGCCCAAGTGCGTAGCATTCTTCGTCCTTTGATCGACACCAACCGTGCCGAGATGTACGACTTCAATGAGTACGTCTGGAATGCGCTCTTTATTGGCAAGGTCACGGAGGAAGATGTCTCCCTCCTGCAACGGGCAATCGCGAATAAGTCAGACAGTTCCTATGCTGAAATCCACACCCTGGCATGTCTTTACGCGGAAATGGGCAAAACGAAAGAAGCGCGGGAGCTTCTCCTGCGAGCCATGGATTCCGGAGGCTTCGATGAGCCCAATGAGCCCATTTGGTACGGCTTTGGCCGCATTGCGGAGGACTACGGCCTGCCCGCGGTTGCACTCTCACTGTACCAACGAGTCGGCAAGACAACGGAGGCCGATCTCCCCACCTCGACTTACAACCTGGCAAGAATGCGCGAAAAGCTGCTTCTCTCAGCGACAAGACCTACGCCATAGCGAGAGACAGTGGAGCGACGGGCGCCCCGCCCGTCTCACCCACATCAAAAATTTTAGCGTCGGCGAGCTAACTCTCAGCGCATGATCGTCTAGTGCACGATCCAAGCAGAGGCTGCGACGACGACGCCTGCGGCAGCCAGCAACACGCCGAGGTGCCAGAATATTCGGCGGCCTGAGAGCAGCGTGATCGAGGTGATGACCAGGGCGACCTCCAGGAAGACTTCGCCGAGATCGAAGCGGTCGGCCTTACGGTGCGTGAGCGCGAATTCCTGCTCGAGTTCGCGGGCTTTGGTCTCGAGCTCTTTCTTTTCGTCTTTATAGCGGTCGGCTTCGGCGCGGACTTTTCCCTCAAGCTTGGCTGCGGCTTCGGAGTCCTTGGAGGTGACCACGCCGGCCAGATCGGCGAATAACTCGTCGGTGTGAAGGCGGATATTCTTGGCTTGATAGTAACTCCACTGGTCGGTGACCTTGTTCTGCAAAATGATTTCTTCAGTATGCGTGCGATGGCCGAGTAGCGACACCGTCGCCACCAGCACGGCCAGCACCGCCATGGTGAGGGTCACCGGGGCGAGAGAGGGATTCTCCCTGGCGCGTTCGGCGTTCTCGTGCAACTCGTTGATTTCTTCGGTCATTTGTCGCTCCTGGTGAAGGTTCGTCGGACTGATGATCTATATCGATGACCTATGAGGATAAACCAAGTTGTCTATTCTCCCATGACTTTAATGAGGACGCGTTTATCGCGCTGGCCATCAAATTCGGCGTAGAAAATCTGCTGCCAGGGGCCGAAGTCGAGTTTCCCGTTGGTCACCGGGACGATGACTTGGTGGTGAATGATCAGCGATTTCAGGTGCGCGTCGCCGTTGTCTTCGCCGGTCTGGTGATGCTGGTAGTTCTGCCGGAACGGCGCGAGCGTCTCCAGCCACTGGTCGATGTCTTTGATGAGGCCGCTCTCGTTGTCATTGACGTAGACTCCGGCGGTGATGTGCATGGCGGAGACCAGGATCATGCCGTCTTTGATTCCGGACTTCTTGACGGCGCTCTCGACTTGCGGGGTCAGGTGGACATAGGCGCGCTTGGTTTTCGTGTGCAGGGTCAGGTATTCGGTATGGAATTTCATGGGGTCTATCTTAAACACAAGCCCTCCCCGTGTTCCTCTGTGCCCCCTGTGGTGATCGCCTCTCTGGGGTCGGCTTGTGAAGCACGTGCCGGCGGAGGCCCGAGTTTAACGCCGAACAGCACGATAAATGACATCAGTTGATGCTATAATCAGTGCTATGAGAACAACCGTTGCGCTGGATGACGATCTCGTACGCACCGCCCAGGAGTTCACCGGCGTGGCGGAGAAAACGGCTCTGATTCGGGAAGCTCTCAAAGCCCTGATCGAGCGCGAGAGCGCCCGCCGCTTAGCATCCCTGGAGGGCACCATGCCGAAACTGAAGAATATTCCCCGTCGCAGGCCAGGGACGAAGACGAATTGATTCTCGCGGACACCTCGATTTGGATCGACCACTTTCGCTTGGGAAACCTTCGTTCGGGAAACGAGGAACTGCGGAAGCATCTGAACGAAGGGCAAATCGTGATCCATCCCGCCATAATTGCAGAACTTGCGCTTGGTTCTTTGCAACAGCGCACATTGCAGGAACGGACAAAGACGCTAGCGCTGCTGGACCTATTGCCCCAGGTCCAAGTAGCGCAAATGAGCGAAGTGCGGCGCATGATCGAGGCTCGTCGTCTGCACAACCTAGGCATCGGTCTGACCGACGCCCACCTGATAGCCTCAGTCTTTCTCAATCCGTCCACGCTTCTGTGGACAAGAGATAGGCGACTCCGCAAGGCCGCGGAAGGTCTTGGCATTCACGCCAGTCTGCCCTAGAGAGTTTTAGGGCGGGCCCGCCCAAGCAGAGCTTGGACGGGACACCCTCGTGAGTTCGATTGATTGCGATGCCCGAGCCACCCGCCACCCTGGTGAGTTCAAACGATTGCGATGGCCCGGGCCACCCGCCCGCACCCAAAGTGGGGAAGTCGAGCTAAGTTATTATTCTGGAATATGTTACAGATACGCCCTTGTTTCTGAATACTTTAGCGCAAATTGGGAGGAGGGGGTACCTAGCGCATCGACTCTTCAATCTCCGAGATCCAATCAGGCCGCTTGAGCACTTCACGGGGCTTGGGTCCGTCGGCGGCTCCTACTATGCCGTCGCGCTCCATTAGGTCGATGAGGTGGGCGGCACGTCCATAGCCGATGCGTAGGCGGCGCTGCAAGAGGGATGTGGAGGCTTTGCCGAATTCGATGACGAGGCGCACGGCATCGCTGAAGAGCGGGTCGTTATCATTGTCGTCGGCGGAAACTTCTCCGGAGTCCTCGCCGTCGGCTGATGCTTCGCGATCTTCTTTGGGAGTTTCCAGGAATTTCTCCTGATACTGCGCCTGGCCTTGTGCCTTCCAGAATTCCACCACAGCTGCGATTTCTTTTTCGGTTACGTAGGGAGCATGCAGGCGATGGACGCGCGCCGAGCCGGATGGCAGGTAGAGCATGTCGCCGCGTCCTAAGAGCGATTCGGCTCCGTTGGCGTCGAGAATGGTGCGCGAGTCTACCTTGGTCGCTACTCGGAACGATACTCGCGCGGGGAAGTTGGCTTTGATCAAGCC
>Ga0181523_10003917_pt1 | contig 13209 bp, 14 predicted proteins | sample PEATcosm2014_Bin_43_FD_119752 | JGI IMG/M metagenome (GOLD analysis project Ga0181523, IMG submission 119752) | Peatland microbial communities from MTU Mesocosm Facility, Houghton, MI, USA - PEATcosm2014_Bin05_30_metaG | ecosystem: Environmental > Terrestrial > Soil > Wetlands > Peat | place... | reverse complement strand
CCCGAGGGACGCGTCGTCCGTCGCATGTACGTCGAACAGGCGAGCGAGGTCGCGCGCGAGCTCTATCTCGGGATGGTCGTCGATCGCAAGGCGGAAGGAATCTCGGTTATCGCCAGCACGGAGGGCGGGATGGAGATCGAGGAGGTCGCGGCAAAGACCCCCGAGCGGATCTTCACCGAGCCGGTCGATCCGGTGATCGGCCTGAGCGGCTTCCAGTCGCGCAAAATCGCTTTTGCGCTCGGCCTGCGCGACAAGCAGGTGAATCAGTTCAGCGCCCTGCTCGCGTCGCTCTACCGCGCCTTCAACGAAACCGACGCGTCGCTGCTCGAGATCAATCCGCTGGTCGTGACCAAAGAGGGCAACGTCCTCTGCCTCGACGCGAAGATGTCGTTCGACGACAACGCGCTCTTCCGTCATGCCGATATCCGCGAACTGCGCGATTCGAACGAGGAAGACCCGGCCGAGACCGAGGCCGGGAAGTTCGACCTCAGCTACGTCCATCTCGACGGCAATATCGGCTGTATGGTCAACGGCGCCGGGCTCGCGATGGCGACGATGGATATCGTCAAGTATTACGGCGCGGAGCCGGCCAACTTTCTCGACGTCGGGGGCGGCGCCAATTCACAAAAGGTCGCGGCGGCGTTCCGGATTCTCCTCGCCGACGAGCGGGTCAAAGCGGTCCTCGTCAACATCTTCGGCGGGATCATGTTGTGCGACGTGCTCGCCCAAGGCGTGGGCGACGCCGCGCGCGAGGTCAAGCTCAGTATCCCGCTGGTGGTCCGGATGGAAGGCACCAACGTCGACAAGGGCAAGCAAATTCTCAAGGATTCGGGGATCGCGGTGATCGCCGCGGCCGACATGGCCGACGCCGCCCGCCGGGTAGTGGAAGCAATCCGCTAGCCCTTCACGCGAAAAAGAGAGCAATCGATGAGTATCCTCGTCAATAAGAACACCCGGGTCCTCACCCAGGGGATCACCGGCGCGACCGGACAGATTCATACGCGCGCCTGCAAGGAATACGGCACCCAGATGGTCGGCGGAGTCGTCCCGGGCAAGGGCGGCACCAACTTCGAGGGGATTCCGATTTTCGACACGGTCGAGCAGGCCCGCAAATCGACCGGCGCCAACGCGACGGTAATCTATGTGCCGCCGCCGTTCGCCGCCGACGCGATTCTCGAGGCGGTCGCCGCCGGTATCGAGCTCGTCATCTGTATCACCGAGGGCGTGCCGGTGCTCGACATGGTCAAGGTAAAGCGCTACGTCCGCGCGTCGCACAGCCGGCTCATCGGCCCCAATTGCCCCGGCGTCATCACGCCTGGCGAATGCAAAATCGGCATCATGCCGGGCTATATTCACAAGCCGGGCGATATTGGCGTGGTCTCGCGCTCGGGGACCCTGACCTACGAGGCGGTCTATCAGTTGACCCAGCTCGGGCTCGGGCAATCCAGTTGCGTCGGAATCGGCGGTGACCCGATTATCGGCACCAACCACACCGAAGCGATGGCGCTCTTCAATGACGATCCGAATACCCGCGCGGTGATCATGATCGGCGAGATCGGCGGCACGGCCGAAGAAGAGGCCGCGCTATATGTAAAGAATCACATGAAAAAACCGGTGGTGGCTTTTATCGCCGGACAGACCGCCCCCAAGGGGCGCCGGATGGGTCACGCAGGGGCGATCATCTCGGGCGGACGCGGCACGGCGGCGGACAAGATCGCGGCGCTCAAGGCCGCCGGCATAACGGTCGCGATGAGCCCGGCGGAACTCGGTATCACGATGAAAAACATGTTGGACGCTAGCGGAGCGCGCTGACGCGCGGAGCGAGCACAGGAGGCAGCGCTAGCGAAGCCGAAGGCGCAGCGAGCAAGTGAGTCTGCGAACCGCGTTCGGAAAATCGAGTCTGCGACGCGCGCCCAAAGCTAAGAGTCTCCGAGTTGCGTCAAGAGCAAAAGACCGGGATTCCTTCGCGCGGCAGCCACACGCGGGAATGACAGATAAAGAAATTTATGGAACGTACCCTCGCAATCATTAAGCCCGACGCCGTCGGACGCAAGCTGACCGGCGAAATCCTCAAACGTATCGAAGGCGCCGGCCTGACCCTGTGCGCGCTCCGCCTCAAGCATCTGACCCGCGCGGAAGCCGAGCGCTTCTATGAAGTTCACAAGGCGCGTCCGTTCTACGCCTCGCTCTGCGACTACATGTCGTCCGGACCGGTAGTGATCGCGGTGCTGGCGGGCGACGGTGCGATCGCTCGATGGCGCGAGCTGATGGGCGCGACCGATCCGGCGAAGGCTGCCGCCGGCACGATTCGCAAAGACCTCGGCCAGGACGTCGAGAAAAACGCCGTGCATGGCTCCGACGCACCTGAGACGGCCGCCCACGAGATCGCCTTCTATTTCAGCGCCCTGGAGATAGTCGGCTGACGCCGCGTCGATGATTCGCGACGCGACAATTGAAGACCTCCCGCGCATCGTCGAAATCTACAATGCTGCGATTCCGGGTCGGATGGCGACTGCGGACCTGGAACCGGTCACGATCGATTCGCGCCGCGCATGGTTCGCTGAACACTCCAGCTTGACACGGCCGCTTTGGATTTTGGTCGAGGGCGGCGAGATTCACGCCTGGCTCAGCTTTCAATCGTTTTACGGACGGCCGGCTTATCATGCCACCGCCGAAGTCAGCGTATATGTGGCGCCGAACTCGCAGAGACGCAGTTATGGCCGGCACCTTCTTGCTCAGGCAATCGAGCGGGCTCCCTCGATGGGCATGAAAACACTCCTCGGATTCATTTTTGGACACAACGAGCCGAGCCTGGCGCTATTCCGCAGTTTCGGCTTCGACACGTGGGCTCGACTGCCCAACGTCGCGGAACTCGATGGCGTCGAGCGGGATCTGGCGATCGTCGGACGACGTATCGCCTGAGAGGACGTCTGGTGCTTCGCAAAGCCACGAGAGCTTTGGGAGGAATCGTTCTCTCAATACTGCTGTGCGGGGTCTCCGCGGCCAGCGATTCGACCGCTGGCGTCACCAGTCCGACCCCGCTCGGCCATCCGCCGCCTGCGGAAGGCCTTGAAGCCTGGATCAATCTCCGCGTAATTCAGAAGCTGACCCACCATACGAGCGCGGTGATCGCGGCGGTCGTGCTCTTCTGGTTCGTCGGCTTCATCGTCCAGCATCTGTTGCAGGACAGCATAATCAAGCGTTGCGTGCTGCTAGTCGACGAATTCGTCCTGCTCTGCCTGTTTATCTATTTTGCCTACGAGCTGATTATTTTTCTGTAGCGCGAAAAAAAGGCGGCGGGGCTGTGCCCGCCACCTTTGTGTTAGCGTCTTTCAATCACCAGCCTACATATTGTCGACGATCGCCTTGCCGAACTCCGAGCACTTGAGCAGCTTCGCGCCGGTCATCAGCCGCTCGAAGTCGTAGGTCACTTCCTTCTTTGCGATCGTGTTGGTGATCCCGCGGATAATGCCGTCGGCCACCTCCTGCCATCCCATATGCTCGAACATCAGGACGCCCGACAGGACCACCGATCCCGGATTCACCTTGTCCTGATCCGCGTACTTGGGGGCGGTGCCGTGGGTCGCCTCGAAAATCGCGTGCCCGGTGACGTAGTTGATATTCGCGCCGGGCGCGATTCCGATCCCGCCGACCTGCGCGGCGAGCGCGTCGGAGAGATAGTCACCGTTCAGGTTGGTGGTCGCGATCACGTCGAATTCGTCGGGCCGGGTCAGCGCCTGCTGGAAGGTGATATCCGCGATATTGTCCTTGACCAGCAGTTGGCCGGCCGGCGGCTTGCCGTTGCAATCGTCCCAGCCAATTGCCTTGCCCTTGAACTCGCGGCGCGTCAGCTCATAGCCCCAGTCGCGGAACGCGCCTTCGGTGAACTTCTGGATGTTCCCCTTGTGGACCAGCGTCAAGCTTTTGCGCTTATGCGAAATCGCGTATTCGAGCGCCGCGCGAATCAACCGCTCCGACCCTTCGCGCGAAACCGGCTTGATCCCGATCGCCGAGGTTTCGGGGAAACGAATCTTCGTCACTCCCATATCTTCGAGCAGGAATTTGATTAGCTTGCGCGCCTCGGGGGTTTCCGCCTGCCACTCGATGCCCGCGTAGATATCCTCGGTATTCTCGCGGAAGATGACCATATCGACCTTCTCGGGCGACTTCACCGGGCTCGGCACGCCGGGGAAGTATTTGACCGGGCGCAGGCAGACATAGAGGTCGAGCAACTGGCGCAACGCGACATTGAGCGAGCGAATTCCGCCACCCACCGGGGTCGTCAGCGGTCCCTTGATCCCGACCAGATATTCCTGGAAAGCCTCGACCGTCTCGTCCGGCAGCCACGAGTTGAACTGCTTGAAGGGCTTCTCGCCGGCGTAAACCTCCATCCAGTGGATCTTGCGCTTGCCGCCGTAAACCTTTTTCACGGCGTTGTCGAAAACGTGCTGCGAGGCTCGCCAGATATCCGGGCCGGTGCCGTCGCCCTCGATAAAGGGGATGATCGGATTGTCGGGAACCTGCAGCTGCCCCGCGCTCATCCGGATTTTTTCGCCACCGCTGGGAACCTTGATATGTTTGAATGCCATCGTTTTTTGTCCGCCCCGTGCTGAGTTCCGCACTCGCCGCGCGAGTGCTTAGGTCTCGCCGCTAAAGTTTGTGCGAGTCGCGGGTATCATATAACAAACCCCCGCCCATGCCAGCAGAGTCACGGGTTAACGCTCGCGCGGCGCGATTGTTATACTGCCCGCGACGCTAAATTCCGGGAGCTTGTAATGGATTTCAGGTACACTCCGCAAGAAGAGGCCTTCCGCGCCAAACTCCACGCCTGGCTCGCGCAAACCTCCGCCGAGGTCTTCGGCAGGGGCAAGGCCGGGGCTGCTAACCCGCTCGAAATCGGTGACGACAGCCGTTGGCACCGGATGCGCGAATATCATCGGCGCCTCTATGACGCGGGCTACGTCGCCTTGCACTGGCCCAAGGAACATGGCGGCGGCGGCGCAACGATGATGGAACAGGCCATCTACCAGGACGAAGTCCTGAGCTACGCCCTGCCCCTCTATGGCGCCAATCAGCTCGCGATCGACCGGATTGGGCCGACCCTGATGTTCATGGGCACTCCGGCCCAGAAAGAACGGTATCTGCACAAGATGTTGACCGGCGAGGAGATCTGGTGCCAGGGCTATTCCGAACCCAACGCCGGCTCCGACCTCGCGGGCTTGCAGACCCGCGCCGTACTCGAGGGCGACAGCTTCGTGGTCAACGGCCAGAAGGTCTGGACCAGCCTCGCCCATCGCGCGGACATGCAGGTGCTGCTGGTCCGCACCGACCCGCAGGCGCCCAAGCACAAGGGGATTTCATATCTGCTGGTCGATATGAAAAGCCCCGGTATCACAATCCGGCCGCTGGTCCAGGTGACCGGCGAGGCCGGCTTCAACGAAGTATTTTACGATAACGTCCGCGTGCCCAAGGAAAATCTGGTGGGTGAGGTCAACCAAGGCTGGCAGGTTTCGATCGCCACCCTGATGTACGAGCGGGTCTCCGGCGGCACGCGCCATCCGGTGCAGCGCACGATCACCGAGCTGCTCAAACTTTCGCGGAAGGTCAAGTTCGAGGGGACGCCCGCGAATCAACATCCCTATGTCAGGCAGAAGCTTGCCCAGTTCGCGGTCGAGGCCGAGTGCCTGCGGCTCAGCCGCTATCGTTCACTGACGGCCCAGTTGAAAGGGCGCATCCCGGGACCCGAGAGCTCGTTCGGCAAGCTCTTCGCGACCGAGCTCAACCTGCGGGTCGCGATGTTCGCCGACGAGCTGCTCGGACCCTACGGCACGCTCGACAAGGGCTCGCCCGGCGCGGTCGAAGGCGGGCGCTGGATGACGCGGACGATCGCCGCCCGCGGTCTCACGATCGCGGCGGGCTCGAGCGAAATCCAGCACAACATTATCGGCGAGCGCGTACTCAAGCTGCCCAAGGGCTGAGGCTGAGACCGCGGTCGCGCGACCGCGCAGGAAGCCGCCGTGAATGCGCGAAGGCCGCGACCCCATCGGGGCCGCGGCCTTCGTGGTTAAGCGCAACGATACGCTGTTACTGGTCGAGCGGCACCAGCTCGACGCGACGGTTCTCGGCGCGCCCCTCGCTCGTCTTGTTGGTCGCGACGAAGTTGGTCTTGCCGAAGCCCTGCGGAATCAACTGATCGGCCGGAATACCCTTGTCCTCAAGGTAGCCCGCGACCGACGCCGAGCGCCGCTCGGACAGTTTCTGGTTGTAATTGACTCCGCCGATCGCGTCGCAGTAGCCGTTGACGTCGACCTTCACGTTCGGATTGCCCTTGAGCGTTTCGGCCGCCTCGTCAAGCACCGGCTTGTCGACTTCGCGGATAAACGACTTGTTAAAGTTGAAATGCACCCCGCGCAGCACGATCTTCTGCGGCGGAGGCGGAGGGGGTGGTGGTGGCGGAGGTGGCGGTGGTGGTGGTGGCGGAGGAGGTGGCGCCTCGTGCGGTCCGCCCATCAGGCAACCCATGATACCGCCGATCAGCGCGCCTCCGCCTACGCCAACCGGGACGCCGATCTCATACGCGGTCTTCGTGCCGTGGCCCGGGCCGGCCGCGCCCGCGGCGCCCAGTCCGCCGCCCACGACGGCGCCCACTCCCGCCCCGACCAGGCAGGCGTTGCGCCGCTCCGGCGACATCGAACATCCCGCCAGCATCGCAGTGATTCCCAACCACATCATCCCTTGCGCAAGTCGTGGTCTCATGATTTTGCCCAATACCCCCCACTTCCCTGGAGTTAATTTTCGTCAGCTCGAATAGATAACGGACCGCCAGCGCGGCAGGAATAACCCGCGCGTTAAGCTTGCGTTCTGGTCTTGTTACGCGAGTCTGACGAAGACAAGTTATTCTATCAGCTTAATCGAGTAAAGTTTGTGGATAATCACGCAGGAGGCAACGGCTATCATCCGGGAGTACGGCGCCGGCTGGGGACTATTTCGCGGTTGGGGACTTCCCGGATCCCAAGATTTCTGACACAGCTCGCAGACTCGCCTGCTCGCTCCGCTTACGCTCCGCTAGCGCTGCGCTTGGCCGCGAAGTACGCCTTCAGCGGCGTCCAGTAATAGTCCTTCCAGCCCTGCCGATAGTTCGGCGCCTGAGCGGCCGGGACTTCCGTGTGGACCATCGTGAGGCGCGTCGTCGCGTTAGCCCGTTCGAAGCTCAGCTCGATCAGCGACGGCGGATAGTCGGCGGGCCAGTCGTTGGTGCGCCATTCCTCGACAATTCTTTTGCCGGGTACGAGCTTGAGATATTTGCCGGTGATATAGCCGTCCCACGCGGTAAACTTCCCGCCGACCTTGTTGGCCGACTTGGCGGGTGAGCCGGTGAACGCCGCGTGCTTTTTGGCGTTGACGATCGCGTCGTAAACTTCAACCGGCGTCGCGGGGATGAGGACCGATTGTTTGATCGTGCGCGTCGGCAGGCTGTTCTTCTGTTTCGCGGCGGGCTTAATTTTGGCAACGGCTTTCTTGGGCGCTGGCATCACAAAATTCCTCTGCTGCTTTCATAGCACAAGGATCCTCATCTGGAGGAAAGCTCGATGCCTTTCGGGCTTGTTTTTTCACGCGGCTGGGGCGGCGGGGTTGTCTACAACATCGAGGGTCGCGATTGAAAGCACCCAGCCGAGCCGTTAAGGAGCTGAACCATGGATGAGTCGCCAGCATCGATTACCACGACGGAACCCGCGACCGGACGACTTCGCGGACCAGCCGCCGGACCGCTCGCCTTGACGGTTGACGCGGCGAGCTACGGCGTTCACGGCGCCGGCGCCCGGATGCATTATACGCTCGCACCGACCCCCTTCGGGCTTATCCTGTTGGCCGCGACCCACCACGGCGTGACCTGGATCGGCATCCACGACTCAGCCGACTATCTCGAAGCCGAGCTGCGCGCCGACTACGCGCGGGCTGAAGTGAGCCACGACAACGCCTGGGCGGCATCGCTGGCGGCAAGCGTAGTCGCCGCGATGACCGGCGACGCGACGGAGCTCGACCTGCCGATGGACATCCGCGCGACCCCCTTTCAATTGCAGGTCTGGCGCGCGCTCTGCGCGATCCCGCGCGGCGCGACCCGCACTTACGGCGCGATCGCGAGCGGTCTCGGACGACCCGAAGCGTCGCGCGCCGTTGGACACGCCAACGGCTCCAATCCGACCGCGATCATTATCCCGTGCCATCGCGTGGTCGGCGCGAGCGGCGCCCTGACCGGTTATCGATGGGGCGTCGAGTACAAGCGCCGGCTGCTTGAATATGAAGCGCTAGTGGAGCGAAGCGTAACGAGCAGGCGAGTCCGCGAGCTGCGTTAAAAATCCTAAGCTAGCGGAGCGCCGTTGCGGCGTGGAGCGAGCAGGCGAGTCTGCGCGCTGCGTTCAAAATAAAGACACGCGCGCGGTTGGCCGCGTCCCTATCGACCACCGAGGCTGCTTTCGCCTAGAATCACGCGAGACCATTGCAATGGAGAGAAGCCTACGAAAATCGTAGTTGACTATACGCGGTGCGAGAGTAACGCGCGGTGCATGCAGGTGGCGCCCGAAATTTTCCAGGTGGGCGACGACGATCAGTTGCAGGTGCTCAACGAGCATCCGCCGGAATCGTCGCGTGAGCGCGTGCTGCGGGCGATCAAGGTCTGCCCGAAACAAGCCCTCTCGATCGTTGAAGATTAGTTCGCCGTCAGCCGGCGGGCACGCGTGGGCGTGAAGCGCAGTTGCTTTATTCTCGGATGCGGCCGGAGCGGCACGAGCCTGACCGCGGGATTGCTCGCCCAGGCGGGATACTTCATGGGCGATCAACTCTTCCCGGCCGATGAAGGTAATCCCAAGGGCTATTTTGAGGATCACGAAATCAACGGGATCAACGAGGGGCTGCTCGCGCAGCTTCTGCCGGGGCCGCGCCGCAAACTGAGCGACAAGCTGTTGGGGCGGCCGCGGCCCCACACCCAGTGGCATCGCTGGCTCGCTGAATTGCGCACCGATCAGTCCGTCCCCTGCCCGGAGAAATTCGCCGAACGGATCCGGGCGCAGGTCCGTCGGCGGCCCTTCTGTTTCAAGGATCCGCGCTTTTGTTACACGCTGGATGCCTGGCGGCAATTCGCCCCGGACGCCGCGACGCTGTGCGTCTTCCGTCATCCGGAGGCCTCGGCGGCGAGTATCGTGAAAGAGGCGGAGCGCAATGGAATCCTGCTCGACGGGGTCCCGGTCGACCACGAGCGGGCGCTCCGCATCTGGCGGACGATGTACGGCTACGCCCTCGACGTTCACTACCCGGCGGGCGGCGACTGGCTTTTCGTGCATTACGAACAATTGATGGCGGGAACCGCCTACGATGCGATCGAGCGGCTGCTCGAGGTCCGCGTCCATCGGGACTTCGCCGACGCGACCTTGCGCCGCTCGACGGCGCCGGGCGCCGTCCGCGCCGACGTGGCGGAGCTCTACCAGCGGCTCTGTGCGCGCGCCGGCTTCAGCCCCGGCTAAGATTAGAAACGACCGTGCCGGACGCGCGGAATAGGGGGCGCGCCAGCGAAGCCGAAGGCGTAGCGAGCAGGCGAGTCTGCGAGCTGCGTTCAGGATAACGAGTCCGCGAGCCGCGGCCAAAGTGAGAACGACCGAGCCGGAGGCTCGGAACAGGGGGCGGCGGAGTCCGCGACGCGCGGCCAAAGTAAATGTCCGTTGCTGTAATCATCCCGGTCTTCAATGGCGCCGCGACCGTGAGCGCGGCGATCCATAGCGCACTCGAGCAGAATTTCGCCGGGGACTACGAAGTGATCGTGGTCGACGACGGTTCGACCGACACGACGGCCGCCGTACTCGCGTCGTTCGGCCCGCGGATCAGAACCGTCGGCCAGACGAATCGTGGTCTGGCGGCCGCGCGAAATGCCGGCGCCGCCGCGGCGAGTGGGTCCGAGTACCTGGCCTTCCTCGACGCTGACGATCTCTGGACCCCTGACAAGCTCGCCTTGACCGTCGCACCGCTCGACCGGAATCGCGCCGCCGTGCTCGCCTACACCGACGTTGTCACCGTGGACGATCACGGCGAGGTCGTCGCGCAGTCGTTGATCGAGCCGCGCCAGGCCCACGCCCCCTCGATGGACGAGCTGTTGCACGAATGGTGGCCGATCCTGCCGAGTACGGTCGCGATCCGCCGCGACGCCTTCGAACGATGCGGCCGCTTCTGCGAGGAGTTTCGCGGCGCGGCGGGCCACGAAGACGTCGATTGCTGGCTGCGCGCGCGGGAGTTGGGCGAATTCATCTACATCAATCAGCCGCTGGTGCGCTACCGCGTCAATCCCGACGCCGCGCAGATGCTGAAATATCAGAGCAACTTCACGCTTTTCGCCCGGCGCGTCCGGAATCACTACGGCGTGCGCGGCCGGCCGCTCCTGCGCGCGATGCGCCGGGGCTACGTCACCGCGTTCGGGTATCGCGGTCTGGTCGCGATGCGTGACGGCGACATGCGGACCGCCCGCCGAGCGTTTCTGGGCGCGCTCAGCTACGCGCCGCTCCATCTCAAGACGACACTGCGTCTCGCGCGGACCTTCCTGCCGGTTTCGCTGGCCCGCGCGCTGAGCGGCAGTTCGCGGCCGCGGCGTCACGATGACAAGCCGGCGTGACGCATTTGAGCGCTTGCGCGCCACGGCTATACTCGTTGCGCGATGAAATCGTACGCAAGCATATCGCGCGAGCCGACTCATCCGCGGCGGTTGCCGGATTTTCTCTGCGTGGGCCAGCCGCGCACCGGCACCTCCTGGCTCGACGCGACGTTGCGCGGTCATGTCGGGTTGCCGCGCAACGTCAAAGAGGTCGACTTCTTCGTCAAGAATTACGCGCGCGGAATTGAGTGGTACCGGAACTATTTCACCGAGTGCGACCCGCGCTTGCCGGCCGGCGAGATCTGCCCGAGCTATCTCGGCTCCGACGAGGCCCGCGAACGAATCGCGCTCCATCTTCCGCAGTGCCGGATCATCTGTACCTTTCGTGACCCCGTGCAGGTGCTCTTTTCCTTCTGGAAGCTCGCCCGGCGCAACGCCTGGACCGATGCTGATTTCGAGTCTTACGTGCCAGCCAACTGGTCGACTGGCGGGCAGGGGCTGCGCGGCTGGCGCGACCGCTTCGGCAGCGATCAGGTGCTCGCGCAGCTCTACGACGACCTCCTTGCGGACCCGCAAAGCTATCTGGATCGGGTCTGCGATTTTATCGGGATCAAGCGTATCCCGATCACGGGTTCGCGCTCGGCGACCGAGCGGGTCAACAGCTTCGGCCATCTGCCGCGCAGCCGTTATCTCGCGCGCAAAGGGCGCAAGTTACGCGACCGGCTGAATGCGCGTGAGCGTTTCGGCACGATCGAACTGCTCCGGCGCGCCGGGGTCTGGCGGTTATGCTTCGAGGGGGGTCCGCCCTTTCCCGCGCTCGACGCGGCCACCGAGGCCCGCGTGCGCCGGCGTCTGCTGCCGCAAATCGAGGCGTTCGAAAAGGTGATTGGGCGCGACCTGAGCGCCTGGAAGAGTCCGGCCCAAAATTCCCCCGACGACGCGCAACACCCACGGACGGCGCTCGGCGCCTGATCTGATGGCGCGCGTCGCAGTAATCATCCCGGTCTATAACGGGGCGGAGACGGTGGGCGAGGCGATCGCGAGTGTCCTTGCGCAGAGCTTTCGCGATTTCGAGTTGATCGTGGTCGACGACGGGTCGACCGACGCCACCCCCGCCGTGCTCGCGCGCTACGCCACTACGATTCGCGTGATCACGCAGCCCAACGGGGGCATTGCGGCGGCCCGCAACGCCGCGCTCCGCGCCTCGACCAGTGAATTCGTGGCCCTGCTCGATTGCGACGACGTGTGGGAGCCCTCGATGCTCGCGCACAGCGTCGCGGCGCTCGAGCGCGACCCGTCGTGCGTGCTCGCCTACACGAATCTCGCCGTGACCGACAGCAACGGCATCGCACTCGACACGGCGCTGGTCGGCCCCACGACGGCGCATGCACCGACATTGGACGAGATGCTCACGCAGCTTTGGCCGATTATGCCGAGCGCGGTCGTGACGCGCCGGCGGGCGCTCGAGGCGATCGGAGGCTTCGCCGAGGAATTCCGCTCGTATGGCTACGAAGACGCGTACTGCTGGCTGCGCCTGCGTGAGGTTGGCGCCTTCCGCTATATCCCCGAACGGCTGGTCAAGTGGCGTTTCGCACCCTTCCCGCGGCCGCTCAAACAGAGTGTCCGCAATCCGGTGGCGCAGGCGACCTTCGCCCGGCTGGTCCGCGAGCGCTGGGGGCGCGACGTCGAACCCCTGCTGCGATCGCGGCGGCGGGCGTCGCGCAGTATCCTGGGCTATATCGGCCTGATGGAAATGCGCAACGGCAATGCGCGTCGCGCGCGCGAGGCCTTTCGGCGGGCGCTGAGCCTGGATCCCTGGCGTTTCAAGAACTATATGCGCTTATTGCGTACTTACTTGCCGGCTGGCGTCGCCCGTACCTTCGGCGGCCGTACCACCCGCGGCACGGCAAGGCCGGAATAAGAACGGCCGTGCCGGAGGCACGGAACAGGGGGCGGGCGAGTCCGCGAGCCGCGGCCAAAATAAAGTCAGCGCTTCATTCATAATGGTCACCGGGGCGACTTATTACCGCTGTCGCCGGCGGCAATCGAATAGACGAACAAGCGGCGGAAAGAGTATATCTTAGCTGGCTGGCTGATCACGGCGGCTGCGTCATACGCGCTCGTCGGCAAGCCGCGCACTCGTTAGATTGCTTGCGTGTCAGGATCGAGAGGTTCGGAAGTACCCGTCCGCGGAGTCAAAAATGGCTGAATCTGAAAGCGCCGCTGCGACACTGTCGCCGGAAGCGAGCGCGCGCATGGAATTCGAGCTGCATCTTTATTACCAGATGAAGCTCATCCGCGCCTTCGAGGAGCGCGTCTCGCGGCTCCATCGGCAAAACAAAATCCTGGGCGGCGTCTATTCCGGCGCGGGTCAGGAGGCGATTGTCACCGGCATCTGCTCGCCGCTGCGCGAAGGGGATTTTGTCGCCCCGCTCCATCGCGACCTCGGCGTCTTCCTCATGATGGGGGTCGACGCGGGCCGCCTGATGGCGCAGTTGATGGGCAAGGAATCCGGCCTCTCGCGCGGCAAGGACTCCTTTCTGCACGGCGGTGATCTCGAACACGGGATCTTTGGG
>Ga0181523_10003911_pt1 | contig 13223 bp, 9 predicted proteins | sample PEATcosm2014_Bin_43_FD_119752 | JGI IMG/M metagenome (GOLD analysis project Ga0181523, IMG submission 119752) | Peatland microbial communities from MTU Mesocosm Facility, Houghton, MI, USA - PEATcosm2014_Bin05_30_metaG | ecosystem: Environmental > Terrestrial > Soil > Wetlands > Peat | place... | reverse complement strand
TCGGGGTAGCCTGACCGGCCGCCGCCTCGGGGTAGCCTGACCGGCCTCCCCCGAGACAGCAGAACAGTGAAAAGGCGTCAGAGGCTGGCCACGTCGGCCTGCTTGGCGCGGACCGCCTCGGCCGCCGCGCGCAGGCCGGACAGCTCGGACTCGGTCAGGTCGCGCTCCACCACGCGCTTGACCCCGCCGGCGCCGATCTCCGCCTCGACGCCCAGATACACACCGGAAATCCCGTACTGGCCGTCCACCCAGGCGCAGACCGGCAAGACGCTCCCGGAGTCCTCGGCCACCGCACGGGCCATCCGCGCTGCCGCGGCCGACGGCGCGTAGTACGCCGAACCCGTCTTCAGCAGGGCCACCACCTCGGCCCCCCCGTTGCGGGTCCGGACGACCAGTTCCTCGATGTCATCGGCCTCCATCAGGTCGGTCAGCGGCTTGCCCCCCACCGCGCACGCCGACGGGACCGGCACCATGGTGTCGCCGTGCGAGCCGAGCGTGAGCGTGCGCACGGAACCGGCGGGCACACCCAGCTTCTGCGCCACGAAGTTGCTGAACCGGGCGGTGTCGAGCATGCCGGCCTGGCCCATCACCCGGTGGTGCGGGAAGCCGGACACCTTGGCGGCCAGGGCCGTCATCTCGTCCAGCGGGTTCGAGACGACGATCAGCACGGCCTCGGGCGCGTGCTTGACCACGTTCTCCGTGACGTTGCGGACGATCTTCGCGTTGGTCTCGATCAGGTCCATCCGGCTCATGCCGGGCTTACGCGGCAGGCCGGCGGTGATGATCACAATGTCCGACCCGGCGATCGCCTCGTAGCCTTCACCGCTGGGACCGGTCGTCTGCCCGGTGACCTTGGTCTCAAAGCCCTCGATCGGCCGTGACTGGTTCATGTCCAGGGCGAGGCCCTCGGGCTTGCCCTCAACGATGTCGATGAGCACGACCTCATCGAAGATGTCGTACTCGGCGAGCCGCTGTGCGGTGGTCGACCCGTAAAAGCCGGCCCCGACGACGGTCACCTTCCCCTTGCGTGCCATGTCCGGAGATCTCCCTTGTTCTCGGTGATGTTTGTGCGGCGATGCCTCAGACCGCCAGTTCCTTGCGCAGGTTGTCGCCCACGGCCGTCAGAAACTCCTCCGTGGTCAGGAAAGGCGTATCCGGGCCGACAAGCAAGGCCAGGTCCTTCGTCATCTGGCCGGCCTCGATGGTCTGCACGCACACACGCTCGAGCACGCGGGCGAAATCAGACACCTCGGGCGTCCCGTCCAGCAGCCCGCGATGGGCGAGGCCGCGGGTCCACGCGAAGATGGACGCGACCGAGTTGGTCGAGGTGGGCTTGCCCTGCTGGTGCTGGCGGAAGTGCCGCGTGACGGTGCCGTGCGCCGCCTCCGCCTCCAGGGTCTTGCCGTCCGGCGTCAGCAGGACGCTGGTCATCAGGCCGAGCGAGCCGAAGCCCTGGGCCACGATGTCGGACTGCACGTCACCGTCGTAGTTCTTGGTCGCCCACACGATGCCGCCGTCCCACTTGAGGACCTGGGCCACCATGTCGTCGATCAGCCGGTGCTCGTAGGTGATCCCGGCGGCCTCGAAATCGGCCTTGAATTCGGACTCGAAGATTTCCGCGAACAGGTCCTTGAACCGGCCGTCGTACGCCTTCAGGATCGTGTTCTTGGTGGACAGGTAGAGGGGGTACCGCCGGTTCAGCGCGTACCGCATCGTCGCCCGGGCGAAGTCGCGGATCGAGTCGTCGAAGTTGTACATGGCCATCGCCACGCCGCCGCCGGTGAACTTGGCCACTTCCAGCTCGATCGGGCGGTCGTCGTTGTCCGGCACATAGGAGATCGTTACCGTACCGGGTCCGGGGACGACAAAGTCGGCGGCCTTGTACTGGTCGGCGTGGGCATGGCGGCCGATGATGATCGGCTTGGTCCAGCCCGGGACGAGCCGCGGAATGTTGGACACGACGATCGGCTCGCGGAAGACGACGCCGCCGAGAATGTTGCGGATGGTGCCGTTCGGCGACTTCCACATCTTCTTCAGGCCGAACTCGGTGACCCGGGCCTCGTCCGGCGTGATCGTGGCGCACTTAACGCCGACCCCGCGGGCCTTGATCGCGTTCGCCGCATCGATCGTCACCTGGTCGTCGGTCGTGTCCCTGTTCTCGATCGACAGGTCGTAATACTCCAGCTTGACATCCAGGTGCGGCAATACCAGCTCATCCTTGATGAGCTGCCAGATGATCCGGGTCATCTCGTCGCCGTCGAGCTCGACGACGGGATTCGCCACCTTGATCTTGGACATGCTTGGTCATTCCCTTCATCTGCTGGCCAGGCCCCTGGTGAGGTTCGCCGACCACGAAGCTGCCCGCCCTGGTCAAGTCGGCGGCAGCACGAGTGCAAGCACCAGCAGCCCGGCGCCGAGGAGGCCGAGTGCTAGCACATCAGCGAACCGCCGCCGGCTGGCGAGCAGTCCCACTGCGCTCTGCGGCAGGACGAGCCGGGCGATGGCGGCGGCGAGCAGCCCTCCACCGACTACCCCGGCGCCGTCGCCGACGGCATGCGATCCGCTCCAGGCCCACACAATGCCACCCACTGTGCAGGCCAGCGCCACCAGGTAGGGGGCCTGGGCCAGTGCGGCGGCCGCAGAAGGGGCGGCCGCGCGGGACGCGGCACGCCCGGGGACCGCGGCGGGGGGCCGTAGCCCCGGACGGCGGGGACCGCCCGGACGGGCCGAGGCGGTGCCTGGCCCCGGGCTGCGAGGTCCTGGTCCACCCGAACGGACCGGAGCGGGGCCTGAACCCCGCCTGCGGGGCGCTGATTCTTCCGAACGGACCGGAGCGGGGCCTGAACCCCGCCCGCGGGGCGCTGATTCTTCCGAACGGACCGGAGCGGGGCCTGAACCCCGCCCGCGGGACCTGGTGGGCTCGCCGTAACCGGGCGCGGCGGGCGGCGGGGGCTCAGGAGCTGGGCCCCACGGGGCGCCGTCGGCACGAGCCGTGTACCGGAGTCCTTCGGCGTCGGCCAGCGCTTCCGCCTCGCCCGGGGCCGTCCAGGCCGGGCGGTTTCCGCCGGGGCGCCGTCGCGGGAGGGGAGTACCGGGGCGAGGGGTGCCGGAATCGCCTGGGGCATCGGCGGCGCGGGCGAAGCCGCTGGCCGGCGTGTCCTCGGCATTCCTCACCGCTGCTCCTGCACAGGCTGCCTCCCGGGCTACTTGCTGGCAGTTTACTGGCGCATTACATGATCAATGGCCGACGCTCCGCCGCGTGCCCGGCTGATCTCGGACCGTGCGCGGCAGACGGTACGCCGCGCCTGTGCGGGGTAACTAACAGGTGATGGATAAGTCGCGGCTCCGATAGGCGGGAGGCCCGTTGTGGATATGCCTTACATTCGCGTCGAGGACAGCGGCGAGGTCGCGTCACTCACCGGCGACGTGACCACGGTGGGGCGCGGCCAGGGCGTGGACGTGCGCCTGAATGACCCGAGCGTGTCGCGGCTGCACGCGGAGATCGTCCGCCGCGGGCCCTACATTTACGTGGTTGACCTGGGATTATCACGCAATGGGACCCGGGTGAACGGCCGCCCGGTGGCTCGTCGGGTCCTGGAGGACGGCGATGTGGTGGCGTTCGGCGCGGCGCGGTGCCGGGTCGGCGGGCTGCCCCGCGAGGATCTCCCCGCCGAGGCTGAACTGCGCCGTCCCGCCGTACCGGACCTGACCCGGCGGGAACTCGACGTGCTGGCCTCCCTGTGCCGCCCCGCGCTGTCGGACGACGCCTTCGTGGCGCCGGCCGCGGCCCGGGAGATCGCGGCCGATCTCGTCGTCACAGAGGCGGCCGTCAAGCAGCATCTGCTGCGCCTCTACCAGAAGTTCCGGATTTCCGGCGGCCTGAACCGGCGGATCCGGCTGGCCAACGAGGTGGTCGCGCTCGGCCTGGTCCGGCCCGCCGACCAGCCCGCGGCCGCCGGGTTCGTACCCGAGGCCCGCCTGCCCGCCGATACCGAGGTCACCGACCGCTGCACCTGACGGGTCAGCCCAGGCGGGAGCGGCCCACGCCGAAGTGCGGCAGCGTGAAGTGCGGCAGATGCAGCAGGATGCTCACGGTCGGCAGGTGCGGCAGCATGAAGCCGAGGTTGGGCCAGTACAGCGGGGGGTTCGCCGCGGCGGCGGCGACGGCCGCGGCGGCCAGGCAGAACATGACCAGCGTCACGACCGCCGACGACGCCCTGGTCCGCGCGACCGCGCGGAACAGCCGGTTCATTTCCCGCCGGGGACCGGCCGAGGCCGGCCCGATCCCGTAGAACCCCACCGCGGCGCCGGCCGCGAACGACCCGGCGAGCGTGGTGGAACCGGCGGTGCTCATGACGAGCGTCCCCGCGAACACGACCGCGGCGACCAGGGCCGCGAGCGGCGCGAGCAGGGCCGTGGTCAGCACGGACCGCGCGATGGCCCAGGGCGCGGTCACCACCCCGACCAGGATGTCGGCGGCGCTCGGGCCGCGCACCGACCGCCGCACGGTCAGGGCGCTCTGCGCCCGGTCGCCGGCGCGCAGCAGGGTGATGACGGCGAGGGCGCCGATCGTCCCGGCAACCGGCAGCATGACGCTCACCGCGATGGCGATGACCATGATGGCCAGGCCGAGCAGAGGCGACGGCTGGGCGCGCTGGGACGCCTGGGGGGCCGGTGGGGACGCAGGGCCCGGGCGCACGGCGCCCGCGTCACCACCCCGGGCAGGCCCGGGCGCATACCCGCCGCCCTGGACGGAGCCGTACGGTGCGGCCACGGCGGGCCGGGGCTGCGCGCCGCCTGCGGGAGCGTACTGGACCGGCGGCAGCAGGTCGGCGTAATCGGCGGCCCTGATGGGCTGCGGTGCCCTCAGCGCGTGCGGGGCGGCGCCCGCGGAGCCGTAGGCGCCCGCGGAGCCGTAGGCGCCCGCGGAGCCGTAGGCGCCCGCGGAGCCGTAGGCGCCCGCGGCGGCGGCGCCGGGGGCGCCGTACGCGACGCCATTGCCGGGGACTGGGGCCTGAGTGGTGGCGCCGCGCAGCACGGGCGGCCCCTCGGCCAGGCCCGGGGACGCGCACTGGGCGGTCAGCCACGCCGCGGTGGGGCGGCTCCGTGGATCGCGGCTCAGCGCCGCCGACACCAGCTGGGCGAGCGGCCCCGGGATGCCGGCGAGGTCGGCGTTGCCCTGGACGATGCGGTAGAAGATGTTCTCGAACGACCCGCTGCCGAATGGCGGCCGCCCGGTGGCGGCGTAGGCGATGGTGGCGCCCCAGGAATGGACGTCAGACGCCTGGCTGCTGGGCTGGCCCTCGATCACCTCGGGGGCCAGGAAGCCGGGCGTCCCCATGAACATGCCGGTCTGGGTGAGCCTCGTCGCGTCGCCGGTGTGCGCGATGCCGAAGTCGATGACGACTGGATCGCCGTCGTGCAGCATCACGTTGCCCGGCTTGAGGTCGCGGTGCACGACGCCGGCCACGTGCACGGCCACCAGGGCCTGAGCCAGCCCGCGGGCCAGCCGCTCGAGGGCCCACGGCGGGAGCGGCCCCTGCTGGCGCACTACGTCGTCCAGGGTGTGACCGGGTACGTACCGGGTGACGATGTACGGGAACTTCCCGGTGACGTCGGCGTCGAGCACCTCGGCGACGTAGGGGCTGCGGACCCGCCGCATCACCTCCACCTCGCGGGCCAGCCTGCGGCGGGCGTTCGGCTCATCCGCGACCCGGGAGTGCAGGACCTTGACCGCGACCAGCCGGCGTTCCCGGTCGCGGGCCAGGTACACCGCTCCCATGCCGCCTTCACCGATCCGCTCACGCAAGCGGTACGGCCCGAGCCTGTCCGGTATCCGGTCCTGTGCGGCCATCGCCACACCAGACTACGGGGCCTGCGCAAGAATGCCGAAGCGATTGGCCAGGCGCGCAGGTAAGAGGCGTCCGATCGGCCGGGCCAGCGGCCGCAGAGCCCTCAGCTTCCCGCGACCAGCTTGCGCAGCGCCTGGGCCGCGATGGCGTTGCGCTCCGCGTGCGTGACGAGCGCGGCCGCCAGCGCGGCCGTCCACTCCTGCAGCGGAACCGGCGTCCGGGACAGCACCACCCCGCGGACCTCCCGGCAGATCTCCGCGGCGGGCTGCCCGGCGCTGACGCTGAGCGTCATGACCTGGTCGCCGAGCCGGACGACCACCCCGGACACCTCGCCGGGGCGGCCGCGCATCCGGTCCGACGCCGTCCGTTTACGGTCCACCGTGACGGTGCCGGGCGGCAGCGCGTCGCTGAGGGACTCAGACAGCACCCGCGCGTAGATCGCCACGTCGGCGCTGTCGGCCCGCAGGGCCGCCGCCACCAGGTCGAGGGAGGGAGCATCATCCGATTCGGTCATGTCTCACCGGCCGCTGAACGTCGCTTTCCCGGGGCCGTGCTCCAGGAAGCTGGCCATCCCCGCCTCCTGATCCTCGGTGGCGAACAGCCCGGTGAAGTGCAGCCGCTCGATCTCCAGGCCGGCGTCCAGGTCCCGTTCCAGGCCCTCGTTGATGGCCTGCTTGGCGGCGCGCAGCGCCAGCGGTGCCGCACCGGTGTAGCGGTCCGCGAGGAGCCGGGCCGCCGCGTAGACGTCGGTGTCGGGCACCACCTGGTCGGCCAGGCCAATGTGCAGCGCCTCGACCGCGTCCACGAAGCGCCCACTGAAGATGAGGTCCTTGGCCCGGGCCGGCCCGATCAGCCGGGGCAGCCGCTGGGTACCGCCGGCCCCGGGGATGATGCCGAGCAGGATCTCCGGCTGGCCGACCTTGGCGCGCTCGCCCATGACGCGGAAGTCGGCGCACAGGGCCAGCTCCAGGCCACCGCCCAGCGCGAACCCGGTGATCGCCGCGATGACCGGCTTGGGGATCCGGGCCACGGCCCTGAAGGCGCCCTGGATACCCGCGCCCAGCTCCATCACCCGGGCGTGACTGGCCTCGGCCATCTCCTTGACGTCGGCGCCGGCGGCGAAGACCTTCTCGCCGCCGTAGAGGATGACCGCACGGATCTCCGGATCGGCACTCACCTGCGCGGCCGCGTCGCCGATCTCGTTCTGCACCTGGCCGTTCAGCGCATTCATCGGCGGCCGTTCCAGCCGGATGGTCGCGACGCCCGCCTCGGTCGCCACGCGCACGAAGTCACCCATTGACAGTCCTCCACTTCATCGCGGTGTCCCGCCCCCCAGCTTTCCCGGGTATCACCCTCTCAGGAAGACCTGGGCTGATGGGAGCCGGCCGGGGCGTACCGCTCAGCGGAAGTCGCCGTTGGTCATCCCGGCCGGTGCGTCCGGCACCGTCACCAGCCCGAGCTCGGCCCGGCTGGCCAGCAGCGGGTGGTGGGGCAGAACGCGGACCGTATAGCCGAACGGGCCCGGCTGGGTGAGCCCGATCTCGCCGGAGTAGCGCACGGCCGTACCCGCCTGCGGCTCACCGGCGTCCGGACCGTCGGGTGACAGCGGGATGAAGGACGGGTCGACCAGCTCGTCGTGCTCGTTGGCGCGGCCGGAGACTACCTCGACACAGACGTCATCCGGGGTGAGGTCGCCCAGCGCGACCACCACGCGCACGGTGAGCGGCGTGCCCAGCTGCGGCTCGCCCGCGTCCACCTCGACATGCTCGATGCGCACGGCCGGCCAGGCCATGTCGACCCGGCGCTTCCACCCGGCCAGCTTGCGGGCGGCGCGGTAGGTCCCGCCGTCCGCCAGTGCCCGGGAGGACTTCATCGCGGGCGCGTACAGCGTGGTCACGTAGTCGCGGACCATCCGCTCGGCCGGTACGCGCGGCCCGAGCGTCCGGAGCGCGTGCCGGATCATGTCGACCCAGCCGTCGGGCACCCCGTCCGTGTCCTGGCGATAGAACATCGGCGCCACCGAGTTGCCGAGCAGGTCGTACAGGGCCGAGGCCTCCAGCTCATCACGGCGGTCCGGATCGGGCACGCCGTCGGCGGACGGGATCTCCCAGCCGTTGCCGCCGTCGTACCACTCGTCCCACCAGCCGTCACGCACCGACAGGTTCAGGCCGCCGTTCAGCGCCGCCTTCATCCCGGAGGTTCCGCAGGCCTCGAGCGGGCGGAGCGGGTTGTTCAGCCAGACGTCGCACCCGCGGACCAGGGAGCGGGCCATCTCCATGTCGTAGTCCGGCAGGAAGACGATGCGCCCGCGTACCCGCGGGTCGTCGGTGAACTGGACCATCTGCTGAATCAGCCGCTTGCCGCCCTCGTCGGCCGGGTGCGCCTTGCCGGCGATGACGATCTGGATCGGGCGTTCCGGGTCGAGCAGCAACTCGGTAAGCCGGGCCTCATCGTGCAGCATCAGCGTGAGGCGCTTGTAGGACGGGACGCGGCGGGCGAAGCCGATGGTCAGCGTCCCCGGGTCGAACACGTCGTCGATCCAGGTCATCTCGGCCTCGCTGGCGCCGCGCTGGCGCCAGGAGGCCCGCAGCCGTCTGCGGGTCTCCGCGACCAGGTTCTCCCGCAGCACGCGGCGCACCGACCAGATCCTGGCCTCGGCCAGGTCCGCCACCCGGTCCCAGTCCCAGTTCCCGCCTTCGCTCAGCACTTCGGCGCCCGGGTCGGCAAGCTCGAGCATCTCGCGGGCCACCCAGGTGGCGGGGTGCACGCCGTTGGTGATGGAGCCGATCGGGATCTCGGCCTCCTCGAATCCGGGCCACAGCCCGGAGAACATCTGCCGGCTCACCGCGCCGTGCAGCTTGCTGACGCCGTTCACCCGCTGCGCGAGCCGCATGCCCATCACGGCCATATTGAAGACGTGCGGGTCACCGCCCGGGTAGGTCTCGGCCCCGAGCGCGAGCACGCGCTCCACCGGCAGCGCCGGGTCCGCGGCCTCCTTGCTGAAGTACCGTTCGATGAGATCGCGGGGGAAGCGGTCGATGCCGGCCGGGACCGGGGTATGCGTGGTGAACACGGTGCCGGCCCGGCACGCCTCCAGGGCCGCATCGAAGCTGAGGCCGGTGGCGGCGTAGGTGCGGATGCGCTCCAGGCCGAGGAAACCCGCGTGGCCCTCGTTGGTGTGGAACACATCGGGCTCCGGGTGCCCGGTGATCTCGCAGAACGCCCGGACGGCGCGCATGCCGCCGATGCCGAGCAGCAGTTCCTGGCGGAGCCGGTGCTCGGTGCCGCCGCCGTACAGCCGGTCGGTGACCTCGTGCAGGGCCGGCTCGTTGTCCTCCACGTAGGAGTCGAGCAGCAGCAACGGCACGCGGCCCACCCGGGCCAGCCACACCTGCGCGTGCAGCTGGTGGCCATCGGCCACGGTGACGGTGATCCGCACCGGCGCCCCGGCGGCGTCCCGCAGCAGGTCGAGCGGGAGGCCGTTCGGATCGCTGGCCGGGTAGCGCTCGGCCTGCCACCCGTCCGCGGACAGTGACTGGGTGAAGTAGCCGTGCCGGTACAGCAGGCCCACGCCGATGAGCGGCACCCCGAGGTCGCTCGCGGCCTTGAGGTGGTCCCCGGCCAGGATGCCCAGACCACCGGAGTACTGCGGCAGCACCTCGGTGAGGCCGTACTCGGGCGAGAAGTAGGCGATCGCGGCGGGCGCCGCGACCAGCGGCCCGGTCCCGACGGCCTGCTCGTCACGGGCCCGCTGGAACCAGCGGGGGCCGGTCAGGTAACCCTCCAGCTGCTGCCTCGCGACGTTCAGCCGCGCCAGGAAGTCCTGGTCCGACGCCAGCGCGGCCAGGCGCTCCGGGCGCAGGGCGCTGAGCACGGTGATCGGGTCACCGCCGGACGCTTCCCACGCCACCGGGTCGATCGACGCGAACAGGTCGACGGTCTCGGGATGCCACGACCAGCGGAGATTGAGCATGAGGTCGCGCAGCGGAGCCAGCGGCTCGGGCAGCACGGTACGGACGGTGAACCGGCGGATCGCTCTCACGAGGAGTGACCCTAACCCGTTTGCGCCGGTGCAGGAGAATCGGCCGCCGCCGCTTCCGTGCCGCTTGTCACATCACTGCCTGTCTGCGGTGTTATCACCACTGAAAACACACCCGATCCTACACGGAAGTTACCGAGCAGCATGGCCGCCGCACTGGCATGCCTACCTGCGCTCTCGATAGCGTGACAGCCGTGATCGGACGAATCCCCATTTTCGATGTTCAGCCCTCGGTGGAATGCGGCCGCTGGCCCGCCAAATCGGTTGTCGGCGAGACCTTCCCGGTGAGCGCGACCGTGTTCCGTGAGGGGCACGGCCATATCGCCGCCGGCGTGGTCCTGCGCGGCCCGGACGGAATCAGCCAGCCGATGGAGATCCTGCACGGGCTGGCGCCCGGCACCGACCGGTACGGCGCGGACGTCGCGGCGGGCGCCGAGGGTACCTGGTCCTTCCGCGTCGAGGCGTGGGCGGATCCGATCGCCGACTGGCAGCACGACGCGTCCATCAAGGTGCCGCGCGGCCAGGACATCGAGCTGATGATGGCCGAGGGCGCGCTCCTGTTCGAGCGCGCGTCCAAAGCGATCATCAGGTCGTCACGGATCCGGCTGCCCGAGCCGGATGAAGCGGACAATCCGGTGGCGGACGGCGAACCGACCCCCCCGGACGCGGCCCGCGCCGCCCTGGCCGAGGTGGCGGCCGTGCTCCGCGATCCGGGCCGCACGCCGTGGGACCGCCTGGCGGCCATCCGGCAGCCGGAGATCACCCGGATCCGGTGGGCCTACCCGCTGCGCCAGTTCGTCACGCGGTCCCGGCGGATGCCGCTGGTCGTCGACCGGGAACGCGCGCTCTACGGGTCCTGGTACGAATTCTTCCCGCGGTCCGAGGGGGTCCAGATCGACCCGATGGGGGAGCCGGTGTCGGGGACGCTGCGCACGGCGGCCCGGCGGCTGGACGACATCGCCGTGATGGGCTTCGACGTCGTTTACCTGCCGCCGGTCCACCCCATCGGCACGGCGTTCCGCAAGGGCCGGAACAACACGCTGGACCCGCAGCCCGGTGACCCGGGCTCACCGTGGGCCATCGGCTCGGCGGACGGCGGTCACGATGCCGTCCACCCCGACCTGGGGACGTTCGACGACTTCGACGCGTTCGTCGCGCGGACCCGCGAACTCGGCATGGAGGTCGCGCTCGATTTCGCGCTGCAGGCGTCGCCGGATCACCCGTGGGTCAAAGAGCATCCCGAGTGGTTCACCACCCGGGCCGACGGCACAATCGCGTACGCGGAGAACCCCCCCAAGAAATACCAGGACATTTACCCGGTCAACTTTGACAATGACCCGGCCGGGATCTACGCCGAGTCGCTGCGGATCCTCCGGCGGTGGATGGATCACGGCGTCCGGATCTTCCGGGTGGACAACCCGCACACCAAGCCGCTGGAGTTCTGGGAGCGGCTGCTGGCGGAGGTGCGCGCGACCGACCCCGACGTGCTGTTCCTGGCCGAGGCGTTCACCCGGCCGGCCATGATGCGCGCGCTGGCCATGGTCGGCTTCCACCAGTCGTACACGTACTTCACCTGGCGGAACCACGCCGACGAACTGATGGAGTACCTGCGCGAGCTGTCCACCGGGACCGCATCGTACATGCGGCCTAACTTCTTCACCAACACCCCGGACATCCTGCACGAGTACCTGCAGCACGGCGGGCCGCCGGCGTTCAAGATCAGGGCCGTGCTGGCCGCCATGCTCTCGCCGACCTGGGGTATCTACTCGGGGTATGAGCTGTGCGAATGCATTCCACTTCGGCCCGGCAGCGAGGAGTACATGGATTCGGAAAAATACCAGTACCGGCCGCGCGACTGGGACCAGGCGGCCCGCGACAGCGTCAGTATCGCGCCTTTTATCACGAGCCTCAATAGAATCCGGAAATCACACCCGTCACTGCACCGGCTGCGTAACCTACGCTTTCATACTGTTGATCAGCCGGACTGGCTCTGCGTCTCCAAGCGCGTCACCCCGCGGGAGGAGCCGCCAGGACTGTCCGGTGAGGCAGGCCCCGGCCGGGCCGACACCGTCCTGGTGATCGTCAACCTCGATCCCCACCAGGCACGTGAGGCCACGGTGTTCCTGGACCTGCCGGCGCTGGGGATGGACTGGGGCGCTGGGTTCACCGTTACCGATGAACTCACCGGCGAGTCCTACCGTTGGGAGCAAGCCAACTACGTCCGCCTGGATCCGTCCACAACGCCAGCGCACATCTTCTCGGTCTGTGCCGACTGATGCGCCGGTTGACGGGCTGACCGACGGGGCTGGCCGGTCGAGAATGCAACAGCACGCACTACGCAGGAGAACCAGTCGTGACAGAGCCCGACGCGGCGAGGGACCGGCCCGCTGCCATCCCGCACCTGCCAGATTTCACGGCATCGCCCGGTGAGCCCGTGCCCGATCCCTTCTCCTTCGATCGGCCCCGGGACCCGGAGTGGTACAAGCGCGCCGTGTTCTACGAGGTGCTGGTCCGCGGGTTCCAGGACTCCACCGGCGACGGCACCGGCGACGTCCGGGGCCTGACCTCGCGGCTGGACTACCTGCAGTGGCTCGGCATCGACTGCCTCTGGCTGCTGCCGATCTATGAATCCCCGCTGAAGGACGGCGGGTATGACATCTCCGACTTCATGAAGGTGCTCACCGACTACGGCACCATCGGGGACTTCGTCGAACTGGTCGAGGAGGCCCACAAACGGGGCATCCGCGTCATCGCCGACCTGGTCATGAACCACACCAGTGACCAGCATCCCTGGTTCCAGGCCTCCCGGGCCGACCCGGACGGCCCGTTCGGCGACTTCTACGTGTGGTCCAGCACCGACGACAAGTACGCCGAGGCGCGGGTCATCTTCGTCGACACCGAGCAGTCCAACTGGACCTACGACCCGGTGCGCGGCCAGTACTACTGGCACCGGTTCTTCTCCCACCAGCCCGATCTGAACTTCGAGAACCCCGATGTCGCGGACGCGATGATCGAGGTCCTGCGGTTCTGGCTCGACCTCGGCATCGACGGCTTCCGGCTGGACGCGGTGCCCTACCTGTACGAACGGGAGGGCACCAACTGCGAGAACCTCAAGGAGACGCACGAGTACCTCAAGCGGATCCGCGCCGAGGTGGACCGGCTGTACCCGGACCGGGTGCTGCTCGCCGAGGCGAACCAGTGGCCGGGCGACGTGGTCGAGTACTTCGGCGACCCCGAGACCGGGGGCGACGAGTGCCACATGGCGTTCCACTTCCCGCTGATGCCGCGCATCTTCATGGCCGTCCGGCGCGAGCAGCGCTACCCGATCTCCG
>Ga0181523_10003908_pt1 | contig 13229 bp, 9 predicted proteins | sample PEATcosm2014_Bin_43_FD_119752 | JGI IMG/M metagenome (GOLD analysis project Ga0181523, IMG submission 119752) | Peatland microbial communities from MTU Mesocosm Facility, Houghton, MI, USA - PEATcosm2014_Bin05_30_metaG | ecosystem: Environmental > Terrestrial > Soil > Wetlands > Peat | place... | reverse complement strand
GACTTCGCGCCGGGATGCGGATGCTTTGCGGGCACGGCACCCGGCGGGATCAACGACGCTGGCACCGTGGTCGGGATCTACTGGGACAGCAACTACCACCCGCACGGCTTCATCGCCACCCCGACGTTCACCTCCACGACTGCTCTCAAGCTGTCCGCCGCAAAGGTCACCTACGGCGACGAGCAGAGCGAGACGCTCTCTGTCGGTGTCTCGCCCCAGAACTCAGGCGTGACGCCGACCGGGAAGGTGACTGTCAAGGAGGACAGGACGACCCTGTGCACGATCGTGCTCTCGTCAGGCAAAGGCTCGTGCACGCTGTCGGCCAAGATGCTCAATGTCGGCACGTACCACCTCGTCGCGACGTACGAGGGAAGCAAGAACGTCCGCCCCTCGACGTCAGCCAAGGAGACGCTCACCGTCCTCAAGTGAGCCAACCGCCTGGCGTCGACCGACCCGCCTGTTGCGAAGCGCAAGGCATTCCGGATGAACCGGAGCGTTGGTTCCAGATGTTGCCGCACAACGACAGCGATGAAGGCTGCGACCGGTCCGAGCACCTCGGCGAGAGCGGCCTTGTCGACTGGCGGGCACTCCTGCGACAAGAGCCCGCCGGTCGTCCCGCCGTCAGGAGTTACCTGACGATCCGCTCGCGATTGCCGGCGGGTGCTTGGCACCAAGCTCGCCGAGGGACTCGGCGGAGCCGAAGTGGAACACCCGGCCATCTGCAGCAAAGACCCAGTAGCCGCTCCCGCTCTGCGGCGTGGCGATCCCGACGACAAGCCCCTTCAGGGCGTGGCTTGACACCGAGCCGTGCTTCTTGGCGTCGCCGTAGGCGTAGACCCTTCCGTTTGAGCCGACGAGGTAGTACCCCATGCCAGCCGGCGTCGTTGCGATGCCCACGAGCGGCGCAGAGACCTTGAGCCGGGAGGCCTTCGGGGATCCGTAGTTGTGGGCGTCGCCGAAACGCAGGACGTTGCCGTTCGCCGTCACGAGCCAGTAGCCGCGCCCGTCGAGCGTGGCGGCGATCCCGACGACCGTCTCGTGGAGCGCGCCGAAGTGCTCGCTCCCCCGGTTCACGGCGTCGCCGAAGTTGTAGACGTGGCCGTCGGCGTTCACGAGCCAGTAGCCAAGCCCGCTCGCGTCGCTGGCGATCGCGACGATCGGCGCTGCAGGAGCCGAGCGGAGCGAGCCCCGATTGATGGCGTCACCGAAGGTCTGCACACGGCCGGCGGCCGAGACGAGGAGGTAGCCACCGTGGTCGGGCGTGGCGGCCATGCCGACGATGGGGCTGCTCGTGTGGGTCACCGAACCGTAGTTGTGGGCGGCGCCAAAATGGAAGACGTGGCCGGCATCGCCGGCCAGCCAGTACCCCTGCTGCGGGCTGAACACCTTGTAGCTGTAGGGCAGGGAGGCGAGTTCGTCACCACCCGTGTCGGTGATTCCGATCAGCTCGTTCGCCTGGAAGACGTCGTCGAGGTTGATGACGCCGGACACCCGCGTTCCGGGGTGAGCCGTCGGGGTGATCGACAGGGCGATCGTGGCGCTCTTTCCCGGTTCGACATAGACGGGGGCAAAGGTGTTCGTCAGCCCATTGGCCGCTGACCAGAGGTCTCCGGTCGACGGTGCCACCGTCGGGTCGAAGGCGCGCGTGACGGCCTCGAACGTGGCGCTGGCGGTCACGGTCGGTGCCTCCCCGGTGTACGGGCCGATCTCGCTCGGGTTCAAGTACCAGAAACCCGCCTCGACCTCGCCGCCCACGGAGAAGTCAAGACTCGCCGTGTCTCCCGACTGCGACTTCGTCACGCCGGGAGCCGCCACTGCGGGCGAGAGGTCGGGGTCCCCCACGAAGTAACCGGTGTCGTAGGTCACCGGAGCGTTGCCCGTCAGGCTCGTCTTCAGCTCGCTCGTGTCGGTCGGCACGACGTAGATGGGGAAGGTCGTCCCCGGTGCGAGCGGCAGCGACATGTTCTGGGCGCTGCCGTTCAGGTCGGCCAGCCGCACGGTCGCCGTGGCGGAGGTCCTCGGATCGAGGAAGAAGGCCTCCGGCGACAAGCCCGTGTTCTTGACGGTGACCTCGAAGGCGTACTTCTTGCCCTGAGTGAGCTCGGCGAACGGGCTGTGCGGCAGGTTCGAGCTCACGCTCACCTGGTTGAAGCGGACTGCGCCGCTGAACGGCGCCGACAGCTCGCTGCCCGAGACCGGCTGCAGCCAGTCGAGCACGAGCGACCACATCCCCGGCGCCGGGGCGTCCTTATAGACGTTGACATCACCGGTGGAGATGACATTCTTGCCCGTGCTGTCGAGGGTGACGCTCGATGACGAGGCGACCGCCTCTCCCTGCGGATCGAGGAGAAACGCCACGACGGCGTCGTTGCTATCGGTGAATTTCGCGCTCACGTCGAGATCCCGCTCGTTTGACGGGACTTTGAAGACGTAGGTGTTCATGACGGCGGGGTTTCCTCGTCCGTTCCCGCCGGTGAGGACGCCGCTGAACGTCCCTCCCGTGGCGGCGATCGGGACGAGGGTGCGGACGGTCACCGGGATCGTGTTGGCAGGCCCGCCAAGGGTGCTGAGGACGATCGACTGCGACGTGTCGCCGGAAACAGCCGGACTCTTCACCGTAAAGGTCGCCGTCGAGGTCGCCCCCGGCGCGATCGTCAACGACGTCGGCTTGATGGTGCCGGCGGCGGCGAACTGAGAGGTGATCGCCTGCCACTGGATGGTGCCGCTCGTGCCGACGCCTCCCGTCGTCGCTCCGTTCTGCTCCGTGAAGAAGACCGCCGTCCACGTGCCGGCTGCCGGGTTTGCCACCTCGATGTTGGCGTAGTCGGCGAGACCCTGCGGGAGCGAGTAGCCGGCGTAGGCGCCTGTCGGATCGATGAGCGCTACGTGCAGCAGAGAGGATTGTCCCGTGTCGGGGTAGTCAGCCGACAGGTTGAGTCGCGACGGCGTCGTCGTGCTCGGCACGGAGAACGTCTCCTCCTGGTAGACCTCGGTGACGCCGCTCCAGATCTGGAACGTGTTGGCCGTGGGCGGCCCGCATGCGCCGGTCGACGATGAGGAGGGGTTCAAGCAGAACGAGCCGCTCTGTATGGCGACCTGGTCCGTAAGGGCACGCGTCGAGAGATCCACGGTCACGGAGCTGTCGCCGGTGTTGGTGACGCTGACGATCTTGCTCGTGCTGGCACCGGGGTTCTGCACGACGTTGATCTGGTTCGGTCCGAAGAGCAAACCACCTTGTGGCGTGCCGTTCGTCCCCGTGATGGAGGCGGCCTCCTTGACGGCGGCGAGGACGTTCAGCAGGCCGGCGCCTTGCTGGTCGGCGGGGGCGTCCACGTCGGTGGCCGTGCTCATGAGAATCTGCTTCACGAGCGCCGGGGTCGGGTCGCTGCCGGCGTGCGTCGCGGCGTATGCCTGGATGACGTCAGCGGCGGCGGCGGCCGTCAAAGGCGAGGACTCGCTCGTGCCGCCCGACAGCTCGATGCTCGAGCCGGTTACGGGGGTCTGGTCGTTCGTGCAGTCGGTGAAGAGCGAGTTGTTCGAGTCGCACAGCGCCCAGTTGAGGTCGCCGGGAGCGACGAGATCCACGGTGTTGCCGCCGCTTTGCGCAAAGCCGCCGGACGAAAGCCCGGAGATGTTGTTGTCGATCCAGCTGCCGTCCGTGGCGTTCGGTGTCGTGGCGTTGATGCCTCCGTAGGCAACCTGCTGGTAGGCACGGAACGTCGTCGAGGCGCCGACGCTGATGAGTTTGGGGTCCGTCGACGGCGACCCGAGCGTGTTCGTGACGCCGGCGTCGCCAGAGCTGACGACGACGGTGACACCGGCGGCGACGGCGTCGTCGTCGGCGATGCGCGTGATGTCGAGGGCCGTGTCCGGGAAGTCGTTCGAGCCGAAGGACTCGTTGATGACCTTCACGCCCTGCGAGACGGCGTAGTCGATCGCTTGGATGAAGTTGGACTCCGTCGTGTCGTGGTCCGTCGAGAAGACATCGAGTCCGATGACGTTCGCACCCGGTGCGGCACCGGTGATCTTGATGTCGCAGGGGCTCGTCAACGGGTGGCTGGCGTTGACGAAATCATTGAGGTTGTAGACCGTGTTCCCCTGTGCGGCGATCGAGCTCGAGTCGAGGAAGGCCTCCCCGCCGCCCGTGGCCGTTCCAGCCGGGTCGCCCGTGAAATTCACCTGCGTGAGGACGGCTGAGCCGGTCGGTGAGCCGGCGGAGGCGTAGGCGGCGTTGCGCTGGAAGTCGGCATCGGCCGGGTTGACGCCGTCGGCGATGTAGGCGACCGTGACCCCGGCACCGTCATAGCCGAGGGCAGCGGCCGCGGGGGCATCGATCACGTTGATCGCCTCCGGGTCGGCCTCTGGCGAGGCGGCCGTGCCACAGATCGACGGCGGAGCAAGGGGCCGCTCGCTTCCGGCGGCCGACGATGGCGCCGGAAGGAGCCCGGTCGGGAGCTCCGGCGTCGGGTACGGAATGACGCTGTCCGGCTCGACCGCCGCCACGAGCGGGTCTGCCGCCAGCGCCGCTCGCTGACCGGGCGTCACCGAAGCGACGAGATACGGAAGCGACCTGCCGACGGTGACGTCCTTGGCGCCGCGGGAACGAAGCAGGGTGGCGAGCGGGGACTCCTCCGAGCGCACGGCAGCCGACCGGAGGGCGGACCGCCCAGCGAGCCCGGAGGCGACGTCACGAAGCATGACAATCACCCTCGTCATGGCGCCGGCGGCCCGCGGCATCGCCACGGCCGTACGCCTGGAAGGCGCCGCCCCAGCGATGGACGAGGGCAGAGCCATCGCCAGAGCGATCCCAGAGGCAGCTGCAATCGTCAGCAACGTCGTCAGCTTCGAGCTACGCATCCGTCCAACCTCCGACTCGGGCAAAGCGACGACGAGGCCCTTCACAGAGGCGCCGTCTCCGCGCACCCTAGGCGGACGGAGGGGTGCTTGGAGATGGGGATCATCAGCGGACGGTTCGTCGGGTCAGCGCCGGGCGTCTTCGAGGAGCTTGGCCGCAGGGCTCGTGGGAAACGCCTCACGTGCCATCGTCCACTGGATCTCGACACCCACTTCACCGGGCGCTTCCGGTTCGTCGACGATGGTGGCGTCGTGCTGGAAGCCGAGAGATGCCGGGACGCCGGCGCTGGCGACGTTGGCCTTGTCGTGGTGGATCTCCACCCGCTCGATGCCGGGCAGCGCGAAGGCGGTCTCGGTCAGGAGGGCGGCCGCCAATCTGGCGATGCCCCTGCGGGTGTGCCGGACGTCGACCCAGTAGCCGATCTCGAGGGCTCCGTGACCGAGGCGGCCGTGCAAGCCGCACGACCCGAGAATGCGCCCACTCGGGTCGCGCATGGCATAGCCGGCGTCGCTGACGGCTTCGTCTCCGTCCGGTGTCGCCCTCGGTGCCTGCCGGGCGAGGAACTCGCGGGCACCGTCGAGGTCGTAGCCGTCCGCCCAGGGCATCCACGGGCGCAGGTGCTCGAGCGAGGCGGAGACCGACTCGAACAAGTCTTCGAGGTCGTCTTCCTGCCAGCGCCGGAGAACGAGCTCACCCGCCTGCACCTCGCGAGGCGCATGGAAACGGTACGGGACCGCCGACGGATCCTCGGGCGCAGGCATGACCAATCCTGAGCACACGCCAGGTGGCTGTCAAACGACCGGTCCCGTACGGGGTGGGCCCGACCGCGCCTTGGAAAGCCGTGCACACCAAGTCATCGCTGATTAGCGTTGTGACGAACCGGATGAAGCTCCGGCGGGCCGCCAGCCCGAACCGCCCGACCGGCTGATGGCTTCTACCAGGACCACACGTTCTGGCGAGGTTGCCCGTCGGCTCTCCTGCCAGACCCCATGCGGCAGGAGGAGCCATGAACCTGTACTACGTGACGGCGATCTGGCTGGGGCTGGCGCTGCTTGCCTCGCTCATCAGCATCCGCATCGCCATACCCGTGGCCCTCGTGGAGATCGTTCTCGGGGCGCTGGCAGGCAACATCCCCGGCATCAAGGAGCACGTCACCCAGACCGCCTACACGACGTTCCTGGCGAGCCTCGGTTCGGTGATCCTCACGTTCCTCGCTGGGGCGGAGATCGATCCCGTGGCGCTGCGTAAGCACTGGAAGGCAAGCCTCTCCATCGGATTCGTCTCGTTCATCCTGCCGCTGCTCGGCGCCTTCGCCTTCTGCCGCTGGGCTCTCGACTGGCACGTCCACGCGGCGGAGATCGGTGGCGTGGCGCTCAGCACGACTTCGGTGGCCGTCGTCTACGCCGTCATGGTCGAGACCGGCTTGAACCGCTACGACATCGGCAAGCTCATCCTGGCGGCTTGTTTCGTGACCGACCTCGGGACGGTGCTCGCCCTCGGCGGGCTCTTCGCCAACTACGGGTGGCTGCTCGTCGTCTTCGTCGTGGTGACGCTGGCTGCTGTCGTCGTCCTCCCGAGCCTCACGCGGTGGGTCATCGGCAAGGTCGGGCACCGGGTGAGCGAGCCGGATGTCAAGTTCCTCTTGGTTGTGCTCATGGGCCTCGGCGGCTTGGCGGATCAGGCCGCGAGCGAAGCGGTGCTCCCCGCCTACATCGTGGGGCTCGTCGTTGCCGGTGTCTTCCTGCACGACAGAGTTCTCATGGACCGCATGCGGGCGATCGCCTTCGCGCTCCTGACGCCGTTCTTCTTCTTGCACGCCGGACTCCTCATCAACGCCAGGGCCCTCGTCACCGGAGCCGGCGTGATCGGGACCTTGTTGCTCGTGAAGGTGAGCGCCAAGTTCCTCGGTGTCTGGCCGACGGCGACGGCGTTCAAGCTGCCCCGCCGCGAGCGCGCCTACACGACGCTGCTCATGGCCACCGGCCTCACGTTCGGCTCCATCTCTGCGCTCTTCGGCCTCACCCACCACTTGATCAGCGAGAACCAGTACACCGAGCTCATCACCGTGGTGATCCTGTCGGCCTTCATCCCCACCGTGATCGCCCAGAGGTTCTTCCGGCCCGTGATTGCCATCGACGTCGACGAGGAAGAGGCGCTCGGTGCCGAGGACGTCTCGGTCATCCATCACCGCCCCGTCAGACCTGCGGCCCCCGAGTCGTGAGCCACCTCGTGCGAGCATCGCTTCCATGCGCCAACGGCAACGGGACGGCCCGTGGCGAAGCTGGCCCATCGCCTGACAGTTACGATCGAGCGGGTGCAGTTCACCGATTGCGACGTCCGACTGGCCGCCGGTCGATCACTGCGGGTCAGGTTCGCAACGCCGAGTGAGAGCAACGACCCCCTCGTGCAGGCCGTGGTAAACGGGTCGTGGCAGCCGACCGACGCCCACCGCTGGCTGCCCTCCCTCCGCCGTGCCGTCCGAGCCCTCGATGCGGATCCTGATCCCCTCGTGGCCTATGCCCGCAAGTAGATCGACGCTCTCACGTCGTATCAGTCCGAATCTTCAGGAGCTCTTCTCGCCAACTAATCAAACGCGTGCCAGCCGCGCTCGATGAACGGCGAGCCGAGTTCGCCCACCAGCATCAGTGAATTGTCGCCGCTATCGAGAAAGGGCGAACCGCGCTGCTGGCCGACGCCCGTAGCTCGTCCCTCAACGACGGGTTGGCCTAGACGATCCTGCTCGTACCGGTAGCCGAGACCACGAATCGTCACGACCCGCACGGGTCGCTCCGGGTTATCCTCGATGCGAGCTCGTAACCTGCGGACAAGGGTGGAGAGAACTTTTCCGTCGCCTGCGAACTCCGGCCCCCAGATGCGGTCGATCAGCTCGTGACGGCGCACAAGCAGGCCGGCCCTTCGCATCAGCTCCTCGAGCAGCCAGAACTCCTGCCGCGTGAGCGCGATCGGTTCTCCTCGCCTGCGGACCTCGTGTCGATCGAGATCCAGCACGAGGTCATTGACCTGCAAGACACGGGAACTCTCGGGCTCCGCTACAGCCGCTACCGCTTGTACGGCCGTCGCCGAGCGGACATGGCGTGGAGCACTGCGTCGCAGAAGGGCCCGAACACGAGCGACGAGCTCCCGCATGCGATAGGGCCTCGCGAGAAAGTCGTCCGCACCGACCTCCATGGCGACCACGACGTCGAGCTCCTCGGCGCGTGCGCTCACCACAATCACAGGCACCGACGACCCTGACTCCCGGATACGCCGGCAGACGTCGATTCCGGTGAGCTCCGGCGGCGACGCGTCGAGAATGACGAGGTTGGGCGTCGTCTCGTAGAAGAGCTCGAGACCCACGCGCCCATCCTCGGCACACACGACGCTGAAGCCCTCCGCCTCGAGTCCGGCGCTGATGGCGATGGCCTGGGATTCCTCATTCTCGATGACGAGAATCAGGGTCGTCTGGCGAAGCCGCGGTTCCGGCTGCTCGGAGTGACCTATCTCTTCGCCGGCAGGTCGCCCCGCCCGCGCAACCCGTGCTGCCCGCCCTTCCCGCGTCCCGCGTTCGCGCTCATCGCGGGCGGCATTGATCACGCGCCGACCGCGGTCGAAGACGCTGAGTGGTTCGTTGGGCGCGCGATCCCTGAGGGCATCACCGCAGGCAACCTAACCAGGCTCCGTGAACGGAAGATGTGCCGCCCACGCCAACTCGATGAAGTTCAGATGAACGTTATGGCACAACGACCGCCACCGGATTCCGGCGAGCCGATTCCACGACTCGACCGCCGCTTTGTGGAAAGGAGATCATCCGATGTCGATCAGGTGTCGGAGGCATGCCGGGGGGTGCCTTGTCCTATCTGCTGCACCGTAAGGTTCCGCCGCGCGGGTTGGCGAGTACCAGCCGGCGCCTCAGCCGAAGCGGCCGTGCACGTAGTCCGCCGTGCGAGTGTCCTTTGGGCTGTGGAAGATCTCCTGGGTCGGCCCCTGCTCCACGATCGCGCCGGGCGTCCCCTGTGAGGCGAGGAAGAAAGCGCAGTGATGCGAGACGCGGGCCGCCTGCTGCATGTTGTGCGTCACGATGACGATGGTGACATCGGAGACGAGTTCGGCGATGGTTTCCTCGATACGGTTCGTGGACGTGGGATCAAGCGCAGAGCACGGCTCGTCCATCAGCAGCACCCGCGGGCGGATCGCCAACGAGCGGGCAATGCACAGCCGCTGCTGCTGACCGCCGGACAGCGCTCCGCCGGCTTGCCGCAGCCGGTCCTTCACCTCGACCCACAGCCCCGCCTTGACCAGGCACTCCTCGACCAGTTGGTCTTTCGCCGCCGTGCCGAACTTGGTGCCGGTCAGTCGCAGCCCAGCGATCACGTTGTCGTAGATCGACATGGCGGGAAACGGGTTCGGCTTCTGGAACACCATGCCGATCTTCCGGCGCGCCTCGGTCACTCGGCGCTCGGCTGCGTACACGTCTTCCCCGTCGAGCAACACCTCGCCGGCCAGGCTCGCGCCCGGAACCAGCTCGTGCATCCGGTTGAGTATCCGGAGGAAGGTCGACTTGCCGCACCCGGACGGCCCGATTAACGCCGTAACCCGGCTGGCCGCCATCGTCAGCGAGACGCGCTCGAGGACCTTGTGGTCCCGGAACCAAGCCGAGACGGCCCGTGCCTCGAGCGTCGAGGTGCCGCTGGTACCGAACACTTCCCGGGCGGCCGCGACCTGCAGGTCGGCGATCTGGCTCATTTCTCACCCCTCACATCAGGTTGGGCAGCAACCGGGCCGCTGCAGTGCCCAGCTCCAGCCCGATCACGAGAACCACCGGAACAGCCGCCACCCACAGTTGCGGGCCGGCCCACCGCGTACGCAACCAGGTGATCACGAGGGCCACCAACAGGAGCAGTTCGCTCCACAGCAACACCGGCACCCAGGCCGAGCTGTCCGTTGCCAGGATCCTCTCCGTCGGCGCCAGCAGCGCCGTCGGCACGACCGGGCCGACCGACTGACCGGCCGACACCGTGTCGGCGTCGACCCACAGTACGGTCGACGGCTGCCAGGGTGATCCCCCGGCGGTGACCAAGACGAGCCGGCCGTGGCCGGCCGCCGGCCCGAGGGGTACCCGGTCGCCTGGCAGACGCACGTCGATGACCCGGAACTGGGTCGTGCCCTGGCCGGTCGTGACGGAGATGGCGTCCCCCGGCTGTAACCGGCCGAGACCGCCGAACGGGCCGCCGAACGTCCACCTCCGGCCGAAGACCACACTCGTTCCGACCTGCCCGGGAAGGACCGTGTCCCGCGCCAACCCCGGGCCGTCGGTCAACACCCCGGGCGTCGTCCCGTCGCGGACGAGGGCGTGCAACTGCAAAGCCGGAATGGAGAGCACCGCCACCGGCGCCCCCACCGCGACCGGCCGGCCGTCGTAGTCGAGCTGGCCGACCGGTGCCTCGGCGAGAGCCAGCTGCGATCGGAACTCGGCGTAGCCGACCGTCTGCGCCCGACGGTAGTGCAAACCGCCCACCACGGTGATGCAGAGCACAAACCCGAGCAGCAGCCCGGACAGGATCAGCAGCGAGGTGCCAGCGAGTGCCGGCCAGGTGGTCCTTTCCGGAGCGCGCGAGGAAACCGGTTCGTCGGGTGCAGGTGCCGTGGCCGAGTCGCGCAGGTCGGCGTTCGTCTGCCCGGCGACCCGGTCCGCCACCGCCGCCACGGGACCAGCCAGGTCGATGAACAGCGCGTGAGCGCCGTTCTCGGCATCCTGGCTCACCGTCACGCAGGGTGGACCTTCACCGCTGTGCTGGTCTCGGCGGTGGTGCCAGCGCGGTTCGTGGCCGAGAGCTCGCACGCCAGGCTCTTGCCCTTCAGCGACGACGGGATCTTGTATTGCGGCTGGGTCGCACCGGCAATTTTGTGGGCGTTCTCGTACCAGGACCAGCTCGTGCGCGTCGCGTAGGCAACCGCCTGGACGCAGTCAACGGTCGATCCGACCTTCACTGTCCCCCACACGGTCGGGAGCAACACCGGTGCCGGAGTGGTCATGGCGTAGCGAAGGACCGCGGACGTCGACGGGCCCCAGGTACCGCTGGTGTCCTCCGGCAACGGTCCGAAGGTCGCGGTGACGTTGTGTGAACCGACGGCCAGGATCGAGGTCTTGTACACCGCCTTGCCGCCGGAAACCTTGACCGGTGCTCCGAGCTTGCTCTTGCCGTCCATGAACTGAACCTCGCCCGCCGCGTTCGCCGGGCTCAGCGTCGCAGTGAGCGTGACGTTGCTACCGAAGGGGGCGGAGCCGCTCGGGCTCGCTGCCACCGTCGTTGCCGTGTTGGTGTAGGTGTTCGAGCTGCCGTTGCCCGAGCCCTGAAACCTGATGGTGCCGACGAAGACGTAGTCCGGACTGAGAGCGGTGGAGCTCGCCAAACAGTTGAAGTCGAACTCGTAGGCGCCACTGATGGTGGCCGCCGGGCTCTGCTCGGACGCGAACTGGCTCAGCGTCTGAGCCACTGTGACAGAGAATCCAGCTGCGCCAGCCGTAGGCAGTACCGAGTTGCCGTAGATGAAGGGATGGGTGGTGACGCCCGCGCCGGACACCTGAACATCGAAGTTGGTGTTTCCGGTCGGACAGAACCCGTTCGTGTTCACGGTGAGCGCCGTGTCGGGATTACCGGCGCCAGGAGTCACGTAGTCGGTGCCAGTGCCGGTGGCGGCCGCTGATCCCACGGATCCCATGATTCCGACCACGCTGACGCAGACAGCGCCAGTGAGCAGCAACGCGACGAGCCTTGATCTGCTGATCATGAACTTTCTCCTTCAGTGAGTAGACGAGCTGATGTTCGGTCGGCGAAGGGGTTGTCCTGCCGAAGGCCGTCGCCGCCGCACGAGGAAGATGCCGGTCGCCGCCGCGAGGACGATTGCGCCGAGGATCGAAAGGACGGTCGTCAGCGCCGAGATACCACCGGACGACCCGGTGCCGGGCGCCCCCACTGCACCACTGGCAACTCCGTGCCCGCTGCTCCGCGGCGGTGCCGTGGTGCCGCCGTGGGTGCCGGTGCCGGTGCCGTGTCCCTTTGCGCTCTTGCCCGCAACCGTCGTCGGCGACCCGTTCGGGTTCGGGTCGGCCGGAGGCTTGGCCTGGGTGGTGTGAACTCCCACCGGGTTGACGGTGTGGTAGATCCTCTCCCCCGACCCGGAGGTGGTGAAGCTCACCGGGCGGCTCGTGAACGTCTGCAAGTTGGCCAGCCCGGTGGCGGTCCGGCAGTACACGACGAAGCGGTAGGGGCCGGACAACACGACCGGCACTTGCGGGATGTTGGCGAAGTACCGCATCGTCCCGGCCAGCGGGATGATCATGCCGCGGGAGGCGGTCGTGGCGAACATGCTGGTCGGCGAGTTACCGATCACGTTCTGGCCGAACTGGCCGAACCCGTGGCCGAACACGGTCGCGACGAGGTTCGTCCCCCGCCCGCAGGGACCCGAGGTGATCAAGGTCAACTGCGTCAGGTCGTTGCCGTCCGCCGGCTGCACGACCACTTGACCACCGGGCGCCGGCGCGGCAGACGCCGCCGCCGGGAACAGCAAGCCGGCGACAAGGGCGGTACCCCCGCAAGCGGCGCTGAGCACCGACCGGCGCAACCAATGGAGCCTCATGTCTTCTCTCTTCGTTCGCGTCATTCCGTTTCCTTTCGCGTCAGGCGGCTCGCGTCACGCGGCAACCGCCACCCGGCGCGCCGCCGGGGGCTGTTGCTGATCGGCGCGACGTCGCCGGGAACGCACAGTGATCGCCGAACCCACGACGAGGATCAGCAGGAGCAGTAGTCCGAGCGACGGCCACGGGATGGCCCACGTTCCGGTGCCGGCCGACACGTCGCCCAGGCGCAGAGATGTCTCGTTGAGGCCGCTGTCCGTGGAGACGGTCGAGAAACCCGGATCGACGGTGACCGTGCTGTCGACCCGGAAGGCCGGGTACACCCCGTGTATGACGCGGGTGACCTGGATGGAGAAGCCGGGGAGGAGATCCGGTGGGCTGCCGCTCTGTCGCACGGTGCGGGACCAGCCGAACGGGTTGGTCAGGCGCAGCACCGACGGCGCGCTCAGGTCGAGATTGCCGACGTTTCGCACGGTGTAGGTGACGGTGAGCGTCCCGCCAGCGAAGGGCGACCACGAGCCGGCGTAGTGCGAGACGAGCCCGGAGATCACCAACTTCGGATGCAGCGGTCCGGCGATGCGGGCGTAGACGCGCACGCCGACCCGTTGCTCGACTCGGACTTGGGCGCCGTGCGCTCCGATGGCCGTCCGAGTGACCGAGGCGACGATGCCGCCGGCGTGGTCCCCCGGGCTGGCGTCCTGCGGCACCGTGATGGTGAACGGAACGATGACAGCCTTG
>Ga0181523_10003905_pt1 | contig 13232 bp, 11 predicted proteins | sample PEATcosm2014_Bin_43_FD_119752 | JGI IMG/M metagenome (GOLD analysis project Ga0181523, IMG submission 119752) | Peatland microbial communities from MTU Mesocosm Facility, Houghton, MI, USA - PEATcosm2014_Bin05_30_metaG | ecosystem: Environmental > Terrestrial > Soil > Wetlands > Peat | place... | reverse complement strand
GTACTCGTCGCTCTCGAGAACAGCGGTGTTTGCCGCCTGCTGATTGCGTTGGGCCTCGATTTGAGCGGCAGCGTTGTCGGCGGCTTCCTGGACATCCTTGCGGTCGGGCCGGATGGCCGCCGCTTTGCCAAACGCCAGGATTGCTTTTTCCCAGTCCTGATGAGCCGCCAGTCTTTGTCCGTTATCGTAGTGGTATTTGAACGCTGCGTTGATCACGGCATCCAAGCGGGGCATTTCGGAAGCGAATGCGACATAGGGACCGAGCGAGCTGACGGCCTGGTCGTAACGCGACTCTGCCATCAACACCTGCGCGTTCACCAGGGTCGTGTCCAGTTTCCGCTGCTCGGCGGCAATCTCGCGCTGGAGACTAAGCAGAGGAGCATAGTCTGGCCAGACTTCCAACAGGCGTTGTAGGTGCAGCTTGGCAGCAGGCAATTGCGAATACCCAGGCGAATGGTCTTCCAGGGCTTTTCGGTACGCCTGGAGGCGTGTCTGATCAGGTCGCGCCAGGTTGTCCAATTCCCGCCCTATGTCGTCCATTAACCGCGCGGCGGGTTTGTAGTCGGGAGACGACTGGCTGGCGGTTTGTGCCTCCAAGCATGCCTGCCGCAGCATGGCGAGGTCTTGTGTTCGAGCGCCGCTCGAACTTTGATACTGCGCAAAAGCAGCTTCGGCGGCCTGCTGGTGAAATCCCGCGATGGCATTTTGAGCGGATGCTCGGCGTGCGGAAGACGGATAACGCGTTAAGAAATCCCCCCAGTCTCTTACCGTGCTCGCTCGTTGCGCCCGCAGGAAGTCAGCAAGTTCAACGTCCGGAGCAGCGATAAACACCAGCTGCACACCGGGCTTGAATTCTGGGATCATGGCATCGCGAGGCGATGAAGAGACAGGCGTGCCACGAATCATGGCTTGTTCAGCTGCCGCCGCTGGCGTGAGTTCAACGCTCCGTTCGAATTTCAGATTGCTGGGGACAACACAGACGGACTTGCCGATTGCCGTTAGCGTGAGCACGCCGTCTGCGCCGCGCTGAAGCGAGCTAGCGCCCGCCAGGGACGCGCGCGGAAGCCCATTATAAGTATTCTTGTCGAGCCTCGAAACCCCGTCACAGCTGCGAACTTCGATCTTTCCATTCAGGGCTGCTTCCGTGATCTGTACATAGGCCGCGCCCTGGGGGCCGTCGAACAAAACCACCGCGGTCAGGGAGGCATCTTTGGCGTATGCCGTGATCGATGCTCCCAGGACGAGAACAACCGCGACGCAGCAGCGTTCGAGACGAGAGATCTCGGTCGGCCGCTTCGAAGGGGAGGCGAAAGAAATGGATTTCCACGACTTCATAAAGATCCGCAAGCATACATTCTCTCGCGGGAAGGAGCGGCTGAAACAAGATCGATAGCCAAATCAAAAACTAAAGTAAGTGGGAAGCAAAACGGGGCGGGGCTATGATTGAAGATGCAGCACACAGACTCGATAACTTGTGCGTTTGCGCCTATTTGCGATGACAGTCCATTAGAGATTTCTCATGGAATTGGCAAAACCACCCAACAACCGGGTTGAGCAGCGGGGATCCGCTGACGAGGCCACCTCTGGGAACCTGCGTCCGGCGAGTCGGGCGAACCTCACTGCATTGAGCCGTTACCAGATTCAGGAAGAGTTAGGACGCGGCGCGATGGGAGCCGTCTATAAAGCATTCGATCCCGTAATTGCGCGTACCGTCGCGCTCAAGACAATTCTGATCGACAATAACGCTCCCGATCGCGCCCAGATGATCGAGAGGCTCAAGCAGGAAGCCAAAGCGGCTGGCGGACTGGATCATCCCAATATCATCACCATCTTCGACGTTGGCGAGGAAAACGGCGCCATTTATTTGAGCATGCAGTTCGTCAAAGGAACCACCCTGGCCGAGTTATTGGCTGATGTTGGCGTGCCTTCCCTCCCCACGCTCCTCTCTTGGGCTGACCAGATCTCAGCCGCGGTCGGTTTTGCACACGCCCGCGGTGTCATTCACCGCGACCTGAAACCGGCCAACCTCATGGTGACCGACGAAGGCGCCATCAAAGTCCTCGACTTCGGAATTGCCAAAATCGAGAACACGTCCCTCACGCAAACCGGGCTGGTCGTAGGTACGCCTGGCTACATGGCTCCCGAGCAGATCGCCGGCAAGAAAGTGGATCATCGCGCCGACATCTTCTCCTTGGGAGCTGTCTTCTACGAATTGCTGACCCGCGAAAAGCCCTTTGCTGGCGATATCGCGACTGTCCTCTACAAGATCGTGAATGAGGATCCCGTCGCGCCATCGCTCATTAACCCGGCGATTCCCGGCGGCATCGATGCCGTCATTCGGAAAGCCCTCGCCAAAGATCCCAGGGATCGATTCCAGACTTGCGAGGAAATGCGGCAGGCCTTCCTGGAGCAATCGGTTCGCGCACCACTCCCCCCGCCCGCGACCGTTCCCGCAGAAAAGGTGGTCGCCAAGCGGCCGCCAACCCCAGCAAGCGGTCGGCGTGAACCTCAACTCGAGGCAATTCCACCGCGAATCTGGCCAAGTCTGATTCTGGGTTCTGCCCTCCTTTTCATCGCAGCGGCGAGTTGGGCTCTCTACATTCGTTCACGAACGGGCGCGTTTCCTCCGCTCGTTGCGAAACTCGAGAGCAAGCTCAGAGCCGTGACTTCAGGCACTGGAAAGCTCGGTGAGTACGCCGCGCAGGTTCCTCTCCGTGCCGCTGATGAGCACAGTGTCGCGCCCGCCCGTCCTCAGAATCCAGAGACACCGGACGCTCCGGCGGCCGTGTCACAAACATCAGCAATTCCGGCGGATTCAAGTCCCGCAGCCGTACCAACCTTGCAGCCGGTCGTGGCGCAGTCGTCAAGCGATCATCCGATGGGTGAAAGCGCACCCGTCGCAGGAGCGCCGGCATCGTCTCCACCGGTGGAGACGCCCCAGAAGACTGTCGATCCATCCCAGACCGCTTCACCGCAAGCGGTTGAGTCGAGCGACCACAATCAACCTGCAGCCGACAACGCAACTGTCCACGACTCACTCCCCGCGTCTTCTGCCTCCCGCGACGATGACAAGCGAACTGCACCGCCGGCCACACCAAGGCCACCTGCCCGAAAACGCGCTTCGGAATCGGCTTTGACAGTAGACGGTTTCAGCCGACAGGACATCCCGGATCTGCTTAGCCAGGCCGATTCCTCAACCGCGCGCGGCGATTATCGTCTGGCGCGTTACGAATACGTACTTGTTCTAAAGCTCGATCGCAACAATGTCCAGGCGCGAGAAGGTCTGCGCCGCTTGCCGGCCGCATGGCATTCGCGCTGACTCCCCCCATCTCGGAACGTCCGGATGTCTTCGCTCGCCGAGTACGGCTGCGCCTCACGCCACGAGATCAACGGCATCAAGAAGCCGGAGAACTTCGCTCCCGAATTGACCCGCATCGGGAGCAAGCCGCCCACGCAGATTCTTTTCCTCCCCGGGATGACGCACGTTCTACCGGATTACATTGCGGCCAAGATCCTGCAACCCAGTTGGTTTGGAGCGGCACTGAAGATGCCGTAGTTCAGTCTCGCACCCGCGCAAGTTGATGCGTTGACGACGGCGCTTCTCGCGCTCACCGACCGGGCACATGACCTGCCCATGGCACTGACCGTGCCGGCGAAGCCGCCTTCGAACTACCAGCCCGCGGGCAAGGCCGGAAAGCTCCTGGACGACATTGCCATACATTCGCCTTATCTCCGATCCTCCCCATCATGCTTCCGGGACGGTCTATGCACAAAAGTTGGCCGGTTGGATGGGCTTTGTTCTGGTCGATGCCAGCCTGAACATTTTTACTTTGCCTATTCATCGCCGGCGGCTCGCTTGCTCAAGTCGCATCACAACTTGACGCCGGCAGGCTTCGGGTTCCGCCTAATAAAGTGGGTGTCGCTCATGCTGGCGTGCGAACCCCGTTCTGGCGAGAAGAGAAACCGGGCTGTGGTCCCAGCGTCGTGAACTATCAACAACCGTTTTGAGAACCGACTGCCAAGTCCGCGCCTTTCATTGACCTGCCAGTTTGGTCAACGTAAGATTCGACGCATGATCGGCCAGACCATCTCGCAGTATCGTATCGTCGAGAAGCTAGGCGGCGGAATGGGTGTGGTCTACAAGGCCGAGGACGTAACCCTAATCTGCACCATCTATGAGATCGGGCAGCAAGAGGGGCAGCCCTTCATCGAGATCGCTGAGGCCCTCGACGCAGCCCATGCAGAAGGCATAGTCCACCGCGACATCAAGCCCGCGAACATCTTTGTCACTAAACGCGGACACGCCAAGATTCTTAACTTTGGGCTGGCGAAGGTCAATCTCGCCGGCAGTTCTTCGAGCAAGATTGCGTCCCTCAACATGTCGCCTCCTTCAGGACCTCGCCGGCATGGGATGGATTAAAAAGCATACTTAGCTCCTAGTGGTAATCCTGGTAATCGACAAGAATCGCGTCCTCGCAATCGAACGCAAACGCGAGCCGCTAGTTCCCGCTCACTCGCACGGCCCAGTGCCCCTCCAAGTCGCCCTTGAGCTTCCTGCTCCAAGTCTATCCCAGCGAAGGCGCGCCCTTGCCGTTTCCAATACATGGTGGGAGCAGTAATCGTCGGCGGCAGACGCTAAGAGTATCTTGCTATTTGGTGCGACCGAGCTCCTGGATGAATCGTTCAGCGTCAAGAGCTTCAACGCCCCGAGCGATGGCTGCTGTCGTCAATTGTGAGCGGGATTTGCGGTGGACGACGATCAATCGCACGGAACGCTTGGCCAAGGCTCGACGCAGTGAGAGTAGAGGAGAGGCCATGGACGGCCGAACCGTCTTCCCAGCTTTGGCTTCAATCAACCACAGGTTTGAGTTGCGCCGTGGTACGAGGAAGTCTACCTCCAAGCCCTGCTGATCGCGGAAATAGTAGAGTTCCTTCCGCATTCCCCGATTGGCCTCACTCTTGAGTATCTCCGCCGCCACGAAGCCCTCGAACAGGGCTCCCAGAAAAGGGGATCGCTCCAGCTCAGCCGCGGACGTCACGCCCAGCAGATAACAGGCCAGCCCGGAGTCCGCCCAGTAGATTTTCGGGGACTTGATGAGCCGTTTACCGAAGTTTTCGAAGTACGGGGAAACGAGCATGATCTGGCCCGTCACTTCCAGAATGGACAGCCACTCGCCGATCGTCGGAACTGTGACTCCGAGAGGGGCCGCAAGGTCGGTTTTGTTGAGAACTTGACCATGGCGACTCGCCAGCAGGGAAAGAAACCGACGAAAGGTCGTAAGATCACGCACATTTGTGATCGCTCGCACATCCCGCTCCAGATACGTTTGCAGGTAGGAGGCGAACCAAAGGCTGCGAGCCTGAGGCCGCGTCAGCACTTCAGGGAAGCCTCCGTGTAGCAAATCCACTTTGGCGGTCTCTTCGAGGCTAAGAGGCAGCAACTGGAGAATCGCGGCGCGTCCCGCCATCGATTCCGTGATGCCGCGCATGAGAGGAGCTTCCTGGGATCCAGTGAACAGCCACTGACCCATGCGGCGAGGCTTGGTGTCGATGAGCGTGCGGACGTAGTCCAGCAACTCGGGGGCATTTTGAATCTCGTCAAATACAAACGGAGGTTGCAGTTCTTCGAGAAAGGCACGGGGATCACTGCGCACTCGCACTTGAATATCAGGGTCTTCGAGCAGTACGTAACGGGCCTTCGGAAACAGCTTGCGCAAAAGGGTCGTTTTGCCCCCACGACGCGGCCCCGTCACGACAACCGCCGGAAAGTGCCGAGATGCATCCAGAAGCACGGCCGTGAGTTGTCTTGGAATATAGCGCATATGAGAAATGTAAACTACTACTATACATTACTCAACAGTGCCATCTTTCTTGTTGTGTCGCACGATTCTCTATCGTTGCAGGCGAGTGGATGTGATCACGAAGCAGGTTCTTCCTGCCCCGTTGAATTCGTTACCCCATCGGAATGGCAGGGCATGTTGCGGCTCCAGTTCGTGGTCGATTCCTTTACACCCAAAGCCTAGAATGGTCGGTTGAGGGGCGGAAGGAGATCTTTCCCTATGGCCAGTCGAGCGTTCGGCCAAGATTCACTCGTTGCCCGCCGGCTGGGCCACTACCTCATAGCCGAGAGGATCGGCGTCGGCGGCATGGGGGAAGTCTATCGCGCCCGCGATGAGCATCTCGACCGCGACGTAGCCATCAAGGTACTTCCGCCCACAACGTTCTCTGACGAGTCCGCGCGTAAACATTTCCGCAAGGAAGCTCTGGCGCTGTCTAAGCTGAACCATCCGAACGTTGCCACCATCCACGATTTTGATACGCAGCAGGGAATCGACTTTCTGGTGATGGAGTACGTGCAGGGGGTCACGCTGAGCGAGAGAATCGCGAATCATGCTCTGCCGGAGAAAGAGTTCACGCGGCTGGGGTTGCAACTAGTCGAGGGACTAGCTGCAGCACACGAGCAAGGTGTTATCCACCGCGACCTGAAGCCAAATAACCTGCGTGTGACTCCTGACGGCCGGCTGAAGATACTGGACTTCGGGCTGGCGAAGCTGGCCCAGCCGGCGACGCCGGAGGAAGAGACAGAGAGCGAAACCCGGACCGGCGCGGGGACGTTGCCCTACATGTCGCCGGAGCAGTTGCGGGGGGAGGCGGTGGATGCGCGCTCCGATATCTGGGCTGCGGGGACGGTGCTTTACGAGATGGCGACTGGACATACCGCCTTTCACGATAAGAGCGCCACGGCCACAGCAGACGCCATCCTGCACAAGCCGGTGGCTCCGCCGGGCCGCCTCGCGCATGAACTTTCACCGCAGCTGGAAGACATCATCCTGAAGTGCCTGGAGAAAGAGGCGGAGAACCGATACCAGTCGGCGAAGGAACTGGCGGTGGACGTGCGGCGGCTGAGCGCGCCAAACACTGCTGCTTCGGTTCGAGCCGCTGAATCGAAGTCATGGCGAAGGCTTGTGAGAACGGGCATTGCGGTCCTCGCCACGCTGTTCGCCGTGAGTGCGGTGTTGGTTGCCTTCAACACTGCTGGCTGGCGTGATCGCTTGTTGGGGCGTGTTAGCCCGCCGAAGATCAGCTCGCTGGCAGTGCTGCCATTGGCCAATCTCTCCCGCGATCCCGAGCAAGACTACTTCGCCGACGGCATGACCGAGGCGCTGATTACCGATCTGGCTAAGACCGCTGACCTCCGCGTGATTTCGCGGACGTCCGTGATGCACTACAAGGGAACCAAGAAACCTCTGCCGCAGATTGCGCGCGAATTGCACGTCGACGCAGTGGTGGAAGGGTCTGTACAACGAGCAGAGAACCGGGTAAGAATTAGCGCGCAACTGATCCGGGCAGCCACCGACCAGCACCTGTGGGCGGACAGTTACGAGCGTGACCTCCAGGATATCCTGGGACTGCAGGATGAAGTGGCTCACGCCATCACGCAGCAGGTCGAAGGCAGGCTGAGTCAAAAGAACGAAGCAGGCCGCGGGAGTTTCCGCCCGGTCAATCCCGAAGCCTACGAAGCTTATCTCAAAGGGCGTTATTTCTGGAACAAGAGGGAGCATAACTCTCTGGAAAAAAGCCTCGGCTATTTCAACGAAGCCATAGCGAGGGATCCGAATTATGCGCTCGCCTATGCGGGATTGGCCGATGTCTATGTTGTTCTTGATCCTGATTGGGCCATCGCGTCAAGGGAGGTCAATGAGAAGGCAAAGGCAGCCGCACAGAAAGCATTGACACTCGACGATAGCCTTGTGGAAGCGCACGCGTCTCTGGCGAGCATTTATCACAACGAGTGGAATTGGCAAGGGGCTGAGCGCGAGTTCAAGCGGGCGATCGAGTTGAATCCGAGTTACGCCACCGCGCACCACTGGTATTCCATCTACCTGGCCACCGTCGGAAGATTCGATGAAAGCGTGAGGGAGGCAACGAAAGCGGTTGAGTTGGACCCGCTGTCGCTGCCCATCAGTGCCAGTTTGGGAAATCGTCTCAATGAGGCACGACGCTATGAAGACGCGGCCAACCAATGCCGCAAAACCCTCGACATGGACCCAAACTTTGGGCTTGCCGATCTCTGTATCGGTATCTCGTACGTAAATGTAGGCCGGTTCAAAGAAGGCATTTCAGAATTGCAAAAGGGAACGGACCTGCTTCCGGGAGATCCATATTCTATGGAGCAACTGGGCATCGCCTATGCTCTGTCAGGAGACCGGGCACGTGCGCGTCAGGTCCTGAGCAAGTTGCAAAATCCTTCCCAACCCTACCTTCCGGCCTACAGTATCGCTATGGTGTATGCCGGATTGGCCGATAAGGAGCGGACCATTTCCTGGCTTAACAGAGGCTACGAAGAAAGGAATGAGGACATGATCTATATGAAGATCGAGCCAGCGTTAGATCCCTTTCGCTCCGATCCTCGCATTCAGGATTTGATCCGACGTGTAGGTTTCCCACCCTGACACAAGCTGAAATCCTATGTGAATCCCATGTGAATCCTGTTGACAATAAAGACTGAAGCCCTTATCGTTCTCGACACTGCGGGTTCTTGCCTTGAGTCTCTGCGTAGGAGTCAGTCCATGTCTGTTCGACAAAAGCCGGCTAAGAAGTCCGTTGAAAGCGCTACACCTGAAGATAAAGCTAAAGTGAAGGAAAAACTACGGCTCGTCGCCAAAGAGATGAAGATGCTTGACGTCCACATTCAGGATCTGACCAAGCTAATCGACCGAAGCCATTTTCGTTTGCTGTGAAGCGGCGGACCCTTGACGCATGAGATCCGTCATGGCGGCATCTCCGGGGCGACTACGCCGCGCAGCCAGCATCGTCTGCTACTGGCGTGGCGGCAAGCTGATCTTCGAGAACTATCTCACCCACATCCTGATCTCTGCCGATCCCATCGTGGTCTCGCTTCTAGACTGCTTCAACGAGTGGCGGACTGCCGCTCAGGCTTGCTCCCTCGCATCTGAGTTCACGCCTTCGAGCGTAGAGTCTGTCTTGCGACAACTCACCCGGCGAGGTTTCTTGGTCCAGGAAGGCTCGGCCGCGGCGGGTGCAGACGCGAAGTTTCTGGAATCGTGGTCGCCGTGGCTTCCGGCTGGCGGCCTTCTTCATTTCTCTACCAAGGACCTGCCGTTTGTATCCGACCTGCGGGAGTCCCGGCACGCGCTTTTAGATCGTGCGCGTTGTGAACCTGCACCGCCTGCAGTGAAACAGTATCGTCGCGCCGCTCGCGTGCAGCTCCCAAATCCGAATACGAAGGGCGAGTTCCCTCAAGTCTTGCTCGCACGGCGCACCTGGCGCAGGTTCTCCGGGCGCCGCATGGATCTGGAAGAGTTGAGCACATTGCTTTGGCTCACCTGTGGCGTGCAATACTGGGTAAAGCTGCCGGGCTCGATCGGCCGCGTGGCGCTGAAGACCTCTCCGTCGGCGGGCGCGCGACATCCGCTGGAAGCATATGTGGCGGTCCTCCGCGTGCGTGGTCTGCCGCGCGGCTTGTATCACTATTCGCCCGACACGCATTCGTTAGAGTTACTAAGAACAGGCTGCAGCTCACGACAGTTCGGGAGTTATCTGGCGGGACAGTCCTGGTATGGCTCAGCGAGCGCCCTGATGTTCATGAGCGCCGTATTCGAGCGCAACCGCTGGAAGTATCCCGATCCAGCCGCGTATCGCACGGTGATTCTGGACGCCGGGCACCTCTGCCAGACATTCTGCCTGACCGCCACCTGGCTCGGCCTCGCTCCATTCTGCACCATGGCGCTGGCCGAATCCAAGGTAGAGAAAGCCCTCGGCCTGGACGGAATCTCCGAATCGGTAATCTACGCTGCGGGCGTGGGCACGCGGCCGTCACAAGACTGGGCCCCGTGGCCCGGGCCTGGCATTTACCTGTCGAAGACGAGGAACTTTCCGGTTGGCAAGTCGCGGGTGGTCTAAGATTCGTCCACTCTGAGTGGTTCGATTTCCAATACAGTCGAACACGATCGGCGTGACGGGGACTCGGTAGGGGCGGAAAACCGCTCCACGCGCTGAAACTCAAACACCGTTGGCAAAAAATCGTCATCTCTAACAATTCTTTACGCTCCCAACACGCAAGCTCCGGATCAGATAATGAGTCGGGGTAAGGGAGATTTCTCGCCAAAAACCGCTCGCGGGCAGCCGATTTATTTCGGCTTGTCGGGCGCTATCTGAACCTGAATGGCGGGAACCTTGTCGGACTTTGTGGTGTCCACGCTGACTACTCCATAACTGTCGTAGCTGCCGTTCGCGTTGCGCGCTCGGACGGTCCGCGCAGACTGCGCTCCGGACGGGTCCGTGCGCATCGTGTCGGTGGTTATTACCGTCACCTGCAGACCGGCCCCCGGATCGCCGGGGTTCGACTGTTCCACTTTCTGTTCGCTGACTTGCAGTCCCGTCGAACTGGTGCGCTGGCTGGTGGTTGCGCGCCCCACCAGGTGCAGGCTTCCGTCCGGTGTCGCTCCGGTGACACTGACGGAATAAGTTTCCACGGTGTTGCGCTTTTCTCCGGGAGCACCCGCCGCTTCCTCGCTCACAGTGCGCGACACTTCGACGAGCTTGCCTTCAGAGTCGGGGAGGGAGACGCGCTCTTCGGTGCTGCGGTTGTCACCTTCCCGTCTCGTCGTAGTGTTCCGTATTTCGCTCACCAGCCAATTTCCGTTGCCATCGGGAAGCCGCGTGACCTTATGAGTTTCCAGCGTGTCATTGGTGCCCCGTTCGCGGCGCTCTTGCACCTGCACGCCAGGGACCAGGCCTCCGTCGGCGCTGGGTAGCATCACCGTAGTCTTTGTCTCTTCCACACTCGCGCCGGTTTTTTTCGTCTCCTCAATCTGCCGCTGCACCAGTTGCAGATTGCCATTGACATCGGGATCCGAAGTGGTGCGCTCTACCTTCGATTCACCTGCTGGAGACGTGCGCTTTTGTTCCTCGGTTACCTGCACCAACTTGCTCACCGCATCGGCGTCTCGATCGAAGGTGCGTGTGATGGTGCGTACGGTGGACGGGTCCACTTGCACGGTTTCCTTCTCGATGTCCTGGTAAGGTTCGAAATATCCGTCGGCGCCGCGACGCTGGAGCGACAGCTTGTCTAGGGTGCGATTGCCGCTCTGGGTGTGGCTTTCGATGGTGCGTATGGGGTCTGTATCGCTGCTGCGCGACTCGCTGGTGGCGGTCCAGGACTTGCTGGCTGCATCGCGTTGGGAATCGGTTTGCGCCCAAAGCGCGCAGCTGGAACAAAAATATGCTCCGATCGCGAGCAGCACAAACCGGACCGAGCGCACAGCGCGGGCTGGGCGATAGCGACCCTTGCTGCCGGTACGGGCGCCGCTGGCTGATCGCCCGGGTTCATACCGCTCGGAAATGCTCGTCGTCAGCACCTCCATATTCTCTCCCCGCGGAGGTTGGGTGTCCAGCCATTGCTGATAGCGTTGCTGATAGCGCGTTTACACTCCGTCGAAAATCCACTGCTACATTTGCAGTCCGTTTGTAGCGGGAACCGGGTTTATGGGTGTGATTGCGACTTCGTAGCCGAGCTTGCGAAGTGCTCGTGCCAGCATCGGAGCGCGTTTCCTCCTGGCCCGGGGATCAGGTTCGCGGCCTTGCTCGGGTTTTAGCCCACATTTCCTTTTTAAATCTAGTACATCATCTTTAAGGTTCGATCGGCGAGCGAGAACACTCAATTTCGCTTTCATCGGGTGGCGTGCGGGATAATCCGGATGTGGACTTGCGCTCTGTGGAATCGGTCCGCGTTCCCGATTGAGGGATCAGGTAGTCGAACTGGCTGGCGCCCACAGATCGCACGCGGACCTCTTCTAACTCGACCGGCTGCCACATCATCAGCTGGAGCTACTGGCCGTGTTCGGTGGAAACGGCAGGGTCCGATACTCCAGCGGCGGTGGCGGTGATGGTTACGGTTCCGGGAGACGAAGGGAGCGTATCGAGCTCGGTTGCGGTTCCATTAGCGGCGGTCACGACTGCAGAACCGTTGGAGACAGAGCCGTCGGCGCCTCCGTCGCGAAAGCCAACGCGGTTGCCGGAAACAGCATTGCCGTATCAATCAGTCACCCGCACGGATGAGCGCCACCGGCAATTGGGTGCCCTTGCGAGCAGTCTGATTGTTGCCGCTGGGAATGGCAATGTTGGTAGCCGTTCCGGCAACGGAGTACTCGGTAAAGTCGACATTCTTGAAGCCGGTGGAGCTGGCGGTCACGGTCACAGTACAGACGGTGCCGGGCAATTGCAGCGTCGTACTGGCCAAGCCGTTGGAGCCGGTGACCACGGAAGACGGGTTGGGAACGGCGCCGTTGTTGGCGGTGAAATGGACGGTGACACCGGAGATGCCATTCTTGTAGGCGTCCTGGGCCTGAACGATTAGGGGATTGGCCAGAGTGGAACCTTCGGTGCCGGTCTGTTTCGTCCCGCTGTAGGAAATGATCTTTACAGCCGCGCCCGGTGTAGCGGTAGCGGTGGTGGTAACCGTGCCAAAGCTGGCTTTGGTGGGATCGGAGAGGGTCAAGGTGTAGGTACCGGCGTGTTGGGGAACCGTATAGATGGTGGAGGCGTTGCCATTGGAGTCAGTGACGGCGGAGGGCGGATTGAACGACCCGCAGGTAACAGCGCCCGCTTTGTAGCAGCCATCACTGAAATCGACGGTGACGCCCACATCAGGTTGTCCGTTGTAAGGGTTGGCGACCTGGAACTTGATGGGAGCGGGCAGAGCGGTGGCAACGGGCGCAGTCTGGGCGCTGCCTGCGGTAAAAGTGACGACGTCAAACAGTCCGTAGGCCACCAAACTATCTCGGGTGCCTACATAAACCCTGCCGTTGGCGACGGTCTGAGTAACAAAATGGCCGACGGGTGGCAAGGTGTCGCGTCCCCCGGGCGCTTCACCCGAGGAGTACAGCTTGGTGAGAGAAACGGCGTCAAAGGCGTAAAGTTGAGGGCTGCTGATGACCCACATAATTCCGTTGCTGGTGCCCTTGGCGGAAATGGACGGGGAGTGACTGCCGACATATTTCGCAGGAGTGGTTATAGGGGTGCCGAGCAATCCACCGGACAACGGTAAGGCCATGAGCGGCTGGTCATCGGGGGCGAAATAGACGGTGTTGTTCCAGTAGGCAGCGGAACCGAACTGGATCGAGGCGGTGGTGCTGTCGCCGATAGTGCCCGGGACGAGAGGAAGTTCCTGGATGATCTGACTGTCGCTCCCTACGGAGTACTGTCCCAAG
>Ga0181523_10003904_pt1 | contig 13233 bp, 13 predicted proteins | sample PEATcosm2014_Bin_43_FD_119752 | JGI IMG/M metagenome (GOLD analysis project Ga0181523, IMG submission 119752) | Peatland microbial communities from MTU Mesocosm Facility, Houghton, MI, USA - PEATcosm2014_Bin05_30_metaG | ecosystem: Environmental > Terrestrial > Soil > Wetlands > Peat | place... | reverse complement strand
TCAGCCAGAGCGCCAGGCTCGTGGTGACCGCCCAGATGATCCTGGACCTACTGGTCCTGGGCCTGGGCATCCGCGCGTTCGTCGGGGCCGTGCAACTCGGCAGGCAGCAGACGCCCCCGGCCAACGGACCGGGTATCCCGCCACGGCAGCCACCACAGCACAGCGATGGTGCGTCGTGACCGCCTGGCGGATCTCACCGAACGCTGCCGATCAGTCCGATACGGGCGGGTGTAGCGGCATGCGGGCAGGACGAGGGGATGGTAGTCATGACCGAAGCGACCGGTGACGTGAAGCCAGGGGCGGACAATATGGTCCGCCGACGTTTGGGCCAGCTGATATTTGCTGCCGTGCTCATGGGTGCCGCCGGGATCACGCTTATCATCATCGCTATCTGGGCTTTCAGCTTCCACGGTGTGTACTCGAGGGACCTCAGGCGAGCCCTCGGCGGCCACACTCTGACGAGCGCTGGCGTGCTTTTCCTCGTCGTCGGCATCGTGCTGATCGTTTGCGCGGTGGGGGTCCTGGTGGGGCCCAGGGTGAATCGATGGGTCGGGCTGGTGAGCCGGCTGGTGGGAGTTGTCGCCGCCGCGGCCTGTGCCATCAGCGGTATCTGGCTGGTGGCCTATTACCCGGGCTGGGCGGTCACGTACGCCATCCTCGGCGCGTTCATCGTTTACGTGTTGACTTTGTACGACAGAGAACTGCGCTCGTCGTGGCCATGGGCTCCGCTGCGCGCTTATGCGGCGAAGGTCTTCGCCCTAAACACCAAGGGAGTCCTCGTACCGAGGGGCGTTGCTGTCGCCGGGCTTGTCCTGATAGCGCTCGTCGTCACGGCCTCCCTGCACCAGGAACGGTATTTCCTCAGCGTGGCATTCGGGGTACTGTTCGTTGCGCTGAGTGACCCCGGCGGTGTTTACCTGTCCCGGCTGCGCAGGCTGGCGGTGGTCGGGCTCGTCGGTGCGCTGGTGACGGCTCTGGGATTTGGCATCGGCGGAGATGCCTGGGGCTGGGCGGTGCTGGCCGCCTTTGTGGTCACCGTGGTCGCCGGGCTGGCCATCAGTTTCGGCCTGTTCGCTTTCGTCGCCGCGGTCCTTCTCAACGTCTGGCTCCTCATCACCTTGTCCGCCGCGGCTGGTCTTCCCGCCCGTGTTTCTGCCCACCCGTGGCAGCAGGCGCTGGCCTGGCTCATCGGATCAGCCATCTGGATCGCTTTCACCTTCCTTCTGTGGCTGGTACAGGGCAGGTCGTCGCAGCCCTCGCCGCTCCCCGAGATCCCGGCCGACGCGCCGCCGGTCAAACTGAGCCGGCCCATCGTGTTGTTCGGAATCATCCGGGCCGTCGCCGTGGCGGGCTCTGTCGCCATTGCCTTCGGGGGGCACTTGTCGAGCGCCGACTGGATGCCGATCGCCACCCTGATCGCCATGAAGCCCAGCTTGCAACAGTCCACGTTGCGCGGTGTACAGCGCCTTGTCGGAGCCACCTTGGGCGGCGCGATCGCCGCTGTCTTCCTCGTGACGGTCACCAGCCACCACGCACTAGAAGAGATCATCATCCTTCTTATCGGGGCGGGGGTATCCATCTATGCGGTGAACTACGCCTTTTATGCCGCCGCAATCGCCGGAGCGGTCCTCATCGCCATGGACCTGCCCCACCCCTCCAACCTGGATGCCGAGGGACGGCGGATCTTCTTCACGTTCGCAGGCGTAGCGATCGCGATCGTCGTCGATGTCCTGGCCAGCCTGCTCCCAAAGCGCAAGTCCTCAGCCGCGGCACCGCACGCAGACAAGGCCCCAGCCGCGGCACCACACGCAGACTGAGCCTCAGTCGGCATGGCGCAGTGCCGCAACAATGACAGACCCGCCGTCTAACGGCCTAGCCGCTCGACACCGGAGGCAACTCGCTGACAGTGATGAGCCAGCGGAGTCACCTGAACAGTCTTCCCCGTTTTCCTGATAGATGCCGGGTCTGCTGCGGAGGTTTGCCGCGCGCCCATCGGGCCTGGCCTCTGGCCTGGCCCTCGCCGTCAGGCCCGCCGGGGCGGCAGAGGCTCCGCGCGCAAGGGTGGGTCCCGAAGATGCTTTCTGCGGAGCGGTCAGAAAGGATCTTCGGGTGCCCTTGCGGGTGGAGGGGCCGCCTCGGACAATGCGCGGCGTTCCGGCCCGGTGACTGTGACCTTCGTACGGCGATGGGCGCACTTCGCGCGAGCGTGACGGCCTGGCCTGCTCATTCGGCGCGGCATCGGGGGCGTTACGGCGGGGACTGGCTGCGGCCGGTGCCGGGGAAGCTGTGCGCGGCAGCCGCCGCGCCCGTAGGGCTGCCGCCCGGAAGGGCGCGAGCGAAGCTGCCGCCCCGCAACGGCGAGACCCCGGCGACTCTGGCCGCATGCGGCCAGTTATCTCGGCCGCTCTACTCTCCCTCGGTTGCTCGCGCCTGCTCGCGTAGCCGGTCCCGGCCGTCAGGCCTGGCGCGCCGAAGGTGCGCCCTTGACGATGTAAAGAAAGTCCTCGCCGATCAGCGTCGCACGCTTGCACGAGGTGGCCTACTGGCTGTGTCGGTCGTTACGAAGGACCAGCGGCAGACAACGAACCCGCAGGTCGGTGACCTCTTAGCCGCTCAGCGTGGGTGATCGAAGGCATACGAACGGGATCGTCGATTTCATCTTGCGTGAAGTGCAGTGCTTGTTGTAGTGGTTCTGCATGGAGACAAACCTGGTCCAGCCGTTCATGCTGGCCACGTGCTGGGCCTTGGCGAACTGCCAGGCGAACATGCTGCTGGCGCCGATGTATCGGGCCTTGCCCGCGCGGACCACATCGTGCAGCGCCTCCATCGTCTCCTCGATCGGCGTGCGGTAGTCCCACCGGTGGATCTGGTAGAGATCCACGTAGTCCATGTCCAGCCGCCGCAGCGACGCGTCGATGCCGGACAGGATGTGCTTGCGCGAGAGGCCGCGGTCGTTCTCGCCCGATCCCATCGGGCTGAACACCTTGGTCGCGACGACGACCGCATCCCGGCTGAAGAACTTCGGCAGCAGCCGGCCGGTCGCTACCTCGCTGGCACCGCCTGAGTACGTATCCGCGGTGTCGAAGAAGGTAATGCCGCCATCCGCGGCGGCCTTGACGATCGGCTCGGCGCCGGCTTCGTCCAGCACCCACGGCCGCTCGCTGTCGTTCCCGTAGCTCATCATCCCCAGGCAGACGCGGGACACGCGCAGGCCGGTCGAGCCCAGATTCACATACTGCACAGCAGACTCCAGATCGTCGCGGACAAGCCGGGCAAGTGATGCCAACACCAGCCGCAGGCGCCAGATTCCGGCGGCCGTGCGGGGCCGTGCCACCACCAGCCGCAGGCGCCAGATTCCGGCGGCCGTGCGGGGCCGTGCCACCGGGCGCGCCCCGCACGGCGCTGCGGCGGAACCCGGTCGGCCGCCTGCGCGAAGAGCCGTCAGCCGCCCATGATGAGAGAGTGGACGCTGACCAGGTGGCCGCGGGCCGAGATGACGCCGGGTCTGCCGCGGTGTGCCCCTTCACGGTGGACAGCCCGGTCATGCGGCAGCGCTGGGACCGGCTGACCTTCCTGCACTGGAGCTACGACCCGGCAGAGGTGCAGCGCCTGCTGCCGCCGGGGCTGTTCGCCGACACCTTCGACGGCGCGGCCTGGGTCGGCCTCGTCCCCTTCTTCATGCACGTCGCCACCTCAGGCGGCCGCCAGGCGCCCTGGGCGTCTTACTTCTGCGAGACGAACGTGCGGACTTACGTCCTGGACGAGCAGGGGCGGCCGGGCATCTGGTTCCTCTCCCTGGATGCCGCACGGCTCGGCGCCGTCATCAGCGCGCGCACCACCTACCGGCTGCCGTACTTCTGGTCGTCGATGCGCATCGGCGAGCGCGACGGGCAGATCGCCTACCGGTGCAGGCGGCGCTGGCCCGGCCCGAGGTCAGCCAGCAGCCTGGTCCGGATCAGCATCGGCGACCGGTTCGGTGCTGGCGAGCTCGGTCCGCGCGACCATTTCCTGACCGCACGCTGGATCCTGTTCAGCGTGTCCGGTGACCGGCGCCGGCTCGCCCAGGCCTGGCACCCGCCGTGGCCGCTGCAGCGGGCGGCCCTGCGCCAGCTTGACGATCAGCTGGTCGCGGCGGCCGGCCTTCCGCAGCCGCAGGACGAGCCACTGGTGCACTACTCGCCCGGTGTCGACGTCCGGATCGGCCGGCCGGAGAAAGGGACGGGCCCGGTTCCCCGGTAGCCCGGCAGCGGCGGGGACGGCCCGGCCGCGATCGGCCCGGGTCCGCCATCCGGGCGGTCGCCCTTACCCTCCTGACGGCAGGGCTAACTCCCCATTCACTAAAAGAACGCGAATATCAAAGCAGTGTTCAGGCTGCATCAACTGGGTAGGGTGGCAGACGCCGACGCCTGGCCGGGGGCCGGGTACCGGCCCGAAGTGAGTGCTGCGGCAGCTGCTCGGCAAGTTCTACCCTGACGGAAAGCCGAGTAAGGGGTAACGCAGACCAGCATGACGGTAACGCAGGTTACGGAATCGTCGTTACCGCGCTAAGCCCGGATGGCATAGTAATTCCTGTCCATGGTCGCCCGGAAGCTTTTTACCGGGCGAAGGATCACGGAGGATTAACTTTGCCCAGGCAATCACTCCGGAGATCACTAATCTCGCTGTGCGCGGTCCTCTGCCTGGCCGCGCTGGCCGCGCTGACCGTTCCGGCCTACCCGTTCCCGGCGGCCGGGGCGGCGGGCGGCCCGGCCCGGCCCGGCCCGGACGCGCTCACCGCGCTGGCCGGCCAGGTGCGCGACGGCCGGCCGCTGCAGCGCGGGCCGGCCAGGCATATTGCTGTCCCGAGCGGGCTGCCCGTGGTCAGGGACGCGGTCGTCACCCTCCCCGGCCTGCACCGCAGGACCACCACCAGCGCGGACGGCTACTTCGCCTTCAGGAACCTACGGATACCGGCCAGCTCGGCGTACACGCTGATCGTGCAGAAGAAGGGCTTCGGCCGGTGGCAGGAATCCGGGATCAGGCTGGTACCCGGCATGCCCGCGCAGGTATACGTCGAGCTGCACTCCGCCGCGCTGGCCCTGCAGGTCCCCCGCCCCGTGCCGCAGCCGGACAACGGCCCGGCGGGTCATGCCGGGCACGCCGTGGCGCCCGACAGCTGCCCGGGTAACTCGTCGGGCTGGACATCGCAGACCGAGGAGCCCCCGACCATCCGCGTTTACATGACCGGCCAGCACGGGAGCACCGACGCCGGCGACGTCATTTCCTATGACTTCAGTTTCTACGAGCAGCATGTTCTTCCCGATGAGTGGGAGGCAGGCTGGGACGAGCCCGCGCTCGAAGCTGGCGCCGTCGCCGTGCGCGATTACGCCTGGCATTTTGTCGTTAACGGATCCAAGGGAACCATCTACACCAGCGCCGGCGACCCGAATCCGTGCTCTTTTGATGTCGACGACTATATCGACTATCAGGATTTCGATCCGTTCGCGCCGTCCTACAATTCAACCAGCACCGCGGTCAACAGGACAGCAGATTATCTGTACACCCAGCACTCGGCCATTCCGGAAACGGGCTACGACTCTGGCTCCCAGAAGGATTCATGCGGGCAGGACTACGGCACTCGCGAAACAGGGACCATGTCCCAGTGGGGCACCCAGGCATGCGCGCAGGGCGGCGAGGGCTGGCGGAAGATCCTGGCCACCTATTACGGCTACAAACTGACGCCCTTCGGCAGCCGGGGTCCCGCAGTCGCGGTGGATAAGTCAGGAAATGTCTTTGCCTTCTGGCAGAACAGCGGCGGGGGCCTGGAAGAGGCCCTCTACTCAGCCGCGACTCGGACCTGGAGCGGGCCATCCGCGGTCACCGCGGGCGGGAAGGGCATGGGGCCGCTCGGCTCTCCCCCGACGGTCGCCCTCGGCCCGCAGGACTCTGGCGGCTATGCCGATCAGTACGTGTTCTGGAAGGGCACCGCCCCGGCCTCGGGCCTGTGGGAGGCGTACTGGAACGGGTCCTGGCACGGCCCGCTCGACCTTGGTGACGGGCCGCTGGGCTCCGCGCCCGCCGCTGGCGCGGACCGGGCCGGGGACGTGGACATCTTCTGGGAGAACACCGGCCAGGGACTGGAGGAGACGTCCTGGAACGGGTCGGCCTGGACTGCCCCCAGCGCGATCAGCGTCAACGGCTCCCGGCTTGGCCCGCTCGGATCCTCGCCGAGCGTGGCGGTGGCACCGGACGGGGACCAGTACGTGTTCTGGCGCGCGGCCGGTGCCGGCGCGGGCCTGCAGGAGGCTTACTGGACTGGATCCTGGCACGGCCCGGCCGCTCTCGGCGACGGGCCGCTGGCGTCCCCGCCGGCGGCGGCGGACAGCTCGGGAAAGGTGTACGTGTTCTGGGAGAACGCCAGCGGCGACCTGGAGCAGGCGGCCGGCAGCGGATCGTCCTGGGACGCCGCCAGCGCCGTCCGGGTGAACGGCAGCGTGATCGGGCCGCTCGGATCGGCCCCGGCCGCGGCGGCTGGGCCGGCTACCGGGTATCGGTACCTGCTCTGGAGGGGCCCCGGCTCCAGCGCGAGCCTGTGGGACGCCTTCTGGGACGGCTCCTGGCACGGGCCGGCCGACCTCGGGCTTGGCCCGGTGGGCTGACGCGCGGCGAGCATCCGCCGGCCCCGCCCGGCCGGCCGATGCTGTGCCGCCGGCCGATGCTGTCCGGGCGGCGGCTGCCCGGGCGGCTACCGTGCCGGGTGGTCGATATCCACCGGCGGGAGGTCCTGCACCTCCTGCTTGGAGATCTTGAGCCGGATGCCCGCGTCCACATCCGCCACCGCTGCGATCGGGATGGCCACTTCCTTCTTGCCCCACAGGTGACCCTCCTGCAGCAGCACGTGGCTGACGTGGCGGCTCGCCCGGTCCATCACCAGTCCCTGCACCTGCCCGATGGTGCCGTCGGTGGCATGTACCGGATCGCCGCGGTGGATGGCAACCTCGCCCAGCGGCACGGCATCGTAGGTTACGGTCTGATTGATGCTCGGCACCGATTCGCCCGGCACCCCGGCGGCGCCGCCCAGGCCGTAGTAAGGCCAGGACAGCACCTGCATCGGGCCGTATTCCGCGTAGCCGCGGGTGCCCGGCACGAACTCGGTCTCCTCGGCGGAGCCAAGCTGCTCAAACTCGGCCTGGCTGCAGCGGAGCCTGACCTGGCCGCCCGTCGCGTCGACCAGGTCCAGCGGCACCAGCCTGCCCAGGCCCTGCCGGTGGGCGGGCTCGACGACCAGGTGGGTCACCGCCTGCGCCAGCGGGTCGACCACCACCCGGCTGACGTGCCCGCAGGGCCCGTCGGTGCAGCTGGCCTCGGCCCCGATCGTGAATGTCGTCTCTTCCGCCATCGCCGTCGCCCTTCTCGTCCGCTGCCACCATCCTCCTCGTCTGCCCGGAACCCTGCAGCCCCAATCCCGGCGGCGTCAGCAGGTCCACCCGGGCCGGCCGCCCGGAGGTCAGCTGACCCGTCCCCTGTCGAGCACGGCAGGATGGCTCCAACTAGGGGGGGCAGCGCGCCCGCACGCGGCAGCGCCCGACGACAGGAGCCACCATGAAGTACCTGCTGATGATCTACGCCAACCAGCAGACCTGGTCCGGATTCGGCCCGGACGACTGGACCAGGGCCATCGCCGAGCAGGACGCGATCAACAGGGAGTTCTTCGATACCGGCGAACTGCTCGGCGCCTACGGGCTGGCCGACGCCGAGAATGCCAGGATCGTCCGGGTCCGCGAGGGCGCGGCCGCCGTGACCGATGGCCCGTACCTGGAGACCAAGGAGCACCTGGCCAGCTTCTGGCTGCTCGATGTCGAGAGCGAGCAGCGAGCCCTGGAGATCGCGGCGCGGATGCCGTTCGCGGCGTTCCGCTGCGTCGAGGTGTGGCCGGTGATGCACGAGGCCGGAGCCGAGATGTGATCAGTGATCGGCGAGTCGAGGACCTGCTGCGCGAGCTGACGCCGCAGGTCCTCGGCGCCCTGACGCGCCGCTACGGCTCGTTCGGCCAGTGCGAGGATGCGGTGCAGGAGGCCCTGCTGGCCGCCGCGACAAGATCCTGGGGCTCTACGGCCTCTCGAGTCCATCGCGCCGAATCCCGTGGTGACCCTGAACCGCGCCGTGGCCCTCGCGATGATCCGCGGCCCGCGGGCCGGGCTGAGGCTGCTCGAGACGCTCGATGCCGACCATCGCCTGGCCCGCCACCATCGCCTGCCCGCGGTGCGCGCGCACCTGCTCGAGATGGACGGCCAGCTCCAGGCGGCCCGCGAGGCCTACCTCAGCGCGGCCCGCCGCACCACGAGCACGCCCGAGCGGCGTTATCTGGAGTCCAGGGCCGCGCTGCTGACCGGCCAGTGAACCGGTCCTGGCCTGCGCAGGCCACTGCCGCACCCGGCTGCACCCGGCTGCATCAGGCTGGCCCGGCGGGCCGGCCGGCATCAGGGCGGATCCCGGCCGGCCCTCCAGCCGGCCTAGACGCCGGCCGGCTCCGGCGCCACCATGTCGCCGGAAGCTCCCTCCCGGATCCCGTACCGGGCATACAGCCGCCGCAGCGGCCGCGGCGCCCACCAGTTCGCGCGGCCGAGCAGGCGCATGGTGGCCGGCACCAGCAGGACGCGCACGATCGTGGCGTCCACGATCAGGGCGACGATCATGCCCACGCCCATCAGCTTGATGAACGTGATGCCGGAGGCGGAGAAGGCCCCGATCACGATCACCAGCAGCAGCGCCGCGCTGGTGATCACGCCGCCGGTGCGCTGCAGCCCGCTCGCGACGGCCGCCGTGTTGTCGCCAGTCACGTCGTAGCGCTCGCGGATCCGCGACAGTAGGAACACCTCGTAGTCCATCGACAGCCCGAAGATGATGGCCAGCATCAGGATCGGCATGGTGGGATCGATGGTCCCGGTCGGGGTGAAGCGCAGCAGGCCGGACAGGTGGCCCTGCTGGAAGATCCAGACGACCACGCCGAACGTGGCCGACAGCGACAGCACGTTCATCACGATGGCCTTCAGCGGCAGCACCACCGAGCCGAAGGCCAGGAAGAGCAGGACGAACGTCGCGACCGCCACCACCAGCGCCATCCACGGCAGCGTCGCCGACAGGCTGGCCAGCTCGTCGGCCAGCTGCGCGCTCTGGCCGCCGACATACGCCCTGGCCCCCGCGGGCGGGGCGATGCCGCGCACATCCTGAACGATCCGCCGGGCGGCCGCCGACATCGGATCCGGTCCGTAACGAAGATCGATCCGCGCGGTGTCCCCACGCAGGCCGGTCAGCTGCGCGCCGGTCACCCCGGCGACGCCGTCCAGCCTGCTGACATAGGACGCCAGCTGCGCGCTGCGGGCCGCGGAGCCTGCCACCGGTCCGCTGAACCGCACCAGTGACTCGATCGGGGCGGTCACGTTGCCGGGGAAGTCACGGGTGAGCGCCTCGGTTACGACGCGCGGGCCGGCCGAGGCGGGCAGTGCCCGCGCGTCCGTGCCGCCCCAGGTGACCCGCAGGAAGGGCAGGCCCAGCGCGAGCAGCAGGACGACGATCACGGCCGCGTAGGCGACCGGCCGGCGCATCACGCTGCGCGCGAGCCGGTACCAGCCGCCCTGCTCCCCCGGCTGGCCACTCTGCTCCCCGCGGGCACCCCGGGTCCCGGCGGCCCGGGATCCCCCCGCGCTGCCATCCGCTCGGGCCGGCAGGCCGGCCGTCGCGGCCGGCAAGGGTGCGCTCGTTCGATGGGACGGCACCGAGCGCCGGATGCGCAGCGCGTTGACCTTCGGGCCGAGCAGGGCCAGCAGCGCGGGCAGGACCGTCAGCGCGGCCAGCATGTCGACCAGCACGGTCGCCACCCCGCCGTAGCCCATCGAGCGCAGGAACACCTCGGGGAACAGCATCAGGCTGGCCAGCGCGACAGCCACGGTCACCCCGGAGACGGCCACGGTACGGCCCGCGGTGGCCACGGTCCTGGCCAGCGCGGCCTCGACCGAGTCCTGCCGGTGCAGTTCCTCGCGGAACCGGCCGACCATGAACAGCCCGTAATCGATGGCCAGCCCGAGGCCGAGGATGGTGGTGATGTTGACCGAGTAGATCGAGACGGTAGTGCCCAGGGTGAGCAGCCGGAGCGCGGTGAACGAGCCGAGGATCCCGATACCGCCGACCGCCAGCGGCAGGCTCGCCGCGGCCAGGCTGCCGAAGATCACCAGCAGCAGGATCAGCAGCACCGGCATGGACAGGCCCTCGGCCCGGCCGATATCGCTGGTCACCTGCTTATTGATGGCGGCCTCGGTCGGGATGACCCCGCCGATCCTGGTCGTCAGGCCGGGCGCGGCCAGGTCGCCCTTGATCGCGTCGAAGCCCTGCACCCTCGCCGAGTCGCTCCCGCCGGTCAACTCGATGACGGCGTAGGTCTCCCGGCCGCTCGCGCTGACGAACTGCGGCGAGCCGGTCGACCAGTAGGTCGCTGCCGACTCCACCCGGCTGCGCGGCAGCCGGGCCAGCGTGCCGGTGACCGCGGACCGGAACGCCGCGGCATGCACCGACTGCACCCGGCTGGCGTACAGCACCACCACGTCACCGGAGTCGCGCCCGAACGCGCTGGCCGCGAGGCTCGCTTCCTGCTGGCTCTGGCTGCCGGGCGCCTCGAACCCGCCCGAGGACTGCAGCCTGCCAAACACGCCGGTGCCCCAGATCGCGGCGAAGGCGATCGCGGCCAGCGCGATCACGAGGACTATCCGCCGCCGCCGGTAGACGATCCGGCCCCAGGTCTCGAACATGGGATCCCCCGCCAGGGTTAGGTACGATCACATTAGTGAACAGCGTAAAGCGCTAACGTCGTTAACTTGGCATACGCTGTTAGCTAATGTCAACCCTGTTTACCAAGACGTCACCTGGCCGGCCGATGGCATCGGGCCAGCGAACAGGCTGGCGCGGGCCGGTCGCGACCGTGGAGGATGCTGAGATGGTCCAGGCGCCCAGCAGACGCGTCCGGGTCCGGGCTGCGACGACTCAGGAAATCGTGCAGACCGCACGGCGGCTGCTGGTCGAGCAGGGCAGCGACGCCGTCTCGCTGCGCGCGATCGCGCGCGCGATGGGGGTGACCGCCCCGGCCCTGTACCGGTACTTCGGCAGTCACGAGGAGTTGCTGCAGCACGTCGTCGGTGACATCTTCAGCGAGCTGGCGGGCCGCCTGCATGACGCCATCCAGGCAGCGGCGCGCGAGCACGCGAGCGCGGGCAGCAGCGCCGATGAGCTGATGACGGTCAAGCTGATCGCCGCCTGCCGGGCCTTCCGGGCCTGGGGCCTGGCGAACCGGCCCGAGTTCGGCATGATCTTCGGCAGCCCGCTGCCGGGCCTGGACGTGGCGCACGAGGACTACGCTGCCGAGTGCGGCTTCCGGTTCGGCCAGGTGTTCCTTGACCTGTTCCTCGAGCTCTGGCGGCGCAAGCCCTTCCCGGTGCCGGCCGACGCCTCCGTCGATCCGTCCCTGCGCGCGCAGCTGGCCCGGTATCGGCAGCTCGCAGGCGCCGACCTCCCGCTGGGCGCGCTGCAGACATTCCTGCGCTGCTGGGTGCTGCTCTACGGCACGGTCAGCCTCGAGGTGTTCGGGCACATGCGGTTCGCGCTGACCGATTCAGAGCCCCTGTTCGAGCTCGTGCTCGCCGACCTGGCCTCGCTGATCAGCCTGCAGTACCCGCTGCCCGGCTGACCCGGCGGCCGGGCCGGGAGAGCGATGGGCGGGCTCAGGCGACGAAGGGATCCGCGCCGGAGTCCGCCAGCATGGGACGGCCGGCTGCCGCCCAGTCCTGCATGCCCCCCGCCACGTTAATGGCCTGCCAGCCGGCACCCGACAGCGCGCGGGCGGCCATGGCCGAGCGCGCGCCCGACCGGCAGATCACGTAGATGGTCTCGTCCTGCGGGACCTCGGCGGCGCGCCCGCTCAGCTGGCCGAGCGGAATGTGCCGCGCACCCGGCGCGTGGCCGGCCACCCACTCGTCCTCCTCGCGTACGTCCAGCAGCCACGCTTGATCCGGCACGCCGACGGCCGCCACCTCGGGGAAGATCTCCCCCACTGTCGATCACTGCTCCCCTCGGGACTCGCGGCCCGCGTCGCGGCTCAGGACCGCGGCAGCCGGACCGGCACCCGTATCAGCGCCATCACCTTAACCGCCCTCACCTTACGGGCAATCGGACCGTAACTGCCGCACCTGGTTAGATGGGCGCCGTGATAATCCGGGACGCGCGGCCAGCTGAGCTGGATGAGATCGGCGAGCTCAGGGTCGGCGCCTACCAGGCAGGCGGCTTCCTGCCGGCCGGCTCGGATTACGCGCCGCACCTGCGTCACCTCGGCGCGGACGGAGCCGGCCACGTGCTCGTCGCGGTCAGCGGCGAGCGGATCGCGGGAACCGTCATGCTGCAGCCCTGGTCCGCCGCTAGCGAGATCGTCATGAGCCCGGACGAGGCCGAGGTGCGCGCCCTGGCCGTGGCCGCGGACATGCAGGGCAGAGGCGTCGGCCGGGCACTGCTCGCGGCGATTGTCGAACGGGCCGGCCGCGAGGGCGTCACTCATCTGACGCTCTGCACCCAGCCGGGCATGCGGGCCGCGCAGCGCCTGTACGAGGGAGCCGGTTTCAGCAGGCTGGCGGAGCGTGACTGGTCTCCGCATCCCGGCCTGACCCTGCTGGCCTACGGCCTGCGGCTGGATCGCTCCGCGCGGTCAGCCGCGAGTTAACGGACAGCAACTGGCCGGGGGCCATCGGCTAGCCGGCTGGTCCCGGCTGGCCGGCCTGCCGTGTCCGGCTATCCGTCCGTGCCCGGCTTTCCGTCCGTGCCCGGCTATCCGTCCGTGCCCGGCTATCCTCCGTGACGGCTATCTGGCCGTGCCCGGCTGCCCGTCCGGGTCCGGCTGGCCCGCCATCAGCCGGTACGCGGGGCCGAGCAGGGCTGGCAGGTCCATGCCATCCACCTCCACGGCGGGCGGCTCGAAGCCGCGCAGCAGCAGGTCCGGCGCGGCCGGAGGGACGACGGGCAGGGCCCGCAGGGCGGCCTGGGTCATCCGCGGACCCCAGAAATCGCCCGCGCACTCGGCCAGTGGCCGGTCCGTCACGTCGATGGCTGGCCGTGCCTGGTCCCGCTGAGCCTGGGCTGGCCCGGCGTGGGCTGGCCCGGCCTGTGCTGGCCCGGCCTGTGCTGGCCCGGCCTGTGCTGGCCCGGCCTGTGCTGGCCCGG